>UMBD01020922.1_pt1 | contig 11842 bp, 8 predicted proteins | sample 1963891 | NCBI WGS metagenome assembly UMBD01 (sample SAMEA4835934, study PRJEB28245) | human gut metagenome | biome: gut microbiome; material: fecal sample | place: Denmark | collected 2008 | reverse complement strand
GTACCAAGGGTATGTTAGGAGTTATAGCCTTTAGGTTTCTACCAAAGGATTTGGCATAACGTTCTCTGTCTCTATCAAAGTATTCATCAGGGTTAAGTATACCTGCATCTATAAGGTTTCTTGTATCCGCTTGAATACCATAGAGGCCCTTAACAGTGTTATAGGTCGGGACCAACGATCTAAGCAGTTCTTCAGCACTAAGTTGACCTGCCTCATCTCTACCTTCAATACCTTGGTCAGACGTAGATTTAATACCTATCTTCATACCCCCTAACTGAGCTATAAGTGAAGGGAAAGCTAGAATAGAGGAACGCATAGAACCATTGATAGCTACATTAGCTAGAGTAGATCCATCAGCATCATCTAGTTCTTCAACACCTATAGTATTCTTAAAGAAAGATCTTCTTTGCTCATCGTTCATGCCGGAAGCATTGAGTGCAGTCTGTCCGACAAAGGACATAGTACCTAGAGCACCTGAAATAGCCATAGTAAGAGCTTGGCCTAGACCGTCTCCCTCTTCTATTCTATTAGCCATCTTAACGATTCTCTTTCTATAAGATCTAAGAGCAAAAGACTTGAACTGCATAGCTGCATTAAGGAACGACGAAGATGGAGCACCTCTCCAAATAAAGGTGTCACCTAGAGAAGGTCTTAGGATTGTCTCAGAGGCTACATAATCACCTAGTCTTCTTAGTGTCATCAATCGGACTATGTTATGTTCAACTTCTCCTGTAAACTTAGGTTTAAACCTAAGTCTTCCACCTGCATCAATAGCAGTACCTTTCTTCAAACCTCTAAGCAGATCATCAAACTGTTCTTTGTCAATATCCAGTCTCTCAAGGACATCTTCAGTAAAGAAAGTTCTCTTTGTGCCTCTGCCATGAGAAAACCTAACTAAATCAGCTAGGAACAATCCTCTAGCACAGTCTGTAATGGATTCATTGGATGCATTAAGATATCTCGTAAAAGGAGAATTTGTAGCTAACCACTCTGTACCAGAGACAAGCATGGCTTTAGCTTTGTCGCCTCTAAATCTACTAAGGTTTCTATTCTCAATCTCTCTCCAGATACCTCTAGCTTTAGATTCCATACCAAAGATATTGTTGATTATATCTCTTCTATCACGAGCAGACATACCACCCTTAGACCAGTCATTCAGCTTAGATTCAAGGCCGGGTATAGATTTAATCATGAAGGTAGCACCATAAGCTTTAATAGCTTCAGCTGTCTCAAAGTGGTTCATATATCCCATAAAAGCATTCTTATTGAAGAACGTAAAGTTTCTCAATGAATCACTAAGAGCATTTGCCCATGTAGCTGCATCCTCAGCATCCATAGTGCTACGACCATAATAAGCATTGACCATAGCTCTAAAGGCATTGCGTACTTCTTGCTTAGCGGCCAGAGCATTAGTAGGATGCATCTTTACCTCATCCTCAATAGCATCTGTAATTAGCTTCTGAAAGTCAGCATACTGCGTGACAGCAAAAGCATCATAAATACCTAGGTCTGCTGCTGTATGTCTATTATAGGTATCCATGACTTCCACTAGATCTTTCTGAAGTCTGTCAACAGAGAAACCATCTGGTAGCTCCTCAGTGATCTTCCAAGGGAGTCTAGTCTTTCTATAGTTAAACTCTAGATTCTCAGGGTCATCATAAAGTCCCTTCTGTACACCCACATTCTGGTCAACAATACCCATAGCATCCTCACGAGCCATCTTTTCCATCCACTCATCAAATGCTTTCTCTTGGATCTTTGTAAGACCTGTAGCAGGATTAACTTTACCTACAGGAACAGTACCTTCAGGAGCACCAGTTTTCTTATTGATCTTAAGGACTTCATTCTTGTATCTCTCAAGGAACAGCTTCATATATCTAGCGTCATTCTTGGTAAGCAAGAGAGCCTTAGATACTTTATCTACAGCAGCCTTTATCTTTTCCTTTCTTGATCCGGCAAAGGATTCCAAGAAGTCTGCTGCCTTAATCTCACTAAAGGATCTGCTCTCATAGCCAAGACCTTTAGGAACAGCCTTACCATCAATCATGCCACTATCAAGTAGCTTTCCGCCTCTGTTCTGATTAAAAAGCCACCAACTAGTGTAAGCTTTAGTGAACTCAGGATTAGCATCTAGAGGTGTACTCTCAGCACCCTCAAGCTTCTTGCGCATAAAGTGATTAATGTCATCAACAGACATATTCAAATCTTTACTAAGCTTATTAATGCTGTCAGCTGTAGTAGTCATAGCACTAAAGCCCTCATTGAAGTGAAAGTCCTTATACTCTTCAGCTGTGAACTTAGCTTTGCCTGTATTATATTGCTTAAAGACACCCTCATTAGGTTTGGTTCTTGTTCCCTCCTCAATCTTGAACATCATATTAGCCAGTCCCCTAACTGTATCGCTCTTAGCATTCTTAAGAACACCCGCTACAGTTATTGCCGGAGTAAACCCCTCCAGCTTCTCTCTGAGACCATTGATGGCTCCTAGTCTACCTCTGACACCCGCAAGGTACTTAGAGTCTTGTACGGTGTTTGTAGCTATGTCTTTAGCTGTCTTAATTGCTCGTCTGCTAGTATCTCCAACAATCTTACCTGCACCTGCTATCTTACTTCTGACCTTGGAGAAACCTTCAATAGTACCCCCAAGCATAATAGCATTAGACAAGTTATCTATAGGATCATTCTCATCACCAGAGATGTACTCATTAGCATAGCCATTGAATACTGCGGAACCAGTAGACAAAGCTAGTCTGCCAGCCATAGTTGCTCCACCTAGAGGAATATATGATGTTGGATCACCAAACATACCACCAAAACCAGAAGCTAGGTTATCTGCTAGAGAAGCCATAGACTGCTGCTTACGGTACTCCTGAACATCTTTAATAATGCCTATTCTAGATGCAAGATCCTCCTTAGAAGAAGCCCCTCTGATAGCTGATCTATATCTATCCAGATTATAATCAACCATCTCTAGAATACTCTTTCTCTCCTCATCAGTAGGTTCATACTGTTTCTTTATATCAAAAGGTGTAGGAGAAGCAAATAGCATTCTAGCTTGGACAGTACCCCATTCATTCCAGAAGCCACCAGTAAAACCTACAACTTCATTAGCCTTAGCCTGTCTCTCTTCGTCAGTCTCAGCATTAGGATCTACAGGCTGACCTTCAGGAACATAGGTATCTGCAGGAGACAACCTCTCCTGAGAGATAGACAACAGTTCTTCTTCATTTGCCATTAGTCATTACCCCCTGATGCAGTATTGGACCCTGCCGGAACCAGATATTTCATAGCAAAGTTACTCACACTTTCTTTGTTTCTCTCAACAAAATTATAGACATCATTAGCAAAGGATGTAGCAGGCTTCTTAGCTTCCTCAGCAACATACTTCAGATAATCATTAGATATCTCTTCATTTGTATATCTCTTAACTAGATGCATTGTATTAAGGTCAACAATATCAAAGCTCTTCATGTATGGATTATACGAGTACGCATATTCCTGTTTAGGATTATCTGCAATGAACTTCTCTATATTATCAGAGAATCTTTCCATGACATCCGTGTAATTAGCATTAGGTGTATTGAAGAGAGACCTAGGAACAGGAGAACCCTGAACATTATAATGAGAGTTGTTGAACTCAGCTCTAGCTTTCTCTACAGCATCCTGTCGCTTCATACCATTCCAATAGTATGCAAGTGCTTTTGTCTTAATATAAGACTTACTATAGTAGTCTCCAGTTATCTCACCATTACCCTCCATGTCATTCAGCAATCTATCAAAGTTCTCATCGATCATCTGAAGTTCTTTTCTACCCTGATCTGTCTTGGACAACGAAAGGTATCTTGCATTAGACTTAATGCAGTCCTGATATGTCAAGCCCGTAGACTGAGCATTGATTAGAGTAACCAAAGATTCCTTTTCCCACTGAGCCATATCACCGAATATCTGATCTACATCCTGTGGATTCTTAGCAATGATAGAAGCAATCATATCCAACTGCTGAGGCTTCTCAATGACTGCTGCCTTATTGTTCAGTAGTTCTTCGGCCTGATTTGTCATGGTAGCTAGACACGAAGAACCTATTGCTCTAAAGAAACCTCTTGCAGGGTTATATGCACCTGTAGGATTCTTAGCAATATCTGCAAGCTGGTCTACAGTATACCCACCACTATTGAAGGTTTGCCACATAGCATCATCAATATCCTTTTTATTAATGTCATATTGATTATACGGATACATAACCATGCCATTACGGAGCCCTTCAACAAATGCTTTAGCGTTACCTGCTTTAGCTGCGCCTGCTAGTGCTTCTTTAGCATCATTCTGAGCTTTACGTATAAGTATATCTGCCTGTGCCTTAGCCCTAGCTCTACACTGCATGAGCCACTTAGATCTATCAGTAAGTCTATTGCCATTAGCACTAAACTCCTGATTTATAGCCCAGTCAAAATAAGATACATCACCCCTAGCAACTGCTTCTTCTGCTGTATTGTGATCCTGAAAGAAGGTATCACCATCTCTCATCCACTTTGTATTCTCAGCTTCTATGTGAGCCTTTTCCCAATCAACATAACCTATGGAGTCCTTAAGAGATACACCATCAAATACCTCCATGTCCTCCAAAGCATCTAGAATGGCTCCACCATCAGGTCTCTTAGAGAAACTAGCTACACAGTTCTTTAATAGCTCTACTCTCTGCTTAGGGCTATAGTGGATAAACTTAGGATTCTCAGTGACATCCTTCAGCGTAGCAATGATCTGGTCAGGTGTCGAGTTAACATCTTCAGCAACTGCATTGACCAATGCGGCATCCTGCATGATACCTTCTTGAACATTCCAGTCATTAGCCACCTTCTGCTGAGCTATGAGAGTCTTAATTCTTCCACCTTCAGAATCCTCATAGAAACCCTTCTTGAACCAGTAGTCACTTTCAGTAGCCCAAGGAAATGTACCGTTCAGTTCTTTCAGTACATTACGGACATGCTTAAAGTGCTCAGCATCTACCTGCTCAGGAGCCATGCCGACAAACTCATTGCGGTCTACTCTGTTCTGAAAGTCTCTCTCAGCCAGCTGAAATGCAATCTTACCGTGGTCATATTTGAGTCTGTTCATTGCCAAGGGGTCGTCTTGAAAAGGCAAGCTATTGGTAACGACAGCCTGCTTATACTCCTCCAGAGAGTGAGACCTAAGCCATGAATCGACTTCTTTATTTACATATTCTTGTCTAGCTTGTAGACCACCCATAGCTAGTTTAAAGGATTCTCCTAGAACTCTGCCCCAGTCCAACTCCTTCTTGACATTGAGCTCCCTAGGTACATTGACACTGACCATTGCCGGCTTATAGCCACCCAGTCTCTCTAGGGCAGAGCTAAAATATCTCCATTCTCCAAATTGTCTAGAGAACCCTGCTGTATTCAACCCATCATCTTGAGCCATAATTAGTAGAAATACCCTCCATATCTATATCCTCTAGTCATCGAATTAGAAGCATTCAATAGAGGACTCCAAGCATTATAAATCTGCATGCCTTTACCAAATGCTGAACCCATAGAACCCCAGATACTTGTGGCCCCACTTCCTGCACTAGCAACTGTGGTTGCACTAGAGGTGGCTACAGGAGTAATGGTCATACCAGCGGTAGCTGTGCCTGCCCCAGCACCTGCCGCAGCACCTGAGATAGCATCAACACCACCTGCAGCAGCGGCACCTGAAGCTCCACCTGCCGCAGCTCCACCCCCAGCTCCTGCAAGAGCACCTGCGGCACCACCTGCAGCTGCACCCATGGCTGCACCCTGAACTGTGGCATTAAGGGTCTGCATGAATGCCTGAGTGCCCCCAATAAGTTGAGATTTAAGCTGATCTCTAGCTTGCTCCACAGAGTTAACCATCTGAATATAGAGGGCATCCTTCTGTGATCTTATCTGGTTATATTGGTTTTCGTACTCATCCTTAATGGCTGTCTTCTGTCTACCTACAGCTGCATCTAGGGTCTGTCCCATCTTCTTGGTATTACGACCCTCATAACCAGTCTCAGCCATAGCGGCCTCTACTTGTGCATTGTTCTGATAGGCATTGAGAGACAGAGAGAACAACTCAGAGACCGCCTGATGATATAGCTGAGTCTGTTGTTTTGTTAGTTCATTTTGATTATGATTATAGTTCAATTGAGCATATTTCATGTTCTTCTTGAACGCCTTAATCATATTTCTATTCTGTTTTGAGATGCTATATAGGGAACCACCAAATCCAGAAGCTCCACCTACTACAGCCCCAATAACTATAAGACTACTCACTGTTCAATAATTCCTTTCTGTGATTAGTTAATAGACGATACTCATCTGTACTCTCCATCTCAGCTTCTTCAGTAGTCTTAGCGTCTGTCCTAAAGAACATGGTGATGTAGGTGTCCTCTATGGCCCTAAAGACTTGTCTCCTTCCTGCTTCTCCCTTCAGAACCTTATAGCCAACTACATTCACCATCTTGTCACCCATGCTCATAGTGCAGTTCCCACTAATGATGATACTAGTGGGAACCTTAAGGAAAGCTCCACAAGCTATGAGACCTGCCGGTATCTTTACTGTTCTGACATAGACACCGGCATGTATATATTGATCTACAGGTATATCTATCTGATCTGTTCTCTTGACAGCTTCTATGACAATCTGTTTGAGAGTATTCTGTTCTTCAATAGAAAGACTATGAATAACGTTATCACTATTATACTTTTGTATTTCTTCTGACATAGAATCCTTCCCATCCACCTGATATAATATTGATTGGTGTAGGATTATCACTTGACAATGATATTACTACCTCATCATTTTTATCTTGTATTGGGAACTTAAATCTACCTGTGTACAACCCATTGACACCTAGCTTTGTCTTTCGGATACCCAAGGTCTTACCTGTGTTTCTATAAGTATAGCACTTATTCTTCATGTCATTGCACACAGTAGCATCAAATACACCAGAATCACTATAGTTTACCCAGAAGTACCGTAGTTGCAGTCTACCTTCATCTTCAGATACTGTGGCTCCATCAGAACTAGATGCTTTAATACTCTGCTTAGATAGAGTAACCTCAAACTTATACTGTCTTCCTACAAAGTATTCTTTGCTTCTGACATCACCTCTGATAGTAAAGTTGCCTGTAGTATCATCCCAATCGGAAATCTCAGTAACATAACCGTCAGTATCTATAAAATAATATAGGTCTTTATGAGGCATCGTACCATAGACATCTTTGATGCTTATAGTAGTTTCATCATTGAAGTCACTGTACTTAGCTTCTGCCGGAACAGTATACTTTGTCTTTCTGTCAATGAACAATCTGTAAGGCTCATCCTCCATGTCAATTGCATTACCTGTGAGCTGGGTGTACTCTAGGAATAGACCACCTTCAGTATTCACTAGGAAATAAATATAAGCATTGACAAATTCTGCCAAACAGACCTGAGTATTCTCAGGGTACCCAAACTCCCATTTAGACCAAGACTGCTGCAGTGATGCTCCATCCTGTATGAGATACTTATATACCCACACAGTACTAGGAGAGGTCTCTGAGGTAAGAGTAATCAAGTTCTCTGTTGTATCACCAGATAGTCTTGTGATACCTACAGGAATATATGTAGGTATGTGTGCAGTGACGTCCTCAGCATCCTTTAGGTCAGCTACGTCCTGTACGGTGTAGTATCTCATCAATGAGCAATAGTCTACTCTGTCATTAATGAAGAAGATAGACTGACCTACGCTCAATGGCTGTGCTCTGTCTGTGTAATTAAATGCTGTGATCTGGTCAACCTTAACACTCTTAGGAGTCAAGACTCCATCTGCAGATAGGACAAACTGTCCTTCTCTAGAGAACAGCATCAGCTCCTTAGCATAAGGAATAGCATTTGTAAGGATTGCAACCTTATTGGAGCTTACAGCAACATCAATAGGGTCAGTATCAGCAATGCTTGCGGCCGATTTATACCAGTAGTTAAAGAAGTCGGATGACCCTGACAAAATAATGTTCTCATCGCTGATTACACCCAACCTGTTTCTATAAAAGAATATATCATTAATTGTTCTGTCAATAAAGGAGGGCACAGGATTAGTATCGTCATCACCTACTTCTCTATCAGCCCACGTTAGTTTCTCAAAAGTAAATGTGCCATCTGCTTGTCTAATAAGAGCATGTGGCATTGTAGATGCATTAATCTTGTACTCAATATCAGGAGCTACGGATTCCTGCCATGTATTAGTAGATGAGTTGTATCTAACCCAATAGTCATCCTCATCTTCATTGGTTTCACCCTGAACTTTCACAGGATAACCATCAGGAGCCGTAGGAGGCAGTTTAGATGTAGAGTTCACAGCACCCTTAATAGCATAGGCATTAGTGTTGCCCATACCATCTCTAAAGTCTACGTCCGGCATGTCATAGTTTCTAGATGATGTAATGACAATTGTTGAGTCACCAGACACAGAGGCACTATAGGAACTAAAGCTTGCATTAGGATTACGAGAGTAACCTGCAGTAGCTCTACCACCTAGGTTCTGCAGCAGTTCATTATAAGTAGTCCATGAAGGCTCACCTGTGTTTGTATAGTTACCCTCAAACAACTCAGCTAGTCTATTGGCAATGAAGGACGTAGTAACCTGAACTGCCTGCTTAGCTTCACCACCGTCAGGTGTAATCATCCCACAGTAGAAAGTACCATTAATAAAGATGGCATAAGACTTGGCATAATTGGCGTTCTTAATGTATATAAGTGCTTTGTCTGTACCAGACTTAGATGACTTATCACTAGTCATCTTAGTAGAGACTGTTCTATTAAGAATAAATGTATAGTCAGCTACAGTGACAGCTCTAAAGTCTTTCTGAGGATTACTCGATGTAATGTAACTAGCATCCTCCTTAATGTTCACTGTCTTAGGGTTACCCTGTAGATCCCACACTCTTATAGAGCCATTGCCCATCTCCATAATGTATTGCTCTTCATCATCTCTATTAATGACATGATACTTAAGAGTCTTAGGATTAACTTGGTCACCAAGTCTAGCTACATGAATCGTAGGAGGTCTCTTCTGTAGACCTTCAACTTCACTAGAGAACCCATTTATTTGTTCTTGTACCTGATCTGCAAATCTAACAATATCAGGCTGCTGAGACACACCACCTTTGAATGAGGATATGCTTTGTGAAACCAGTGGCATGTTTAGCTCCTCTGAATATTCTGAGATATTGTCTGGTCATCATTGTAGATATTATAGTTCCCCTGCATAAGGTCATAATCTATAATATCTGCATATGCACTAGATTCCTCAGTCATGAGGTGCTGATCTATTTCCTGAGAAGTAAGGTATCTCATCTGAAATATTCTGCAAGCTCTAACAGTAATGTATTTTCTAAAGACATCCGGCAGAGCATCAAAATCAAGTTCCTTAACAAGCTCACCTACAGACAAGCCTTCAGGAAACTCATTGGTCTGACTCTCTATGTCGAAAAAATAGCCCGACCTTCTGATAAGCTTCATACCGTCACTAAAGAATCTAAGATAACTATTAGGACACGGTACTAGGCCACTATCAGCGTCGGGCATGAGTGTTATATCATTAACTGTATTAAAGTCATATCCTCTACTCTGAATCTCCTTGGATACTCCATGAAGAATTCTCTGAGCATTCAAAGAGTCTACATCAAGGTCATCTTCAAGAGTAGAGATAGGACTTGCACCCACTGAGGAGAGGACTTCATTAACCGCATCCAATTCATTAGATGGTGTTACAATCATATTTTCTCCCAGAGTTTACTTGTTGTTATTAGTAATTACCTTCTTTCTTCGGGTTACCTTTGTAACCTTTTGGTCGGCAGGAGAAGAAGGTGTAGAATCCTTTAATTCTTTAATCAACCCTAGCTTCTTAGCTTCCTCAGGAGTGAGGTCTTTACCCCACTTCCTGAGTTCTAGGAAATAAGAATTACCGTGAATAATACGGTAATCCATCATATGTTAACCCGTAGCCTGAGCTGTCTTAACGAAGATACCCACAGCTTCAGGACGGAGACCACCGTGACCCCAATAAGACTTTCGTCTCTTAGACTATCGCTTACACCGTAGTGCTCTTTTCACTTAGTCGTTGCTTGTGCCAATAAAGGATCATCTCTGCATCATGTCTCTTAAGTTTTAGATGAGGAATGATTGCCTTTAATACTTTGTTAGCAGTTCCGTAGAACGATGCTCCAAAGTTTAATCGAAACTCTTTTATATTATCTTTAGTTGTTTTGTAGATCTTACCACCATAAGTATTCTGTATAAGTTCTACAGCTACAACATCAGATTTTTGTACATGAATCTTTAACCAATGTTCTCTTTCAGAATGCCTAAGATAACCGTCACCATCTACATATCCAGCAAGCCAAGCAGGACTAGCATTCTTCTTGTATCTGGTAGGCCCTGTATCTTGTCGAGACTCTTTAGCAAAGATTCTAAGATTATCTACTTGTTCTTGTGTCAAGTTAATTCCTGCAAACTCTCTTCGCTTTTCTAGCATTCTCTGAAAGTGCTTTCCTTTAATGACCATATGCTTAATTACGTGTGGCAAGAACTTTTCTAAGTCTTCCTTCTTAGCTATACGCCATACCTTTTGTTTCTTATTAGGTATGTCGTGCACATTGCCTACACCATAAGCTGCACAGAGGTCTTCAAGCAGTTTAAACCCCCTGCCTCTTTGGTCAATCTGACAAATATTAAACTGTAGTCCAATTCTAAAATAACCATCTACAGTCTTATTAAAGTTAAAAGCAATGGTTCCATCAGCATCAATGAAACCAGCTGTATATTTATTTAGAGTTTCGTTATAATTACTCATTTGTATAATCCTATACTGTTTAGAGTTATAATAGCTTCAATCGGGTTAGCTTAAGCTTTCCCGTTGTTTAGAAAAGATTATCGCGACAGGTTTAGTTTATCGCGTACTTGGCGATGATCTGATCAGCCTGATATTCAGCTCTACGGGCACGCTCCATAGCAAGGTCACGAAGCTTCACCGTACCCACAGCCGAGCGATGGAACACCACAGCTTCAGGAACAGCAGTCTTAATGACAGTGTTCAGGGCATGCTTGCCATCGACACCATCATTAGTGAAGTTCGGAGTTTCCACAATCTCAAAGCCACAGACATTCTTCAGGGCACCCGAGGTCGGATCAAACATAGCCATGTAGTTCGCAGCATCCGGCATGAGAGCACGAATGATAGCCGAGTAACCTTCAGGCGTCACAAGGCAATAACGGTCACCCTGCGGAACCCAGTTGTCAGTGAACTTAGCACGAGCTTCAATAAGACCTTCAAGGAGCTTATTACCGAATTCAGCCGAGGTACTGATGTCAAGACCCGTGACAAACTCAAAAGCCTTACCTGTACCGGGATTTTCAAGCGTTGTATTGGTCGGAATATTTTCAGGCATGCCCTTCGTCTTATCCTTAAGGCACATGTTCATAAGTTCATTAATGATGGCACAGTCAGCGGCCTGAGCAAGAGCTTCACCAAGCTGTCTAGAGTATTCCGTGCGGACATCATAATGATTCATCGCATCATCAATATCCGTAATAAGGCAGTCAGCCGTAAGAAGACCGTCAATGGCGATAACCTTTTCGGTATTCTCCATCTTCTTACGCTGGTCATCAAGGTTATTGCCGGGGGCTAGATACTTAGCGTGTGTACGCCCCATCACGGGGAAACTTGCACTCTTTGATTTTAAGCAAGTATTTTTCACTACAGGCGCTACCCCGTAGCTCCCCTTAGGTTCCCACCCTAAGAGGCTCATAGTTACCTATGAGTCTAGACTATATCTTATAC
>UMBD01036786.1_pt1 | contig 11905 bp, 10 predicted proteins | sample 1963891 | NCBI WGS metagenome assembly UMBD01 (sample SAMEA4835934, study PRJEB28245) | human gut metagenome | biome: gut microbiome; material: fecal sample | place: Denmark | collected 2008 | reverse complement strand
GAACCACCGTATTTCCCGTGGTAACGCTGATCTGATTGCGAAGCGCCAGGTATTCGCTTATCAGCATTTTAAAGCCTCCATGCTTTATTCAACTAAGGTTCAAACGAAGTCCTCAAGATCCTGGATATCCTCGCCTGCATATCTGTCGGGGGTTATCTCGCCCGTGACCTCGTGCAGATCCTCGCTGTAAAGGCGCTCGGTATCTTCTCTTGCCTGTTCGTTCATTCTGTCGACTGCCGCCATCATGTCGCTTACGACATCAGCGGATACTTCGTTCTCTTTTTCCTGACGATGGCTCTCGATTATTCTGTCTAGTTCCTCGTCGGAAATCGTGTGGGTCTCCGTGCTGTCAGCCGTCTTGTCAGCCGAAGGAGGTTCGGTCTTATCGTCCGTGGAAGGCTTCTTGTCTGTGCCGCCGGTGCTGTCGGAACCACCTCCGCCTGAGATGGTGGGATAAGCGACCTCAACGATATCATCGAGCGCATAGCCCTTGTCGTTGATGATTACTCTTACCTGACCGTCCTTGACCTGGATAGATTTTATCAGTCCCGAATCGAGCACCGAACCGCCCTCTACACTAGGATTAACAGTTGCGCTCATGCCGATCATCATGGAAGCCTTCGCGATAAGCTCGCCAAGGGAAGTTTTGGTTCCCGGGTCATTGCTGCCCGAAGAATCGGTCTGTGCGATGGAAGTGATGTTCGAAAGCTCGAAGCTGACGCCGTCTATCTTGATGGTGTAGCTGTCGCCGTTCTTCATAACCGACTGCACAACGCCCGTCTTTGTGACCTGTTTGCTGCCGTCCATCTTTGAAGCAGTAACAGTCTTGCCGACCAGGCTTGAAGCGTAGTTCGACTGGGAATAGGTCGCAGCGTCCTTGGAATACTGAAGCGACGTGAACTGTGCCATCTGTGTAACGAACTCGGTGTTGGAGGTAGGCTCCATCGGGTCCTGGTTCGTCATTTCGGCAACCAGCAGACTGAGGAAGGTGTCGGAGTTCACCATTTTCTCGGTGGCGTCCTTAAACTTGCTCTTGTACTTCTCGTAATTCGCCTGTATCTGCTCTGACGATGAAAGAATGCCTGAAGTTCCTGCCATTTTCTCTCCTTTCCCGCTTACATGGAAGCGATTATCTCTGCGAAGCTCTCGCCGTCGCGGTCGTCGTCCTGACGGTGATTTTCGTTCTCGCGGTATGGGTTCTTGCTGCTGCCCTGGTAGTCCTGAGCCTGCGGCTCCTGACGGGATTCGCTGACGGTCTGCCAGTTCTCAAGCTGAACGCCGTTCTGTCTGAGCGTGTCCTGGATAGCGGAACCGTTGTCCTCGATGATCTTCATGGTCTTGGAGTTCTCCGCCGCGATGGACACTGAAACTGCGCCGTCCGCCGTCTTGGTCATTCTGACCGTGATCCTGCCGAGATCCTCAGGGTCGAGCGTTATGCTGTACTCAACAGCGCCCTCTTTAAGGTCTGCCGCGCGCTCTGTGATCTTCCCTGACACCTGCTGCGCGACCTCGGAAGGCTTTACTGTGATCTCCGCGCCGTCCTGCCGTGTGAATACCACGGGGCTTTCAGCGGGGATCCCCTGGGGCTGCGCCTGAGCCGCGTCGCCGGATTTTATCGCCTCAAGCTCGTCTGATTTGAAAACTACCCTGCTGCGCTGCGCCGTGTGATCTGCAAAGACCTGCGTCTGCTCCTGCTGCGGAGCTTCCTGCGGCTTCTCAGCCGTTCTGACCTCAACGCTGCGAACATCGCTGCGGAACTTAACGTCCTCCTGCGGTGCCTGCTCGGTCTGTCCCGCCTGAGCTGTCTGAACCTGAGCCGCGCCGTCCTGCTGACCTGACTGACCCGACTGACCTGCGTCCGTCTGAGCCTCGCTCTGTGCGCCGGTGTTTTCAGCGTTCTGGACTGCCGCCGCGGTAACTGCCGCCTGCTTCGCTTCGGACTGGATTTCCTGAACGGGCTTTGCTTGTGCCTGGGACTTCTGCTCTGTTTCGGGCTTGAACGTGAACTCCACAGCTTCGCCTGTAGCCTCTGCCTGCTCCGCCTGATTCTGCACGGTCTGAACCGCCTGCTCCGGAACGTTCTGCTGAACCGCCTGAACCTCATCGGCTCCGGTTATCTTGATCGTCAGCGCTGATATCTCATCGCTGAGGTCGCTGATATCCTCGGGCAGCGCCGTCTGATTCATCATTGCCGTAAGCTCGGTCATGACCTGCTGTACTGCCGGATCATTGTTCTGCTCGGAGTCGTCCTTGTCGGACTTGGTATTGTCCACATTCTCAACAGTGTTGATAAGCTCCGCCAGCAATGCCTTGGTTATGTACTCCTGCGGAATATCCGCAAAAGTGAGCTTTCCGTCCGCGATCGCCGCAACGACCTTGCGAAGGTCAAGACTTCCATCAGACTTCGTCAGTTCGCTGCGAAGCATTTCGAACTTCTCATAACTTGCAGGGGTTTCCTTCTCAGATACCGCGTTGTTCTGCGCCATCTTTCCGGAAGCTGCGTCAGAACCGCTGACCGCATTGTTCGCGCTGCCTGCGCCCGAAGTATTCGAAGCATTTGAAGCATTCGAAGCGTTCCTGGAACTTCCGATACCGCTCAGCACCTTGGAGAACTGTTCCTTCTGGTCTGCCTTTGCCGCTTCCTCTACCCTTGCCGGAATAGCCGCGTCGGATATCATGAAGTCGCTGCGGGTATACCCGGAACCGCCTGTGCTGAATGCTACTGCCATTTACTCACCTCCTTTTATAATATATCTATATCAGGGTCTGCGCCCGGATATACAAACTTATCAGACGCTCTGGGTCTGAGCCGCGCGTATCGACTGCCCGGAAACGAACTCCTCAATGAACTGCTCGTTTTCCTTGTTTGCCGCCGCCTTGTAGTCCTCAAGCTGCTTTTCCTCGAGCTTTTCCAGCGTGCGGACGTCCTTCGTTGCCTCGACTACGACTCCGAGCTGCTTGTTGATCTCCTCCTGCTTGCGGACGGCGCTGGCGTCCTTCGCGTGTATCTCCTGCTGGAGAGTTACGATGTAGCGCTTGCGCACGGAGATCTCAAAAGCCTGCGCTCCCTGGCGGCAGACGGTCTCAAGCTCAGTGCTGAACACCTCCACCTGCTTTATGAGCTGTTCCTTCTCTGCGTAGATCCTCTGCAGATCGGCCTGGAGCGCGCTCAGCGTGTTCTTCTGTCGGTCAAGCTCCTGCTGACGGAAGTCCATCAGCTTTTGCAGAGTGAACTGAAATTTCTTCAAAGCCTGTCACCTCTTATTGTTCATCGCCAACGGCAGCTATCAGGAGCTGCACTGTTTCCTCCAGCGTGTAGGATTCCTCCACACGCTGCATGAGGAACTCGTTTATTTTGTCGATCTTCCGGATAGCCTCGTCCAGCGCCGGATTTGTTCCGTGCTTGTACGCGCCTATCGAAATGAGGTCGGCGTTGTTGTTGTACAGCGACAGCAGGTTTCTGAGCTTGCCCGCCGCCTGCTTGTGCTCGGAAGTGTCTATCTCCGACATCAGTCGGCTGACGCTCGGGAGTATGTCTATCGCGGGGTAGTGATTCTGCGCCGCGATCTTACGCGAAAGAATTATGTGTCCGTCGATGATACCGCGGACTGTATCCGCTATCGGCTCGTTGGTGTCGTCGCCCTCAACGAGCACGGTGTAGATACCGGTTATCGAGCCTTCCGGGAAGTTCCCGGCGCGCTCGAGCAGCTTCGGCATGCTGCTGTAAATTGACGGTGTGTAGCCTCTCGCTATCGGCGGTTCGCCGGTGGAAAGTCCGACCTCGCGCAGCGCCATCGCGTAGCGCGTGAGGCTGTCCATCATCAGCAGAACGTCCTTGCCCTGTTTCATGAAATACTCCGCGATAGCCGTGGCGGTCAGCGGACACTTGCTTCTCATCATGGCGGGCTGATCCGACGTAGCCACGACCAGCACGGAGCGCGCCATGCCCTCCGGACCGAGGTCTCGCTCGATGAACTCGCGTACCTCACGGCCACGCTCGCCGACCAGCGCAATAACGTTGATATCTGCCTTGACCTTCCGGGCGATCATGCCCATCAGCGTGGACTTACCAACGCCTGAGCCTGCGAATATACCCATTCTCTGACCCTTGCCCATAGTCAGCAGGCCGTCTATAGCCTTAACGCCAAGCTCTATCTGCGACTTTATCGGAGGTCTGTCGAACGGATTTGACGGAGCGCCGGTTATCGAAACAGAATCGGTACACCCTGGGTCTGCGCCTCCGTCAAGCGGCATTCCCGTCGCGTCGACTATCCGCCCGATGAGACCCGGCCCCGCCTTAACGGTGAGCTTGTCCCCTGTGGAATCTACAATGCTTCCCGGTCCGATACCCTCGATCTCGGTGTAGGGCATGAGCAGAATGTTGCTCTTGTTGAACCCCACGACCTCCGCGCGTATGAAGCTCGTCATGTCCTTCGAGTAAATGCGGCAGACATCGCCGATATTGCAGGCGGGACCGCTTGCCTCGATGGTCATTCCGACTATCTTCTCTATCTTTCCCATATAGCGGAAGGTGTCATATTTAGTTATTTCATCGCGAAATGCTCCGAATTCAAGTGCCATGACTTCCTCCGCTGTCGGGTCATTCCTCGGCGTCTGCTTCTTCGGCAGGCTCCGGGGCGGGTTTCTTCTTTTTCCTTGTGGGTTTAGGTTCGCGGAACTTTCCGTCGCCAAGCTCCTGAATCATGCGGAGCTGCGTCATTATTCCCGCGTCCACTATCTCGCTGCCGTTATCAACTATCACCGTTCCCGGGTCGGCCTCCGGCAGAAGTTCCACCTCAACGTTCGGAATGCCTCCGCAAAGCTCCTTCAGGTACTCGTAGTCACCTGTCAGCTCCTCGTTTGCGCCGTTGTCGTTAAGGGTTATCTTGACGCGCTCGCAGTTGCGGAATTCCTTCGCCGCCTTCTTTATTAGGCGCTTGACTGCCGCGCTGTCCTTTGAAGTAATGCTGTCCAGCGTGACTTTCTTCGCTATCTGCATTACAGTGTCGTATATCTCTTTTTCGTAGTCCGCGAAAAGCTGCTCCTTCTCGGAATTTATCCTCTCGGCATAGGATTTTGCCTCATCGAGGATATCCCTCCCGGCGGCAAAACATGCTTCCCTGCCGTCGCGGGTACCCTGTTCGAAGCCCTCTGCCTTTGCCTTTATATACACGCTGTCGCGGTTCGCCTCGGCGTCGGAGACTATCTGTGAAGCGTTGTCGTTCGCGGTTCGGATTATCGACTCCGCGCGGTTCTTCGCTTCAAGGATTATGTCCTTGCCCTGCTGAACGCAGCGCTCTTTGAGCTCCTCAAGCTCCTTCTTCTGCTGTTCGAGCTGTTTCTCCCGGAATGCCACCTGCTGGAGCTTATCGTCCAGCCTGCGCTTTGCCTCGAGCAGTTCCTGCTCGGGGTCGGGCTTTTTCGGTTCCTCCGGCTGGGGCTCCTGCTTTGCGGGCTGCGCCGGCTCGGGAGCGGGCTGAAACCTTTTCAGGTCGATGGTGTTCGAAATATCGACGCCGCCGCCGAAATAAACGGAGTTCCTCTTTAAAACTGACACAATATCCCTCCGTTACGCTGAAATACTCTGAACCAAGGGTCACGCCGCATTACGCAATGACCTCGTCTCCGCCTCCGCCGTGGGAGATGGTGATGATCTGTTCCTGCTCGAGGCGGCGGATAGTCGCAACGATGTTCTGCTGTGCAGCCTCAACGTCACGCATACGCACGTTGTGCAGGTACTCGATATCTGCCTGAAGGCTCTCTCTTGCACGCGTGGAAATGTTGGAGAATATGCACTCCGCAACTTCCTGGGTGGAACCCTTGATAGCGATAGCGAGATCCTTCGGGTCGACCTGCTTTGTGAACTCCTGGATAGCCATGGAATCCAGGTTGACGATATCCTCGAATACGAACATCTTCTGCTTGATCTGATCCGCGAGTTTCTGATCTCTTGCGGACAGCTCGTCGAATATGTACTTTTCGGTCGCGCGGTCTACGTTGTTCATGACCTCCGCAACGTAAGAGATACCGCCGACCTCCATGCTGTCGGTGTTGACAAGGTTTGCGAACTTCTTCTCCAGCGTAGCTTCAAGCGCCTTGATAACGTCAGGAGAAGCTCTGTCCATTCGCGCTATTCTCTCGACTACCTCGACGCGCTTCTCCTTGGGAAGCTCCGCGAGGATAGCCGCCGCCTGATCTATTCTTGCATATGAAAGTATGAGCGCGATTGTCTGCGGGTGCTCGTTCTGAACTATCGCGAGCAGGTTCTTATAGTCGGCCTTTCTCACGAAGTCGAATGATTTGGTCTTGAGCTGCTTTGTTATCCTCTGAAGCAGGTTGTTAGCCGCTTCAGTGCCGAAAGCCTTCTCAAGTATCTCACGGGCGTAGTCAACGCCGCCCTCGGTAACTACCTTCTGAGTCAGGCAAAGCTCGTAGAACTCATTGAGAACGCCCTCGACCACGTCGATAGGCTGATATTCCAGCTTTGCGACCTCGGTGGAAAGCGCCTCGATCTCATCGTCAGACAGGTGCTTGTATACTGCGGACGCATTATCCGCACCCATTGCGGCGAGAACCAGAGCGATCTTCTGATTGGCGCTGAGTTCTTCTGCCTTCTTAGCTTCTGCCATATCTGTCCCCCCTTAGTGAGGCTTATTCTGCCTTCATCATGTTCTTGATGATCTGTGCGACGATCTCCGGGTTCGTCTTGGAGAAATCGCTTATCTCGCGCTTGAGTATAGTCTCGCGGGACTCCTTCGCAGCCTCTTCTGTAAGGCTCGCAATGTTGAAATCCACTTCCTCCGGAGACTCCTGCTCCTGCGCGGTCGCGCCGGCGGCAGCCTGGGTCTGACCTGACTGTGTGGCTGCTGCAAACGCAGCCTCCTGGCGGCGTCTGATCTTCTTCTTTCTCGAATGGCTCATCATAAGCGTCATCACCAGAAGCAGTATCAGCACGATGCCAAGACCGACTACAACGTAAAGGAGCGTATTGCGGAACGTATCCACAGGCGGAGTGATGATCTGGAGGTTTCCATCGCCGTTTGTGCCGTTGTTCGTAGCGCTGAGTGCGAACGGAATGTTGTAAACGGAAACGAGATCTACCGTAGTACCCGCCGCATTAGCGACTATCGCCTGTAATGCGTCGCGCTCGCCCTGGGTCATGTTGGTCTGATTTACGACCAGTCCAACGCTGAGGGAGTCGATGGAGTAACCGTCCTTAGTTACGGTCTCCTTGACATTGGAAACGCTGTACTGTATTTCTTCCTTATTATAATAATAGTTCTGACCGTCCTCAAGACCGGTGTATGTAGGATAATCCGGAGAAAGGTCTGCGTTCGGTGTTACTCCGACGATACCGCCGTCCTCATCAAGGGCGCCGCCCCACGCTGCCTTGTCCTCGTGGTCCTTTACGCCGTGGTCGGTTCCCTCTGCCGGGGTATACTGAGTGGACTCGGTGTTCCTGGAATCATAATTCAGCCTTGCGGAAACGTTAAACGCGAATCCGTCCTCGCCGTACATCTTGGTGAACATATCGCCGAGACCGTCCTTGAGCACCTGTACAAACTCCTGCTCGAACTCAAGACGCTTTCTTGCGATGTCAACGCCTGACTTATCGGTGTCCTCGTCCTCTTCAGGCTGATCAAGCTCCGGATCTACCCATTCGTAGGAGTTGAGCTTGCTGTCCATGATGGAGACGTTCTCTTTGGTAAGCCCCTCAACGCTGGTGGTAACGCCGCGGTATATCGCGCGCACCTCCTCGTTGGTAAGCGGCTCTGCATCCGCCTTGAGCTGAATGAATACCGCGCACTGGCTCTCGCCCTTGTTGTCGGAAAGCGCGTAGTTGGACACCTCCGGCAGGGTGATGTTAGCGGTCGCGGACTGTATCTTGTCCATCGAAGCGATGGTTGCGCCCAGCCGTGATTCGAGCTGCTGGCGCTTTACCTCGCGTTTGTCTGTGTCGGTGCTCCACAGGTCAACGCCGTTGTTCCAGATATCGTAGTTGATCGTGGTCTTGGGGTAGCCCTGCGCCCACATCTGCATTCTTAGCGAGTCAGCCTTTTCCGCCGGCACGATGATATCACCGTTGGTGTTCACCGTGACGTCAGTAACGCCCAGCTCCTGGATCGCGGAAGCTATCTCGCCGGATTCTGAAGCAGAAAGCCCGGAAAACAGCACTGCCGTACTCTTATTGGAATTGAGCATAACGCAAAGCACAATGATTATTGCAATAACGACCACCGGAATGGAGATTATCAGGATCTTCGCCATTTTTGAAGCGTCCGTCCATTTCGTTTTAACTGTCGTTACAACAGTTTTCAGCTTTTCATTCATTTATAAGAACGTCCTCCGAAGTTTTATGCTGCCGCGCCGGCAGCTTTGAGGTCATCAAACCTGCATGTTGATGATCGTATTGTAAGCGCTGAGCGCCTCGTTCTTCACTGTAACAAGCAGGTCTACTGCAATGCCTGCCTTAGTGATGTTCGACTGCACCTGCGCAAGGTCGTCGATATTGCCGAGCATGAGGTCAATCGCGTCGCGGTCTACCTGCTCGTTGGTCTCGACTACATTATCAACCATTCCCTTGAATATATCGAGGAAGGAAGCCTCGTTTGCGTCCACCGCGTAGGTCTTTTTCTTGGGATCCTCGCCCATGGGGGTCATGGACTCCATCGGCTTCATGCGGGTGAGCGCGTTCATTGTCGTAAAGTCAACCATTTAAATCTTCCTTTCGAAAATCAGCCCTTGCCGAGGGTCAGCGCCTTCGAAGCCATGGACTTTACCACTTCGAACACCGCCATATTCGCGGAATACATGTTCTCCGCTTCCGTCGCGTCGAGCTGCTCGGTAGCCACGTCAACGTTGGATTCGTAGATGTAGCCGCGCTCGTCTGCGAGCGGGTGGGTGGGGTCGTAGACCGGCTCTGCCGGGGTGGGGTCGTCAACGACCGCCTTGGCCTCAACGCCGCGGTACTTCACGTAATTGTAGGACGCGATCTCGCCGGAGTTCAGCTTAGCGAACAGCAGCTTCTTGAAGGTCTTGTCCTCGCCGAAAACCACCATCTGGCGCTTGTAAGCCTCCTCGGGAGTGGAAGCCACGTTGTCGGCGTTCGCGATGTTCTGAGAGATGATATCAAGTCTGAACCGCTCGGCGGTCATGCCGGAAAGCGGGATATTCAGCGAACTTAAGAATGCCATATGTACCCCCTGTTACTTCGTTGTCATAGCGGATCTGACTCTGGCAAAATTGCCGTTCATCGAGTTCATTATCGCGTCGTACTGTATCTGAGCCTTTGCAAGCTCGCCCTGCTGTACGTCGTTGTCAACGTTGTTGCCGTCCGCCTGGTCGTCGGTCACGCGGTCGATGAACAGCCGCTGAACGAGGTCTATCTCGGTATCGACGGTGCCGTTGCTGCGGAGCTTGTCCCTGAAAATTCCTGCAAAGTCAAGGTATTTGCAGTTGTAGTCCGGCGTATCCGCGTTAGCGATGTTTTCTGCGATTATCTGCTGCTTCTGCCAGAGGACGGACAGCCCCTGCTCAGATATCCTGAATGCATTCGTATCGAAAAGTGCCATATATTTTCCTCTCTGTCACGGGCGAATTCCACAAAATGGCATACCATACCCTATAGTTATTCGTATTATAATTATACACCATTTCACAATATATTGCAACAATTTTTTCATGATATTTTTTTACACAATGTAGAATCGGTATACTAATTATTTAAATTAGCCGACCAAAATTGATAACTTTCTGTTTATTTTGTTATTTTTTGGTACTTTTTTGTGCATAGGTTACAAATCAAGCATTACATTTTCTACAAAAATTTATATGTAAAAAATTGTACAAACAATCAAATCCCCGGCTCCATCAAAAAGCCGGGGATTTGATTTATATTGGGGGAAGATCGGTTATCGTGTTATTCACGCCACGCTGTATGTGCTTTCGATCTCAGCCGTAGCCGTATCCTCCGGGATATACTCCTGAACCAGACAGCTCTGCATAAGCGCTTCCGCCTGGTCGTTGTATTCCTTGGGAACAACAAGATGGATAGGATAATCATTACGGTAATTCATTGCGTAATCGCTGAGGTCGTACGCCTTGTACAGCAGGATAGTATAGATGTCCTCATCAGAACTGTAATAGTAATAATCAGCAGTTCCGCAGACCTTCATCAGCCTGTTCAGCTCCGGATCTGACGCGGTCGTTCTGCCATAGCTGAATTTCAGGTCGTAATCGTTCTGACCATATATCTCGCGGCTCATAATGCGGTTCATCTCAGAGTAGGAATACCCCTCGGACTGACCGAACAGTTCGCAGTCGTCAAGGCTGTTCACATTTTTCAGGATAAACGCAGTGTAGAAGTCCTCTCCCGTAAACTGAGCGCCGACGTTTATATCGAGGCTTTCAAGGTAAGCGATGGTGTTATCCATCCAGTCGTAGACCCTCAGATTATAACTTGATGACGTCAGTTGATCCCCGCTTCCGATATCGTAATACAGGTCGGTATATTTCCAGGCTGGTTCATTCTCAATGAAATCAACGTTTATCTTCTGGCAGTCCTGCCTGATTGCGTCAAAAAGCTTGTTGTTTCCGTACTTGGCAATATCGTTCATCCAGATACGGTTGACACTGTAGCCCTCGTTCAGCAGTATGTTCTCGTCCAGCGAGAATAACGAGGAATACCATCCCTCCGGGGTCACCATCTTCCGGCGTATCTCCCCGAAAAGCTCACTGCTGACGGAATAGCGCCGCTCAAGCTGAGTGCCGTCCTTCATCACATAGTAGAAGCTCACATATTTCCCATCGCTCGCACCGTCGCCGTTGTTCTTGGGTATCTCGTCGTGCACTTCCCTGATAGTCTGAAGAATATCATCTCCGCCGATGCCCTTGATCGTGAACTGATTCTTGGTAAGGCTTGACGTGCGGTACTCCTCGCCGAATGAATTTGAGTCATAGTATGACATGGAAGCCGAAGCCACTCTGTCCGGGTTCGGGACGTAATACGCCGCGCCGAATCCGTTCGACATATTCAAACCGAAGCATATCAGCGCGCACGCAGCGAGAGTCCCCGCCCATTTTGCCACGGAAAGCCCGAACTTCCGGAAATTCCGCCCGCTGATAAGCTCCATGATGATATACAGAATAAATGTACTGATCATCGTGCCGATTATCATACCGGGAATGTTGTTCTGCGTGAAGTTGTAGTAATCCATCGTGTCTTCCTGCCCGCGCACGTTGATGGAAATGAAATAGGATACCGGTACGGTTATCGCGAAGATCACGATGCCAGGGATAACAAGCCCCATTCCCTTATAGACGTAGGGCATTCCAACGCGCTCAGCGCGGCGGTATTTTATCAGGAAGTACGCCCCGGCGAAGCACGCAAGGGTCACCAGCAGGGCGGGAATGCCGAACTCCGGACGGAAAATCGGCCCGCAGTCGCTGACGCTGCCCTTGCAGCCAATTGACATCATCGAATAAAGCGTCATGATCATCATGCCAAGCGGAGAGGAAGCGGTTATCGGATACGCCGAACCCACAGCGGTGGATATCGCCGAGGGGTAAAGCACAGCGCCGTACACGCCGCTCTCAACGAGGTTTATCGTCATCAGATGAATGACAGGTATCGCAAAGTTGATGAGTATCGGGTAAATGCACGCCTCCGCAAGCCTGCCGCAGAAAGATATCAGCAGCAGCGTTATCGCGATCTCCATTATGCACATGAAAAGTCCCGTGAACGCCATCGGACCCATTATTGCGTCAACTATCGCCTGGATCTCGCCCTGTGTGTCGAACGCCGACAGGTCGGCGAACTGCAGAAGTATCTGCGCCAGAAGTATCGCGATGAAGTGCGGCAGAATGTTCACTGTGAACACCGCCGCGAGGTCGCCGAAGAACCGCG
>UMBD01023607.1_pt1 | contig 11990 bp, 8 predicted proteins | sample 1963891 | NCBI WGS metagenome assembly UMBD01 (sample SAMEA4835934, study PRJEB28245) | human gut metagenome | biome: gut microbiome; material: fecal sample | place: Denmark | collected 2008 | reverse complement strand
CCAGGATTACCTGTTGAACCCGGTTTTGGGAATTCAAGACCCGAGAACCGATGAACGCATTGAATTTATCGGAGGAATCCGTGGACTTTCTGAACTGGAGAAAAAGGTAAAGGAAGGGATGAAAGTATCTTTTTCCATGTATCCTACATCCATTACAGAACTGTTTGATGTGGCGGACCAGAATCTTTTGATGCCGCCGAAATCTACCTGGTTTGAGCCGAAGTTAAGAAGTGGTCTGTTTATTCATCAGATTTGATCATAGAAACAGGAGGAGTTTATGGCACCCAAATTAGATGATTTTATGCAGTGGCCGGAGATTGAGGCGCTGGAATATGGAGAGTGTTCAAGGCCGCAGGATGTGCTGGGGGCACGGATGGCAGACCGTTCTCATGTACTGGTCACAGCCTATTTTCCTGAGGTTGATTCAGTTGCTGTGAGAGTGGCGGGAGCGAAAAAAGAATACAAAATGGAAGAGGCGGACCAGCAGGGATATTATGGGGTACTGATCCCCGGACGCAAAATTCCGGAATATGTATTTATGGTTGAAAAAAAGGGAAAACGAAGAGAAGTGCCGGATGCATATGCTATGGATTCCCTTATTGACGGCATGGATATGGAAAAATTCATAAACGGCTGCCATGATACTATTTATGATAAACTGGGAGCTCATCCTATGACAAGAGATGGGGCGGAAGGCACTTATTTTGCAGTGTGGGCACCAAATGCGAGAGCCGTCAGTGTAGTTGGCGATTTTAACCAGTGGAGGGAAGATGCCCATCCCATGATCAAGAGGGAACCGGCAGGGATTTATGAACTGTTTGTTCCGGGAGTGGGAAAAGGAGATCTGTATAAATTTTCTATTTACCAGAGTACCGGCAACCGGGTGTTAAAAGCAGATCCTTTTGCAAACTATGCAGAACTCAGACCGGCTACAGCCAGTGTGGTATGGGATCTGACAAAATACAGCTGGAAAGATGAGAAATGGCTTGCCAGACGGAGTAAATGGAACAGTGAAAAAGAACCGGTGCTGGTGTACGAAGTGGCACTGGGGGCCTTTAAGAAACCAAAGCTTGCAGGAAGAGAAGAGAGGGACTGCTTCTACACATACAAAGAGATGGCACCTCTGCTGTGTGAGTACTGTGAAAAAATGGGATATACCCATGTAGAACTGATGCCGGTGATGGAGCATCCTTTTGATGGTTCCTGGGGGTATCAGGTAACAGGCTACTATGCACCTACAGCCCGTTATGGAACACCGGATGATTTTGCATACTTTGTAGATTATATGCATCAGCATGATATTGGCGTGATCCTTGACTGGGTACCGGCTCATTTTCCGAAAGACCAGCATGGTCTGGCGAGATTTGATGGAACTTGCTTGTTCGAACATCTGGACCCGAGACAGGGAGAGCATCCTCACTGGGGAACCCTGATTTATAATTACGGCAGGAATGAAGTAGTGAATTTCCTGACAGCCAATGCAATGTACTGGATCCGTCAGTTCCATGTAGACGGCATCCGTATGGATGCGGTAGCATCTATGCTGTATCTGGATTATGGTAAACAGGATGGTGAATGGGTTGCCAATATGTACGGAGGCAATGAAAACCTGGAGGCCATTGCCTTCCTGCAGCATATTAATGATTGTATACATAAAGAAAAAAGTGGTGTAATGACCATCGCAGAAGAATCAACGGCCTGGCCTCAAGTAACAGGGGCTGTGTCCGACGGCGGTCTGGGATTTGATTTTAAATGGAACATGGGCTGGATGAATGATTATCTGGAATATATACAGACAGATCCCCTGTTTCGAAAGGGACGCCATGGAATGCTTACCATGAGCATGCTGTACCAGTATTCAGAAAATTTCATGCTGGTGTTAAGTCATGACGAAGTGGTCCACGGAAAGGGATCTATGTATGGAAAGATTCCGGGGGATCATCAAGATAAATTAAGCACACTTCGGCTGACATATGGATTTATGGCGGCTCATCCAGGCAAAAAACTGTTGTTTATGGGCCAGGAGTTTGGTCAGATCAGAGAGTGGAGCGAAGAGAGAGAACTGGACTGGCAGTTACTGGATCCGGTAGACGGGCAGGAGTCAGGACATGAAAAATTGAGACAGTTTGTCAGCTATCTGAATGTGTTCTACCAGGCTCATCCGGCGTTGTATGTAAATGACACAAAACCTTCCGGATTTCAGTGGTTGAGCACACTGGATGCGGACAATAGCGTTATTGTATTTTTGCGCAAATGCAAAGACGAGACTTTGCTGATCACCTGTAACTTCACGCCGGTTTATCATGAAAAATTTAAAGTAGGAGTACCTTTTGCCGGTAAGTATAAGGAAATATTGAATAGTGATGCCGTAGAATTTGGCGGCGGAGGTCATGTAAATCCAAGAGTGAAAAACTCTAAAAGAGAAAAATGGGATGGAAAATCAAATTCCATCGAGATCAGGCTGGCACCGTTATCTGTTCAGGTATTTCAGTGTACAAAAGTGGCGGTAAAGCGGAAGAAAGCGTAGAACCAAAGACGCTGGAGGTAGTTTATGAAATTAACAGAATTGATAGAAATTGATATCCTGCAGAAGATCCAGGATAGTTTTTCAAAATTTACAGGGATGGCGTCCATTACAACCAATCCGGAAGGAGCACCCATCACAGTGGGAAGCGGATTCTCTGAATTTTGTATGAAGTACACCCGCAATGGATCTGTATTAGGTAACAGGCGCTGTGAAGCCTGCGACAAAAAAGGTGCTGTGTGTACTCTGCAGTCAGGAAAGGCTACCACTTATTTCTGCCATGCGGGTCTGGTGGATTTTGCAGCACCTATTATGTTAAATGATGAGATGATAGGCTGCTTCATCGGAGGCCAGGTGCGGACAGGCCCATTGGATGAGGGAAGTATCCGGGAAGTGGCGAAAGAACTGGGAATTGATCCGGAAGAGTATGTAGCGGCCTCCCGCAAGGTCCAGTTATTAGACAGAGACTACATTAACAAGAGTGTACAGTATCTGGAAGAAATCGCAGCCATTATTTCGCAAATGGCATACCACAACTATATGGCACTGCATAAGAGCATAGAACTGGAGCAGAATTCCCGTGCCAAAGCCCGCTATGCGGTGCAGCATATGATCAAGATGAAAAAAGAAATCCTGCGCTGGAACCACCATTTTAAAGATATTGATAAAGCGGGAATGCCGGACTCTTTCAAAGAAATATTGAAATTAGTAAATATCAAGGCGTATGACATTATATCGGATATACAGGATACAGAGGAATATCTGAATATTTCGCTTGGTAACATCCAGTTAAGGGAAGAGGTTTACAATGTCAGAGACATGATGGAAGAGATACGGTTGAATGCAGAGATCCGGGCAAAAGAATTCGAAGGAGAGTACCGGATAGAAATAGATTCTTCCGTGCCTCAGTGGCTTTTTGGAGACAAGGGCCGCATTGGTATGCTGATCAGCAAGCAGCTGGAATATGGATGCCGTTTTTCCAAGGACTGCATATGGATAAAAATGTCGGCAGAACCGTACGGCTACGGTGTGATGGTCTGTGTTCGAGTGATCAGCGAGAAAACTGTGATTCCGGAACCTGCCTTAGAACAGATGCGAGCCTGTTTGGAACAGGGACAGAGTGCTTCGGAAAATTCATGCTACCATAAGGTGGAGGGAATGACTGTATTTGGAGTGATGGTCAAGCAGATGGCCGGTGAGATGAAAGTGGAATCAGAAGAGGGCAAAGGGACTTGCTTTACTATGAGTCTGCCACAGTTAGAGATTAGGAGGAATGAGGATGACCTTTGATGCCAGTGAGTATACAAAAGCGTTAGAGGGTTTTTTAGTAAACATGGGGGATTTTCAAGGAGGAAAACTTCCATACGACCGCATGGAGGCGGCGATGGATCCGTTGTGCTCTTTTCTGCGAGTTGCCAAAGTGCAGATAGAGTTTTATGCTTCTGTACACCAGGAAATACGCCAGATTGGTAATCAGAGTACTACTTATCAGAAGGGTATGCCGGATAAAAATGAAAAAAAATCTTACCGGGAAGTTACGGAAGAAGGAAGTGTAGTTGTGATCAACATCTTTCCATATGAGGGAAATGCCGTATGGACCAAAGAAGAGATCAATCATGTGGATGTCATGGCCAGAATGTTGTTTGTCTTTTACACAAGAGAGCGTGTATCCAGAATGGCAGAAGAACTGGCTTATCGGGACAGTACCATTGGTATTTACAATTATAAGTTCTTTATGAAGAAATTGGATGAACTCCTTGAGAGAGAAGTGGCAGGCAGATACATTGCCTGTTACTATAATTTGAAGCGTTTTTCCATTATCAACCAGCAGGTGGGAAGAGATATTGGAACCCATATCATGCGACAGTTTTCTACCGGGTTACAACATATGCTGGGAGACAGAGGGTACGTATGCCGTATCAATGGAGACAACTTTACGGTTGTGTTTGAGAAGCAGTGCCTGGGTTCTGTGATGGAATATTTGAAACGCACCGGGATTTATTATGAGCAGGGCAGTGAAGAACATGTACTGATCGAGACTACTGCCGGATATTATGAGATCCCGGGGCTGGAAGAAAGTCTGAATCCTACTGATATTATGGACCGTATCACGGCGGCTTATCATGTGGCATCTACAGACAGCCACCGTGCCTATGTCTTTTTTGACAAACCGATGATGCAAGAAATGGTACGGAAGAAAAATATAGAAAATGAGTTTAGAAATGCACTGGAGACAGAGGAGTTCCTTGTGTATTACCAGCCCAAAGTAAATTTGAAAACTTATACGCTGGCAGGTGCGGAAGCACTGTGCCGCTGGCGTCATAATGTAGATCTGCTCCCGCCGTTCCATTTTATTCCGATTCTGGAAGAGAGCCATGCTATTTGTGAACTGGATTTTTATATGCTGGAGCATGTGTGCATGGATCTGCGCAAATGGCTGGATGAGGGGAAAAATGTAGTAAGGGTATCCGTAAATTTTTCCAGGCAGCATATGGGGGATGTTGACCTGGCTGAGAGGATTCTGCAGATTATCGATTCTTACCGGATCCCTCATCAGTACCTGGAGATTGAGTTGACAGAGACAACTACGGATGTGGCATTTACAGATCTGAGAAAACTGGTAGACAAGCTGCAGTCTCAGGGAATCCGTACATCGGTAGACGATTTTGGAGTAGGATATTCATCCCTGAACCTGATCCGGGAACTGCCGTGGGATGTACTGAAGATTGATAAAAGTTTTCTGCCGGATACCATAGACCCAACTAATGAAAAATATGTAATGTTTAAATATCTGGTAGCCATGGCGCAGAATCTGGGTCTGGAATGTATTGTTGAAGGTGTTGAAACGGTAAATCATATAAGAGTGCTGAAGGAAAATCAATGTTACATGGCGCAGGGATTTTACTTTGATAAGCCTCTTCCGAAGGATGAATTTGAGCGTCGGTTTACGCAAAAAAGGAAAGTAGACTAACAGGAGGTGATCGCAGATGAAAAAAGTTATATACATAAGTTATGCCGTCTGTGCCATAGCCATGTTTGCACTTTTGTTTTATATGTTTGACCATTTAAGAGTGATTGAATCCAATACCAGAGAAGATAACGAGTATACACAGTTGCAGCCTTATAGGACCTGGGTTGTTAAGGACAGTGGGGCACCGATTGGCGTCAGCAAAGTGTTTCAGTTTAAGGTGCCGGCTATTGGCAAGGGTACCAAGACGCTGGCCTTTTACTCCCATCATCAGGATGTGGTAATCTATAAAGAAAACAAGGTGATCTGCCAGAGAAGGGTATACCAGGGAAATCCTTTTGGAAGAACCAGTGGACAAGGATGGAACGATCTTACTTTGTATTCGGAGGATTCCGGCAAGATTCTGACAGTTGTGATGTCGCCGGAATATTCTACGGTGCAGGATATTGATGTGACATTTTATTATGGCTCCAAGATAAAGATCTGGCTTCATGATGTGATCCGCCAGCTGGCGCCAAGCATATTGAGTTTGATCGCTATTGTGATGGGAATGATCTTTGTTGTATTTATTTTAGTAAATATCCGAAATAAAAAGATCAATCGTAATCTTTTGTTTATGGGAATCTTTTCCATCTGCATCGGTGTCTGGAAGATTACAGATGCCGGAATTTTGCAGCTTTTGTTTGGCAATAATATATTGTTTTCCTATATTCCGTTTGTCAGTCTGCTGTTGTGTGTAATCCCATTTGTTCTTTTTATGCGCACCTTGTTTACAGACAGGGAATCCAAGGGATGGGATATTGTATGTCTGGCAAGCCTGGCAGTGATGGTATTTTCTTTTGTGGTTCAGATATTGAATAAGGGCGATATGAGAGAGACACTGCCTTTTAATCATGCTGTCATGGGAGTTATGGCGCTGGTAACGGTGGTCCAGGTTGTAAGACAGTGGAAGAAGCAGGGAATGAACCGCAAGTTAAAACTGATCTTTTGCTGTTTCCTAACTTGCATTGTAGGATTGATAGGTGATACTATCACTTTCTACACAACGGAAGGAATGGGATCCATGGTGTTTGGAATCTTTGGATTTATCATTTTCACCATAATTGTAGGGATCAATTCCATGGCTGAGTCGAGGGCACTGATGGCCAGAGGAGAACAGGCAGAGCAGTTGGAAAAGATGGCGTACCATGACCAGCTTACGGGTGTGTACAACCGTACTGCTTATGCTGCCCACACTACGGCAGAGGACTTTGAAAAGGACAAATGCATCGTTGTCATGATGGATCTGAACAATTTGAAGAAATGTAACGATACAAGAGGCCACGAAGAAGGCGACGCCTACATAAAGGCAAGTGTGGAACTGATCCTGCAGACGCTGGGAACACTGGGAAATTGCTACCGTCTAGGTGGTGATGAGTTCTGTGTGCTGATCCATGGCGGTACGCCAAAGGCATGCTCAGATCAGATCCAGAAACTGTGGGAAAAGACAGAGCAGTTTAATAAAGAAAATCCGGAGGCATTTCCGGTGCATATTGCCGTAGGCTTTGTTAGTTATGATAAAGATAAAGACTACGATTTTGCAGATACGCTGCGCCGGGCAGACCGGCTGATGTATGAGAAGAAGTTTGCTATGAAGCATCAGCAGGCAGAGTGCGTAGGATAAAAAATTGAAAGAATAAGGGAAGTTTATCCCCGGAAAATAAAACGCAGCGCGTACAAGTTTCCGGATGGGTAAACTTCCTTTTTTGTTTTGAACAGGCAAGCCCGGCCGTTTTCTGCCGGTATGGTTATTTTCCGGGACACTGTCTGCCGTCGGAACGGATCGTATAATTATCCTTCAGGATGAGTTGTGAGACTGGCACCAGTTCATAGCCCTTTCCTTTCAGAGTGCGGATCATTTCATCCAGTGCTTCGGCTGTATGTTTGGCCCCGTTGTGGCACAGGATGATTGAACCATTTCCCAGGTGCTTATGTTCTGTGACTTTGCGGATAATGGTGGACGCATCATAGTCTTTCCAGTCCAGAGAATCCACATCCCACTGGATGCCGTAATAATTGCATCCTTTTAGTGTCTGGATCAGTGTATTGTTGTAGTCCCCGTAAGGAGGACGGAAGAGGATCATGTCCTTGCCTGTAAGCGCTTTCACTTTCTGATGCGGCTTCATAATCTCTTCCATACATTCGTTGGCGGTGAGCCGGGACATCTGCTTGTGATTCTCGCTGTGGTTGCCAAGATCGTGGCCGTCTTTGGCAATGGCTTTTACATCTTCCGGATATTTTTCAATCCAGCCACCGGTCATAAAGAAAGTGACTTTTACATTGTTTTTCTTTAAAACTTCCAGAATCTTTCGTGTATCCTGGTTGCCCCAGGCAGCGTCGAAAGATAGCGAAATCTGGGGTTTGTCTTTTTCTACGCAGTAAATGGGCAGTTCTTTTTTTCCTGCGATGGAAGCGCTGAGTGTTTCTGCTGTCTCAGGATATGCTTTTAAGCTGAGAGACAAAATTGCTAAAGAAGTACATATAATGGCACCAACTTTGGCGAACAGTAAAAAAGAGTCTTTGTTCCAGTTTTTTTTCATATCACAATCCGGTTTTTTTTAATAATATGAGGATATAAGCAAAAAAATAACTAAAGGGATTGACAAAAGGAGATGAACTGTGTATCATGAATGTATGAACAATGATTCATATGTTCATAAAACCAGAAAGGAGGTTCCTATGCTGCAGGAAGATGAACTTTATGACCTGGCAGAGTTGTTTAAAGTGTTTGGAGATTCTACCCGCATCCGTATTTTGTTTGTCTTGTTTGAAGATGAACATTCTGTATCGGACATTGCGGAGAGCCTGACCATGACTCAGTCGGCTATCTCCCATCAGTTAAAGATACTAAAACAGTCAAAACTGGTTAAGGCCCGGAGAGAGGGCAAATCTGTATATTATTCACTGGCAGATGGACATGTGCGTACCATTATAGCCCAGGGAATGGATCATATCAAAGAATAGAAAGGATGATTATTATGAAAAAGAAATTTAAATTACAGGATCTGGATTGTGCAAACTGCGCAGCAAAAATGGAAGAGGCTATTAAAAAAATTGACGGTGTTACCGATGCCAGCGTCAGTTTTATGACACAGAAACTGGTGTTAGAGACAGAGGATGACCGTTTTGAAGAGATTATGGATGAAGTAGTAAAATGCTGCAAAAAGGTAGAGCCGGACTGCGAGATCCTTCGCTAGATACGGACGCGGGAAGGAGAACGATATGACGAAAAAGCAAAAAAAGATGCTTACCAGGATTTTGATTACACTGGTTGTGTTTGGCGTTTTATTCACCTGTGAAAAACTGGGATATTTGGAATGTTTTCCGTGGTATATCAATTTTGTGATCTTTCTGATACCTTATCTGCTTATCGGTTATGACATTATTTTTAAGGCCGCCAGAAATATCTGCCATGGACAGATATTTGATGAAAATTTCCTTATGATGTTGGCCACATTTGGTGCCCTTGGCGTTGGCGAGTATTCTGAGGCAGTAGCGGTTATGCTGTTTTATCAGGTAGGTGAACTGTTCCAGGGATACGCTGTAGGAAAGTCCAGACAGTCCATTTCGGATATGATGGATATCTGTCCCGAGTATGCCAATGTGGAGCAGGAGGGAAAGATGGTCCAGGTCGATCCGGATGATGTGGAGATCGGAACGGTCATTACCGTCAAGCCGGGAGAGAGGATCCCGCTGGACGGCGTGGTGCTGGAAGGTGAGTCACTGGTAGATACTGCGGCACTGACAGGAGAGTCCGTACCGAGAAAAGTAAAACCGGGAGAGAATATTATCAGCGGCTGTGTCAATGGAAGCGGTACGCTGAAAGTAAAAACCACCAAAGAGTTTGATGATTCGACAGTAGCCAAGATTTTGGAACTGGTAGAAAATGCCAGCAGCAAGAAGGCAAAGGTGGAGAACTTTATAACAAGATTTGCCAAGTATTATACACCAGTTGTAACCATCGCTGCTGTGTTACTGGCATTTGTGCCACCGATTTTTGTGGGAAATATTCTGGAATGGATCCAGAGAGCTTGCATTTTCCTTGTAATTTCCTGCCCATGCGCCCTTGTGATCTCGGTTCCGTTAGGATTTTTCGGTGGCATCGGAGCGGCTTCCAAACTGGGTGTGTTAGTGAAGGGAAGTAACTTTTTAGAGGCAGTGGCAGAGATGGATACCATTGTATTTGACAAGACGGGAACGCTGACAAAAGGAGTATTTAAGGTAACCAGTACTCAGACAGTCCAGGGAGAAAAGGAAGACGAACTGGTGGAGACGGCAGCGTTAGCCGAAGGATATTCCAACCATCCGATTGCCAATTCCATCCGGGAGGCCTATGGCAGGGAACTGGATCTTTCCAGAGTAGATCAGACGACAGAAATCGCCGGTCATGGTATCGCAGTGCTTGTGGATGGAAGAAAAGTACTGGTAGGAAACGAAAAACTCATGAAAAAGGAAGGCATTGATTTTGTGCCGGATGATCATGTGGGAACTGTTGTCTATGTGGCAAAAGAGGGACGGTTTCTGGGATCTGTCTGCATTTCTGATACAGTAAAAGAAGGAGCCAGAGAGGCTATCTCCCAGATGAAGGAGGTAGGCGTGAAAAAATGTATCATGCTTCCGGGAGACAGAGAAGAGGCGGCAGCCGATGTGGCACAGAAACTAGGACTGGATGAGTATCATGCAGGACTGCTTCCGGGGGACAAAGTGGATCAGGTAGAAAAACTTCTGGCAAGTAAGTCTGAAAACAGCAAACTTGCCTTCGTGGGAGATGGCATCAACGATGCACCGGTACTTACAAGAGCTGATGTAGGAATCGCCATGGGAAGTCTTGGCTCAGATGCGGCCATTGAGGCGGCAGATGTTGTACTTATGGATGATGATATCCAAAAGATTGCTTCTGTTGTAAAAATATCCAGAAAAACATTGAAGATAGTAAAGCAGAACATTGTATTTGCCCTGGCAGTCAAAGCGGTTGTCCTGATCATGGGGGCCTTAGGTCTGGCCAATATGTGGGAAGCAGTGTTTGCCGATGTAGGTGTTTCGGTACTGGCTATTTTGAATGCCATGCGGGCCCTGAAATACAAGGGATAAAATAAATGCCCGCCAGTGATTGACACGCAAACGGCTGACAGTGTATAATTTCATATGAAAAAAGCAAGGGGGCACGATACTTTGTGCCCCTTTTTACAAAAGAGAAAAAACAGAAAGAGAAAGGGGAAAAACTATGGACAATCGATCCATGATGGAATTAGAAGACGAATTAGATGCAAAGTTTAATGACCTTGTAAATTATTGTATGGTATCGGGTGCCATCGATCAGAATCTGTACACAGAATATGATGTAAAAAGAGGGCTTCGTGATGCCAGCGGTAAAGGGGTATTGACAGGATTGACAGAGATTTCGGATGTCATTGGTTATGAATTGGCAGAGGGAAAGAAGATTCCCTGCGATGGTGAATTGTATTATCAGGGATATAATGTAATGGATCTGGTAGATAGTATTTCAGACCGCCGGTTTGGATTTGAAGAGACTACCTATCTGCTATTATTTGGACAGCTGCCGAACAAACAGCAGCTTTTAGATTTTGAAGAAATCCTTACAAGCTTACAGGAACTGTCCGGACAGTTCGTCCGGGATGTTATTATGAAAGCACCCAGTGCCAATATTATGAATGCTTTGCAGAAAAGTGTGCTGACACTGTATTCATATGATGATAATCCGGACAACATAGAGGTGTCAAATGTACTGCGTCAGTCTCTGCAGCTCATTGGCAAACTGCCTATGATCGCTGTGTATGCGTATCATTCGTACCGTCATTTTAAATTTGATGATAACTTGTATATCCGCACACCGGATCCGTCTATGTCCATTGCAGAGAATATTTTGCAGATGATCCGTCAGAACGGAGAGTTTTCGCCGCTGGAGGCCAAAGTACTGGATGTGGCACTGATCCTTCATGCAGAGCATGGTGGTGGTAACAACTCTACCTTTACAAATCATGTGGTTACCTCATCGGGAACGGATACTTACTCGGCTACATCAGCAGCGATTGCGTCTTTGAAAGGACCAAGACACGGCGGTGCCAATCTGAAGGTGCTGCAGATGTTTGATGATCTGAAGGAACATTGCAAGGACTGGAATAATAAAGAAGAGATTCAGGAGTATCTGCTGAAGATACTGCGCAAAGAAGCCTTTGACAACGCGGGGCTGATCTATGGAATGGGCCATGCCGTATATACAGAGTCAGATCCAAGAGGTGTGATCCTGAAGAAATATGCACGAAAACTGGCAGAAGAAAAGGGACGACAGGAAGAATTCGCCTTGTATGAGACAGTGGAGGAACTTTCAAAAAAACTGATCATGCAGCACCACCGCCGTTTGAAACCCGTGTGTGCGAATGTGGATTTTTACAGTGGTTTTGTGTATACAATGCTTGGAATCCCAAGAGAACTTTTTAC
>UMBD01017320.1_pt1 | contig 12167 bp, 10 predicted proteins | sample 1963891 | NCBI WGS metagenome assembly UMBD01 (sample SAMEA4835934, study PRJEB28245) | human gut metagenome | biome: gut microbiome; material: fecal sample | place: Denmark | collected 2008 | reverse complement strand
GAATGATACCAATATCTTTAACTATGTGATACCGGTTCAAATTTATCCGAAAAGATTGTATATCATTATTTTAATGGTGAACAAGTATCGCCGATGGTTTCAGAAGTTATAAATTATACGATAACGATTGCTCGAATTTTTGCAAACTTAGTCGCAGCGTATATTTTATTGAAATTAAATCCGCGAAAGGCAAGTATTGTAGCATTAGTATTACTTTGTTTTTCTTTTGTTGCTGTATTTGCTACAAATTATTGGCTATATACTATTGCGCGTATGATTATGGCATTAGGCGGTTCTATGATAATGGTATATATGAATACTGTAGTAGCTAGATTTATAGCTAATGATGAAAAAATTATAGCAAGTGCGCTAGTTACAGCTTCATATAATATTGGTGCAGGTTTAGTAGCTATTATTTTCTTTTTATATAAAGATGTGGTTATCAGTGATTGGCAACATACAATGTATGTATTTAGCTTATTTAGTATTTTGCTTTTAGTTTTATGGACTATGTTGGCAAAGGATTTTTCACCTAATGATGAGAATACACATCATCAAGAGGAATATAAATATAAAGATGCATTGACAGATAAATTTGTATATTGTTTTTCCATGGGTTTTGGCGGTTTTTTATTTTTATATGTAATGTCTTTAGTATCTATACCAGTAAAATTAGTTGCACAGGTCAATAATGGTTTTAATGCTGAATTTATGATATTGGCAATTACTATGGGTGGTATAGTAGGGACTTTATTTAGCATTTTAATTGGCAAAGTACCTTTTGAGCGTAAACCATTTTTATTAGTTCATGGTATTATGATGATTATTGCTATGGCTTTAGGTTTGTATATGGCATATATAAATCCAAGATTAGCATACTTTTTATTTGCGATTGGCGGATTTGTGATGTTTTCTCAGTATTCTGTGTATCTGAATTTTCCTCATGAATTGCCAAATATGAACCCACGCAAGCTCACTATTATGTTTGGTGTGTTTTGGGCATTGGGTTATACTATCTATACTGTATTGAATTTTATTTGGAGCATTATACTTTCATATTATGGTTGGGATTTATCCATGGTATTTTATATTGTATGTAGTTGCATATATATAATTTTTGTATTTACATTCCCTGCTTTAAAAGTTCAGACGAAAAGGGCAATTTCTTGAGTTTATATGAGCTTTATATAGTATAATTAAGGAAATTATGCTTGTGGTGGTGAAAATATATGGATAAATTAGATATTGAAGCATGTAAAAAAGAAAATCCTTTTATCGTATTAGCTGACGTTATTTATAAACATTTAAAAAATGATATTATGCAGGGCTTATTATTGCCAGGTGATAAGATTGTTGAGTCAAAGATTGCACAGCAATTAGATGTGAGTAGAACACCTGTAAATATAGCTCTTAATAGAGCTTTAAAAGATGGTTGGCTTGAGCGACGCAGTAAAAGGTTTTTGACGGTGCGAAAGATAAGTCCACAAGAATGTTTTTATCTATATGAAGCTCGTAAATTTTTGGAAGGACAAGCTGCTTATTTGGCAGCTAAACGCATAACGAAAGCAGAACTTATGGGTTTAAAGGAAATTTTGTTGAACTTTCGCAAGGGCAATGACGAACCAATTGATGATGAATTGTTTTGTAAAAATGATGAGAGATTTCATGATTTAATCGTTAAGGCTGCACATAATGATTATATTTCAGAGATGTATAAACGCATAAAACCTGATTTGCAACGATATAGATATCATTATAAACAGTTGATTATTGAACGAAATACAAATGAAAATGTTTATATGTATCATTATTCTATTTATTTAGCACTTAAAAGTAGATTGTCTGTAGTAGCTAAAGATGAAATAGAGTCAGATATTTCTAGTATGCATGGAATGATTTTTGCAGGAAATATTTTGGCTAAATTTAATTTATAAAAAAAGCCTTAGGTTTTCCTAAGGCTTTTGTCATTTTATTTAAAATCATTTACTAAAACATCTTTGCGGAAATATTTTTTATCATATTCGCCGATTTCACGGATTACTTTGCATGGAGAACCATAAGCTAAGCTATTAGCTGGAATATCTTTAGTTACGATACTACCTGCACCAATTACACAGTTATCACCGATAGTGACACCAGGCATAACCATTACACCAGCACCAAGCCATACACGGTTACCGATATGAATTGGTAAAGAAAATTGAGTGCCACCAAGGCGATATTCAGGATCTAGTGGGTGACCTGTTACACAAAGTAATACATTTGGACCACACATAACATCATCGCCGATGAATACTTCGCAGTCATCTACAACTTGGAAATTAAAGTTTGCATAGAAATTTTTGCCGATATGAGTGTTGCAACCATAAGCAAAATGTGCAGGTGGTTCAAGATAGATACCTTTTCCTACAGAACCTAATAATTCTTTGAGAATTTTAGTTCTAGTTTCCATATCACTAGGGCGAGTATTATTGAAATCAAACATCATTTCTTTAGCATTTACACGTTGTTTTTCAATAATTTTTTCGTATTCTTGGTCAACAGGATCTTTGTGACCATACTCACGATAAAGTAATCCGGATTTCATTTGTTCTTCTAGACGCATATAATCATCTCCTATTTGTTGATTTTGCATAAAATTATAATTTATTTTTTAATGTTTTTTCAATAGATTTTATTTTTCTTACAATATCGTCAGCACCGACAATTTCAGATACAATAGCGAATGTTTTAGCACCATGAGAAGCTACTTCGCAAATATTATGTTCTTTGATACCACCAATAGCTACAAATGGATGTTTAGCATATTTACTAGCGTAATCTACATAGGAAAAACCAACAGGTACAGCATCTTTTTTTGTCTGTGTAGCATAGACAGGGCCTACACCGATATAGTCAATAATATCACCAAGTTCATTTGCTTTTTGAAGTTGAGCTTCTTCATGAGTGGAAAGACCTAAGATTTTATCTTCGCCGATTAATTGACGAACTACTTGAGGCGGTAAATCTGTCTGACCAATATGCACACCATCAGCATTTACAGCCATAGCAAGGTCTACAAAATCATCAATGATAAATATAGCACCAGCTTCTTTAGTCATCTTTACTAATTGCATACATTCTTGATAGCGTTCAAGTGCAGGTTTTTCTTTTTCACGATATTGAATAAATTTAATGCCAGCTTCGAGCATTTTGCCTACAACTTCAATATTATTGCGACCGTTAGACATTGCTTCAGCAGTTATAGTATAGATGGGATTGTTGATAAAATGTTCCATTCCTTTACGCATGGAAAGACCTCTTTTCTAAATATAGAATTTTATTTTTTACTTTATAGTAGTGAAAACATCTGTTGCGTCATTATCAGCAGTGATTGTTATTTGCCATTTTTGTTTAATATTTTCTTCTTGTAAATATTGAGCCAAAGTTTCAACTATAGGCAATTCTGTGCCAAAATGACCAGCATCAATGATATTTATACCTAATTCTTGAGCATGTTGTGCTTCGTGATATTTAACATCACCAGTTATATAAGTGTCAGCACCTTGCATAGCAGCTTTATCTAAAAAATCAACACCAGCACCAGAGCAAAGGGCTACTTTTTTTACTAATTTGTCATTTCCTTTTACATAGCGGAATGTATCACCAGGAAGACTTTGTTTTATGCGTTGAGCAAATTCATCAAGTGTGATAGGATTGGCGAGTTTACCAATGCGACCAAGTCCATTTTCGTGATAAACATTTTCTGTAGGAATGATATCCCAAGCAGGAACTTCATAAGGGTGAGCTTTTAACATAGCTTTAATCACGCGATTTTTTATTTTGCTAGGTAAAATGGTTTCTATGCGAACTTCTTGCACATTGGATAATTTATTTTGTTGACCGATAAAAGGATTGGAATTTTCAAGAGGCTTGAAATATCCTGTGCCATTATAAGTGAAGGAGCAATCACTATAATTATCGATAGCACCTGCTCCCGCTTTAGCTAAAGCTTCACGAACAACATCAGCATAATCGCTAGGAACATTGACTCCTAATTTTAAAATTTCTTCACGATAAGAAATAGTAAGTGGTTTTACTTCTGTGAGTTGAAGTTTTTGAGCTAAAACATCATTTACACCACCATAGGTAGTATCTAAATTTGTATGAGCAGCAAAGATAGCGATATTGTTACTGAGAATTTTTTGGAGCATTCTGCCAAGAGGTTTATCAGTAGCAATTTTTTTTATACCTTTGAATAAAAATGGGTGGTGAGAAATTATCATATTATAATTTTCACAGATAGCTTTATCAATTACTTTTTCTGTAACATCTAAGCAAGTCAAAATTTTAGTGATTTCTTGAGCAGGATTACCTATTAAAAGACCTACATTATCCCAATTTTCAGCGAGATAACGTGGGGCAAGTCTATCCATAGCTTCAACTACAACTTGACATTTAATCATAATAATTCCTCCAAAGCTTTTACATAAGTTTGTAATTGATGATAATGTGCAGTATTTTTAGCAGTCTCAGATTTTGCCATGCCGTTTAAACTGCGATTGGCTTTGGCGATAAATTCATCAATCATTTCTTTAAATAAAGTAGGTCTAGTACGATTTAATACAGGACCTATTTCAAGCTCAAGTTCAGTTGGTAAAGTTTGTTTGCCAGGTTTAGCATAAATTATTTGATAAATGCGACCATCTTCTTTGGCTATAGCTTCATCTTCGATATGCCAATCTATGCTGTAAAGATATTTTCTAAGAGCGGTAAATCCCTGTTGTGGTTGTAAGATTAGACCTTTTAAAGAATTTACAATTTCAGGGCAATCTTGTAATAATTGAACCATTAGATTTCCGCCCATACCACAAAATATAGCAATATCTACTTCGTCAGGTTGAAGAATTTCTAAACCGCTACCTAAGCGGATATCGATTTTATTCATTAAAGAAGTATTGCGTACAGAACGTTTGGCTGCTAAATAAGGGCCTTCGTTTACATCACCAGCGATTGCTTTACAACATCTTCCAGTTTTTACTAATTCTATAGGTAAATAACCATGGTCAGTGCCAATATCAGCAATGATACTACCATGAGGTACGAACTTTGTTACTGTTTGTAATCTAGCACCTAAAGACAAAAAAATCATCTCCTTAAAATAAATTGATTAAATATATGATATCATGATAATAGATACAAAAAAAGCTGGTTCTATATTGAACCAGCTTTTTATTAATATTTAATTATTTTTTAGCGATTTTTTTCATATCGTCAGCAACAGCTTCAGCTTTTGTACCAACAATTACTTGAACGCTATTTCCTTTTTTGATAACACCAGCAGCACCTAGAGCTTTAAGACCAGCTTCATCGATTTTATCAATATCTTTAACATTTAAACGTAAACGAGTGATGCAAGAGCTGATAGTAGTTAAGTTATCAGCACCACCTAATTTATCGATAAAGGATTGAGCTAATTCATCTGGGTTAGCATTTTCAATAGCTTCGTTGTCAGATTCATTTTCAAAACGACCAGGAGTTGGAAGGTCGAAGTGAACGATTGCCCATCTGAAAACGATGAAGTAAATGATACCAAATACTAAACCGATTGGAATGATTAAGATAGGTTTAGTTGCAAGACCATAGTTTAATACATAGTCGATAAGACCAGCAGAGAAACCAAAGCCATGTAAAATACCAAACATATTAGCAACTGCAAGAGCAATACCTGTCATAACAGCATGGAATGCATAAAGAACAGGAGCTAAGAACATGAAAGTGAATTCTACAGGTTCAGTGATACCAGTTAAGAAAGCTGTGAAAGCGATGGAGAACATCATACCAGCAACTTTTGATTTATTTTCTGGTTTTGCAGCACTGTACATTGCAAGTGCGATAGCAGGAACACCGAACATAAAGATAAAGTAGAAACCAGCCATGAATACACCAGCAGTTGGGTCACCAGCGAAGAAACGATTTAAATCGCCTGTTGCAGTAACGCCTGTTTCTGGATTAGTGTAAGAACCAAATACGAACCAAACAAGGGAGTTGAGAATGTGATGAAGACCAACAGGAATAAGTAAACGGTTTAATACACCATAGACAAAGGCACCAGCAGCACCAGCACCAACAATCCATTCACCGATGCTATGAATAAAGTTTTGAATAGGACCCCAAATAATACCAAAAATAAGAGCTAAAACAACGAATGTTGCAGCAGTAACGATCGGAACGAAACGTCTGCCTGAAAAGAAACCTAAGAATTCTGGTAATTTAATATTGTAGAATTTATTGTAAAGTATACCAGAAATAATACCAACAATAACCCCAGCGAGAACACCCATATTTAAATCTTTATCGATAGCTTTGAGTGCTTCTGTTAATACTAAATAGCCAATAACCCCAGCAAGACCTGCCGCACCATTGTTATCTTTAGCTAAGCCAACAGCGATACCAACGGCAAAAATAAGTGCTAAGTTATTGAAAACAGCACCACCTGCTTGAGTAATAAATGGAATGTCGAAGACATCAGGTGCTCCTAAACGAAGTAAAAGAGCGGCAGCAGGAAGAACGGCAACAGGAAGCATTAACGCTTTACCTACAGCTTGAAGTTTGGAAAACCAACTGGACATAATAGTATCTCCTCCTATAAAATTTTAGCATAAAAGTTCGAATTTTCTCAATAAAAAGAAATTTATAGTATATAAAAACAAACTTTTACTTGCCCATAATATACTATAAATTTTATTTCACGTCAATATTACAACTTCAGAAAAAATTATAGAGAATGTATCCTGTAAGGATACCAATAATAGCGCCACTGATGACTTGGAAATAAGTATGACCTTCTTTTTCATGGAGGTCTGCCTTCCCTGTTAAGTGATTTAAAATAGAGGCATGTTTACCAATAGAGCGACGTAGATGAGTTGCATCAATCATAATGATAAAAGCAATAGTTACAGCTAAGATGAATAATGGAGAATTAAAATTATCATAAAAGCCGATATAAGTTGTAGTGGTAATTATAGTAGCCGTATGTACACTAGGAAAACCACCGTTACTGAAAGATAATTTCAAATCCAAAGTAGAATAGTAAATGTAATTAGTTATAAATTTTATGATAACTGCTACAAGCCAACCAATAAAAGGAACAAAAATCATACAAGACTGCATAAAATCACCTGGGTTTCTAAAAATAATTTAAGATAATTAAATTATAGCAAATATTTAATTTAAACAAAATCATATTTATGTAAAATCAAAGATTAGGTATAAATATTAATTTTAAAATAGTTTAAGTAAATAAAAAAAATAGATAAAAACGAAAAAATTTTTATCTATCTTTTGTTTACATTATTGAATTTTTATCAAAAAAGGCAACAAAAAAACTTCCATATTTCTATGGAAGCTTATCATCTTTATTAAGTGGTGGGCCCACCTGGATTCGAACCAGGGACCAACCGGTTATGAGCCGGGGGCTCTACCGCTGAGCTATAGGCCCAAATAAAAATGGCTCCTTGAGTAGGACTCGAACCTACGACCGATCGGTTAACAGCCGATTGCTCTACCAACTGAGCTATCAAGGAATCTTACAATCTTGTTAGAAAATGGCTCCTCGAGTAGGACTCGAACCTACGACCGATCGGTTAACAGCCGATTGCTCTACCAACTGAGCTATCGAGGAATGTCTCATCACCAACGGAAATTATTATAATACATTATTAACTATATTGTCAACACTTTTTTTATATTTTTTTATAAATTTTTTTAAAAAATTTATAAAGCCTATTTATATAAGCAATAAATAGGCTTTAAACAAAGCTTATTCTAAGAAATCTTTTAATTTTTTACTACGGCTAGGATGACGAAGTTTGCGAAGTGCTTTTGCTTCAATTTGGCGAATACGTTCACGTGTTACACCAAAATTTTGACCTACTTCTTCTAAAGTACGAGCACGACCATCATCTAAACCAAAGCGAAGGCGAAGAACTTTTTCTTCACGTTCAGTTAAAGTATCAAGAACATCTTCTAATTGTTCTTTTAAAAGTACAAAAGATGCTGCTTCAGCAGGAGCTGGTGCATCATGGTCTTCGATGAAATCTCCAAGATGAGAATCTTCTTCTTCACCGATAGGTGTTTCCAAAGATACTGGTTCTTGAGCTATTTTCATGATTTCACGTACACGATCTACACTTACGTCCATTTCTTTTGCTATTTCTTCAGGGCTTGGTTCACGTCCTAAGGATTGGAGAAGTTGACGAGATACGCGAATTAATTTATTGATGGTTTCAACCATGTGGACAGGAATACGAATAGTACGAGCTTGGTCGGCAATAGCACGAGTAATGGCTTGACGAATCCACCATGTAGCATAAGTACTAAATTTGTAGCCTTTATTGTAATCGAATTTTTCAACAGCTTTTATTAAGCCTAAGTTACCTTCTTGGATTAAGTCCAAAAAGAGCATGCCACGACCAACATAACGTTTAGCGATACTTACAACAAGACGTAAGTTTGCTTCTGCTAGGCGTTTTTGAGCTTCAAGATCTCCATCTTCCATGCGTTTTGCTAATTTTATTTCTTCATCAGCAGATAATAATGGAACACGACCAATTTCTTTAAGATACATTCTAACAGGGTCATCGATATTTATACCTTCAGGTATGCTAAGGTCAATATCAATATCATCTTCATCATCTTTGAGATTAGAATCATCATCTGGTCCTATATCATTACCATTATCAATGATGTCAATGCCACGTTTGGTGAATGTATCGTATAATTCGTCTATTTCATCTGGTGACATGTCAACTGATTGAAGGGATTCCATAATTTCATTGTAAGTTAAAACGCCAGTTTTTTTACCTTTATCTAATAACTTACTGATTGCGTCTAAGCTGGCAGCAGCTGCTGCTGCATTAGTATCTTTAACGGCTTTTACATTTTTTTTGGATTGAGCCATTATTACATGCCTCCTCTTAATTTATTATTATAGGTATAGGGCTTATGTCTCCAGATTTATAGGAGCTCTACGAGGATAAATTATCCATTTCCATTCGTATTTGTTGACTAATTTTTAATTCTTCTAAAAATCTACTGTCGCCATTTCGTTGTAATTCATCTGCTAAAAGGCGATGTTTTTCATAATTACTATTTAGATAATAACGACGTAAAAGTTTTAGACAATCTTCAGTGAGTTGAATGTCATCATCAGTTGTAAATTCTTCAACTAAACAATGTGAAAGTTCACTATAAGCGGTATCACTTAGTTTCTCAGCAGCATCAATATCTGTAAAAGGCTGATTATTAGCAAGTGTATTTGCTAAATATTTTAGAATTTCTCCATGGATTTTATTGGGAAATTCTTCAGCTGGTATAAGATTTAGAACATAATCTAAAATACTAGCTTCATGCCAAATTTTTTTGATGATACATCTTCCTGCCATGGTCAAAGCATCTTTTTTTTCAGAGAAGGCTTTGCGTGAATTTATTCCAGGAAGATTATCTGTAGAGACATCATATGCATTAAAATTTCTTTGCGAATTTTGTCGTTGCAAATCACTGCGAATAACGCCTTCATCTATACCCAAAACATTTGATATACGAATAATATATTCATTGCGTTCGACAGTGTTTGTAATATTAGCTAAAAGTGGCATTAATTGGTTTACTGCTAAAAGCTTTCCTTCTAAAGTATTGCGGTCTGTTGATTTTAATACATATTGCAATTGATATTCCATTAGCGGAAGAGCTTTATCAATTAATGCATAAAATTCTTTGCTACCATGATGGCGTAAAAATTCATCTGGGTCTTTGCCATCAGGAATGGTAATTACTTTGACATTAGCACCATTACTGCTAGCGATAGCTAAAGCTCGCATAGTAGCAGCTTGCCCAGCATTGTCACTATCATAGCAAAAATATATATTTGGTGAATAGCGAAGAATTTTTCTACATTGTTGAGCAGTAAATGCAGTACCCAATGACGCTACAGCATTAGTAATATTATGACTATGTAATGCGATAGCATCCATATAACCTTCAACAACAATACTGAAGTTATTTTCTTTTATTGATTTTTGTGCATGATCTAAACCAAATAGCAAATGTCTTTTATTGAAAATAAGTGTTTCTGGTGAATTTAAATATTTGGGAGAATCATTTGGATTGATAATTCTGCCACCAAAGCCACAGATTTGACCATGTTCATTCATGATAGGAATGATGATGCGATTGCGAAAACGGTCATAGACTTTACCAGAATCTTTTATAGTGATTAGACCTGCTTTAGCAAGTAACTCTTTAGTAATGCCTCGTTTAGTAAAAGAGGTAAATAGTTTATCCCAAAGGTTAGGAGCAAAGCCAAGTTTAAATTTCGTAATTATATCTGAATTTATTTGGCGAGAAGAAAAGTATGCTCTACCAGCTTCTCCAAGAGAGGTACGAGTTAAACAATTATGAAAAAAAGAACCCGCCAGTTCATGTATTTTAAACAATGAATCTTTTTGTTGTTCTTGTTTGAGTTCGTCAGCACTTTTTTTCGTAGTTGGTATAGGGATATTCAATCTTTGGGCTTGTAGTTTTATGGCTTCATAATAAGAAATATTCTCTATAAGAGATATAAATTTAAATAGATTACCACCAGCATGACAACCAAAGCAATAAAAAAATCCCTGTTGGGGAACTACGGAAAATGAAGGTGTTTTTTCATTGTGAAAGGGGCAACAACCCCAATAGCGATTACCTCGTTTTTTGAGATGAACGTAACTTGAGATGACAGATAAGATATCTGAAGAAGAACGCACTTGTTCAACAAAATCATCGTGCAAGTTTTGTGTACGCATATAAACTCACCTTTCAATAAAACTATTTAATTATAGATGATTTTTGCCATAACGTAAATACATTCTACACATAATTATAAAAATCCTGCTTTATTTTTTTATTTTATTTAAAATTTTTTCGTATTTACATTTTAGGGACTTTATCTATACTATTCAATACGTATGGTTAAATATCCTGCTTTATTAGTGTATTATGTAGTAGTTATTGTATTTTGAAGATGGATTTGCTATGATGAATAAAAATAAATAATAAAAGAGGTATTCATGTGAGTATAAAAAAAGAGAGAGTGCCAGCTATTGAATATATGCGTGGAATATCCATGCTAGGCGTAGTTGGTATACATGTGGGTTCACAATACTTGATGAATAATCCCACTCCTAATTTACAATTATTGGCTTTGTATGAAATTGTAACGAGATTTTCAGTACCGATTTTTTTCTTTATCTCTGCTTTTGGCTTATTTTATAATTTAGATTTACAGGAAAAGTTTAATTATAAAAATTTTATGAAGCGAAGATTTAAAACAGTGTTAATCCCTTATCTTGTATGGTCTATTTTTTATATTTTGCATTATACAATAACAAATCAAACGTTGTATTTACTTCATCCATTGAATTTGATTGGCATTTTATTTTTTGGTTTAGCATGTTATCAATTGTATTTCATGATATTATTGGTTTGGTTTTATGCTTTAATGCCACTGTGGATTTTTATTGTAAAAAGATTAAATATTGTATTATTAGTAGTTTTATTTGTTTTTCAAATGGCAGTAGATTATTATTCAAGCTTTTTGATGAACCCATATGGTATTCAAAATGAAATAGTTAAAGCTATTTTTATGTATCGTTTAAATTATTGGGTAATACATTATGTATTTATCTTTTTATTAGGTGGATATGTATCTGTACATTATGATGAATTTAAAATCTTCATGAGAGATAATTTGAATAAATTAAGAGCTTTTGGTTTTATAAGCTTGATTGGGTTATTAGCATATTATTATTATTGTATTTACTACAATGGTTATTCTCCAGAAGGAGCGATAAATACAGCTCATCAATTATCTCCAGCTGGTCTTGTTTATACTTTAGGTGCTAGTTTATATTTATTTGCAGAATTTCAATATGGATTTTTAGCTAAAATAGGGACTAGTTTATTTTCTCTATTAGGTAGACATTCATATTTTGTATATTTGGCTCATCCTGTGGCAATCACTTATTTAGCTTTATTTATGGCAAAATTTAATATAGTTATGACAGCTGTTAATTCTATGATTTTTTATGTATTAGTAGTATTGTTTACTTTAATTGTAGCTATAATATTTAGAAAGCTTGGCAATACGA
>UMBD01011352.1_pt1 | contig 12361 bp, 9 predicted proteins | sample 1963891 | NCBI WGS metagenome assembly UMBD01 (sample SAMEA4835934, study PRJEB28245) | human gut metagenome | biome: gut microbiome; material: fecal sample | place: Denmark | collected 2008 | reverse complement strand
CTTTTAATTTATAAATATATTTTAAATCTATATATAAACAAGTAATTATCATATTTTCATAAACTTTAAACCTACTATAAAAGTAGGATAGGAGGATATATTTCATGACTAAATCTCTTTTAAATATTACGGACTTATACGCTAGTGCTGAAGATAAAACAATTTTACAAAATTTAAATTTAAATATAAATAAAGGTGAAACTCATATTTTAATGGGCCCTAATGGTGCAGGAAAATCTACATTAGGCAATGTTATTATGGGCAATTCTCAATATAAAGTAGACCGTGGAAGTATATTTTTCGAAGATGAAGATATTACTTCTGCTAGAACTGATGAACGTGCTCAAAAAGGATTATTCTTATCTTTCCAAAGCCCTATAGAAATCCCTGGTGTTTCTATCTCTCAATTTATCCGTACTGCTATGGAAACAAAAGAAAAAATCCGCCTAAAAGCTTTTCGCGATAAATTAAAAACTGTTACTAAGACACTCGGTATCAATGAACAATGGATTAATCGTGAGTTAAATGTAGGATTTTCTGGTGGCGAACGCAAAAAAATTGAAATGCTTCAATTATTAATGCTAAATCCTAAATTAGCTATCCTAGATGAAACAGACTCTGGTCTTGATGTTGACGCTGTAAAAACTGTTTCTCGCGGTATACAGACATTCCAACAAGATGAGCAAAAATCTTTATTAATTATCACTCACAATAGCAAAATCCTTGAATATCTCCATATTGATTATGTTCATATCTTAATCAATGGAAAAATCATCAAAACAGGAGATGCTTCTTTAATAAAAATCATCAACGAACAAGGCTATGAACCTTTTATCACTGGACAAGGAGAATAAAATCATGAATGAAGCAGAAAAAAGACAAAATGAATATATAAATCAAACTGCTGAACGTGTAGAAAATCGTTATGATTTTAAAAAAGCAGAAAAAGATGTTTATCGTCTCAAAAAAGGTCTCACGCCAAAAATCGTAGAAGAATTATCCGCTAAAAAAAATGATCCTGAATGGATGCGTGAATTTCGCTTGCGTTCTTTAGAAATCTACCACAGCTTAGATGTACCACCATGGGGACCATCTATTGATGATTTAAATATCGACAATATCGTAACTTATGTAAAACCAAATACTGATATGCAAGGTTCATGGAAAAATGTACCTGAAGATATCAAAGATACTTTCGATAAACTAGGCATTCCTCAAGCTGAACAAAAATCCCTAGCTGGTGTCGGTGCCCAATACGACTCTGAGGTCGTTTATCACAATCTCAAAGAAGAAGTTGCCAAACTGGGCGTAATTTATACAGATATCGAAACTGCTCTCAAAGGCCCTTATGAACCTATGATACGTGAACATTTTATGAAACTTGTAACACCTCGCGATCATAAATTTGCAGCCTTACATGGTGCAGTTTGGTCTGGTGGCTCTTTCGTATATGTACCACCTGGAGTAAAAGTAGACATTCCACTTCAATCTTATTTCCGCCTAAATGCAGCAGGTGCAGGGCAATTTGAACATACTTTGATTATCGTAGATAAAGGAGCTGACCTTCACTTCATCGAAGGCTGTTCTGCTCCTAAATATAATGTAGCTAATCTGCATGCTGGCTGTGTAGAATTATTCGTCGCTGATGATGCAAAATTGCGTTATTCCACAATCGAAAACTGGTCAAAAAATATGTATAATCTCAATACAAAAAGAGCAAAAATAGGCAAAAATGCTACTATGGAATGGATTTCTGGCTCATTTGGCTCTCATATCTCTTACCTTTATCCAATGACAATTCTTGCAGGTGAAAATGCCAAAGCAGAATTTACAGGAATTACCTTTGCAGGTAAAGGGCAAAACCTCGATACAGGAGCTAAGATGGTGCACAACGCCCCTCATACATCTTCTTTAATCAATACAAAATCTATTTCTAAAGATGGTGGTGCTAGTACATTTAGAAGTTCTGTTGTTGTAGCCAAACAAGCCCAGCACAGTAAAGCCCTAGTTTCTTGCCAATCTTTAATGCTCGATAATATTTCTCGTTCAGATACAATTCCAGCAATGGACGTGCGTACAAATAAAGCCAGTGTCGGGCACGAAGCCAAAATCGGTCGCATTAGTGATCAAGCTGTATTTTATCTCATGAGTAGAGGTCTAAGTGAAGCCGCTGCTCGTGCTATGATTGTAAATGGATTTGCTAATCCAATATCCAAAGAATTACCAGTAGAATATGCTGTAGAAATGAATCATTTAATTCAATTAGAAATGGAAGGTGCCATTGGCTAAAAGGAGATATGACTATGAATATAAAATTTGAACATGCAAATAGTTTACCAATGCCAACATGGCGTTGGTTAAAATTAAATGATACAACTATATCTTATGATAATATAGATAAATTAACTCCCCTCAAACCTCAAATCATCAATTCCACGGAAAATATTTCCCTAGCTTCACAAAAAGATATAACTTTTGCCAACTTTCCTCACATCACTACTGGTATCGGCTCAGATACTGATAAATTTGTAGTAAATAATGCTAGTAATAAAAATTATTTCACTATCAAAGCAAATACGATTACCCAAAAACCTTTAATCTTTATTTATGATTTAACCGATAATCTTGATTTAATTGATGATAATTATATTTACGCTCAAGAAAATAGTCAAGCTACTATAATTATCGTTTATAATTCCCCTTATCATAATCAAGGTTTTCATGCGAGCAGTACAAAAATTTTCGCTGAAAAAAATGCCCAAATTAAAATAATCCAACTGCAAACACTTGGCAAGGATTATTTTAATTTTGATGATATCGGCACACTTGCTCAAGAAAATGCTCGTATATCCATTCAACAAATTGCTTTAGGTGCAAATAAAAATTATCTAGGTGCAAATATTGATTTACTACAAAATAATGCACAACTAGATTTCCAAACAGATTATTTAACTGCTAAAAATCAAATGCTCGATATGAACTATATTGTCAATATCCTAGGTCAAAAGACCAAAACTAATTTAACGACAAATGGTATCTTAATGCATAACGCTCAAAAAACACATCGTGCAACTTTAGATTTTAAACAAGGTTGCAAAGGTTCTATAGGTACAGAAGCAGAAAATGTATTATTACTTGATGAAGATATCCACAATAAATCAATTCCTCTAATTCTCTGCGGTGAAGATAATATCGAAGGCAATCACTCCGCTTCTATCGGTGAAATGGATAAGGAACAATTATTTTATCTGCAAACTCGTGGCTTAAATGAAAGACAAATTCGCCAAATGCAAATTGACTCCAAACTTCAATTAATCACAACAAATTTACCTGAAGAACTTCACACTTATATTTCCACTTATCAACAGGAGGCTTTCTATCATGAAAACTAATTTTCGCCAAGATTTCCCTATATTAAATGATAAAGCAAACCCTGTCGTTTATTTAGATAGTGCTGCTACTACGCAAAAACCACTAAGTGTGATAAAATCCCTAGAAAATTATTACACATCTCAAAACGCAAATCCTCTTCGTGGTCTTTATAAATTGAGTGCTACTGCTACAAGTGAATACGAACAAGCTCGCCACAGTGTAGCACAATTCATCAATGCCAATGAAGATTGTGAGATTATCTTCACTAGAAATACTACTGAATCCTTAAACCTCATCGCCTACACTTACGGCATGGAAAATATCCAAGAAGGCGATGAAATCGTAATCTCCATTCTTGAACATCATAGCAATATACTTCCATGGCAAATGATAGCAAAATTAAAAAAAGCTACATTAAAATATATGTATATAAATGATGAAGGTATTATTTCTGATGAAGAAATCCAAACAAAAATCACACCTAAAACAAAGATAGTTTCTATCACTCAAGTTTCAAATGTCTTAGGCGTTGCCACTCCTTTAAAAGCTATAATAAAAAAAGCTCATGAAGTAGGTGCTATCGCCATTGTTGATGGTGCTCAAGGTGCTCCTCATATGGCAACAGACGTCCAAGATTTAGATTGTGATTTTTACGCATTCTCCGGTCATAAAATGTTAGCACCTATGGGAATTGGCGTTTTATATGGAAAAAAATCCATACTTGAGCAAATGCCTCCATTCTTACGCGGTGGCGAAATGATCGAAACAGTATCCGAACAAGATGCTACATTTGCCCCACTTCCAGAAAAATTTGAAGCTGGTACACCTAACGTATCTGGAGCAATAGCATTAAAAGCCGCTATCGAATATATAAATCAAGTAGGATTTTCCTACATTGAACAACAAGAAGAAAAATTAATGAAAATCGCCATGGAAGAATTATCTAAATTGCCTTATATCACCATTTATGGCTCACCAGATTATAAAAAGCATAAAGGTGTATTGAGCTTTAATATTCAAGATATTCACCCTCATGACGTATCTTCACTTGTCGATTATCATGGGAATATAGCCCTTCGTGCAGGCAATCATTGTGCTCACCCATTATTAAAATATCTAAATGCACAATCAACAAATCGCATAAGCTTTTATTTCTATAATACAAAAGAAGATGTTTATCAATTCATTGAACAAATAAAAAAAGTAAGGAGTTATTTAGGATACGATGTTTAATCTCTATAATGAAATCTTAACTGAACACAACCTTCACCCTAATAATAAATGTTCACTAGCAGATGCTACACATCACCAACACGGTATCAATCCTAATTGCGGTGATGAAATCACGCTCTCCTTAAAACTCAATAACAATATTATTGAAGATGCTAGTTTCCAAGGTTCAGGTTGTGCTATTTCCCAAGCTTCCACAGATATCATGATTGATTTAATGCTCGATCAACCAGTCGATAAAGCTAAAGAATTATGTCGTTTATTCATTGGCATGGTTCAAGGCACAATCACTGATGAAAAAGAGCTTGCCCCTTTAGATGAAGCTCTTACCTTTAAAAATATATCCAAAATGCCAGCTCGTGTAAAATGTGCCGTACTCAGCTGGCATACTATGGAAACAATCCTAGACAAAGCCCTCCAAAACTCTCAATAAATAAAAAGTATCATCTTGATTTAAATAGTTCAAAACTAAAATTAAGATGATACTTTTTTTATCTAAAATTTACCAGCTAAAATCAAGAAAAATCCTGCTAATCATTGATAAATAAACTTTTTCACTAAATCCCTTCAAATCTCATTATTGCTGGTAAAAACAACTAAAGCCCTTGTTCATTAATACTTTTAATAGTATAATAAAAACCATAAGGATTAATTCTTCTAGCATTTAACTTTAACAAGAGTTGTATTTGAATGAAAGTAGTGAAGAAATGGATAAATTAAAATCCATAATTTAACTTTAACAAGAGTTGTATTTGAATTGGCATTAGAAGCAGCAATTATTAATGGTACAGGATATTTAACTTTAACAAGAGTTGTATTTGAATCATAAAGGACTGTATAAAAATAAAAATATATAAAATTTAACTTTAACAAGAGTTGTATTTGAATTATCCCATTAAAATTAATGCTTTAGGATTTAGAAAAATTTAACTTTAACAAGAGTTGTATTTGAATCTCCTGTAGCGGCTGCTGTTATATCTACATAATACTTATTTAACTTTAACAAGAGTTGTATTTGAATACAGACTAAGAGCGTCTACAAGGAAGCCAAAGCAAAATTTAACTTTAACAAGAGTTGTATTTGAATTTAAATAGTATTTTTACTTGGTATTGGGTATTTACATTTAACTTTAACAAGAGTTGTATTTGAATGTGAACCAATCAGCAATGACTGGTTCTAATTTATGCATTTAACTTTAACAAGAGTTGTATTTGAATAGAGAATGACACTTGGAATTTACAAGACGGAGAAAATTTAACTTTAACAAGAGTTGTATTTGAATGAAGAAAAGTTATCAATGTTATCTAAAGTATATGTATTTAACTTTAACAAGAGTTGTATTTGAATTATATGCACTGACTTTAGTTATTACATCATCACTTATTTAACTTTAACAAGAGTTGTATTTGAATGTAATAAAGTTTATAAAGGTTCTGTCCCTAGTGTAAATTTAACTTTAACAAGAGTTGTATTTGAATAAAGATAAAGTCATATCGTTCAGAACAAACGAAAGCAATTTAACTTTAACAAGAGTTGTATTTGAATTCCATTGTTTCTGGTGTGTTAGACATCAATACACTTATTTAACTTTAACAAGAGTTGTATTTGAATCGCTCTTAAAAAACTATCGACAATATGTCAATCAGAATTTAACTTTAACAAGTGTTGTATTTGAATTTTACAAGAATTAAATTATCATAAATTTTATTTAATTTAACTTTAACAAGTATTGTATTTTAATTAACTCTCTAGCATTAGCATAACAATGAAAAAAGCCTTAGGAACTGACCCTTCCTAAGGCTTTTGTGCGTCATCATGAATTTGATTTCGTCTATACTTAGTATAATATATTACATAGATTTTGCAATACAAAGCTTATTATTCTTATGCAAATTAGAAAAACAGACTTATATCTTTAATTCTTCTATATCAGCTAAAAGCTTATCTAATTTTTCTACTATACGCTTTTGTTCTGCTAATGGTGGTAATGGCACTAATATTTTTTCTACAACACTTCCAGATACTTCTTTAAAAGTTGTTCCTGTTCCTAATTTTTTTATTATATCTACCATACCCAATAAAACATAATATAAATAAAGTGACAAATTTAAAGAAAAAGGTACTATTGATTTAAATCCTTGATTAGTAGATACTTCTTCTCTGGCTATAGCAACATATCCAATAGGTGCTCTACTTGAAAAAAGTATACTACCTTTTGGTAATAATTGTGCTGAAGATTTTTCTAAACCTAATAAAGTTATATTCTTTTTTCCACATGATATATATTTTCCTTTAATATTTTTCATATCCGCTGGAGTAATCCATGCTATTTTACCATTTTGCCAATACTCTAAATTTGTTGTTTTGGGTGTTCCTCCACCTATAATTTTTCCTATTTCTCCTAATCTTACCCACTTCCAATTTTCAGGTATAGCAAATGGTATTTCATCTTCTGTTATCTCTGGCAATGGTTTTTGTTTTTTTATCTTTTTTTCTTTGATTAAAAGTTCTTTTTCTTCTTTTATCGCTTGTAATAAATCTTCTACTTTATCATCTGTAGCTAATTGCTCTGTCAATTTACCTTGTATAGCTGATTGTAATACTGATTTTCTTAATTTATCTGCTAACATAATTTTACCCCTAAAATATTTTCTATTTCTTGGAGCTTCTTATCTATCTTGGCATTCAAAGTAGCTCTTTTTTCTTTATACTCTAAAATAGTTTCTTCTGGAGATAAGACTTCTTCTTCCACTGTAGGATAACCGCATAAATCTATATCATAATTGCGATTTACGATTTCTTCTAATGTATAAACTTTAGCCTTATAAGTATCAGTATCCTCATCTTGAATATCGCATCTATCATTCCACCATTTTATACAATCAGCAAAATGTTCTAATTTCATTGGTTTTGTCTTAGAAAAATGTTTATATTCTTCTGGCATATCCAAACGATAAAAATAAGTTTCTTTCGTAGTTCCTGTATTATCAAAAAAGATAATATTTGTAGTAATAGATGTATATGGAGCAAACACAGAAGCAGGCAGGCGAACAATCGTATGCACATTAAATTCACTAAATAATTTTTTCTTGATAGCCACTTTGGCATTATCTAAACCAAACAAAAATCCATCTGGTATGATAACTGCTGCTCTACCATTTTCTTTCAAACGATACATAATTAAAGATATGAATAAGTCTGCTGTTTCACTACTGCGTAAATCTGCTGGGAAATTGTTTTTTATCTGCTCTCCTTCAGCTCCGCCATAAGGCGGGTTAGTTTTTATATGGAGTCAAAAATACTTACCCTATATAATATATAACATCTTACCTAAAATACTGTATTGTAAGTTTATTAATTATGACATTATATATTTTAATAGAAATGGTATATCAATATCAACAGTAATAAAATCTACTATTGACATTGATATACCATTTCTACTTTTAAATGAGAAAGCATAATTAAACTACTTAAACTATCTAACGAATTATCACTATAAATATTCATCAAAATAACTTCAAATTTTTCATTATCTTTATATTCTCTTACATTACGTTCTAAAGAATTAGCATTATAAATAGCAGGATTATCTATATCATGCACTAACATATTTGTTACACATAATAAATGCGGTAGAGGCTTTTTCTCTATACCATAGATAGCATTATTATACTGTGTTCTATCTTCTGTATTTTTCATATTTTTTTCTAAATGATTTAATGTAGAAGTCAAAAATCCACCTGTCCCACAAGCAAAATCAGCTACAGTTTCGCCAAGCTTTGGATTTACCATTTCTACGATAAAATCAGTTACTGCCCTAGGTGTATAAAATTCTCCTGCATTTCCTGCACTTTGCAAACTTTTCAAGATGGTTTCATAAATTTCGCCAAAAGCGTGCAATTCTTTGATATTATCAAAATCTATTTTATTGATTTCATTGATTAATTGACGTAGTAAAACACCATCTTTCATATATTGATTGGTGCTTACAAATACATCTCTTAAAATCTTATGCTTCATAGGAGCATCTGCTGACAATTTTATTTCTTTTAACTGTTTAAATAACTTTTCGTTGACAAATTCTAATAACTTATCTCCTGTTAAAGACTTACCATCTGCATCATCTACTGCCCAGTTTTCCCATTTACATTCTTCTGGCAATATAGATTTATAATTTTCATCAAAAAGTTCCCAGTCTTCTTCCTTCTTGGCATAAATTTTTAAAAATAATAGCCATGTTAATTGCTCGATACGCTGTGCATCACCATTTACACCGCTATCCCCACGCATTATATTTTGAATGTTTTTTACAAATGCTCCTAAACTCATAGTTTAATTCATGTACTCCTTTTATAGATTATATATATTATTTCCTTGATTTGCGGATATTTCATTATTATAGATTAAACTTGTGAGTTCATCTACTGCCTGAAAATATTTTTCTTTACCGCCAAACATTTTTACAATTTTTGGTGCAGTTCCCCATTTAGCAAAATTTTTATTGCGTAAAACTTGAAGATTTTGTATTTCTCTTATGCCTTCATTCTTATATTGTTCCATCAAAGCATCTAATACTTCTCTACAAACTGGCGAATACTTAGCAAAATAATCTCTTTTTTTCACATTATTAATACGTTCTTTTCTCGTCAAAGGTTTTTGATCATAAACAATATGCAAAATTAAATCAAATTCATCTATATCATTTTTACCTGTAGCCTTATATAGTTCATCTATAGAAACATTATGCTTTGCTAATTCTTCAAGAATAACTTGCTTTTTCGCTGTACTGCTCCAAGCATTGATAAATTCATCTAAAGAAGCATATTCCTTGCGAACATTTTTCTTAGTGAAATCAACAACGCTTTCTGTTATTAATTTTCCATTAGCATCAAGATATTGTACACGTTCATTTACTATATTTACATCTACATTATCCACATGATATTTTACTTTGCCTTCATGCACCATTGGTGGTGTAAATATATCGCCATCTTCACCTGCTATATCTTCGCCTGTTTCTTCTGTAGTATTCGTACTTGTATTTTCATCTTTTCCATCATCTTCAATGATAACTATAGGCTCGCCATCAAAATTAGGATCTGCAAATAATCTCGTTACTCCCCTAAAATCCATGATAGTAAAATAATTTTTATCATAATCTGGATTTAATCGAGTGCCACGTCCAATAATTTGTTTAAACTCAATAATAGAATTTATATTATTTTCTAATACAATTAATTTACAAGTCTTAGCATCTACACCTGTAGTCATTAACTTTGATGTAGTAACTATTGTCGGATATTTTTCACTAGGATCAATGAAATAATCTAGCATAGCTTTTCCTTCTTTATTATCACCTGTTATTCGCATAATATAATTAGGATTAGCCTTCATGATATCGCTATTTTCATTTATAAGTGCTTGCCTCATTCTTTCAGCATGTTCTATATCCACACAAAAAACAATAGTTTTACTATATCTGCCATTTTCTTTTAGCCATTTTGTAATACGCTTTGCTACTTCTTGGGTACGTTCATCAATAATTAAATTTTTATCAAAATCTTTTCCTAAATATAATTTATCCTCGATTTGCAGACCATTTTTATCGAATTGTCCTTTATACGGTCTCCAACCTTCACTATCTCTATCTATATTCACACGAATAACTTTATATGGTGCTAAAAAGCCATCAGCTATACCTTGTTTTAAACTATAAGTATATATAGGTTCACCAAAATAAGCTAGATTACTTATTTCCTTAGTTTCCTTCGGTGTCGCTGTAAGACCTATTTGTACTGCACTATTAAAATATTCCAAAATAGTTCGCCACTGTGAATCTTCTTTGGCACTACCACGATGACATTCATCTACAATGATTAAATCAAAAAATTCTGGTTTAAATGCACGAAAAATTTCTTCACCATTCTCACCAACAAGTTGTTGATATAAACTCATATAAATTTCATAGGAACTATCTAAATGTCTATTTTTTACTTTCGTTATGACTTTTTCAAATGGTTTAAAATCTTGTACAATAGTCTGATCTATCAAGATATTTCTATCAGCCAAATAAAGTACACGATTTACCTTTTTCGCTTTAGTAAGTCTATATACAATCTGAAATGCTGTATATGTTTTTCCCGTGCCTGTTGCCATCACTAACAAAATACGTTTTTGATTTTTAGCAACAGCTTCAACAGTTCTATCAATAGCTACTTGTTGATAATATCTAGGTTTTTTATTTGCCAGTGGATCAACATAATATGCTTCTTGTACAACGCTAAGCATATCTTTATCCAATTTTTCACCCTCAATATAACGCTTCCATAATTGTTCAGGTGTTGGAAATTCTTCTAATTTTATCTCTCTTGTTTTCCCTGTGAAAAAATCATATTCAATAAAACCCTTTCCATTTGAAGAATAAGCAAATTTTACATCTAACATTTGAGCATATTCCATAGCTTGTGGCATACCATGCCCTATAGAATAATTCATTTTCTTCGCTTCTATAATCGCCAATGGTTTTTTATTCACACCATAAGTCAGTACATAATCTGCTTTTTTGCGTTTTCCTCGTGTTACCTTATCACCTCGTACTTGCACAGCTCCATTTGTTATATAATATTCATAAAATACATTATCTTTATCCCAACCAACATTTTCTATTGCTGGTGTTATATATTTAAATTTTATATCTTCCTCTGTCAATTCAACTATCATAAAATACACTCCCATATAAAAATTAGCGTATTACTATACTTATAATAAAGTTTACAACATTAATATTTTATTATCAATTAATCTAAATATATATTATCCCTTTGAAACTACATAATCCTTATAAATTAAGCATTGATAAATTTATATATTCAAAAATACAAATAAAAATTGTATAATTTATATTGATAAAAACTTAAAAACCACTCTTATAATATTGCTAACAGAACATTCTTCCCAAATATACACAGAAAATATAACAAAAAAAGAAAAAAGCTCATTAAAGAGCTATTATTAATAATATTCTTAGTTCATTAGGAAGTTTATTTTAATATGAGGTGAATAATATGAGCAATCTTGCATATACTGATGATTATAAGGAACGTTTTGAACTAATTGACGGAAAAATTATTATGATGTCGCCACGTCCTAGAATAGCTCACAGTAGGGCATTGGGTAATATTTTTAGAGAATTTAGTATATATTTAAAAGGTAAAAAATGTGAAGCTTTTGCCGATGGTGTAGATGTATATTTAGATGAAAAAAATCATTTTATTCCTGATGTAATGATTATATGTAATAAAGATATTATCACTGACTTAAATATACAAGGTGCTCCAGATTTAGTAGTAGAAGTCTTGTCTCCATCTACAGCCAAAAATGACAAAGGAATAAAAAAAGATATTTATGAAAAATTTGGCGTAAAAGAATACTGGATAGTAAATACTGTAGATAAATCTGTAGAAGTATATTTAAATAATAATGGTCGATTTTACTTAGACAATGTTTATGCATATTTCACAGATGAAGAAATAGCTGAAAATGATGCTTTAGCAAATGACGATAAAAATAAATTGACTATCTACACTGATATAAAAGTATCTGTTTGTGATAATTTAGTGATTAAAATAAAAGATATATTTGAAAATATATAGATTTAGCTTTTATACCTATTATTATATATATGATGGATTGTATAATGAAGTGCGACACCTAAAAAATAAAAAAACTCATTATGAATTTTCGTGTAAAATAAAG
>UMBD01061300.1_pt1 | contig 12880 bp, 6 predicted proteins | sample 1963891 | NCBI WGS metagenome assembly UMBD01 (sample SAMEA4835934, study PRJEB28245) | human gut metagenome | biome: gut microbiome; material: fecal sample | place: Denmark | collected 2008 | reverse complement strand
AGGAAAATATTACAAAGGCGGGATACGAGTTTGGCGGATGGTATGAGGATGAAAATTTTAGTGGGGAACGCATTACATCCTTAGATACAGCGGATCATTCCGGAGCTATCGTACTTTATGCGAAATGGATCGAGCGTTATTATTATATTGATATTCCACAGACGGTATCGGCAGATGGCGGTACGCTTTCTATTTCAGCAAAAGCAGGTGGATTTTACGACAAAGATTATGTGAGTGTGTCAGTTGCGTCAGAAAATGACTGGAAGCTGAAAAACGGAAAGCATACATTGGGTTATGAACTCCGAGGGGAAGAGGGCGGTACAAAGCTCGAAAACAATTCGGTTGTAACAAGTTTAAGTGCAGAGGAAAATAAGACAGAGGAGAATTTTAACTGTACCGTAACGGATACACCGAGTTATACAGGGGAATATACCGATAAGCTGACGTTTGATATTGCATTTGAAGAGACACGTTATACCGTTCATTATGAGACAAACGGCGGTACGCAGTATCAGGACACCAAAAATGAAACAGGCGAAAATGTTGCATTAACCGACCAGTCCTTTCCGGCAGGAACGGCCCTTACAAATCTGCCGGAGCCGGTCAAAAAATCTGCAACATTTATCGGTTGGTGTTATGATGCGGAATGCACCAAGTATGTTGACAGTAAGGACAGGCTGTTAGGCGATATTACGTTATATGCGGCTTATACCGATACCCAGCCGTTAGATACGGTCACGATGGAAACTTATGCGAGAGCGTATGATGTGGCAACGGATTTCACCATTTCGATTACCGATACGAGTGGAAAATTAACGGCAGAAGAACTTCGGCAGGCATGTACGATTAAGAATGTAAGTGACCCTTCGGAAGAAATTGTATTAAGTATCATCGAAAACGGCGACCAGACATTTACCGTTGGAAAGGAAAACGGATGGACGGAAGGTGCTTCTTACAAACTGGAATTAAAAAACAATGCGCTGTATTTTACCGGCTATGACACAAGCATCCGTGAGTATGATTTTACAGTTTATAAGGCAGAAATTGAAAATGCAAAGTTAAGAAGTGAACTTAAGTACATTCATACAAATGATTTAAGTGATTTAACCGTAAATGGTCAGAAAGCAAAATCAGTTTCCGTCGCAGTTATGACAGTTGGGGCAGATGGTTCCGTACAGGAAGAGGGAAGTGAAACTTCCGGAACATTTACTTATACCAAACAGAAATTAAGTGTTGGAGATAAGATTGCAGTCTATTCAGGTGATGTGATTCCGACGATGGAACTGTCGTCCGGAGAAAACAGTGATGTTTCCTTTTTTGAAATTACAGCAGTAAATGGAACGTCTTACAGCTATCGTGGCGCTGAGGCAGAAGATGTATTATTTATGCCGGACGTAATTCCGCTTCTTGCTGAGAAAGATAAGGATGGAGATCTAGACAATAACAGTGCGACAGTTGCTGTTAGTGATTTGACCTTTGGCGATGACGAAATGAGTCAGGCAATGAATCTTAACAGTGAGACAACAATTGACGCCGGTGATTTTCTTGCATTTTATACGGACATTAACAGCGAGACACTTTTCTATGGGGAGATTCAAAGCGTTATCGTTTCAGGGGAGGATTACATATTAGACTATGTGCCTGTTTCGTGGGAAGAAATTCAGATAGCAATGGATGTGTATCGAACAGAGAAAGTAGATGGAAATGAACTTTTAGAAGATACCGACCGTGGCGAGTTTGAAGATGAAATCGAACAGCAGGCAGTTGAGAGTGGATTTGCAAATGAAGTGGTAGAGCGGATTGCCGAAGCAGCGATGCAGACGGAGTCCTTTGAAGAATTAGAACAATCCTTGTCCAATGATTTGGGCGCGGGAATTTCATTGCAGCCGAATACAAACATAAATAAAATCATGCCGTTTGCAGGCGGAAAGCCTGGTCGTGTGACCGCAGAGCTTGACCACGTAAAGGCAAATCTTGGAACGACCTTAAAGCATTTTGATGGTGATATCAGTGGTGTGCGCATGGCACTCGATATCGGTGTGAAGATTACCATCAAAGTTGCGCATGGCGCAAATATTGAAATTTTAGTGACAGCGACATTTGAACAGGAAGTTCGTGTCAACATTAATGTAAATGGAAAAGCAGTCTGGAAGAGATGGGGAATTTTCCCGTATATTGCAGATTATCGAGTAACGGCATCCTTTGATTTATATGAATATACCGGAATCGGTTTAAATGTAAACTTTAAGGTCGTAGAATCCGGATTTATCGATAATGGCTCGAAACTTAGAAAAGGTGTCAACAAGATAACAGAAGAACTTAAGAGCATGATGGAAAATGGCGAGGATTATCTTGCGGATAAATCGAAATTGTCAGGAAGTCTTGGTGATTCAGGAGATGATATTTCGGTTTCTAAGAGCCTTGCCGAGCGATATTCGGAACTGTTAGAAGAAGATTCAGACTGGGTGGAAATCTATAACCGCAAGCTGCTGGAACGGCATTTCCGTGTCTTATTAATTATCGATATTGAAGTACGTTTAGACTTTGTAGTATCTGCAAATGTCAATATTTCAATGGGTATGAGTTACTGGTATAAAAATGCAAAACGTTATGTGTTCTGTGTAAAAGTAAAAGACAGAAGCGCAACCAGTGATACGATTGATTTATGTGAAGAACAATACGAATTTACCGCTTATGCGATGGGAACGCTTGGACTTCGGGCAGGAGTAAGGCTTACAATCAAGGTGGGGCTGATTTCTACGAAACTTGCCAGTGTGGGGATCTCCGCAGAAGCCGGTGGATATGCGCAGGTTTGGGGTTATCTGTATTATGAATTAAAATATGCGGCATCGACGGGACGGCAGACCAGGGCAATGGGTGCGATTTATCTGGAAATCGGTATTTATCTTGAAATTAAATTCCAGGCGCAGGCACTTGCCAATGCATTTACTTACAGTCCGACTTTGTATGAAAATGAATGGCCGCTCTATCGGGTTGGAAGTCTTGAGAGCGTCCTGGATTTTGTATATACGCAGAATGAAGTTGAAGAGATTAGCATGAAGCGTGACATTCAGTCGGTACAGCTTTCTGATAATTACTTCAAGATGCAGTACATGCACATGAAAGATGGCTTAAACGATGGAAAATATTTTGAAAAGATTTATGATGATAATTCAAAATACTTTAACATCGTGATGACAAATCCGGCATTTAGTTATGACCCTGCGACAAACATCATCAGCGTTGACCCGCAAAACAAACCGGAACAGGATGGAGAAATGATAATTACCTGGAAGAACCAGGAGGGCACATTTAATACAAAAGCGATTACAAGAAAGATTTCTCTGCACTGGGATAAACTTCGGGATGGTTATTACATTGCATTCCAGAGTAACGGCGGTTCTTATATTGAAACAATTGTAGGAAAATACAATGTTCCGATTCAGGCACCGAAAAATCCGGTACGTTTAGGTTACAATTTCGCAGGATGGTACAGCAATGAAGAACTGACCAAACCGTATACGATTCCGACAAACATGCCGGACAATGATGCATTGGTTTATGCAAAATGGGAAGCAGCGGATGTGGATTACACGGTTGTGGACTATGTGGAAAAGACAAATGGTGTCTATGAAGCGCAGACTCCGGTGAAATATAAGGCAAAGACAGGTTCTAAGGTGACACCGACTCCGACGAAACGGACAGGATTTGAGACTCCGCCTGAAATTACCGAGACGATACAGGCAGATGGAAGTACGGAAATCGAATATTATTATGCGAGAGAACAGCATAAAATCACATTTGAATCTGAGGGAGAAATTCTCTCACAGGGAATTTATAAGTACGGAAGTCTCATGCCGACACCGGCGGTATATCGACCGGGATATGAATTTGATGGATGGGACAGCGAAGTTCCGGAAAATGTTCCGGCAGAAGATAAGACTTATCGGGCAAAATGGAAACCATTAGACGGTATTGCTTATTCTGTAAAATATTATATCCAGAATCCGGATGGAGAAGGCTATGAAGTGGGTGAAATCAAGACCTTCTCCGGAAAGACAGCAGAAGAAGTGACTGCGCCGGAAGCAGATTATGATGAGGCAGTTTACCACTTAAAAGGGCAGCTTCCAAAAGGCAAAGTAAAAGCAGATGGAAGTCTGGTATTGAAAGTTTACTATGATTTAAATGAATATAAACTGACATATGACCCGGATGGCGGAACACTTGACGAGACAGAAGTAAGTGCAAAACCAGGCGATAAGATTTCACTTCCGGTACCGGTTCGGGATGGATATACCTTTGAAGGTTGGTATTTAGACAAAGCACATGAGCAGTTATTTGGCGGAACGATGCCAAGAGAGGACTGCACAGTTTATGCAAAATGGGAAACACAGAAAGTAAATTATACGGTAAGACATCTTCAGGAAGTGGTTCATAACGAAGAAGTCGAGGCAAACAGCGTGGAAATCGACCCATCCATTGCGGAAGAAGAACCAATAGAAGAGAATAATTTTGAATTAGTGGAAGAAGAAGTATTCTCTGCAAAGACAGGTGAAATGGTAACTCCGGCAGTGAAAAGTTATACAGGATTTACTGCACCGGAAACCGTTACAGAAAAGGTTTTAGGAGATGGAAGTCTTGTCATTGAATATCGTTATCAGAGAAATATGCATGAGATTAATCTGGTATTTGATGGCAAAGAAATCATTCGTTACTGGCTTCAGTATGGCGCATCGATTGTTGAGACCCCGGGAAGGATGGGATATCTGTTTGGCGGATGGTACACTGATGATACTTATCAGACTGCATTTAGCGGAACAATGCCGGACAATGATTTGAGCTTATATGCAAAATGGGAACCGACAGATTCCGAATACATCGTACGACATTACAAACAGGATCTTCCTGCAACCGATGAAAAGACTTATACGCTTGTGGAAGAAGAAGTGAAAACTGCACTTACAGACAGTGAAGTGACACCGGAAGTAAAAACTTATGAAGGTTTTGTTTCTCCATCGGCGAAGAAAGAAGTCGTAAGTCCTTATGGAGATACCAGCATTGAATATTATTATGATCGGGTTTCCAATCCGGTTACTTATGTACAGAATAATGGAGAAGCAGACAAGGTTGAAGATACTTTATTTGGTGAAGAAATTTCCTATATTCCAAAACAATCCGGTTATGCATTTGTCGGCTGGTATTTAGATGAAGCATTGACTAAACCGCTTGAGAAGGCAGAAATGCCGGCACACAGTCTGAAACTTTATGCAAAATGGGAGCTTGGAAAGAAATCCTATCGTGTCAACCATTACATTCAGGAAGTGCGACTTGGTGAAAATTATGAACTGGCTGAGAGTGAAAACTTTATCGGCACAGCAGGTGAAATGGTAGCACCGGAGGTTAAGACTTATGAGGGATTTACCTCACCGGAAAAACAGTATTATGAACTTCAGGTATCGGATGATATGGAAGTGTTCAATTATTACTATCAGCGTAACAGCTACAATGTGACAATAGACAGAAACGACGGCAGTGAGAACATTACATTAGAACCGGTGTATGAAGCCAAAATCGAATATCGTCCGGAAAAGATGGGTTATCAGTTTGCAGGCTGGTATCTTGACAAAGAGTTAAAACAGGAATTTGATGGAACAGTTCCAGCGAAAGATTTGACTCTGTATGCAAAATGGGAGGCACAGGATGTTTCCTACAGCGTGCGCCATTATCTGCAAAATGCAAATGATGACGGATATACCTCAGTAGGTACAGAGAGCTTTACAGCAAAGACTGACAGCAGTGTGACACCGGAAGTTAAGACTTATGCAGGATTTACCTCACCAGAGACACAGACAGCAACCGTAACGGCAGATGGAACATTAAATATTACTTACCGTTATCTGAGAAACACCCATACCTTGACAGAGAAATTCTGCGATGGCAGGGAAGATAAGATTCAGACGATGCGGTATGGTTCAGCGATTGCGGGCGTATCAAAAGCGGGTTACACCTTTGCAGGCTGGTATCTGGATGAGAACTATGAAACTGCATTTACCGGAACAATGCCGGATCAAGACCTGACCTTATATGCAAAATGGGAAGCAAAGAAAATCAATTACGTGGTAGAACACTATCAGGAAAAGGCAGATGGAAATGGTTATGTTTTAAAAGAACGTGAAATCAAAACTGCCAATACCGACAGCACTGTGACACCGGAAGTAACTTCTTACACAGGATTTACCTCACCACAGGTACAGACAAAGAAAGTAGACGGCGCAGAGATGACAGTGATTCAGTATCACTATACAAGAAATGTTCACCGTCTGACCTTTGTTCTTGAAAATGGAGAAGCAGATAAGGTTTCCGATGCTCGTTATCAGAGTACAGTGACTGCACCAAATCCAAAACGGGAAGGTTATACCTTTGTCGGATGGGATAAAGAAGTCGTTGAGACGATGCCGGACAATGACGAAACTTATACGGCAGTCTGGATGAAAAATACTTACACAATCCGCTTTAACACAGAAGGCGGAAATGAAATCAAAGAAATGACTCTGGAATATGGCGAAAAGATTACCAAACCGAAAGATCCAAAACGGAAAGGTTATGAGTTTGTTGGCTGGAACATTGAAATTCCATCGGAAATGCCGGCAAAGAATCTGATGTGTACCGCAATATGGAAGAAAGAAACTTATACCATCAGCTATAACTTAAATGGCGGAAGTGCTTCTAATCCGGAAAGCTACGATGTGGAAAGCAGACCAATTCGTCTGGAAACTCCGAAACGGACAGGCTATACCTTTACCGGATGGAGTGGAACTGGGCTTTCCGAGAATAAAATGACAGTGACGATTACAAAAGGTTCAACTGAAAACCGCAGTTACACCGCAAACTGGAAGGAAAATACTTACACCATCCGCTTTACCACCTGTGGAGTCGGAACAACCGGCTCAATGAGTGAGATAAAAATGAATTATACACAGACAAAACAATTGCCGGATAACAAATTTGTTTGTAAGGGCTACACCTTCATCGGATGGTCTTATAAAGCAAATCAGACCATTGCATATTATAGAGACCACGCATGGGTAAGCAAACTTTCGGATGCAAATAATGGTGTTGCAACCTTGTATCCGGTATGGAAAGCGAACACGTATAAAGTAACCTTTGATTACGGATATGATAACAAGAAGTCAGAAGTTAACTGTGTATACAACAAAAATTATTCGCTTCCACAGAATGTAACAAGATACGGCTGGACCTTTGAAGGTTGGAAACTGAAAAATGCGACAGCAGTAACCTATAAACCAGGCAAGAAAAATGCAAAACTTGAAGATGCAGAAAATATTGTGTTGCATGCAAGCTGGAAAGCAAATAATTCGTACAGTTATCGTCCATCAAGTTCGTCAAACAGATATCTGGTTACGGATGACCATGAACTGACTAAATTTACATTCTATGTGGATGGAAATCAGACTTCTGTAAAGACAACCGGCGATACGGGACAAAATCCGGCAAGATATCATCTGAATATGACGAATCTTTCTTATCAGGCAGTTCATAATAGCTACAGCAAGATGAAGATAAAGATAAGCTTTAAGATTACGATGGAAAAAGATGGATATGCAGATTTAAGAGTTTCTTATCATTCCAGAACAGAAAATAAGACTTATGAAAAATGGAAAACCGAAGTAGAAGACATCAAGGCAAAGAACGGAGAGACCGTAACGTATACTTATACAAAAGACGGCACCGATGCAGATAATATCACATTGGAATTTGACGCACATGGAAAAAATTCTGATAAATATTATCTCAGTAACTTAAATGTAGACGTTACTTATGAGTAGTGAGCAAGGGGGAAGTGCAGATGAACGGCAAAAATAAAACAAATAAAATACTAATCGGAATTATTATCTGCCTGATTGCAGTGATTATTGGAGGGGCAATTTATTTTACAAGAGGCACAGACAAAGACAAGAAAAATAAAACTCCGGATTCGGCTTTCGAGCCGAATCTGGACTCCAACGCAAGCGAGACTGCCTCAAATGACGGGAACAATGAAGAAGCTGATAAACCGGAAGGAATCCGGATTCCGGGATATCCATCAATTACAGTTCCGGCAGATACAACAGACATAGAAATGAATCTGGAAAATCCGGTCGGAAATCCATGCTACTTTACATTTGAACTGGTGTTAAAAGATACAAATGAAACTCTGTATACCTCAAAAATGGTAGAACCGGGGAAAGCAATTACGAACGTAATACTGTCGCATGGACTTGAAAAAGGGGAATATCAGGCTGTGATAAAGATTTCGACAGCATCACTTGAGGATGGCTCTGCAATGAACGGAGCAAATGTAGAAACTACCTTGATTGTACAGTAGTAATGTAATGGGCGCTCTCCGAGAGCACATAAAAAAGACAGGAGGGAAACTATGAGAAAGAAATGGCTGACTGTCGGAATCTTTTTTGCAATGATGCTTGCCAATACTGTCTATGCAAATAATACGACAACGGTAAGTTATACAGTAAATCCGGCATATACAGTGCTGATTCCGGTGGATACAGAAGTTGAATTTAATCAGTTATCAGAATCATTTGGAAAGATTCAGGTAGAAAATGCACAGCTTGATGAGGGAAAATGCATTGAGGTTTCTTTAAGTTCTGACGGAGTATTGAAAAACAAAAATAATCGGAGTGATGTGATTCCTTATCAGATTTTAAAGACGAGTGAAGCGACACCATTTGTGTCAGCGAGGTATCACACGGCAGGAGAAGCGACACCGCTTACCATCAGTATTAAACAAGATGACTGGAACAAAGCACCGTCGGGAGATTACTCAGATACCGTGACATTTACGATTTCCTACGTGGATGATAAATAAATGAGAGGGGAAGTATTATGAAGAAAAAAACAATTATGGCAGTTTTAATAGGAATGACAGTCATAATGACACAACAGAGGATTATCGTTTTAGCAGCAACCACTTCAGGTGATCGGCAAAGCAGTACCGTTAGTGCAACTGTACCGGATAAACATACGATTACAATCGATAAAGATGCGCATGTTACGATTACTTATGAGGACTCAAAAGATGAAGGGGAGGGAGATGCATTTCCGATAGAACGCTTTTCAACTCCAACCTTTATGATTGAAACCGAAGACGGATGGGAGATTGATAAAATCCTTTTAGATGGCGTAGATATCACCAGTCAGCTGAGCAATAAAAAGCTGACGCTGCCATCCGTTTATCAAAATGAGACGCTGAAAATTTCAACGAAAATCAAACCGGCATATACCGTAGTGATTCCACAGGATACCAATGTTCAGTTCAATAAATTGACAGAAAACTTTGGAAAAATTTCAATGGAAAAAGTATGGTTGGAAGATGGAAAATGTATTGAAGTATCGATGAGTTCCGCAGGAAATCTGACGAACCAGAAAGATTCAAGTAAATTAATTCCATATCAGATTTTGGAAGAAGGAAAAGATACTCCGTTTACATCAGCAAAATATACGGCGCAGGGAGAAGAAACTTCTCTGCTTATCGACATTAAACAAGATGACTGGAATAAAGCGGCATCCGGTTCTTACTCTGATACTGTTACGTTTACAATCTCTTATGCAGACAGTGAATGATGGACGTGTCTGATTTGTCATCTACTGCGTTAGCGTCAATCACCGTAGCTCCGCTACGTTTCATTCCGCTGCCTTGTATATGAAAAAATCATTCAACGTCAAATATCAATGTAGTAGAGATTTGCTATACATTATACTTGTGAATTGGAGGAGGATAATGTGAAGAAAAAAATCGCTGTGCTGGCTGGAATCTGTATGCTTGTCAGTGTGCAGGGAACGGTTTTTGCAGCCGATAGGAATTCGCCCGATGATTTGTCAGACCAGACGGTTCAAAGCGTAATTCGTGCAGACGTGCCCGATTCCCATAAGATTACTGTAAAAGGAGAGCATGTTACGGTCAGTCTTGAGGGAGGAAACCAAGAAGAAAACAGTATTCTTGTAGAACGGTTTTCAGAACCAAAGTTGAAATTCAGCCCTGAAAAAGGATGGAAAATAAAAAAGGTTCTGCTCGGAGATACGGATGTCACAAGTCAGGTAAAAGATGGAATAATCACTCTGGCATCTGTGTATGAAGATTTGATATTAACCGTCGAGACTGAAAAAATCAAAGACGAATCCGGCGCAAAAACAGATTCCAAATCAAACACAAGCTCCGGTCAGAAAACAAATCAAAACAGTAAAAATAATCAGACAAGCACAACAAATGGAACAAAAACAACTGCAAATTCAGGCAGTGCAACAACTGTGGGACAGGGAATCAAAGCAGCCGTGACAGAAGATGAAATGAATGTGGGAATTTATGGAATCGGAGCGGTTGCAGCAGGAGGAATAGCAGTGCGGTGCTTGAAAAGAAAAAAGAAAAAAATCTGATTTTTGGTATATTGCAAAATGGAAATGGAATATGCCATAATGCCAATAGGCAAAGAGATACAAGTCATCCATAGGTGACAAAAAACGAAGGAGCCAGAGGTGGGCAGACCTCTGGCTTTTTCTATTCCAATTTTTGCAGCAATTTGTCCCTTTTCTCAACTAACAAATTAAACTATTGCTTGTGATACACAAATATAAATGGTACTATAAAAGAGAAAAGACTCCTAAAAAAATTAAGAAAGGGGCAAGTTTATGGGAAGAGAAGGAGAAGTTAAAGTAAAGAGTCTGCAAAAAGCAATGGAAGTATTAGAGTGCTTTATACAAAAGCAGCCGCTTGGAGTAACAGAAATCAGTGAAAAACTGGGGCTGTATAAGAGTAATGTGCATAATATTCTGATGACTTTTACCGCACTTGGATACTTAACACAGGATGATGAAACCGGAAAGTTTCATCTGGGAGTATCCGTAATGACTCTGAGCCGGGCATTTCGTGAAGGACTTGATATTACAAGAGTCGCAGTACCATTTATGCGAGAAATTGCAAATGAGGCAGGAGAGCTGATCTATCTGACAATTCCAAAAGATGACAGTGTAATCTATCTGGAAGGAATTTCACCGGATCATCAAAGAATGGTCAGTAAATCGGTTGCAGGAGAAGACTGTAAGATGTATTGCACTGCTGTAGGAAAAGCGATGCTTGCAAGTATGCCGAAAGAAGAAGTCGAAAAATGTATTTCAGGGAAGCTTGAAGCGTATACAGAAAATACGATTACAGATAAAAAAAGTCTCTTAGAAGAAATTGAAAAAACACGAATTCGAGGTTATGGAATCGATGATATGGAAATCATGTTTGGCATTAAATGTGTGGGAGTTGCACTGTTAAATCATGATGGAAAAGTGGAAGGTGGACTGAGTATCAGCGCCCCATCGCTTAGAATGAGTGACGAGAAAATTGAATTATATGCAAATATACTTAAGGAATATGCCGCAAAGATACAAAAAATGTTATAAACTTGTGCAAGTTTACTGAAAAATAAAAAAGCAGAAGAAAAATATTGAAAAAAAACACAAAAGATGGTAAAGTAGAATTATCAAATAAAGAACGTAGTTCTCTAATAAAGAACAGATGAAAGAGGAACCCGACAGGAAGTCGGGTAAAAAAATGAACGAAAATAAGAACACTGTTCTGTAATAGAGAACAAAGGAAAGATTTAGGGAGGATAAAAAATGGCAAACAAACCGTATGTAGTAGTGGAATGGAATGACACAGAGACAGATGCAAAAGGATGGATGTGTGCGTACAACTTCGTTGGACATTATTGTGGCGGTGGAACAAGAATGCATCCGACAGTAACAAAAGAAGAAGTAATTCGTCTGGCAACAACAATGGGATACAAATATAAAGCATGTGAATCCCAGACAACAGGTGGATGTAAAGCAGGTATTGCTTATGATTACAAAGCTCCAGATGCACTCGATGTATTAAAGAGATTCTTAACAGCAACTGCTCCTTATATTAACGCAGGTGTTTCCATCGGTGGAGACTTAGGTGTTGATTATTCAGACGTACTTCGTATCTTAGATGAACTGGGAATCGGAATTCCTCAGACAAAAGCAATGAAAGAAGACCCAGATATCCATCAGGGAATTGTAAACCATGACAGAGCAGAAAAAGAATTAACCTATGACGGATTTAAAATGTATGACATGATTACCGGATATGGTGTTGCAGCTGCAGCTGATGAAGCCTGGAAATTAAAAGGCGGAAAAGAAGGCGCAAGCGTAGTAATTCAGGGATTCGGATGCGTTGGTGCAAGTTGTGTTAACTCTTTATATAACATGGGTTATAAAGTAGTTGGTATCGCAGATGTAAACGGACTGGTTTACTGCAAAGACGGATTGAATATTCCAAAATTAGTTGAAACAAGACTTCCAAAAGGTGAATTAAACCGTGAAGCATTTGAAGATAATTATGAAGTTCTTCCAAATACCGAATGGATTTCAGCAGACTGTGATATCTTAATTCCGGCAGCACTTGAAGATGTTATCAATAAAGATAATGCAGATAAAATCAAAGCTTCTCTTCTTGTTGAAGCAGCAAATATTCCTACCACTCCGGAAGCAGATGAAATCCTTCAGAAGAAAGGCGTAGATGTAGCAGTTGACTTTATTTCCAACCTTGGTGGAATTCGTATTTATGAAGCTGTTATTTTCCGTATTGTAAAAATTGAAAATATGAATGATGAAGAAGCAGCAAAAGCAATTGTAGATGATACAGTAAATCTGATTCGTAAACAGACTAAACTTGTATTTGAAGAAGCAGCAAAAACCGGAGAATTTACAAGAGACGTTGCAAGAAGATTATTTACACCGGATAAATCTGACACACCGGATATGTAAGAAAAAACTTACAGAAATACAACGTGAA
>UMBD01011331.1_pt1 | contig 12973 bp, 11 predicted proteins | sample 1963891 | NCBI WGS metagenome assembly UMBD01 (sample SAMEA4835934, study PRJEB28245) | human gut metagenome | biome: gut microbiome; material: fecal sample | place: Denmark | collected 2008 | reverse complement strand
ACGGTCCTCATGCCGACGCCATTATAACCCACGGCCAGTCCGCTTTCCCCCAGGAACATAGAAAACTCTCCTTTCTTCCGGTAAGCCGGATGTTGTGCCCGATATTGGGAGGTAATCTTGCATCCATTACGGAAGGAATAAAAAACCTCCCAATATTTGGCACAAACCAGAGGTTGACAATTCCACGCAAAATAGGTATACTCTAATAGATAATGTCAAATTTCCGTACAGCTGGGGAGTTAGCGGTGCCCTGTACCTGCAATCCGCTATAGCAGGAGTGTTGCCCTATCGAGGGTTTTGGAACAAAGCGCTGCCCGGAGTAAGTGGCGTTGAAGTTTGGGTCTTGTGCAACAGAAACTTGCGAACCGTGTCAGGTCAGGAATGAAGCAGCACTAAGCAAAACTTTCTGTGTGACGCGAGGAAGCCTGAACGGAGTCAACTGCTTCGGTAACGGCTTTAGACCATCATTCGACATAGGGCGTACGGATTTATATATAAGCAGGATTTACCTGGTCTCCTGACATATGGGTGCAGGGGATTTTTTTTGATTAAGAGGAAACAAACGATACTGTTTTTATTTGCAAGGGGTCGATGTACATGGGCAAGCGGCAGGAAATGGCACGAAAAGGTGCTTTGGTAAGAGACTTGATTGATGACAATCAGTATATAGAAGCCTTACAGATTCTGGATGAGATGGATCTGGAGGCGGTGGAGTCCACGGCTGATCTGAATTTGTTTGCAGATCTGTATGAAAAAGCAGAGCGTATAGATAAGAAAAAAGACATATATTATATTTTATATAAAAGAAATCATTCCCGCTATGTTTTGAACCGGCTTCTGCGTCTGGTTTTGCGCATGGGAGATATGGAAGAGGCCAGAGAACTTTTCCTGACCTATGAGATGGCAGGGGATGTGACACTGGATACCTACGAACTGAGGTATATGCTTGCCAAGGCAGAAGGTGCGTCCCGCAAGGTACTGATCGATATCCTGCAGGAACTGAAAAAGGAAGAATATACAGAAGAATGGGGTTATCAGCTTGCCAGATTGTATGAGCAGGAAGGCAGACAGCAGGAGTGTATTGCCGAGTGCCAGGATCTGATCCTCTGGTTTGGAGAGGGAAGGATTGTAGACAAGGCCAGAGAACTTCTGAACCGTTGCCTGCAGCCAGACTGGCAGCCGCCAAAAGATGAAGAGATACCGGAACCGGAAGAGCCGGAGAAGGTAGATATGATTCCTTATGCATCCGAGCCTGTCCGTGTCCGGGAAGTGAATTGGGATGAGGACGAAGAAGAGGACGAAGAAGAGGACATAGACGAGGAAGAAGAATTCGAGGAACTCGAAGACGGGGAAGAAGAACCAGAAGCACCGGATAATACGGCGGACGCCAAAAGGGAGCCTGCTGAAAGTGCAGAGGATATCCATAATGCAGAAGTTTCGGAGATTCCGGAGCCTGCAGATCATTTAGAAGATATAGAAGAAGGCATCATAGAAAAAACAGAGAAATTCGGTAAAGAACCGGAGCCTGCCCGAGAGTTGATCGTAGAACCGGGGCCGGAAGAAACGGTACCGGAAGAGGCGGAGGAGAAGCCGCATAAGGACAAAAAACCGGGTGCCCTCAGCCGGATCCGTAACTTCTTTCATATGAGTCTGGAACTGGATCCGGAATTCTTTGAAGAAGAGGAAGAAGAGGTCGAAAGAGAAGAAGAACAGGCGGATGAGCAGCAGGAAGAGCCTGAAACGGCAGAAAAACCTCAGCAGGAGGAGAAGCTGAAACCTGTGGCCCAGCTGGAGGTAAAAGAGGAACGCCAGGAACAGCTGGAAGTAGAGGCTGTCAGCCAGCCGGTACAGTTAGAAGTCCAGGAAGAGAAAAAGGCTGCGTCGGTAGAGACCATCGTGGAACCGGTGCCGGCACCGATCGCAGAAGATCTGCCGGAAGAACTGGAAGATATATCAGAACACGGCATTTCATACCGTACTTTGAAAGGAACTATGCTGCGTCTGGGACGCTGTCAGGACAGAGCGCATTTTGTGTTTGCCGGCGGCGAGGACCGGATCACACTGGCAGTAGCCAAGCGTGTTACCAAAGAACTGAACAAAATAGGTTATTTTTCAGCGGGCAGTATTAACCGCATAGCGGCATCCAAGCTCAATGCATTAGAGATCACAGACCAGACAGACAAACTGGTGGGATGCTGTACATTGATCACCAGTGCACCAGAATTAAGCAAAAAATCGGTATACGATCTGATCCACTGCATGAAGCAGTACAAGGAAAAGATTGTCATTATGCTTACGGGACCGTTTGATGAGATGGATTGCTTTTTGTCCATTTATCCGGAACTGGCTGAGTTGATCGACTACAAAGTAAGAATGTAGATGTGAGGATATAAAATGGAGAAGAAACAGAGTTGGAAACCGGGCAATATGCTGTACCCGGTACCGGCAGTTATGGTAAGCTGCGGGGATAAAGAAGGAAACAAAAATATTATTACTATCGCCTGGGCAGGAACCATCTGCTCCGACCCGGCCATGGTGTCTATTTCCGTGCGGCCGGAGCGTCATTCTTACAAGATGATCCGGGAAAGTGGTGAATTTGTCATCAACCTTACTACCAAAGACCTTGCGTATGCAACGGACTGGTGCGGAGTTAAGACCGGAGCAAAAGTAAATAAATTCAAAGAAATGAATCTGACACCGGCACCGGCGGAGAAGATGCAGTATGCACCGTTGATCGAGGAAAGCCCGGTAAACATTGCCTGTAAAGTCAGACAGGTGCTGGAACTGGGCAGCCACCACATGTTTGTAGCAGAGGTTGTGGCGGTGCAGGTAAGCGAAAAATACATGAACGAGACAGGCAAATTTGAACTAAACGAGACAGACCTTGTAGCCTATTCTCACGGCGAATACTTTGTGCTGGGAGAAAAACTCGGCAAATTTGGTTATTCTGTTAAAAAAACCAAGTGATTTTTTAGTAAAAGTATTGAAAATGTCGTTTTACAAACAATAAAAATGTGTTATACTTGAGTGGTATATCAGATATGTTTCTATCAACTGGAGGTCAAGATGAAACAGTATATTATTAAAGGTGGTACACCGTTGCGTGGGGAAGTAACCATCGGTGGTGCTAAGAACGCTGCGCTGGGGATAATCGTAGCGGCAATCATGGCTGACGAGCCAGTAAAAATTGAAAATCTGCCGGATGTAGATGATGTCCGGGTTTTATTAGATGCAATCGAAAGTATAGGGGCTATTGTAGAGAGACTGGATTCACATACGGTCCGTATCAATGGCGCGCTTATTAATGATGTCAATGTAGAAGAAGATGCGATCCGCAAGATCCGTGGATCCTACTATCTGGTAGGGGCACTTCTTGGAAAATATAAAAAGGCGATGGTGGCACTGCCGGGAGGATGCCAGATCGGAAGTCGTCCCATCGACCAGCATATCAAGGGATTTGAGCAGCTGGGAGCCAAGGTGACGATCCATCACGGCAAGATCGACGCCAGAGCAGAAGAACTGACAGGAAACCATATTTATCTGGACTGCCCTAGTGTAGGAGCTACCATCAACATCATGATGGCTGCCTGCATGGCACCGGGCAAAACAATCATCGAAAATCCGGCCAAGGAGCCGCATATTGTAGATGTTGCCAGTTTCCTCAATAGTATGGGAGCCAATATCAAGGGTGCCGGTACAGACGCTATCCGTATCCGTGGCGTGGAGAAACTTCACGGAAGTGAGTATTCCATCATTCCGGACCAGATTGAGGCAGGCACTTATATGCTGGCGGTAGCGGCAACCCGTGGAGATGTATATATCAAGAATGTGATTCCGAAGCATCTGGAAGCCATTACAGCCAAACTCACAGAGATTGGCGCAGAAGTGGAAGAGTTTGACGACTGCGTTCGTGTCAAGGCGGACAAACGCCTGTCATATGCCAATGTAAAGACAATGCCATATCCTGGATTTCCTACCGATATGCAGCCGCAGATGACTACACTGCTGGCACTGTCAGAGGGAACCAGTATCGTAACAGAGACTATTTTTGAAACAAGACTTAAGTATGTCAGTGAACTTCGACGCATGGGAGCCAATATTGCTGTAGAAGGAAATGCGGCATTTATTACCGGCGTGGAAGGTTTTACCGGTGCTACGGTCAGTGCGCCGGATCTGCGTGCAGGAGCGGCACTTGTGATGGCCGGTCTGGCAGCAGAGGGATACACCTATGTAGACCAGATCCAGTACATTGAACGCGGATATGAGAATTTTGCAGAAAAGATCTGCGGCATGGGCGGTCACATGGAGAAAATTGATGCTGAGGACGAGAGAGCGATTCGCAAATTTAAAATGAAAGTATCATAGGATTTGCGGATGAGATAGATAGAAAACGCCGCGGAAACGAGGCGTTTTCGTTGTAATTAAGGAGGATATTCAGAATGAACGATAAAGTAAGGATCATATTGGATGAAGTAGGAAAGGTAATCCGCGGAAAGGACAAGACCATCGAGATGGCTATGACAGCCATTCTGGCCAAAGGACATATTCTGATCGAGGATGTACCGGGTGTAGGAAAGACAACACTGGCGGTTGCTTTTTCCCGTGCCATGGAACTGACAGAGAGACGACTGCAGTTTACACCGGATGTACTGCCAAGTGATGTAGTAGGATTTAATATGATCGGTGCCGACGGTGAATTCCAGTACAAACCGGGGGCTATCCTTTGTAACCTGCTGCTGGCAGACGAGATCAACCGTACATCTACCAAGACACAGTCTGCTCTTCTGGAGGTAATGGAAGAGGGACAGGTAACGGTAGACGGTGTCACAAGACAGCTGCCAAACCCATTTATCGTAGTGGCAACCCAGAACCCGGTAGGATCTGCCGGAACCCAGATGCTGCCGGAATCCCAGCTGGACCGTTTCATGGTAAAATTGTCCATGGGTTACCCAAGCATGGAAGAAGAGATGCGCCTGATCAAAGAGCGTCAGGACATCAACCCACTGGATTTCATTGAAGAAATCATTACCAAACAGGAACTTTTGAAAATGCAGGATGAAGTAAAGCAGATCCATGTAGATGATAAAGTGCTTAAATATCTGTCCCAGATCGTAGATGGAACCAGAAACCACTCTATGATCACACTGGGAGTCAGCCCTCGTGGAACTCTGGCATATATGGATATGTCCCGTGCCAGAGCGTTTGTACAGGGAAGAAATTATGTATTGCCGGAAGATGTGCAGGCGGTATCGGTACCGGTTCTTGCTCACCGTCTTTTGTTAAATGGAAAAGCGAGAATGAGCCATGTTACAGAAGCGGATGTAGTAGAGGAAATCGTAAAACGGATACCGACACCAAAACTGTAAAGGAGAACCGCCATGACCATAGGAACACTTGCGTATGTGTTCCTGTTTCTGATAGGACTGTTTATCTCTGTGTTCTATCTGGAATATGGAACCGTAGCCATAATGGGATTGTTGATCCTGATCCCGATTAGTATGTTGATCTTTCTGATCTTTATGAGAACCAGAGTAAAAGTGCAGGTGGACTCCAAAAACCCGGTGGCAGAAAAAGATGATATGGACAAGCCGGCCAGACCGGCCATTACCATATCGGTAGAAAATAAAAACTCCTTTCTGCCAGTTACAAAAGGAATCGCCAAAGTAGTATACGAAAACCGTTTTACCGGGGAAAAAGGAAAGATGAAAGTGCGTTTTTCTGTAGACGCAGGAAAAAAGAGGGACCGAAGAATTCCGATCCCTACGATGAACTGCGGCAATCTGGCAGTGAAAGTAAAGAAAGTAAGATTATACGATTATCTGAGCATTTTTGCCTGGACCGTAGGCAAAGATTATGAAACACAGGATGTGCTGATCCTGCCGCCTATGCGGGAGATGTATCTGAGTCAGGACCGCTGGTACAACCGGACCATGGAAGACAGTGACCGTTTTTCCCTGTACAAAAAAGGAGACGATCCATCGGAAATTTTTGATGTAAGAGATTTTGTGGATGGAGACAAGATCCAGCGGATCCACTGGAAACTCAGCGGCAAGACAGGAAGCCTTATGGTAAAAGAAGGAAGCCTGCCGCTGGCGAGAGTCGTGTATGCCTTTATTGACCTGTGTATACAGGGAGAAAAGCAGGAGGCTCATGACCGGTCCAACCTGTTGGTACAGGGGATTTATTCCATTGCCATGTTTATGATCGAACACCACATTCCCATGGGATTTATCTGGTATGACAGAGAGAGGGATGTGATCCATGAAGAAGTAGTGGAACGGGAAGAGGAACTGCTTTGGATGTTCCAGGAACTGTTCCGATGCAAAAAGACCCACAATGAAAGTGAACTGATAGACCGCTATCTGGCATGGGAGAAGGGAACCCAGCTGGAGAATGCCATGTATCTGACAGTATGCGACCATGGAGATCTGGAAAATACCGGACTGGTGCGGGAACGCCTGGAAGTAATGGATTTGCGGGTACGAGGTGATGAATTTGAAGATCAGGAATAATAAACTCATCAATTTCATATTGGAGATCAGCCAGGTTATGCTGGTTTTTCTTGGTGTGTATTCAGCCCTGATGTGTATGGCGACCAGCCTGGAACTGACCTTTAACAGAGGAATTTTCTTTTTGATCATGCTGATCGCTGCCGTATTGTTTTATGGCCTGTTCACAGTGCTTGAGACATTTCGCAATGGAAAATTATATGGCCTTTTGGGTATTCTATTGTTCTACATAGCACTTTGGCTGCGGTTTCGCAGTGCCCTGCAGCAGGGAATGGTGACGATGGTAAACAGCTTCCTGAAGCAGTTTATGAACTACAGTGGAACCACGCTGACGCTCTGGAACTACAATGCGTCTCTGGAAGAGACAGGAAGCGTTTTGTTTTGTACCACCTTTGTTCTGATCCTGGTCGGAGTGCTGCAGGTGGCACTGGTAAGTGCGTTCTTTTACCGCAAACGCCGGTCTGTCGTGTTTATCATTGTAACCGTTCCTTTTATGCTGATGCCGTTACTGATCGGGAAAATGGGATATTTTTCCAATGTATTTACCTATTTGGTGGTGTCTGTGTCGATCGTGGGCACCAGACATCTGCGGACCGATGCAACCGACCGCCGGATGAGACAGAAACTGTCACTGGTCCTTATGGTAGTGTGTCTGGTAGAAGGACTGATTGCCTACGCTTATATGCCGCCGGAGCGGTATGAGAGAGGCAAAGACCGGATCCTTCAGGTGAAAAACTCGGCTCTTGCCCTGACCAGATGGAGCAACGAGGATGTGATGACCTGGTTCAAGGCGAATTTTAACGAAGATGCACTTTCTTACGGAAAACTGGGAGACAAAGGATCTATCACTTACAGCGGCAGTACGATCCTGCGGCTCAAAGGTGCCATGAATAAAGAAAGCAACCTGTATTTTAAAGGATATGTAGGAGATGTTTACCAGAACAACAAATGGTCTTCTCTGAACAAGGACAGCGAATATTCCCAGGAACTGGAGACCATGGATCAGGAAGGAATTTCGCCGGATAAATGGCAGATACAGATGCGTAATGAAGTAGGAACCAGTGAGACCAGTGGAGAAACCTCCATTTTTAATCATGACAAGCTGACCATCAGCAATCTGGGGGCCGGTTATGGCAACTATCTTGTTCCTTATATCCCGGTAAACGGACTGAAGACAGAGACCAATGGCCGGCAGACAGCAGAAGATAAGGGAATTGAGTATACAGTAGATTATTATATGTACTATCTGACTTATCTGAGATCGGATTACTGGTCAGGATCCCACAACTTTGCTACCAACCAGTTCTGGTACAACACTCAGGCCAAACGCAATAAGATGACCGAGTTTACCAAGAAGTATTACCTTCAGATGCCGGATAATCTCTCCGAGGTGATCAATAAATTCAAAGAAGAAACAAAGAAGGAAAAGGGATATAAATTCCTGACTTCCGGGGAAACATCGGATCGTGATAAAGTAGAATGGGTCCGTAATTATCTTCAGACTGAGACTTCCTATACACTGAATCCGGGCAAAACACCGTCGGATATGGATACAGTAGAGTATTTCATGAACCAGAGTAAGAAAGGTTACTGTACCTACTATGCTACGACAGCGACCCTGCTTCTTCGAAGTCTGGGTGTCCCTGCCAGATATGTGGAAGGTGTATGTATCAAGCAGGATGATCTGGTAAACCGGGACCGTATTACGGCGGACGGCAGTCTGAATGTTCTGGATAGTGATGCTCATGCCTGGGTTGAAGTCTATGATGACAAGTATGGATTTCTCCCGGTAGAGGTAACGCCTGGTTACGGTGATTCCCTGGATACAGACGGAAACGACTATGTGTCAAAGGACGATGCAGATAATACTGACAACCAGGATAACCAAAGTGATGATGTTAAGACAGACAACAGTAATAAAAACGATCAAAAACCAGAAGAAGCAACACCGACACCGGCTGTTACAGAAGTGCCGGAAGAAGATATGATCTTTGAGGATATTGATCAAAAAGATACATCCAAAGAAGGCGGTCTTGGTAATACATCCAGACGAAGTACCGTGTTGTTTATTATCTTCCAGGTGGTATTGATTCTGGTATTAGGGGCAGCCGCCATGGAAGCACAGCGACGGATCCGTTTGTATCTGTTCAAGAAACGGGAGCGGGATCTGAAAGGACGAAGGCGCATCCGCATGATGTACCATCACATCGTGCCGCTTTTACTGGCCCGTAAAGTTATTTACCGTCGTCAGAGTGTAGAAGAATATACCCGGCAGATTGCAGAAGCCATGGCGATGGAGCCAGAAGAAATCCGGCTGTTTGTAGAGATGGTATTCCATGCCAGATTTGGCCCGGATGATATCGGCAAAGAAGAGATGGAACAGTTTATGAAAGAGTTCCTTGCCATCCGTGACAAGGCATTTCGTGACAGCAAGTTCATAACCAAACTGTATTATATGTATATTTTGGCATTGTAAAGCAAGGAGGGCACAAAGTTGGAAGAAACCAAGGATAAAAAAGGCGTTATGTTGGATGAGTCCTTTGTGGAGAGCATTTTTCAGAATGAGACCATGGGGCTGATTCTGGAAGAAGGAGAGGCCTTCCGGGAACTGATGGCTTATTATGAGTGTGCGATCATGGAAGTAGAGACAAAATTCAATGTGCTGAACAAAGAATTTTCTCTGCGGTATGACCGCAACCCCATTGAGACCATTAAATCCAGACTGAAGTCGCCGGAGAGTATCATGGGAAAACTGCAGCGCAAGAAGATCCCTTTTTCGGCAGAAGAAATCGAGGACAAGCTGATGGACATTGCCGGTGTCCGGGTAATCTGTGCATTCCCGGAAGACATCTATCTGTTGCGGGACTGCCTGTTAAAGCAGGATGACATTGAGCTTTTGGTGGAAAAAGACTACATCGCCAATCCAAAGCCAAATGGATACCGTAGCCTCCATCTGATCGTAGAGACCCCGATCTTTCTTCATGACCAGAAGAAACTGATGAAAGTAGAAGTGCAGTTTCGTACTATCGCTATGGACTTCTGGGCCAGCCTGGAGCACCGCATTTATTATAAAAAAGGGAAAGACAACCAGGCACTGCGTCAGGAACTGAAGGACTGTGCCGATATCAGTGCCCAGCTGGATCTGAGAATGCAGGCCATTCGGAGCGATATAGAAAATTGTTGATAAAAGAACTTGAATTTTCAGATTCTTTTGCTATAATAATGTTCAGTGGTTGAAAAACCTATGCTGGTGTGGCGGAACTGGCAGACGCCCAGGACTTAAAATCCTGTGGGTGGTGACACCCGTACCGGTTCGATTCCGGTTACCAGCATTTACAATTATATAATCCCAACACAGCGAAGAGAACAGTAAGATGAAAAGTATGCGCCAGAGAGAAGCACAGAGGCTGAGAGTGCTTTCACAGCTTTCATCCCAACACCAGCTCCGAGTGATCCCAATCCGATCCGGCCGACACCGTTATCGTCTCAATGAAGCCGGGTACTTGCAGTAGAAGTGCCAAAAAGGGTGGAACCGCGAGATTGAATTTACGAGTCTCGTCCCTTCAAAAGATAGTTACGATAGAAGGGGCGGGGCTCTTTCTATATTGTGAAAACAGAAAAAGACAAGGAGGAATCAGTAATGAAAGTAATTTTAAAAGATGGATCAAGCAAAGAGTATGAAAACAGCATGGCAGTTATCGACATTGCCAGAGATATCAGCGAAGGTCTGGCAAGAGTGGCCTGTGCAGCAGAACTGGATGGCAAAGTAGTGGATCTGAGAACCGTGGTAGACGGAGAACATGAACTGAACATCCTGACATTTGACAGCGAAGAAGGAAAGAGAGCCTTTCGCCACACAGCATCCCATGTACTGGCTCAGGCAGTCAAGAGACTGTACCCTCAGGCAAAATGCACCATCGGCCCATCCATTGAAGATGGATTTTACTATGATTTTGATATGGAATCCCTGGACCGTGCCGCACTGGACGCATTGGAAAAAGAGATGAAAAAGATCGTCAAAGAAGGAGCATCCATTGAACGTTTTACTCTGCCAAGAGAAGAGGCGATCAAACTGATGCAGGAAAAAGACGAGCCGTACAAAGTAGAACTGATCGAAGATCTGCCAGAAGGAGAGGAAATTTCCTTCTATCAGATGGGCGAGTTCGTAGACCTGTGTGCCGGCCCACACCTGATGACAACCAAACCGCTGAAAGCTATGAAATTGACCTCATCTTCCGGAGCGTACTGGAGAGGCAGTGAGAAAAATAAGATGCTTACCAGAATCTACGGAACTGCTTACACAAAGAAAGCAGACCTGGACGCACATCTGGAGCACCTGGAAGAGATCAAGAAGAGAGACCATAACAAACTGGGCCGCGAACTGGAACTGTTCACAACAGTAGATGTGATCGGCCAGGGACTTCCACTGATCATGCCAAACGGTGTAAAAGTGATTCAGAAGATGCAGAGATGGATCGAAGACGAGGAAACACGCCGCGGTTATATGAGAACCAAGACACCGCTGATGGCCAAATCCGATCTGTACAAGATCTCCGGCCACTGGGATCATTACAAAGAAGGTATGTTCGTACTGGGAGACGAAGAAAAAGACAAAGAAGTATTTGCCCTGCGTCCAATGACCTGTCCATTCCAGTACTATGTATACAAGGCAAGTCAGAAATCCTACCGTGATCTGCCATGCCGCTATGGTGAGACATCTACTCTGTTCCGTAACGAAGATTCCGGCGAGATGCACGGATTGACCCGTGTACGCCAGTTTACGATTTCCGAGGGACACCTGATCGTCCGTCCGGACCAGATGGTCAAAGAATTTAAAGACTGTATCGCACTGGCACAGTATTGTCTCCAGGTATTGGGACTGGAAGAAGATGTAACCTATCATCTGTCCAAATGGGATCCGGAAAACAAAGAAAAATACATTGGAGATGCAGAAGTCTGGGAAGAGACAGAAGGACATATCCGTCAGATGCTGCAGGAACTGAACATAGAGTTCAGCGAAGATGTAGGAGAAGCCGCTTTCTACGGACCAAAAGTAGACATCAATGCCAAAAATGTATACGGCAAAGAAGATACTATGATCACGATCCAGTGGGATGCCCTTCTGGCAGAGCAGTTTGATATGTATTATATCGACGAAAAAGGCGAGAAGAAACGCCCATATATCATCCACAGAACATCCGTAGGATGCTACGAGAGAACACTGGCATGGCTTATCGAAAAATATGCCGGAGCCTTCCCAACCTGGCTGGCACCGGAGCAGGTTCGTGTACTTCCAATCTCAGAGAAATACATTGATTATGCAAAGAAAGTAGAAGAACAGTTGAAGGCCAACGACATTGACTGCAGTCTGGATAACCGTTCTGAGAAAATCGGCTACAAGATCCGTGAAGCAAGGCTGAAAAAGATCCCGTACATGCTGGTAGTGGGACAGAAGGAAGAAGAAGAGGGCGTTGTATCTGTCCGCAGCCGTTTCAAAGGAGATGAAGGACAGCGTTCTCTGGAAGCGTTTATTGATGATATCTGTAAGGAAATCCGAACCAAGGAGATCCGGAAAGTAGAAGTGGAGGATTGATGATGGAACAAAAATATGGTGCCAATGTAAAGGCAATCTTAGCACTGATCTTTTCCATCCTGTCCGTGGTTTGCTGCTGTATCTGGTATGTGTCCCTGTTACTGGGCATTGCAGCCATTGTGCTGGGAATCCTTACCGTCCGGGGCGAAAACCCGAAACAGAAAGACCTGGGAATTGCCGGAATTGTAGTAGGATCCGTAGGCGTAGCACTGGCCGTGTCCATTGTGGTCATCTACATCGTGATGCATGGAAGTGCGGCATCGGACGGAGTGACCGGTGCATGGAACGCCATCAGCAGACTGGGATAAGGAGGAAGGAAAATGGTAGAAGAAACAAACAAGCATTTTGGACTGGCATTGACTTCCCTGATTTTAGGCGGTGTGTCGCTGCTTAGTTTTATGCTGTATGGACTCTCCGCGATCCCGGCATTGATCGGAGCCATCTTTGGTCTGATCTGCCTCATCAAAGGCCAGAAACATGTGCGGGTCATGGGCGGGATCGGCATGGCAGTGTGTATCCTTGGCATCATTGCCGCTGTGGCTATGGTGTATCTGTATGCCAGCATGATCAACTGGCAGAATGTGAACATGGATGCTTTTCAGAGTCTGCAAAACATTGATCAGACCGACAAGACCCAGGTAACGGAGTGGGTACAGCAGTTTTTCAAGATGGATATCTCATCTTATATAAACTAGACAAAGAGAAGGACATTTTTTACGATCCACTGGATCAGAAGAATGGCCAGACCGATATAAACCCAGGCGGTATGGAAGTGAAAAAAAGGAAGCTTCCTGCCGCCTGTTTTTTTGTTGACTACCGTACACAGACTGTTCCAGACAACAAAAACAAGAAATAAAAGACCGGTGTAGGG
>UMBD01007642.1_pt1 | contig 13215 bp, 10 predicted proteins | sample 1963891 | NCBI WGS metagenome assembly UMBD01 (sample SAMEA4835934, study PRJEB28245) | human gut metagenome | biome: gut microbiome; material: fecal sample | place: Denmark | collected 2008 | reverse complement strand
CACAGCGGCGGCGTGGCGGTCGGGGTACAAAAGATCACTTTCATGCCCTTCTTTTCCGCCACTTCCATAAAGCGGTCAAAAAAATCAAATGTATACACACCTTCCTGCGGCTCAAACTTATTCCATGCAAACTCCGCAATACGGATCACCTCAATGCCGCACCGCTTCATTTCCTGCAAGTCCGCCTGCCACATATCCTCCGGCCAGTGCTCCGGATAATAGCACACACCCAGAGTTATATGATCCATCTTCAAGCGTCTGTCTTTCATTTCGTTCTCCTTTTTGCAAATATATTCCTTATGACTTACAAAGACCGCTGCAGCCTTCCCTTGCCCGCAGCGGTCTCTTATCTATCACTTTTTACTGCTTCTTTCCCCTGAAAGTAGGGTCTTTTGCATAGTGATCGTATATCTTCTTTACTTCATTTTCCATCAATACACAATTATAAACACTGAGTTCACTTACTTCCCCCTGGAAAGACGGTTTATAATAATCCCCGCCCAGCACTACAATCTTGTGGTTAGTAAGAGCCAGTGTATTGTCCACACTTCCTACCAGCCTGCCGTTTTGATAAATACGGCTCAGACCCGTAACGGAATTGTAGGTGGCGCAGAAATGAGTCCATTCTTTTGCATAAAATTCCTCGCCCAAAGCATCATACCATCCACCACTCTCGTCCAGCCTGGTATCTTTGATACGGAACATAGAAAGTTTCTGCCATCCATAAGGGATCAGACTGACAAATCCGATGTTGGAGTTTGCCATAATGATGGAGGTCCAGTTGTTTAACCGGTCTGCCTTCACCCACAGGAAAACGGAATAGCTCTCGTTGCCAAGAATCGTCTTCGGAAGATGGACCACATTGGTCATCTGTTCTCCTCCCGGCAGTTTCAGACTTCCTACGGAATCTACAATTCCCTTTCCATAGCCAATCTCTCCACTGACAGTACCACTGTTTTTTCCATTTTCGTCATCCAGATTGCCATTAAAATGATACGATACTACCTTGGCATCAGCTTCTTTATGCTCTTCATAAAACTTATTAAACTCTTCCTGGTTCAAAGCACCGGCATAGTATACACCTTCTGCCAGTTCACAGCCGGCTCCTGCCAGAAACTGCTCCTGCTGCTTTGTCTTAATACCTTCTACTACCAGGTTCATATGAAGCCCCTTGGCCATCTTAATAAGGTTTTCAATGATGATATCCCGGCTCTTACCATCCTGTACGGTTCCCAGAAAATTCTCATCCAGTTTCAGCATATCTGCCTCAGTAGTAGCAAGAAGTGCCAGCGATGAGTAGCCTGCTCCAAAGTTATCAATGGCCACACCAAATCCTGCCTTCTTTAACTCCAGAATTGTTCTCTGCAAAATCTCTTTGTCTCCGGCGTGAATTTCTGCAATCTCAATGACAAACTCGGATGGGCTGACACCATATTTCTCAGTGATATCCACCAGTTCCTTTACGAAACTCCGGCGATACAAATGTTTCCTGGACATATTCACTCCGGTAGGCATATGGGAACATTCCATATCCTTGTACTTATCCTTCATCCAGCAAAGCCGCTCAAAAGCATACCGTTCCAACACAGTAACAAAGCCATTCTCTTCCATAATAGACAAGAACCGTCCCGGGCTCCAGATCTCTCCATCTTTGCGAAACCAGCAGATAGACGCTTCCACTGCCTCAATACGGGAACGGACAATGTTCATGATGGGCTTAAAATAAATCTTAAATTCATTATCCTCTATAGCCTGCTGCATAGAACTTTCTACTTTTGCTTTAAAATCCATCTCTTCCTGGATCTGCTCGTAGAATGTATAGCGGTTCTTACCTGTCTTCTTCGAGTAATACATGGCCGAATCACTCTTGAACAATACATCATCAATGGTAGTCTCTGCCTTTTCATTTAACAGCACTCCCACGCTCAGGGAGATCACTGAACGAACTTCCGGCGACACAGCCAGCCGTTCTACTGAATCACAGATCTCTTCGGTCACTTCTAGTATCTCGTGTTTTTCTCTCTGTCCAATGATCAAAATCACGAATTCGTCTCCACCAATCCGTGCAATATAGGCATCCGGCACGATCTCCTGCAAATCTTTGGTAACTGCCTTCAGAAGTTCATCTCCCACCTGATGTCCATAGGTATCATTGACGCGCTTAAAATTATCGATATCCAGAAACATGGCTGTTACATATTCCTGAATAGATAGCCCTGAGTAAAAGGAATATAATCCGCTTCGATTCGGTAGAAGTGTCAAATAATCCAATACTGCAAGCGTTTCGATTTTTTCTTTCGCCATGAATCCTCTCCTTAATTTTTTTCATACAGGTTTATATTATCATATAAATGCACAAATTTCAAAGCAAAAATTTGTATTATTGTGTAAAAGATGCTATACTGTGAGATGAAATCAATCACCTTGGGAGGTAACTATATGTTTACACAAGATATAGACACTATATCGTCCGCCGCTGTCAACAAAGTGGATGTGTGCAATCATCACACCGGTATCTTTTTTGTCCGTGCCATTATGGCCGGGTTCTGGATCGTGGTTGCCATTCTTTTATCCAACGTAACCGCTTCCGTTCTGTATGGCCGTTATCCGGAGATTGCCAAAGTAGTAGGAGCTCTTTTGTTCCCCATCGCCATCGGACTAGTAGTTTTCATTGGCGGAGAACTTTTTACCGGCAACAACCTGACGATGGCATTAGGATTTTATAATAAGAAAGTATCCCTGAAGGATCTTCTGAAGGTGTGGGGACTTAGTTATGTAGGAAACTTCTTAGGCTGTGTGGTCCTTTCACTAATCTTTACCGCCAGCGGTGCTGCCCGCCAGACCATGACGGCTTATTACCGCGTGATCCTGCCGGGAAAAATGAGCGCATCCACCACGGAGCTTTTCCTGCGTGGTATCCTCTGTAACTTTCTGGTATGTCTGGCCGTATGGACCGGCACACGGATGAAAAGCGAGTGCGGTAAACTGGTACTGATCTTTTGTATCATTTCCTGTTTCGTTATCTCAGGCTTTGAACACTGCATCGCCAACATGGGATTTTTCACAATCGGCTATGCGCTGTGCCCGGATATTATGAGCACCGCCGATGTGATCCGAAACATGATCGTTGTCACGCTGGGAAACATAGTCGGCGGTGCCATTCTTTTATCCGGCCCGTTGAAATTGATGAGTTACGATCACTGACCCATGAGGAGCCAGTTTTGCTCCTTTTGTGTCAACGGGACAGTAAGCGACTGTATAACCTCTTCCATATGAGAGGTTGAAGAAGGACTGACGATAGGAAACAGATTGTCACTCTGGTGTAACAGCCAGGCTAAAGCAATCTGGGACACCGTCAGTTCTTTTTTTCGTGCCATTTCTTCTGCCCGGTGGAGTCTCTGTCTGTTCTCCGGGCAATCATATTCTTTGATGGGTGCCCACCAAAGACAATCTTCGATGGGTCTGTCCCCATCTGTTACAAACTTGCCGGACAGATAGCCTCTGGCCAGAGAAGAATAGGTAAACACCGGCAGACCAGACTGAAAATAAGCTTCCCTCATTTTCTCATTGGCTGCTCCAGACAACGTAATACTTCTTCCCCATGGATCGTGGACAAACTCCGCCAGACTGTAGGCAGGGCTAAAAGCCTGAAAACCCTTGAGGCCGTGGTCTGCAGCATATTTATTCCCCTCCCGGATTCTCTGCCAGGTCCAGTTGGACACACCAAAGTGCCGCACCTTTCCCTCTTCCTGCAGTTCATTCAGCACTTCCATGACCGCTCCCACCGGGTACTCCGGGTCGTCCCGGTGCAGAATGTAATAATCCACATAGTCCGTCTGGAGTCGTTGTCTGGACTCTTCACACTGCTGGCGGATCAAGTCCTGCGACATCTCATCGGCAGAGCCTTCCTGACCGGGATTACATCCTTTGTCCAGGATGATAACCTGCTCTCTCCGGCCGGATCCCGCCAGCCACAGACCAAAGTTATGCTCCGCTTTTCCATAAGCATAGGCGGTGTCAAACACAGTGAAACCGTGGTCAAATGCCCTCTGGATGCAGTCCTTCGCCCTTCCTTCATCGTCTCCCATAATAGCATTGTTGCCTGTGCCATACACAAGCCGGGATGCCTTCTTCTCACTGTCTTTTAATGAAACATATTTCATTGCACTCACTCCTTTTATAATTATGGCTGATACTGCTGTACTACTTTCGTACATTTACCGTTTTTGATGGTCAGTTTCACTGCCATTCCGCTGTAAAAGACTACTCCGTTCTCATGGTTTTTAGCCGTTTTATAGGTGGTTTTGATCTCCCTCTTAAATGTTTTCCTGGAGGTCTTTTTCAAGGTCTTTAGGTCATACATACTCAGAAAATAAAAACGGCAGTTCTTGGCAAGGGTCACTTTCTTTAACTTGCCATATCCTACCAGATTCTCCCACTGCCAGTCCTCTTTTCCCTTTAACCGGGTGTTGTTGACGCACTTGCGGTACTTGAGAGTGTTGCCTTTGATACTTGATACCACTGCTGTGCGGGAAGCCGCTTTGGCATTGGATGGCTGAGAAAGACAGGCGCCTGCCGTGATAGTAATGGCTGCGGCTGTGAATACAGCTACGGGTTTTAGAGTGATAAAGTTTTTTTTGTTTTTGTTCATTGTAAGGTTCCTTTCTTTTGCTTAGTTTAACTGTAGATCTTTCAGCATATCGCAATCAGAAATTACCTGATGCTTTTCATATCCATTATCATACATAACCTCAATATGTGCAATATGATCAGCAGATATTTTCCCCAAAAGGTATGTCAAAATGCTCCGGAACCGGACCATATGGCAAATGCGCATACTTTAATCCAGACATAGAAACTCCATTTTCCTTATAAAACAACATATCTGAATAGTTTAATAACTTCATTAATTTCGTTTTGAGCAATTCAGAACTCTTTTGCGCAAAAAACAAGACCATTGCACATAACTTTTCATAGTCGAAACCCTTATATCCATTTTCCTCACAAGGAGTTGTTGAAAAGTATAAATCGAAAAAGTTATCCTTCACAGACTTTTCTTTGTTTTGTTCAAGTTTTGCAATATACTCCCAAAGTCGCGCTTTCTGCCTTTCATCAATCACAACTTCGTTTTCCATAAGGTAGGTTTTCATATTTTCTGGATTTTTAAAAAACAACAACAGGCTGTTGTGTGCCTTATCCTGTACCGCTCCATTTTCATACCTGCAAATGGTTTTGTCTCCCCAATTAAGCAACTTTGCAAAACTTCTCTGGCTCAACCCATACTGCTCTCTGATTTCTTTGATTTCATCAGGAAAAAGAAGTTTGTGTCTCCTGCGGTACTCATTATATGCCTTAATCAACGTAGCAGAATCCAACTCCTCATTGAAAAGTTCCTCCCCACACTCTGCACACACCATTACCTGAGCATTTACCATTATCTCCTCTCCGCAAACATTATATGTTTCCTGTCTGGTGATAACCTGGGTTTCAACTTCTTTTCCGCATACATCACAATATTCCATCATTGTTCTTACCTCCTAACAATATTCATCCTCATGAAAACTTAGGCATTTGAGGACATCCCTTCCATTTCGACTTTGAATTAGCCACCTCCGTTTACCCCTATTATATCCTAATAGAGAAATTTGTCGATAAAAATGCGGTCATGTGACCGCATTTTTATCGACATCTATCTCATACTTTCTTTATAGGAAAGCAACAGATAATATCTGTCCTGAATTTTCTACGATATTTACTTTTTCAACACGCAATCTTTGATATCTGACATCTCATATGTATTCACAGTAATCCCCTTCATATATTTCTTTATGTAATTTATCCGCTTGTTCCATTACCTTTTCATAATCATCACACCATCGCAACTCTATACATTTTGTCACACAAGCACATCGCAGACAAAACAAATCCTTAATATGATATTTTTTTCTTTGTCTGCTGCCTCGTTGTATGCCTTGACCTATAAAATTCTCTCCTAGATGCTTACAGCATATAAATCTACTGGCAGTCTTAGGATTTCCGTATTTTCCTCTGCTCAAATAGTCGCCTCTCCTCTCTCCTCTTACTTCACTGCTAAAATATTTCAATTGTTCTTCCTCTGGCACTCCCCATTCCGGATCAAGATACTCTTTCTTTACAAGCTCCTTTAATCTTCATTACTATCAACCTGCGTATTTATTAGTTCCACATTTCTAATGTTGATTCCAAATCTAATGCTAATCCAAGTGGGGTAGTTCCATCATAGTTAGGGTCCTTTTCCATATCTTCAAGATATTTTATATCCTCTTTCAGCCGTTCGATATCTTCCATCGCTTCATCATCCTCTTTGTACTTTTTCTCAAGTTCTTTTATTATTTCCCAGGCTGTTCTTTTTTCTTCTTTAGCCTCATATCCGTCACTTTCGTCTTCCTCTGGATAGCACTCATCCAGCTGTTGAAATGCCTCATCCGGTGTTGACATTCGGATTTTATCTCCTTTGACAAGGATCAGGAGAGGCGGTCCCAGTTCGGTTTCTTTCTTTGAATCCATGATAGGTTCATAGCATTCGTAACCGTTCCAGTTATTCAGTTTTTCGACTGTTTCGTATCCGTTTTTCTGTGCAAATGAAATAACCTGTTTTAAATCCATGTTTTTACACTCCTTTTTTATCAACATAATTTCCCTAGTTAATCACCTCTATAAACAAAATATTTTTTCACTCTACTCATACATCATGAACAAAAACAGTATGCTACTTTTCCAACTTCACCTATACGGAACGTTTCCAGTCCTAATTCACCATTGTTAAAATCTTCTAGCGAACTTTTATATTCTGTTTTGATGTGATTTTGTGCTTCGTCACCCCAAAAATAATTCAGTGCATCTTTGTCACTTTCTGCCGGACCTAACTCAAGATATTTTTCCTTTACAAGACCGGTAAATTGTTCTAGCGTTAATGCTTTTTTAGTTATAACATTTCTCCCCATCACCAGTCCTCCCCGTATTCCTCTTCGTCTTCCTCCGCATCATCTACCCCATCTGCGTAATCTCTGTCCTTGTTGTAGCGATCAAGGTCATAGTCATCATCCATATAGACATCATCATACCCTTCATCATAATTTTTGTAAGGGTTGCTTTTCTTGGATGAACTCTTTGTGGATGAGTTCTTCTTGGCCGAACTATTCTTCTTGCTACTGCCATAACTGTAATTTGTTGGTGTGGGTGTACTCGTGGAAACGTAAAAATCCTCTGTCTCGTCTTCATCATACGAACTACTTTCAGTACTATCATCATATTGAGTGTTTTCTGTGGGCGAAGCTGTTACACTGCCTTTCTCTAAGTCATCTGCGTCTGTCACCTTCCAGACCGAGGCACCGATCAAAACCAAAAACGCTGCCGTTACTGCCACTATGATCATTTTTTCTCCTGAGAATTTCTTCATAACAAGTCTCCTCCTTCATCTACACATCTTCTGCTAATGATTCACCAAAAGTTTCCTTCCCCTCCTCTTCCTCCACATTTTCCCACATATTAAGTCCTAAAAAAAGGACTTCCAGCTGTTACACTGAAAATCCTTTCATTTTTTTCGTATGAAAACGTGAATTCTCAAATACTCGTTCTAACTGTCTCTCCAGCTGTCTTTTAGAATAATTTTTCTTGATGCATAGACGAATATAGAACTCTCTTTCCTCATCTGTCTTGCATCCCGACATTATCAGCAAGTAATTCGTCCAGCTAATTTGTGTCACCAGTGGTGTCACAATTTCATTTTTACCATTTTAGCGAGAAACTATAAACTTTTTAAAATCACTGTATTTAATTATATCAAGATTCTCCATTCCTCTCAATTAGTTTTTTCTCATCTTGCACCTATTAAATCTATGTTCCTGCAAGAATACCACCGGGTCTTTAAAATTTGAAGATGTTAAAACACTCATATTTCAATCTACGCTCCCACGATGAATATTACAGTGCGGTAACACCGCAATATTCAGTTACCTTTGTTTTTAGTCAAACTATAGTATACAGGTAAATCCACGTTGCTACAAATGTGAGGTCACTTCTAATTCTCTATTATATCCTAATAAAGAATTTTGTTAGTGTCTATCTCATACTTTCTTTATAGGAAAGCAACTCTAGCAGCTGTTTCACAAACAAATCATCCCGTGCTTCCAACTTCAAAACTCCCTTTCCAATATCTAAGTCATAACGCGACTTATAGTCATTGTAAGCTTTTTTGTCTTCCTTGCTGTCTTGTTCTCTATATTTGATCTGATTATAAAACATATACAATGAATGCGCTTTTTCGATATTTATATCCGTTTCAATTACCGGTATCATTTCTTTTTTATCGTTCTTTACTTCAACTTTTTTATAGCCCATTTGTATTTTTGCCCGAACAAAATATTTTTCCAATATATTTAACAAAATAAAAGTTACGCTTTTTTGAAGTTTTTTATCATAGGTAAAAAAGTATGTATATATTTCTGAATACAGTTCCAGTAAGGATTTAACCGGCTTTCTAAAGTATTTGAAATGATCAATTTCATTTCTGACATGCTTGACTATATAATCATGCAACTGATAATTTTCAAAGAAATACAGACCATTCTTATATACCTCCTCTCTGCAATTTAAGTACCCTTTGTACAAGCATCCAACACGAGCACCAATACTATTTCCTGCTTTCTTCGCAGGAGTTGCCTTGCCGTTCTCCACCTCATATAATGTCATACATGGATTATTCATCGCAATAAGCTGGTATAATAGTGCACCATTTTTTATATTAACCGGCCCAGGCCCTTCCATAGAGTTCAATCTATCGTCCCCAAACATTTCCCTCGAACGGGTTCTATAAGATTTATCTCCATAATTTAACGCCAGATACGCAACTCCCAACTGCATATAAAGCAGATCTCTCTCCCGCATATATGCCCATGAAACAAGTTGACTGTACAAATCTATCAAGATTTCCTCATATGTCATTACATCTAATAGTTCCACTCGGTTTTTAATATTCTGAAACTTCTTTAGTTTTTCCTGCTCTTCCGGAAATTCGCATCTTCCCTTTTCAAAAACTGCCGTTCCTGTAAACTTCGATCCACTGCTTAATTCTCTCTTCAATTTATAATAATTCAAAATATCGTTTTCCAAAGTAACCTTTTGCCACCAGCCATTTTCACAAATGTCCAAGCCGTACATCTTTGATAATACAATATTGCGATTTAATATCACATTGTTCTTGTAATATATATCAATCATATCACCATCCCCTGTCTGCTGCCTATTCTCCGAAAATAACTGCAGCAACATTCTACAACTTGGCTCTTCCATGTTATTCTTAGCCTTTTCATCTGAAAAATCAACATATTTGGACAAATGTCTGGCATATTCTTCATCACTTCCAAAGTAATCTTTTACTTCATTGGATATTTGTCCGCTTGAAGCATCCACCAGTTCAAGAACCATAACAACATCTTCATAGATCTCTGTTTTTCTGTAAGATTGCTTACTCTCAACTTTGTTTCTTCTGTCTCCAATATCATTAACAAACTGCCTATAATTCTTCATACTGCCAGCCAAATGATTTACCTGCCTTGGTGCAAGAAAATGCGATGTAACATACCATGCTGATAAAATACTATTTCCTGTAATTTTATCAATTTTAGTATCATATCTGTGCGCCGTCCAACCGCTCAAAAACTCCTCTCTTGTTTTCAAATTTGTTTGCAATACAGGTTCCCTCACTGCATCGTATAACGAATATAATTTTTGCTCTTTTGACTTGATAAAATTAGCAAATGCCTCATAAATGGCATTGTACAATAATATCCTAAAATGCTTATACTTCAACTGATCTGCATTTGTATTAACTCTGTGATCACGATTATTCTGTAAATCAAGAGCCGTCATGAGTTGCTGACACATATCACCAAATGATTCTGTGTGTAACTGTTCCAGCCGTAATATAAAATTTTTATTTGCCTCCTTCTTATTCTTATCCTTTTCATTTTCTGCATTCTTCAGGGCTGCCTCCTCAACCCACTTCTTACAATTCTCGTTGCAAATAAACGCATTGTAATAAATTTCTTTTAATAAAAAAATCATGGCAGGATAAAATAATGAAGCGTCTTCTACATTTCCAATTACCTTTTTTAATTTATTTCCTTTAATTACCGTACTTAAAAATGCTGCAATTTTCTGTTTATTGATGATCCGGTTAAAGGCAGGAATTTGCGCCGGCCGTTCCTTCACTTCCGAATATAATTCATCCATTAACCTTTTCAATGTAGATTCAGGATAAAAACGGTATAGATTATTTGAATAATACTTATCCTTGATAATTTCCGTGTAATTATCTACCTCATGCCGGCACAGCATATCAACATACTTATTCCGGACTTCCCTTTTTTCTAAATTTTGAGAATAATGGTATGACGCATTTCGAACGCAATTAATGTTCTTTTTAATTGTATCAAAAACCTCAAATCCACTTGCATGAACGATCTCACAATCCTCCCATTTACTAATTCCTCCAAAATACTGTAAAATATTTTTATGTATGTTCTCTCCATCACAATATTTTTCAAACTCTTTTTCCGTGTACTGCAGCACATCTTCATTTTGTGATGTTGTTCTTTCTGACTCTTTTTTTATAATTGCTCTCGAAAAATTATTTACCGCAAAGGTGACTGCCACCGCCATATCACGTTCCAGCGTTTCTTCTGCCTTAATCATTTCATAATCAAAAGACGAAATCCCCTTCTTGTAAAAATCCTGCACTTCACAAACCTCTAATTCGTTTATGTTGCTGTTGCATTCAGGCATGACAAAGTGATATACACCTTTTCCCATATCTACATACTTTCCAGCAATAAATGACACCCAATTTTTCCAAACCTGATTGCAAAGATATTTATTCTGTATTTTATATTCAATCCCTGTTGCCAGCTTATTCTTTTTTAAAAGGACTTTCTGTACTTCCTTTTGAATATATTCAATCCAAAACATATCTTCCTCTGCTACGCCATCCATACCTTTTATTTCCCTATACACAGTAGTCAATGTATCATTTATCATCGCAGCAATCTCTTTTTTTAGTTTAGAAACTTTTAACCGCTCAGAAGCTCCTTTATCTTGTTTCTTTATTTCCTGCAAATCAGAGATTTTCGAGTATACATCTCCACCAAAAGTGCCCGGAATATCACCATGTTCCGCCGCAAATCCCCTCGTCGAAATTCCCTTTTCTTCCGCTTCTTTATATGCCTGTTCACCGCACACAAACAAAAGAATCCACTTTCTCATTTGGATAAGCATATTCTCCTGATCTGATTGCGACGCATTAGCATATCGAACTAAAAAATCAAAAATAATCTTCTTTTTCGGATGTTTCGCACCGGAAAGTGCCAACACTGTTTTTCCATCTACTTGTACCGGCTGAACCTTTGTATTCTGCAATTGTATTGATTTTTCTATATATTTTAATTGCTTTTCCTTGCGTATATCTTTATCCAATGCTTGTATCAAAAGTCTGGACTCTTCTTCTTTTAATGTAATCTGATTTTTTTGAAAAAAAGATATTAGAATTTTACAGACGCTATGGATCACTGTTTCTTTGCTCAAGCTTCTTTTAATATTAAAATGAACTGCCTGCTCTACCTGTTCTTGTAAACTTGTCCCATATTTTTTATAATCTTCTTCTAATTTCACAGGCACCCAAACCACATTGCCACTTTTTTTCTTCCTACGCTCAAACTTAATCGTTTCTGCGCTTTTCTGCAAACAATCCAAAAAATTTTTCGGTGAAACTGTAGCCCCTTTTGCAATCATCTGAAGTATGTCCAGGTTCTCTTTTGCTTTATTAAGCGCCTCATCCCATTGAAACGCATCCTCTAAAAGCACAATCAGCCTATTATTTGTCTTCATATAGTCATCCAAGCTAACATATACCACATGCAATCTGCATTTTTCATAATAACCTTGTGCCTTTGTAGCATCTCCAATATGGCAATAAACCGCCACTCCCGCATCATACAATTTATACAACGCTCGTTCTTTGCTTTCCTTGCTTTTGAACCTATTTGAAACTCCCTCCACCATACTCTCTAATTGCTGCATAATATATAAAAGTTTTTCCTGATCAATATTATTTGTTTGCAAGAACGCATGTAGCTGATCTACACTTTGTAAAAACAATTCCGGAGTAGCTCTTCTCCTTAGTTGTTCTTCCAAAAACGGAAACCACTCATTTTGATAATGCTTTGCAAATTCTCCCTTCATCCATTTCGCATCATAAATTACTGACAGTGCCTTAAACATATCCTTATTTTCAAACTGTCCCCAGGCATTTGAAAAATAATTATCAATCTCATCATAGCCAAAAATCAAATTTTCATTATCCCGGTTCAAATCACATATTCTTTCCTTTATTTGTACCAGCCAGTCATCTGCACTGCTTCCTGTCTTTGTCAGTCTATACCCAAGGATCGAACAGATGCTGTCTGCCAAATACAAAAATTCCATTCCTTGTCCACTTGAATCATAACATATTGACTTTATATTTAATTTTTCAATTCGTATATTTATCTTTCCGCTATTTACCATCTCCTGTGCTATCAAAGTCCGGTAAATATCCGCATTCATTATACTATAATACTCTCGATTATTACCTTTTTTTACCCTGTATTTCTGCTTTTGAAATTCCTCTTTTATCCCATTACCCATTTTATCAATATCACCTGTTGCCCTTGTGGCAATATCTAGTTTGATAGCTGGCATCTGGCCTCCACTATACAACGGATTATGAAAAATAAGTCTATTTACTACAGAACTCGCCATATGAAAATACCGGTTCGCAGCCCAGTCATCTTTAACTAACATATTTGCATTTTCAGCCAATAGATGCTTCTTACCAGCATCACTTTTCAACAAAACAAATAAATGATATTTGCCCTTTCGGCCCCTGATTCTATTTTTATTATCATCACAAAGAGGAACTCCCTTATAAGTTCCCTTGCAAATAAATTCTGGTAATGTTTCCTCCACTTTTTCCTTAACCGGAGAAATTATACCATGATCCCTTTCTCCATCCCCATCCGAATGTAAATCCACCGGATACACTGCCCCTTCTACATCCTCCATAAGTATAGGTGAGTTCCGGTTCTATCAGATAATGATATTCCGACTTAATTTGTTCTTGCAATTCCCCCGCACTTTCAT
>UMBD01040277.1_pt1 | contig 13365 bp, 10 predicted proteins | sample 1963891 | NCBI WGS metagenome assembly UMBD01 (sample SAMEA4835934, study PRJEB28245) | human gut metagenome | biome: gut microbiome; material: fecal sample | place: Denmark | collected 2008 | reverse complement strand
CCATGCCACCGACTTCATTCGGCATCTTTTTATAATCGCCTACAGCAAACCAATCTTTTCTGGAATTACTGGTACCGCTCTTCAAGATCAGATGAAGTTCTTTCATAAACTTCTCTGTCAGAACTGCCTTTGCATTATCAATAATCATATCAATACAGCGGAAGTGATTTGCTGTTTCAATCACATCGTCCACATTCAGCACATCTTTTTCTACACCGATGGTGTTGGTTTCAAAGATATATCTGGTCTGATCGTAGGTCAGGCGGCTGCCTTCAATATGATTGGAGTTATATGTTAACTCAATCTGTGTCTTATGATAAATACCACCGGAATACTTACTTGCCTTCTGCTCCTGCAGAATATCTAGCAATGTAATTGGCTGCTCTTTCTTTTTATTGGAACGCTCCGGCTTTTCTACATTTTCGGGAATGTTCCAAGTCTTGCCGGTAAGAAACGCACCGTTTACTCGTCCCTGAGCACAGTAATTTCTGACACTACGTTCCGACACATCCCATTTTTTCGCTATTTCATTAACTGAAAGGTATCGCATCTGCTCTCCTCCGTTATAAATCAAATCTAAATTTATATTTTGTCGATAATATAGTATACTACATTATCGGCAAAATATTAAATATTCGCAAGTAATGTTTTTCTTTATTTTGCCGTCAATTCCTGACAATCCATGATTTTTCTTATATTAATTCCGGTTTCTCTTTTATCAATTATTGGAAACATATCCCCTCCATACATAATACTGTCACCTTTGGTTTATCATTTCTTCACTTCATCGCCAATCCCAACCGATAAGCCTCATCCAGCCCATCAGTGTTCCTGACATCACCTTTATCCTTAGCACCTCTGACCAGCACCATTCCCGCATCTTCAAGCTTGAAGAAATTAAGCACTAGCTGATACTGTATCTTAATAGAATCAAATAATTCTGGCAAAGCCGCTGCCCCAACGAGTATCAATGCCAGCTTCTTAACTTTGAAATCATTTCTCATAGGAGTATGTAACCTGTCGATAATTGCTTTAAGCTGCGCGCTCACTCCATAAAAATACACTGATGAAGCAACGACAATCACATCAGCACATTTTAACTTATCATAAACTGCCTGCATGTCGTCCTGCTGAAAACAATCATGCCCTTCCTTGTCAAAGCACGAATTGCAGCCAATGCATGGGTTAACCTTATAATCCGCCACCGAAACGACTTCTACATCATTATTCTTTTCCGCACCTTTAACAAATGCGTCAACCAACAGGTCAGTATTGCCACCCTTACGCGGACTGCCTGACAAAACAATAATATTGCTCATGAAAATCCTCCTTACATGTCAGAACCTTCAAGGTCTTCCACCGCATTTTTCAACTAATTCTTAACTCATCTGTTCCTTCAACATACACTTTATCCTTATTCGTAAGTATGTATACTGGATTGGTTTCGGTCAAATCTTTTATAGGAAATACCAGCAGCTTATTGTCACTATATAAGTTCAATTCGTGCAAATGTGGCAAATACATGGACAAGCTGAAACACGCCGCCAGATTCTCCTACGCCATCTGCTGATACAGATCAAAATGACCTGATGTGTGTACATAATCCAGCGTAACCCCTTCCAGCTCAAGCATCTGCTCACTTACCACAAGATAAAGTCTCTCTTCAAACAAGAAATCCTTTTCTATACATTCAGGAGCCCGTGGCGAAATCCCGCTAAATGCAATATCCAGTTCGCCGTTTTCAAGCATTTCCCGCAGTTGTTCTACATTACCAATTATATCTTTGATGGTCAATTATATGTAAAATCTCAATTTTTAATTTTTCTCATTTTCATATGAGTCTGTGCTGCAAACACAGTTGCATCACCCTTTGCATCTGCAATTTGAAAGTTACTAATAACTTTTTGCTGCGTCTCCGGACTCCAGTAAATTGTTAAGTCTCTTTTAGAACGAGTAATAGCAGTATAAAAAATATTATGAGTAATCATGCTGTCAATTTCTTCTGTAATGATTACCTTTACAGAATCATACTCCAATCCCTGTGCTTTATGAATGGATACCGCATATGCAATCTGAAATGGTACATCTGTATCACCAGAAAAATCAGTCTCATCATTATCTGAATTCTTTTTCTTTAATACATAAAACTTTATAACAGATTTTCCCGGAGTAATTGGATCTAATAACTCAATATCATAATTCATAATATCAAGTTCTGTAAGCACTTTATCAATTTCTAATATAAACCATATCTTTTCTTCAGATTCTTTTTCTATACCTACAATAGTTCCTTTTAAATTATTATAAAGTAAAGGAATAAATCTTTCTGATTCGTTAAAAAGAATTGGATCTCCTACTTTATATGTCCACAATCCCCATCTTATTTCAGAATTAGGATTATTCTGCTGAAGGAATCTATTTATATTATTTATTCCATATAAGCCATCATAATTTAAACATAATATAATTTCATCCTCTGATTTTTTATCAAAAACAGATTGATCTAAATTTGATGCATATCTATTTGCAACAATATGTTCCGTTAAATCTTCATGCAATTCCCTCACTTTTTCCCACAAAGTTAATAAATCCTCATCTTTTGTCCTATAAGGAGTTTTAAGTTCATGCCATGCATATCTTGGAATAAAATATTTTACCATTGAAAACCAATTACCAAAAGTAATAGATTCAATCTGGTATGTATCACCTACTAAAAGTAAAATTTTACAATTTACTTTTTGTAATACTTCAGCCATATCTGCATTGCTTACCATACTACATTCATCCATTATCAAAATGTCAACATCAACAGGAACATTTTTAGACATTATATACTTTCGAATAGTCATAAAATCACAATTTTGTGCCATTACTTTTCGCCTAAGGTTCTCAACCGCTGGATTTGTGTTAGCAAGAAATAATTTAGAATGAGAATCCATAAATTGTGATACATGATTTATCAAATAAGTCTTTCCCGTTCCAGCTGCCCCGTAAATCACAGCTACATGTGTTTTTTCAAACAACTTCTGAAGAATCTCTTTCTTTTCGTCGCTATCAACATTTTGCCTTTCCTCCATCCAAACAGTGATAGCATCTGCGTATCCTTGTAATCCATTTTGTGATTTATGAAATAACTCATCCATAATACAATGGGTATTATCAAGAGCTTCTTTTACATAAATGTTCTGACCAAATTTTGCAAGCCTTCGCCCTTCATGTTTATAATAAATACTGTCATTAAAAACATCCATTTGAGAATCTACATTTTCTGTAAACTTCTCCACTTCTTTTATAGGTGTATACAGCCTTGAATTAGTACTCATATTGCCTTGGATATACCTAGCCATTAACTCATGTTCTCTTCCTTCCGCATCAATACTCTCAAACAGTTCTGTAGCCTCAGGATTATGTTGAATCAATGATGTTGCAAATGGCATTTTATCAAACGGAATACATCCCCATTTGAGTCTAAGTCCCGATAATAATTTATTATTATCATTTTGTCTTTGTAACTTAAGTACTTTATTATTCATTATGTGAAGTAAATATTTAATTATATTACTTCCTGGTTGATCTGATAAAATCAATTTTCTAGCTTCGTTTAATACTGGTTCAAAATGCTTGGCATGACTATGCCCAAACATTTTCCTCATACATATTGCATAGTCTTTATCTGATAATAAAACTAAATCCAGCAAACTTGAACCTGAATTCGTCAAATAATTCATCATTCCAATATACTCAGCACTAGCTGCCTGCATTTTTATTTTAATTCCAAATAAACTTGCAAAATTGTTAAATTCACATGGTCTAATTGAAACAGAATATTCAGTCATAATATTCACGGGCATTTTTTTACCGTCAACCTCTATATCATCATAGAATATTGCCGCCTTTATTGCATAATGTTTAGGCACCATATTTTTTGAATATACAATAAATCTATCAAATTTACTTGTAGAATCAAATGCTGGTGTTAATACCATTTCGAAATATGGCATTCCATCCACAATAAATGGAATAACTTTATGAACATACATTCTCTCATTTCTATTGTAATCTATAGATGGTCTATTTACCTTTAATCTTTCTGCTATTTTCTCATAAAATTCTGCTACAGTTTTATCCGTATTTATAGGAAATTTATTTAGATTATTAAGTAAATTCATGTCATATTCTTGTTTTACAAAAGTCTTTATCATAACGAAATACTGATAATACTTCAACATTAATCTTTCAGCACCCTCATTATCAGGAGTATAATGTGATTTTGACTCCTGTAGAAAACTATGAAATTTTCTTAAAAATAAATACTTATTATTCTTTTTCAAATACGCCATTGCAATTGGTACAGTTTCACGATTTAAAGGTATTTCTTGACCTTGTCCATATGCTCTTACAGCAATATGTTCTACAAGATTTCTAGATTGTGCTAATAAATTCTGAGATATCAAATCTCTTGAAACATTTGAGGATTCCATCATATCCAAATTTCCGCATATGACCCTATCAATATCATATATTCTTTGCTCAATTTTTAACATAAATGCTATTTTCACCTCTTTAACTTTCATTGCTTATTTTACAAGGATTTCTATAATTACCTACATAACCATTAGTCTAATCGAATTTGTTCTTATCTTTTTATTTCTAACAAATATTATTAATAAACTTAATCTCAAAAATATAGTAAATTTTTACAAATATCCATTAAATTAATTTTAATGTGTAACATTAATATTTTCAACTAAATAATTAAAATTTACTTTAAACTCTCTTTTCTTCCCAACAACACATTAATTCTCAAATATAAGTTATTTCTTATCTCAACATCATTCAATTCATCTAAAGTACGTAAAGAATCTTGTGGCATTACCATAAGCAAATCAGAATAAGTATTATATTTAAGATCTATTTCGTTTATTTTTGTCTTTACATTATTTCTATCTATAGGTTGTTCCAAAAACACTTTAATAGCAGATATTATATCTTTTTCTAATTCTGTTATCAGCTTTTTATTCTTAAGCTCTTCTAAAACACTATTTAAAACAATATCCCTTTCATCCATATTTTTATTCTCCAATCTTGTATATATTCTTATACTACTACTCCTCATATACAAAATTTGTCAAATTATGTCGACAATGAATGTTATTTGCAATAATTTGTAAAATTATATTTTTTCTTGATTATTCTTTAAGAATTTAATATGACTGAGTAAAGTCTCACAACTGGAAAAGGATGCTCGTTTCTTTTTTATTTTCACCAATTCTACAACATATAAAAAACAGCACCCCAGCAGTACCCATCCACTGCTGAAGTGCTATCCACTCCATCAATTATTCCATTAAAATCTACCCAAATATACTCATCAGATTAGCCACAACCAGACCGCCGCCGGTTCCGATGACATAGCCGAGCAGCGCCATCATGATACCAACTGGTACGAGGGCATTTGAGTATGCGCCGGCGAGGACCGGTGCTGTTGCTGTTCCGCCGATGTTTGCGAGGGAAGCAACACAGCATGTGAAGATGTCGAGTTTCAATATCTTCGCAAGTGCAATCATGATTGCCACATGGATAAGGAGGATTACGAATCCTGCTAGAAGCCATATTGGGGCATTGCCGACTGCTCCAAGGTCTGCTCTTGAGGCTATTAAGGCAATGACTATATAAAGCATTACATTTGAAATCTCCTCAGTTCCCTTAATCTTGCCAAATGGTGTAAGAGCGAATACGATACCAAGCACTGATACGATAAGGACTGTCCATGTTGTGCTGTCAAAGAATGATAAATGTGCATTAATCATGCTGCCAAGTTCCATTGAAACTGCAGATACTAAGAGTCCTGAACCGAGCAGAAGAATGATGTTCTGCCATACAAGCGGCTTTGTGTTGGCTTTTGCTTCCTCTTCGAGTGTAGCTCCAACGCCGTCGATTATGCTTGTGTCTGCCTTTGTCCATTTGTTGAACTTCTCGTGATTTCCGATTGCCCACAGAAGGAACATTACATAAAGTGTCGCGCAGATTGAATCCATAACAAGGGCGTAAGCCATTGTTGCTTCGTCAACATCAAGTGCTGCCTGGATTGCGAGCATATTGCCGCCGCCGCCCATCCAGCTTCCGCACAGTGCGCCGAGCGCTTTCCATGAATCTGCGCCTAAGAGCTGGTGGAATATTGCATATGAAACAAAGAATCCAAGTCCGATTGACAATGTTGCTGCGAAGAAACCGATAAGCATTTTAGGTCCAAGCTTGATGATTTTCTTCAAGTCACAGCGAAGCAGCATTATGAAAAGCATCGCATATAATATCGGGTTCTTGACTGATTTGTACACAGCGCTTGTTGCACTAAGGTCCCACACTTTCATTGTGCAAAGGAGCATAAGCCCCAGGTATATAAGTACAATTGGCGGTGCAAAATTAAAGAACACCTGTGCCTTTTTCCCTTTAAAAATCTTAGGCAGATTTACTAATACTGCGGCTGCAAATATAAGTGCCGCAAGGTATAAAAATCCATCTTTTATCATGTATAAATTCTCCTTATGGTTAATTTATAACATATTCTGCCCATTTTTCTGTAGTATATAACTAAATTTGCGGAAGTAAATGTGATGCAATCTGTCGTCACACACTTACTCCCGCAAATTTAATTATAAACTTTTAAGTATCTCCAGCAGATATTCCCAAGTCCGCTCCACTGAAGCCACATCCATACACTCATCAGGCGTATGCACACTTTCAAGTGTCGGTCCAAATGATATCATATCTACTCCCGGCATTTTCCCTGCAAGTATTCCACATTCGAGTCCGGCGTGGATTGAGGTCACTTCCGGTTCGTGGCCGTACACATTTGTAAAGCTATCAACACATATCTTTCTTAACTGCGAATCACTCTTGTATTCCCACGCAGGATAGTCCGACATTGTGACTACTTTTCCTGACAAATGTTTTGCAAATGTGGTGACTCTCTCAAGTAATAATTTCTTTCCAGCCGCTGTATTGCTTCTTATAAGATATTTGTACACAAGCTTGTCTGTGTCGAGGTACGCAGTTCCCAGATTGAGCGAAGTCTGCACCATGCCCTTAATCTCCTGACTCATTTTGTACACACCATCAGGACTTAACCAGAGGGCATATATTACATTTGCAGTGCTATGAGAATTGAGAACTTTGTCTGCTGCAGCGTCTGTCTTTTCAACCTCAATCTTAGCATGTGGCTCTGTCGCTCTGATTTCCTGCATCCACACAGCCTCACTCTCTTTGATGCTTTGTTCAAATGTTGTGGCATCGCAGCTTCTGACACTTACAACTGCCTTTGCTTCTTTTGGAATTGCATTTTCCTTGCCGCCACCTGAAAGCGACACAAGACGGAAATCTGCTGCCCCGCTGGCATGTGAAAGTAATGAAGCAAGCAATCTTATAGCATTAGTGTGCTGTTTGTGAATTTCAACGCCGGAATGACCGCCGGCAAGCCCGCTTATCTTAACTTCGAAGCATACCGAACCATTCTGCACATCAATTGCACCATCTGCCACCCAGTCCGCAGCATCCTCATACACAACCGGAATGTCACACTCAGCTCTCACACCACCAGCACAGCTTACATACAATATTCCCTCATTTTCAGAATCAATATTGATAAGTCTCTTTGCTGTAAGGTCAGAAGTGTCGAGGTCTCTTGCGCCAAGCATTCCAATCTCCTCATCGCTCGTAAGCACTGCCTGTATAGGAGGATGCGCAATCGTATCCGAAGCAAGCACTGCCAGTATAAATGCAACTGCAATTCCATCATCAGCGCCAAGCGTCGTGCCATCAGCCCATACCATCTTACCATCGGTGCAGGCCTTAATGCTCTGTACACTCATGTCAATATCGCAGTCTGGCTCTTTCTCACACACCATATCAAGATGTCCCTGCAAAATCACAGGCTCACAGTCCTCATATCCAGAAGAACCAGCCTTAAATATAACAACATTATCAGACGTATCCTTCCTTGCCTTAAGCCCATGCAACTTAGCAAACTCCAGACAATAATCCGCAATCATCCCTGTATTCCCAGAACCATGCGGAATCGCACAAATCTCCTGAAAATAAGAGAAAACCTCTGATGGTGATAACTCATTTATATCCATAAAAAGCCTCCTAAACCTACTTTTTCATCAATTTTCACAATCTGGTAGGTCTTTTTTACATTGTTAGTTGGTTTATTATGCTTCTTTCCCCATTAAATGCCTACTAATTCATCACATTTCACACTTTAGTAGGTCTTTTTCTCATACGTTTATAATATTAGACATTTCTTATCAGTCAAAAAACCTACTATTTTCGCATAAATCATAAATTTAGTAGGCAATTTTCTTTTTTCTCCTCTATTTTCATCATAATTTCTTCTAAATAAACCTACTAATTCATCACATTTAGCAACATTAGTAGGCTTTTCCCTACTTATGCGCTGATTTCATGTGCTATTTGACACTATCCCAAATGAACAAAGCCCCACATCACACTCCATCCCCTGACACACACCGTAAATGAAATCATATTTCCAATCCAGCATATATAGCCGCTGCGGCTGGGACAGTGCAGGGTGTACGCCTGAGTCTGGCAAGCTGTGCAGAAGTTAATGCCGCCATCTGCAAAAGTTCAGGGTGCGAAAGCTCGTTCAAGCGAAGCGCGTTTGCTTTCGCACACTGTAAAAAACTCTGCAGATGGCGGCATTTACTACTGCTAAGCGAAGACAGTCCGAAGGTGTACACCCTGCTCTGCCCCAGCCGCAGACCGGTCTACATATACCTTATCGAAAAATGATTCTATTTCACATGCAATATCTCATGAGCCCTATGTGACAACGGTTTCTCAAAATACTCCTCATAGCACTGCTTAACCGATGGATTCTCATGTGAGAATCTAAGATTATCGCGCTTATCAAGCCCATACAGCACATGACGTCGCTCCTCAACCATCACAGCGTCTTCCTTGTAAGGCTGTCCGCCACCGTTGATACAGCCGCCCGGACAGGACATGATTTCAACGAAATCATAGTGAACCTCGCCCTTCTTAATAGCATTCACCAAACGTCTTGTGTTGCCAAGTCCGCTGGCAACAGCCACATTTACAGTTGTCCCATTAAGGTCAAATGAAGCTTCCTTCCAGCCCTCAAGACCTCTCACTGACTGGAACGCATCCGCATCAGGATTATTTCCTGTCACAAGATAGTAAGCACTTCTGAGTGCCGCCTCCATAACACCGCCTGTTGCACCGAATATAACGCCAGCACCTGTTCCTTCACCTAAAGGATTGTCGAACTCGTCCTCATCAAGTTCTTCCGGCTTTATGAAAAATGCTTTGAACATTCTTTCAACTTCTCTTGTTGTAAGAACTGCGTCAACATCTTTGCCGCCGTCCCATGTACACTCGTCCTTTTTTGCAAGACAAGGCATGATTGACACACAGAATATCTTCTCCGGAGCAACCCCAAGCTTTTCTGCATAATACGACTTTGTTATTGCACCAAACATCTGCTGTGGTGACTTTGCTGTTGAAAGTCTGCCTGCCATCTCAGGGAACTCGCTCTTTACGAATTTCACCCATCCTGGACAGCATGATGTGAACATTGGAAGTCCTGACTCCTTGATTTCTGGAAGCCTTTCAAGAAACTCGCTTCCCTCCTCCATAATTGTCATGTCTGCTGCAAATGTTGTGTCAAATATATAATCAAATCCTATTCTTCTAAGTCCTGCAACAAGTCTTTGTGCTGTCGCATATTCCTTAGACATACCAAAATCTTCGCCCCATGCTGTTCTTACTGCTGGTGCAATCTGTACTACTGTAATGATATCCTCATTTTCAATTGCATCAAGCACGATTCCGACATCGTCTCTTTCTGTAAGTGCACCTACAGGGCAGTTGCTTACACACTGACCACAAAGTGTACATGCAGTCTCCGCAATGTTCTTATTTGCACGCACATTTACAGTTGTACGCGAACCTGTATTTACAACATCCCATATGTGCATTCCCTGAATATTATCACACACTTGCACACAACGCATACATTTGATACATTTCTGGGCATCTCTGATAAGTGGAAATGTTTTATCCCAATTATCTTTTTCTAAGATTGAATCATATGGCATCTCTGATATATTAAGTTCATTTGCAATTGACTGTAACGCACAGTTACCACTTCTTATACATGTACCACATTTGTAATCATGCTGTGAAAGTATGAGCTTGACATTAGTCTTTCTGGTTGTACGCACTTTTCTTGAATTAGTGTAGACAACCATGCCTTCTTCTACGAAGTTATTACATGCTGTAACACATCTGTCAGTACCTTCTACTTCAACAACACATACACGACATGCACCAATTGCGTTGACTTCTTTGAGATAGCAGAGTGTAGGTATTGTCTCTCCTATTGTTTTGGCAGCTTCAAGAATGGTAGTTCCTTCTTTTACTGATACAGCTTTACCGTTAATTGTTAAATTTACCATTGTTTCTCTCTGCCTCCTCTGAATGAACCAAATCCAAAATGATCACATCTTAAGCAGCGTCCAGATTCCTGACATGCTTCCTCGCATGAAAATCCATATTCAATAGGTTCAAAGTCTTTCTTTCTGTCTGCGGCATCACGCAGTGCAACCTCAACTCGTCCGCAAGGTACCTTGTCCTCGTATCCGGCATAAGGTATCTCTACATCTGAAGTTATCTCATGATGGTAGCCAAGATATTCATCAATGTTGGCTGCCGCAACCTTTCCGGCTGCTATAGCCCTGATTACTGTTGCAGGTCCTGTTACGCAGTCTCCTCCTGCAAATATTCCTTTACGTTCTTTAATCTCACTTGTATCAAGTGCCTCAATTGTTCCTCTCTTGACTGTAACGCCATGCTCCTCAAAATATCTTGTTTCGATACCCTGTCCGATGGCAACTACAATAAGGTCGCAAGGAATAAGAACCTCGTCCTTAGCTGCAGTCTTAGGTGATGGTCTGCCACCTTTTATCCTGCTTATCATCTGTGGCTGAACCCATAAACCAACTGCTGCGTCATTTTCATCTTTCTCTATTCTAACTGGTGACATAAGTTCAAGAACATCGCAGCCCTCTGCCTCTGCACCTTCAACCTCTTCCGGAAGTGCCGTCATGTCGGCTTTTCTTCTTCTATATACAATGCTTACTTTCTCAGCACCTAATCTTACAGAAGAACGGGCAACATCCATTGCTACATTTCCACCGCCAATAACAACCACTCGCTTGCCAGTATAGTCAGGCATTTCATCATCACCAATTGCACGAAGCATTTCTACTGCTGATGTTACGCCTGTTGTAGCATCCTCACCATCAATTCCAATCTTCTTGTCTGCATGTGCTCCGATAGAAATGTATACTGCATTATATTCTTTATTAATATCCTCAAGCGTAATGTCTGTTCCTACGCTTATATTTTTCTTAACTTCTATTCCTGTAGACAATATAGCGTTAATCTCCGCATCCAGCTTTTTTCTTGGAAGTCTGTAGTTAGGAATTCCATATCTTAACATTCCACCAAGCTGCTTTCTCTGCTCAAATATAGTAACCTTATGTCCCATAAGAGCCAGATAATATGCGGCACTGAGTCCTCCCGGACCACCACCGATTATTGCAACCTTCTTACCTGTTGGCTCATTACATGCCGGAACCGGAACATCACCGGCATTATCAACTGCCATTTTCTTAAGTCCCCTGATGTTGACTGGCGCGTCAATAAGTGTTCTCTTACATCTGTTTTCACATGGATGCTCACAAATGTATGCGCATGTTGTAGGCATTGGATTGTCTCTTCTTATAAGACGAACCGCGTCTGCATATCTGCCTTCATGCACAAGTGCTATGTATCCCGGTATATCTACTCCTGCCGGACATGACTTCACACATGCAACCGGCTGGTTACTGTTACATGAACAAAATCCCCTCTCAATATGTGACCTGAAATCATCCTCGCAGCCATCAATACATTTTAGTACAAGCTTTGCTGCCTCATATCCGATTGCACAGTCAGCGGAATAATAGATTCCCTCTGCTGTAAGCCTGATAACATCAAGAGTTTCCTCTGTTGCGTTACCATCAAGCACATCATCAAAAAGTCTCGCAAGCTGTCTAAGTCCCACACGGCATGGGACACATTTGCCACATGACTGTGCAAGACACATTTTTATAAATGACCTCGTAAGGTCGATAGTACACAATCCCGGTGGACTTGCTACTATTCTTCTCTCTAAATCCTGATATAAAGACTCCATTGTAACCTGAGCCTTATCCTTAGTAATAATTGTTAATCTGCTCAATTCCCGCTCCATTTCTGCATATTGCGTATGTCGTATTACTGCTCGCCAGTATACCGCTTAGGTAGTTCTATGTAACATTTTACACAATAAATGTTAATTTGAAAAGGAAGGTTATTTTTTTCACACAATAACCTTCCCTTCATCCATTACTTATGGTCGCACTTCATGCACTGGCTCGTTTCTTTGTCAGTTTCTTTCTTGTAAAATGCGCATGACCAGTCGCATATACTTTGCAATATCGGCATTACAGACAAGCCCTTTTCCGTAAGTGAATATTCAACTCTTGGCGGAATCTCATCATATGATTTCCTTGATACAATATCATCCGCAATCAGTGCTTTTAATGTTGTTGAAAGAACTGCATCTGTAATATTCACCAGTTCTGTCCTTAACTCACTATATCTTAATGTCTTCTTATCCGCCAGAACACATATAACTCTTGATTTCCATTTGCCTCCAAAGACTTCCAGGCCGTATTCCAATGGACATCTGATATCTGATTCTAATTTCTTGTGGTACATACACCTCTCCTTTGTTTTTGGCATTTCTTTATAATATCATAATAACAATTATTTTAAAATCAAGTGTGTATGTCAGATTTTTATATATTCATCGTCATATATGGGGGAATGCATATAATTCCATCTTTTACAATTAAATTTCTTGGATGAATAATATAACTTTCGTATTCGTTTTTTCCAAATTCTTCTCAGATGGTAGACTTTCCAATACGTCTGGCGCCTTCTATCAGTAAAGCTTTTTCCCCTGACATTCATTTTTCCATTCCAGTAGTTTTTTATATATTTTTCTTTTTAATATCATGGTTCCTCCAGATTATGCGCATATATGTTAGTTCTAATTTTTATGATTATACGCACATTCTAAACAGGTTTTGAATTTATTTGCAGGGAGGCTTTTATATGTCAATGAATATTAGCAGTTTTATTCGGACGGAGATTTACTGAATGCAAATGGTGTTACAGGTATGGATGTTACTGTAATCGTTTAAGTGGTACATGGACTTTAGAACAATATGA
>UMBD01050983.1_pt1 | contig 13721 bp, 12 predicted proteins | sample 1963891 | NCBI WGS metagenome assembly UMBD01 (sample SAMEA4835934, study PRJEB28245) | human gut metagenome | biome: gut microbiome; material: fecal sample | place: Denmark | collected 2008 | reverse complement strand
ATATAAAAATCAAACATTTTTTTATCAATTATTTCAAAAATATTATTGCATTTATAAAAAAGATGTTTTATATTCCCCTCAGTTCGATAACGCCGCTATAGCTCAGTGGTAGAGCACACCCTTGGTAAGGGTGGGGTCGCAAGTCCGATTCTTGCTAGCGGCACCATTTGTTGATTTCAGGTGTTTTTAGCAACTTATCAAATGGTTTAGTTATTGAAAAACAAAGATTTTTTCTTTCTGTTTTGCAGTCCGATAAGATTAGATTTAAAATATCTCTTTTTTGCGAAATAATCGGACTTTTTAAGAATTTTCCAACATTTGCAGCGATTTCAGCGATATTTACCAAGGTTTCATCGGTTTCGGTGTCAATCTCAAGGTATCTGTCCATATCTTTTTGCAGTTTCTCTTTTTCCAATTCAATTTCAGTTTTGAGTTCATTATACATTTTTTCATCGCATTTGCCTTGAATATATCCACGAAATAAGGTTTTTATCTGTTCGTCAAGGTCATGCAGCTTTATTGTAATGTCACGTTTAAGATTGGCTGTATTGATATTTTCTTCTTTAAGCCGCTTTTTAACTTCCGATTTGATGTTTTTTAACATATCGTCATTGATGTCCATAGGTAAGCAAAGCTCGTTTTCAAGTTGGGCAAGGATTTTTGCTTCATTAACCGGTTTTTGTGAGCATTTTGAGCGTAATTTATTGCATTTAAGATAATTATAAGAGTGATTTTCGTCTTTTACCTTAGTTTCACAAGTCATTAAACTGCCGCAACATCCGCATCTGACTAAACCTGTAAAAATATATTGCTTGTCGCCATAATATAATTTACTCGGCGCCCGTTTCCGTCCTTCCATTGTATCCTGGACAATGCGGAATAATTCTTCATCTATCAATCTCGGATAGTTAACCTGACTTTTGAAGCCGACCATTCTTTAAGCAAACTTGTTTCCGGCACAATCGGCGATTTGGCTTCTCTGAATGTCAATAAAGGTACTTTGACTTATGACAAGCAAACCGGTAAAATCGGAAACATGGAGATTTCTCAAGATGCAGGTCTTAAAGTTGAAAATTTTGTACAAGATGCAGATTCTAAAGATGAAAATTCTGTACGAGCGGATAATTTTACATCTGACGGTAATATTATGTTAAGCGGTAGCGAAGGAAGCTCCGACATTACAGTTCAAAATGCACTCAATATCACAGGAGGAAGCGTGACTGCTCTAAACGGTGACCTTGAAAGCTTTGATACCGTTAATATTAGTGGCGGTACCTTGGATATGAAAAATGAAAGTGATATAACCGGTTTAAAAGGTGTTAACATCAACGGTGGCAGTATTACAGTTGATAATGGAGAAATTTGGTCACTCGGAGATATTAACTTTAATGGTGGTAATGTCAAAATTGACAATATGGGGGTCGTTTCTACTTCTGTTGATGGTCTGGATTCCGTGTTTGGAGAGCAGAGTGAACCTGCGACAGCCGGAAATATTAATATTACCAAAGGTACAGTAATTGCAGGAAATACTGTGTTTTTAACAAAAGGGAAAATTTCCGTTTCCGGGAAAGGTGTGTTGGATATTGAAGCCGGAAAAACGATGTACACATCTAAAGAAACGATACCTGACGGAAATGAAGTTGTTATTACCAACAAAGGTGAAATTAGCCTTACGGATGAAGGAACAATTAACCTCTCTGGCATGTTAGTTTCTGATGTATCCGGCAACGGTAACTTAAATGTTAAAATCTCTAGTGCATTGGTTGACGGTGATGTTTCCGGCTCTAACCTGACTTTTGAGGCTGACCATTCCTTAAGCAAGGCATTTTCGGGTACAATCGGTGACTTGGCTTCTCTGAATGTCAACAAAGGCACTCTGACTTATGACAAACAAACCGGTAAAATCGGTAATCTGAATGTTGCCGGTGGTTTGGATATCAGCACCAATACGGTTAATGCGACAAATGTTGAATTTGCCGATAACTCCAATCTGGCTTTGCGCGTGGCGGCTACTGACAACTACGGTAAAATCAATGCGGATAAAATTGGTATCGGTAATGAAACAACCATAAAAATTACGCTTGATAATGGTGTGGTTGGAAGTGAAGGCAAAACCTTTAAATTCTTAAATAGCGGAAACATTGACGGTAAATTTACCAACCAGATTGCGGGAAATGGCCGTTATGATATTGTTCAGAATAAAGACGGTTCGTTTAATGTTACTCAGAAAGATACGACGGCTTCCGATGTTGTTGCCGAGGCTGGCGGTACGGCTTCTAATGCCGCAACGGCCGAAGCTTGGGAAACAATTAACAATTCGTCAAACGTAAGCGCACAAGCTAAAGCTGTTTCTACGGCAATTTATGACCTGTCGCAAGAAACTTCTGCCGCCGGTAAAAAAGCTTATGTCGACGCTTTGACAGCCGTGGCTCCGGAAGTTGCACCGATGGTTCAGAAGACACAGACTGAAACTGCCAACCAGGTATTCGGAGCAGTCAGCACTCGTTTAACCGGCGGTTCAATCTCAACAGGTTCTGAGGGTATGTCATCCGGCGATAGCAATCCTGACGCGGCTGTCTGGGTTCAGGGTATGTTTAACAAATCTAAGCTGGACGATACTTCCAAAGCCAAGGGTTTTGACGCGGATTCTAACGGTGTTGCTCTCGGTATTGAAAAATTCGTTAATAAAGATGTCAAAGTCGGTGCCGGTTATGCTTATACCAATACTGACATTGACGGTTTTATGAGAAGCACGGATGTTGATACACACACCGCTATTTTGTATGGCGAATATAAACCGTCTAACTGGTACGTTAACGGTATCGCAACCTATGGCTGGTCTGATTATTCCGAAGATAAAAACGTTGCCGGAGTTGGTGTAAAAGCCGACTACGATGTTGAAACATTCGGTTTGCAGGCTATGACCGGTTATGACATGCAGGTTAAAGGCTTTGGTTTCACTCCGGAAGCCGGATTGCGTTATGTCCATATTAAACAAGACGCTTATAAAGATTCTGCCGACCAGAAAGTCTCCGGCAACAACAGCGATATCCTGACCGGTGTTATCGGTGCGAAAGTCAGCAAAAACTTTGAATTGTCCAATGGTATGAATATTAAGCCGGAAGCCCGCATTGCCGCAACTTATGACCTGTTTAACGATGATGTTAATTCAGTCGTAACCTTGGCTAACGGTTCGGCCTATGCGGTTAACGGCGAAGCCCTTGACCGTTTCGGTATGGAGTTTGGTGCCGGTGTAACTGCTGAGCTTAACTCTCAGGTTGAGCTGTCTCTTGGCTATGAGGGTAAATTCCGTGAGGACTACCAAGACCACACAGGTTTGATTAATGCTAAATATAAATTTTAGTCTTTAACATTCCTTTGCTAAAAAGCGCTTCGGGAGAAATTTCGGAGCGTTTTTTTTATTTTACAAACGACTTATTGTCACAACTGTCATCAAGTTAAGCGCTTGTTTTTGTTTTAAATTCCCAAATCGTAGCAAAATTCATTGGTTTTGAGAGTTTTTAGGGCTCGCGGATGTGATTTTTCCCGACATAATGAAACTGTAAATAACGCAAATATAGGAGATTACAATGTATTTTATCGAATTGAGATATACCAACGGAAAGATTGTCAGAATGCCGGAGCCTTATATTTCTTGGCAGGAAGCTTACAAAGTCCTTTTGGACAGGTATGCAGCCAAACCGTATTACACCGCAAGCATTGTATCCGAATAATGAAAGGGAATTTAAGATGTTGAAGAATTTTGAAAACTGGCTTTTGGAGCAAAATTACAGCGCCAGCACCTCCGCGGACTATATGGGACGGATTGAGAGATTATGCCGGAAAGAAGAATTCACGCTTGCCTATTTGGTTGAAAATATTACTTCTATCTTGCCACAATATGAAACTACCGGCGAAAAATCAAGTTATGGAAAAAGAAGTCATACATCCGTTCGTCAAGCTTTGAGACGTTTCAAGATGTTTCTTGCAGCCGAAAAACTGGCTTAGAGGTATGTCATGACAGATATTAAAACCTTAAATGACAATCTTAGGAAGAGTTTTATTGGCGGCAGAGTTATCTTAACCCAAGGTATCAATGCCAAAATGCCAAGAGATATTGCAAGGATTTTAGCAAAAGTCAGGAATTTTAACAATTTTACTAAAGATAACGATCCATACGGAGAACATGATTTTGGAAGTTTTGACTATAATGGCGAAAAGATATATTGGAAAATCGATTATTATGACAAGAGTTATTGCTATTTATCAGAGAATCCTGCCAATCTTGATATAACAAACAGAGTCTTAACCGTTATGCTTGCAGATGAGTATTAAAAGATAAGAATCCGAAAATCAGCCCGATTTGATTGGTTTCAGGTCGGGCTTATCTTTTACTTCTTTTTCTAAATCCGCTTGTTTCTGGGTTGTTTATGACGCAATGGGATAGTTTTTTAATAATCTTAGTGATTTACTAACCAGTAGTATTTTATCTTATATGTAAAATTATTTGAGGTATGCTATGGAAAAAGAAACTCCACCTAAAGGTGAAATTGTTATATATACCAGTGCAGATGGTAAAATATCACTTGATGCTAAATTGGAAAATGAAACAATTTGGCTTACTCAGGATATGATGGCCAAGCTGTTTGAAACGACGCCTCAAAACATCACAATGCATATAAAAAACATCTATGAAGATGAGGAATTGGAACAAAATTCAACTTGTAAGGATTTCTTACAAGTTCGAAATGAAGGAAAACGAACGGTTTCGAGAAAACTAACTCATTATAATCTAGATATGATTTTATCAGTCGGTTATCGCATAAAATCTAAAACAGCTGTGCAATTCCGTAAATGGGCAACCAGTATTTTGAAAGAATATCTAATTAAAGGGTATGCTATCAATCAAAAAGCTCTTAAAGAACAACAAGAAAAGCTCACATCTTTACGACAAATAATTGAGTTGTTAAACCGTAGTATGGAAAATCAGGTAGAAACAGTAGAACAAGCTCAAAATGTCAGCAAAATTTTACATCAATATGTTACCGGGTTAAACTTGCTTGATGATTTCGACCATAAAAGGCTTGACACTCAAGGTATTACAAAACGCAAAGCTATACAAATCTCTGTTGATGAATTTTTAGATGTTATTGATAAAATGAAAGGTGATTTTGTCAGCGATGTCTTTGCACAACCTAAAGATGAAAGTTTTAACAGTTCAGTAAATCAAATATATCAGACTTTTGGCGGCAATGAGCTTTATCCTACTTTGGAAGAAAAAGCTGCAACATTATTATATTTGATTGTTAAAAATCATAGTTTTCTCGATGGAAATAAACGTATAGGAGCCAGTTGCTTTTTGTATTTTATGGATAAAAACGGCTTATTATATGATGATTTAGGTTGTACGATTATAGATGATGCAACATTGTTCTCTTTAACACTTTTGATTGCAGAAAGTAAACCAGAAGAAATGGACACAATCAAAAAAGTGACAGTTAGTATTCTGAACAGAAATAAGCATTAAACATACAAAGTATTCATAATTCATTTAATATGGAATTGTAAACGGTTAATTTTCTATTATGATATTTTTTTATAATTTAACCTGTGGTCCTCAAAATTAGGATGTTATTTTTTTATATCTTGTTTTTTGATCGCAGGACTCAGCCGTTTTGTTTGGTATAGGTTTGCTTAGATTTTTATAAATCGGCTTGTTATGGGCTGTTTTAGGATCCTTTATGTGAGTGTTTTTATTTAGCTTGGCTGATTTGAAGCATTTGCAGATTGAGTGATCCTCTCCGATTTTTCGTATTTTATCTTGAAACCTTTCTCTTTCAATAATTTGATATTTTCTTTATATTCTTTGTAAAGCTGCTCGTAGTCATTACGTATTTTTTCTAAAAGAGGTTGGGAGATATAAAGACCATTGTTACAACAAGCACCTTTATTAAGATACCATAACCAACCTTTAGCACCATATTTACTATATTTGTCTTTTATTTGAAGCATATTGCGATATTCGGGTTCTTTATATTCTTTCTTGCCATTACAAACAGATGTTTTTAAGGCGGTTCTTACTTTGTAATCAACATTTTCATCAAATACTTCTCTGATGCCATGTACATGAGTCTCTTTGTCGTTTATATCTTTTCTTTTATCTTTAGCCTTATTCTCTAGGATAAATGACATCATCGGTTTAGGAGATGATTTAAAGAGATAATCAAGATTACCATATATTTTTTTGATAATAACTGCTTTCAGCTTTTTGTATGTTAATTTTTTATATTTATCTCGAAAGGATTTACTTAAATTCAATGTAAATGGTTTAAGAGATGTAAAAGGTTTTGTTTCTGCCATAAAATAAAAAAAGTATGCCAGTTTTTGTACAAAAGTTATATCTCTCCATAACGGTAACCTATAAACGGAAACTTCTTTTTTATCTTCATTCCCATATATATTACTTATATGTGAGATGACATCAAATTTATTTTTGTACCAATTAACCAAGAAAATAAAGCCTTTGTAAGCACGTTGGCTTTGCTTTTTCTTATAAATTTTCTGTTTTTTTCGCATGAACAATTCCTTTCCTTTTTTGATTTAGAATTGTCACTTCATGCGGATTTGATAAAAAATTTTTCCAAAACGATTTTTTGTGTACGTTTAAGATTTTTCGATGTATATATACATCAAAATATATAATTTAGACTTCTTGTCCTTAAGAGCGGAAGGTAAAAAAAGAAAGGAGAGACTTTTTACATCTCTCCAATTCTTTACAAATTAAATCATCGGCAAAGTTGTCATCAGACGGGCGACATGTAACGGAGCAAAACATTCTCCGATAACTTCGCGGATTAACCTATCATTATTTGCAGCCCATTCCGGTACCGGATAATCATCTGGAAGTCCGGTTACTCGGAACAATTCCAAAATTGAAAGCGGACGACAATCAGAATAGCACCCGTCAGACAAGGGACGACCCGGGTGAATATTAATCATGCCACCGATTGAGCCGCTGTCGGTTGTAATTGTATTGCATGGCTTATTCCAGTCCTTGCGGGAAAAGCTTGATTTAAATTTGGCTCCGCTTTCCGTACCGTCAACATTAACAGGTCTGAATGCCTTTGAGTTTTCCCAAGCCGAATGTGCCGTCGGCGTATGTTTTAAGAAATTAATCTGACAGGCAGGAAGTTCCGGGGCATAATGAAATGGTCTTGTCCGGTCTTTCTCTCCTGGTTCCAGACTTGGCAAATCACCGATAGCCTCAAACAACACTTTTCTGAACTTGTCTTTTTTCGGAAATTTCCAGATTCCCAGTTCTTTTTTTGACGCCAGAATGAGAGAACGCTGACGGTCCTGAGCTGTCCCGTAATCAGCCGCGCTGAAAATTCCGATGTTAACGATATAGCCGAGTTTCTCCAGTTCTTCTTTTATATATTCTCCGACCGTTTTGCCTTTGAGGATATGTTCGGCATTTTTCGGTTTTGCATTCAGGAAATCCGGCACATTTTCAATCAAAATATAGTCGTTATCAGTCTGGCGGGCAAATTCCAAAGTCGTTTCAAAAAGAATAGTACGTTTGTCAGTGCTTTTGCTGGTTGCCGTGTTCGCACGACTAAAGGTTTGGCAGGGCGGCGAGGCCAAAAAAATCTTGCATCCCTTTTCTTTATGCAGACGGACAAGTTTATTAAAAACTTCCTCATCGGTAAAACTGCCTTGTACCATTTCACAATCAGGATAAATCTCTTCATGCCATTTAGCGCGTTCTACCAAAAGTTCATTTGCTACAGCGCATTTAATCCCCATGTTGTTAAGATAATAAGTACCGATTCCGACATTTGCAAAAAGAGAAGTGTAATACAAGGGTTCTTTTAAGGTTAAAGTTTTGTGATTATCCTCCATAACCGGAATAAAATCCACATTGCCACGGTCTTCGTTATTCTTTTTTCCAAGTTTTGACAAAGCTAGGGCTCGGGTCGGGATTTCGTTGTCTTCAAGAGCTTCCTTTATTGCCGCTTCAACGCATTCTTTTGTCAGCTTTTCAATATCCCTGGCTTGCCGTACGGTTAAATTATAGTCTTTGGCGATAATCTCTTTTTTGGATTTGATAAGTTTATTGGTTTTGCTTTTCAAATCAGTACGCATTCCCTGTTGTGTTTTTATCCCTTTTAGCAAATCGGCTAAACAAAGCTGTGCTCTTAATAATAAAGCGGCATGTTCCTGTGTCTGAGCCAAAGCAAGTTGATATTTGCCTGGGGTCATTAACAAACCATTTAACAGTTTCGTTTCAGCCTCAACAGCTTTGGTCGCCACGGTAATAAAAACCGGCAGAGCGTTCGGGTCACTCGGAAACGTCGGGAACATATTGTCATTGGCGGCAACAAGTTCTTTTCCTGTGCTTTCAATGGTGTATTCAACATCAATAATATTATCGGAAGGTTTCGGCAGATTAAATTCTTCCGGCGCGCCATAGGTCTTGACAAGACTTCCGTTATCAGCTGTTTCTTGTACTAAAATTGCATTGTTCATTTTATATTTCCTTTCAAAATTTCAATTCCGGCGAGACATTCGCTCGGTACATTTCTGTTATAGAAAAACTGAAAGAAAATGAGCAGAAGACACAATCAGACATTATAGGACATTTAAGGACATAAAAATGACAAAACTACTTCAAGCATAAAGAAGATGATTTTGTAATTGACATTCGTAAAATAAATATGCTATCAATTAATTGTTTGGAAATACTAGCATTAAATTTTTTTAATAGGTAATTTTTCGAACCTTATATTTGGGATTAATAGAATATTAGCTTTCTGTAAATTTCCAATTATATAGTAGGCGAATTAATAGCGCCAGTTAATTAATTGAGGAGTTATTTTTTTATCTCCTACTTCTTAAAGGGATTAGTGTATCTATACACCTAGACATAAAATTACCCTATCTTTTTGATTTCCCATAAAATATTTAATAAATCACACATAAAAAACGGATAGCTGTGTCTTTTTTCTTGTTTGGTAACTAGACAGAAAAGACAAAATATTATTTTAATACATATAGTTTTCTTAAAATTAAAGAGGTCGCATTCATCTGCGGCCTCTTTTTTTGTATCTGAAAACTAACAAAACCAAACGTTTCAACCCCGAGAAGGCCGCATTTTTTTTGCGGCCTTTTTTGTTTTAAAAAAAGGAAAACACCCATGAATATACAAATCAACCCAAGCGACATGCCCGCTAATCAAATTTCTCTCAACGATAAGATTAAACAAATATTATCCGCAAAATTAACCCCCTCACAAATAGAAGCCGGTTATGTGTGTACTAAAGAATTAACCTATATATTAAGCTGTACAGAAAAAACTTTATCCCGCTGGAGACAACAGAGAAAGAACGGAAATAAAAATGTCGGTATCCCTTGTTACCAAATTATGGGGAAATATAGGTATTTCCTGGATGACATCGTCCAGTATTTTATTGATAATATGATTTAAGAGGTCTGCAATGTCAAAATGCAGGCCTTTTTTGTATCCCTATAATTTTAACGTATGTACAACAATGACGCTAAGTTTAAATGTAGTGAAGCCTAAAAAAAATATTTTTTTAATTTCAACACCTATAATTTTATTATCTTTTGTTGTAAATAAAAAATCAGGTTCTTCACTTTTTTGAAGTGAAGATTGATTGATGAGGTTTTCTTGTAGCCAAAGTTGCCCTACTGACGACCTAAGAAATCTATCAAGATATTTTCTTTCTTCTTTTTCTTTATTTTTTTGTTTTTCCGTAATCATAATTGATAAAATAAAACAACTAAAACAATAAAGTCAACAAATCAGTATACGTTTGTAAAATTAAATAACATATAGGCATTGCTGTCACTAAGTTGGTTTTAGAAAAAAGTATACAAAAGTTGATAAGCTATAATAACTTAACTTCATAAACAATGTTTTACCCTAGATTATCCTTCCAAAGCTCAATTTTCCTTGTTAATTCCTTAAAATCCTCGTAGTTTTCAGTCCGATAACTGCATAGTATCGCGCACCATTTATAGAAACGCACCTATCAAGGTGCTTTTTTGTTATATAAACCAAACCTCCTGCCCAATCCGATTTCAGTTATTTTGAGAATGATCGTTTTAATTGGATTATCAGACTTTTTGTTTTTGATTTACTTTATTTTTATTTAGATATATAAAGTTAAGTGTGAAATTTATAATTTTGTTTAACAATATAAAAGTATGATTATGGAGATAGATTTTATTACTTCCAATAAAGGGAAAATAGCCGCTTTAAAGCGTTCTTTTCTTAATGCTGGACGCTTTGATATTAAAGTTAATCAAGTTCAGGCTGATATCGTTGAACCTCAGCTTAATAATATCGCTGATGTTTCAAAATATAAAGCTATGGAAGCTTTTAAAATATTGAAAAAGCCTATCCTTGTTGAAGACGGAGGTTTGGTTATTGAGGCCTTGAATGGTTTCCCCGGGCCGTATACCAAGTATGTTTTATCAACAATTGGGATTAATGGTATACTAAAATTAATGAACGGAGAAAATAATCGGGCGGCAAAATTTGTCAGCTTTGCAACATTTGTTGGAAATGACGGGACTGTATGTCAATTTGAAAGATTTGGTGATAATTTTGAAATTGCATATGAACGAAAAACCGTAATACATCCAGACGCTTGGTCTGATTTGTGGCAAGTAATGTATATGAAGGATTATGGGAAAATGCTCTGTGAATTTTCAAAGCAAGAGCTTTCAGACTTTACAGAAAGATCGCAAACTTCAGGAAGTCTGCAACAATTTGCAAAATGGTTTTTAGAAAAATATTAAAAATAATTTTTTACGGGCTGAGAATAAACACTCAGCCTTAATTTGTTTTTAACATTTTTTTAATTTTTCTACTCAAAATCTTAAAATCCTCATAATTCCTAGTCCGATAATTGCACAATATCGCGCACCATTTTTGAGAATTCCGCATTTGTTGCGGATTTTTTGTTTTTAAACAAGCTCTTATTCAGCCCGATTTTATGCGTTTTTATAGAGGCACTTTTGAACCGGCTTATCGGACTTTTCGCAAAAAAGCTGATAAAATCAAGCATTTTATCTTTTAAAATCCCAATTCGATAAAAAAACTATTTTAACAAGTTTCTAATGAATTTTTTAGTCAGTTTATGTAGAAAACGGTTGTTTCTACACTCAATAGGTTTGATAAATTTACAGTTAGGATAGTTACTGCACCCATAGAAATTACCATATTTTCCGTTTCTGAGAATTAAGCTATGTCCACATCTCGGACAAATACCCTGTTGTATCAGATGTCGTTTTGTTGCAATCGTATTTTGAATTTCTAATACATGTTGCTTTCTAACTTCAGGCGATACAATATTAAGTAAAGAAATTTTATCGTAAAGCTTTTGAATATCTGTTTCTGAAAATTTTATTTCTGAATATTCTTTTATTACTCTATTGATTTGAGTTGTATAAATAACATTATGCGTTGTATTGACCTTTAATTCAGCCCCATTTGAAAAAACAATAATAGGAATAAACTTATTAAGGCTAAAGCCTAATTGTTTACTAAGAGCTAAAACATGAGACTTATTTTGCCTAATTGGATTATAAAATGTATATTTATTGCCAAACATATTTTTAGTCCAATAATCAGAATTGTCTGAACCGGTAATCCTGCCTTTATAATTTTTAGTTTCGATTACAAATATCCCATAAATCGAAACAACAAGATGATCTATTTGGATAGTTCTGCCATCAACTTCAATTAACAAATCATTAATTATCTTATACTTATCAGAGGGAAGAAGCGAAAGAATTGTGGCAACACTCTTCTCACCTAAATATCCTTTAATCCTAGGCTGTAGAATTCGGAATACGACACTTGCAACAACAAAAAGTATAAATAAGATTATTTCCATTTATAAATTATCTTACCTTTCGGTTATCTTATGCAACACTTAGAATATTTAGATGTTTTTTTGTTATATACACCAATTCTTTCCGCTTAGTCCGTTCCGGAGGTATTTAATCTGATGATTTTAAGAATTACCGGACTTTTCTCACATCTGATTACATTCATAAAATTCCATGTAAAAAAAAGTAAATCGGCAACATCAGAAAAAACGATATGGAATAACTTAAAATATTGGCTCGTAATACTCCTTTGGAGACAATTTCGCTGCTATACATATTTTGCAAATATTTTTTTATTATGAAACGTTCTATAAAATACGAAAAAAAACAAAAGAAAACATTATAAAACACAAGGATAAAAACAAAGCCGCATATTTCCACGGCAGAGTTACGCGGGAGATATGTCAATATTCCGTATAACGGCCCGAGAAACAAATATCCCAAGGAATTAGAATCTGCCATAAAAACCGTAACATAAAAAACAGCCCACAGCAGCAATCCGCCCAAAACGGTTGAAATCAAGTTAGCAAAAGAAACGGCTTCAATTATTTTTACCGTATTTGTTGTTTTAAAATATCTTTTTTTCAAGAATAAAGTTTCACAAAATATAATTAATATCAAACAAATGAGCGTAATCACGGAACTTGACAACGGGTACCCCAACCCCTTAATTCCCGAAGTGGCCGCTACGGTTTGAATCGTATTTATCCACAAGGGCAATCCCCCGTCGGCAAAAGCAGAAACAGGAAATAAAATTAACAATCCCGCTAAAATATATTTTTTTATCATAAAAAAACCTCTTTTCTAATTTAGAAATAATAAAACAATTATTAGCCCTAAACAACAATTTTTACCTTCACGTTTATTTTTTTAGCCTCTTACAATCTCCGGTTCAACAATCACCCGGCAGCATGCATCGGTTTTAAACATGAACTTGTATTGCATCACAAACCGGGTCCCACCTTTCCGCTTAGAAGGCAAAACGATTTACGTTCTTCTTTTTCAAAACGAAAACGCCGCTCTTCCTCCCGGAAAAACGGCGTCACCCGAAAAAATTTCCGCCAAACAACGCGGCACAATCCGATCGCGGCTTTACTTGCAGTAAAACATGATCGAACGGTTCAAAACATTATCCTGGGTTCCGTACAACATCGGCGTCATTCCCGTCTGCACGCTCATATTGTTGACGGTACCGGCATTTTCCACCGAAGCGTTCAAAACTTCAAAATTACCGTTACAAGCCTGACTCGCCTGCCGATAACACAGCGAAATGTCGACAAAAGAGCCGTTGCACCGAGCCACATAAACGTCCACCCCGTTCTGCCGGTGGGAATAAGTGACGGTATTTATACATGCTGACAACAGAAGACATAAAATCAAAATACATTTTTTCATGATACTCACAAGTCCTGCTCTAAAAATTATTTTTTCACAATTAATAATCTATTTTGAACAAAACATCAATACTAATTATAAATTGTTAACATATTAAAACACACCTATTAGCTTAATAATCCGTATAACGGATTGATTTCAATAAAAAATGAAACCACTTTTGCACAATAAAAAACTGAGCGGCTTGATTCACTTTTTTAAAACCTGCTATAGTGTTGCGGTAAAAATAAAAAAAAGGACTTATGTTTCATATGACCGAAAAAACAAAAAGGCGGTCCGACCTGCGTTTTGAGCGAGAAGCAGAAGCCTTGCGCAAAAATTTGGAAAAACGCAAAAAGCAACAGGAAGCCTTACAAAAAAAATCCCAAACAGAGAAAGTAAAAGACGATGGACAAACTAAAGAT
>UMBD01016436.1_pt1 | contig 13763 bp, 14 predicted proteins | sample 1963891 | NCBI WGS metagenome assembly UMBD01 (sample SAMEA4835934, study PRJEB28245) | human gut metagenome | biome: gut microbiome; material: fecal sample | place: Denmark | collected 2008 | reverse complement strand
GCAAGCATTGGCTTAAGAAGCTGTCCTGCATCCATAGCTCCGTCTGTCTTTCCTGCTCCGACAATTGTATGAAGCTCATCGATAAAGAGAATTATCTGTCCTTCAGAGGCTTTTACCTCCTCAAGCACTGCCTTAAGTCTCTCCTCAAACTCGCCCCTGTACTTAGCTCCTGCAATCAGAGAGCCCATATCGAGTGCAAACAGTTTTTTGTCCTTTAAGCCCTCAGGCACATCGCCTTTTACGATACGCTGCGCCAGTCCCTCAACGACTGCCGTTTTACCAACACCCGGCTCACCGATAAGTACCGGGTTATTTTTAGTCTTACGCGAGAGGATACGCACTACATTTCGTATCTCATCATCACGGCCGATAACAGGATCAAGCTTCTGCTGTCTTGCACGCTCCACCATGTCGTAGCCGTATTTCTCAAGTGTATCATAGGTGGCCTCAGGGTTATCGGATGTGACCTTCTGATTGCCCCTTACCGTAGAAAGTGCTGTGAGGAATCTGTCTCTTGTGAGACCGTACTCCTTAATCAGCTCCTTCATTGCCTTGTTTGGATACTTCAGCAGACACAGGAAAAGATGCTCTACCGAAACATACTCATCTCCCATTGCCTTTGCCTCGTCCTCAGCATGGATAAGAACCTTGTTTAAATCATTGCCCACATAGACCTGTGCACTGCTGCCGCTTACCTTTGTGCGCGCTGCCAGATGGCGCTTTGCATTCTCTGTGAAATGCTCTACGTTTATCTCCATCTTGTCAATCAGCTTCGGTATCAGTCCGTCCTCCTGTGAAAGTAATGCCACAAGCAGGTGCTCCTGTTCTATCTCCTGATTGCCATAATCATATGCAAGCTTCTCGCAGTCATTGACTGCTTCTATTGATTTCTGTGTAAATTTTTGAATGTTCATAGTCTCACTCCCTTCTACTATGTTATCCATAAATATGATTCTTATGTGTCATACAGGTAATATCAAAATTTTATCTCTAAATAATCCTTTAAATAATTCTTCAATATTTCCTTGTGACTATGTTATAGCACGCAGATTAGCACTCGTCAAGTGAGAGTGCTAACAATTTTTATTAAATAAATATAAACTTTTGATTTACAAGCAAAAAAGAGTGACTTACATCACTCTCTTTTACTCAATCGGCTGCACAATCCCCGAAACATTTGCCAGATTCTGCATCTTGTCATCAGCGTCTGCCATGATATCCGCGCATTTCTTGAGCTCCTGCTGCATCTCCTCCGTGAATATGCGGCTCTTCTTGTAGCGAAGCTGATGCTCTGTGCTGGCCCAGAAATTCATGGCAATGGTACGAAACTGTATCTCTATCGGCACCTTGTCCTTGTGATCCGAAAAATACACATCAACCAGCACTATCATATGAAGACTCCTGTAGCCATTCTCCTTCGGTTTTTTTATGTAGTCCTTTATTGTGACAATCTCGACATCCGCCTGATTCACAAGCATATTGGCCACCTGATATACATCGGATATAAATGGACAAATGACCCTGACGCCGGCTATATCCTTTATCTCACGCTTCATGGCGTTGGTGGTGAGCGGAATGCCCTTTCGCTTCATTTTGTCTATTATACTGTCAAGCGACTTTACACGGCTCTTTATGTTCTCGATTGGATTTCTTTCGTGATTGTTTTTGAATTCATTATTTAATATCTGCAGCTTTGCTACTATCTGCTGTATACCCGATTCGTAGTAGAACATGATGTGTTCATACTGCGAGGCAATTGAACTGAATTCGCCCAACATCGGCAGCATCTCTATTTGTGTATCATCCATGTTTACCCCCCTTACATATAATATATTTCCGCTTCCCACTTTATAATCTATGCAAGCCGGCATAGCATGCAGTATATTCCTCTGTAAAATTATGAAGTCAGTCACGAGCACACATAGAATTAGATGGTTTTTATTTTATCATTTCTTTCAACTACTATTTTTATGGAACCTCGTGACAGTTCATAATTTTCCTTCGGAACACACCGCATACTCTCCGGCAGAAGGTTTACGAGTGGGAAGCTGCATTCTAATTAATTATTTACTTAATTTAGTAAGTAACAGCCGTGAAATTCGGTATGTTACTTCGATGAGAATCACTCCTGCAACTACATCATATATCACATGCTGCTTCGTAGTCAATGTGGATATGAATACTGCTATAGCGCAAATACAGAAGGTTGTACGTATCCACTGCGGTACTTTTTTATTGCCGCGGATGCCTATATAGCACAGCCAGCTTACTAGGCAGTGTATAGATGGAAAAAGATTGTCAGCTGCATCCATACTATATAAAAAGCGCATGAGCTGTGCCCATATGTCTGAGCCCACTATTTCCGGGCGGGTGTTGGTTGTAGGATACACGACATAACAGATAAAACAGACTGCCTTTGCCAGCCAGTCTGCCATGAGAAAACGATAACAGTGCCTTTTATCCATCGCTGCATTGTACAGATATCCTATAATCCAAAAAATATAGCAGCCAAAATAAATGACTACTGTAGGGTACACAACCGGTATCATATTATCAAGCGAGGTCTCTATATTGTGATGGATAAAACCTCCTGCAATAGCACGCGCGCCCCAGTATACACTGAAATTGAGCACTACTGTAAAAAGCAGCGGAATACGACTGTATTTTGGAAGTATTCTGTTAAAAAACTGTCCTGTTTGCGATATGCTGTCCCTGGATAACACGTACTTCTTTGTCTCCTTTTATACACTCTTTAATTTCCGGAAGCAGGTCAATATGACCTTTTTTAAACAAAAGCACTATTGTGGAGCCAATCAGCTCAAAGTGCCCCATCTCTGCGCCCTTTCTCATCATAACATTCTCGTGGTCATTGACTATGCCTCCCACAAGCAGCGCACCTATCTCAATCTGTGCCACCTTGCCAAAATTAACTGTATCCAGAATTGTCCACATACGCCTGTTTTGCCTGTATACAGGCGCATTTTCCAGTGCAATAGGCTGTACACTGTGAAGCAGTCCCTTCACAAAATGATTCCTTCCCTGAAATCCATCATCTATATAGCAGTAATGATGATAATCGTTGGCACAAAGACGCAGTATCACGCAGTCTCCTCCAACAAATTCCTTTGCAATTTTTTTGTCGATGACAAGGTCCGTCACCTTGTACCATGAGCCCTTGATGTGAAAGCTGTTGTTGCTTTTTATCCTGTATGCACTCAGGTAGCCGTCACACGGACTGATAAGATGCTCAGCCTGCCTGTCCACCTCAATATCATCACGCTTTCTGGAGAAAAAGTCCTGAAAGCTGTTATATTTCTGACCCTTAAAATCAGACATGTCTATATTGTTATTCTTTATATACCGGCTGATAAACGGCTTAGACAGCGGGGAGCGTGCTACTATTTCTCCGAGCTTAAGTGCACCTGTATGCAGAAGCACCTTAAGTGTCACACGCCCAGGTGCCGTGGTGTAAAGCCAGTCTACAAACGATTTTTTTGCCATTAAATAAGAACCTCCGCAATGAGAATACAAAACTCAACTGCTCCTATACCTACAAGCAGAACCTCTCCAAAAAGAGATGGCTTTTTGAGCTTTACAGGGAGCACGTAGCAAATGCCAATGATTAAAAGGGCAAGTGCCGCGATTGTCTGTGTATGTATAGCTGTGAACTCTCCAATCAGATATACCGCCGGGATAGCAAGCGCACTTGAGGTGATTGGAAGCCCCAGATAATACTGTCTGCGCTCTGCTGTCGCTGCCTGCCTGTTGGCCTCATCCACATTAAAGTATGCCAGACGGATAAGCCCGCAAAGTATGAATACAAATATGGCGATAAATGCAACTGATATCTTTGGTGTCACGCAAAATACCCACACTGCCGGAAGCACACCGAAGCATATGATATCACTTAACGAATCTATCTGTATGCCAAATGTGCGCTCGTCCCTGGTACGATCCTTCTTTGTGGATGCAATGGTGCCGTCAAACATATCGCAGACACCGGCCAGCATAAGGCAGATTAGTGAACCCACATACCTATCTTTTATGGCAAGCATAACTCCAAGGAAGCCTATCCACATGCCTATGTATGTAAGCACTACCGTGTAATTATAAAAGCCTATGAGCCCTGTCTTTTTCTCTGTGTCTGTATTCCCTATATCCAGAGTATCTGCTATTGCAGAATTAATATTCATATTATTCATATTGATTCCCTTACTTTCATTCTTTTGTTTTTATCAGATAAAACATGATAAGTTTTCTCATTTACCCTTAACCGGTAATATTATATGCCCTTACCTGATATATAATAACATATTCATGACATAAACTCATTAATTATTTGTTTAAACTTTTCTTAATATCTCTTATTTTTAGCAAAAAACAAGGCAGAACCCGCTTTCTGATTCTGCCCACATACTATAGCATATCATGAATTATATCTTTAATCTCCTGCCTGTCCTTTTCAAGAACAAATGCAAGCTCTGCATTTAAATTGTGCTCTGCCATCTTGCCATAGCGCTCATCGACGGCTGTAGACTTCTTGCCTGCCTGTGCACGCTGCTCATTTCTGATATGTAAACACTTTAAGAGACTGATCACACTATCCGGCTCACAGCTTCTGACTGCCTCCTTATAGCGCGTTTCGCGCTCCTTCTCATTGTTTACCGCGAGCGCCTCTATCTCAGGTACTCTATCGAGCACCGCCTGTGCCTCATCCTGTGTTATTACCTTACGTATCCTCTTATCAGCATTGTCAACAGGTATATACACTCTGTCATTCTCCTCCTCAACAGGGCGGAGTAAAAAATATGACTTGAGCTGCTTGTCTCCTGACATGTCTAACTCCACGATTTCGCTTATTTTGCAAATTCCATTTGTAGCATTTAATACGTAATCACCTATTTCGAACATATCACACCTCTTTCGTTATACAATATTATTTTATCACTTTTTCACGAATTTTGTAAGAGGATTTTTTCAAAAATGTCAAATATATAAAAAAAGCGTGTTTTACGTCAATAAAACACGCTTTAAAAAATTACTCAATCAGCTGCTTCACGCGGTCATCGAGCTGGAGCATACGGATGATAAGCTCTATTGAGCCCTTGATACCGTAGCTGGCACTGTTGATACAGATATCATAGTTACTTGCCTTGCTCCACTTTCTGCCGGTATAGAATTTGTAGGTCTTCAGATGTCTCTTATCCTCAGATTCTATCCATTTCTTTGCCTGATTCGGAGTCACATTCTTATTTATCTCAAGGAAACGCTTGATTCTTCTCTTCTCCGGTGCTGTGATAAAAATACTTATGTGAGGAATATGATTGTTTGTCAGAATTGCATCTGCAAAACGTCCCATAACAATGAAGTCCTCCTGCTTTGCCTTCTCTACAAGGAACTTGCTTGTATCAAAGAAAAGCACATCCTCTGATGAAAGTCCGTGGTATTTTCTAAAAGCTTTTATGCGCTTTTTGATTCCCATCCGCTCTTTTTTCTGGAAGGTAGCTGTAGCCTGGGCTGCTTCCTCTCCATCCTTCTGTCTGAACACCTCATTCATGACAGACACATCATAGAAATTCATACGAAGCTTGTCTGCAAGTGCAAATCCAATCTCATTTCCACCACATCCGCAGGAACGTCCTATACAGATAATCAGATGATCGCCCGTCTTGAAACGATCCTTCAGGTTTACGGTATTTAAATCCGCTATCTTTGGATCGAGGATATCTCCGTCGGCAAAGCCTGTCGGGAGCTCCGCTATCTCCTCTACTATGTTGTTGTATCTGACCATGATATCATGCTTTGTATCGTGATCAGGTATTGTTCTTGCCATGTTGCTTATCAGGGCAAGCTCGCTTCGGATTCTTGAGCTGTTCTGCCTTGAGTGCAGATCCTCCATGATGTTACGGATACATATATCCTTCTCGCCACCAAATACCCTGCCGAGGGATGAGCCTAATTTCTTGTATACTTCGGCATCAAGCTCATAGATTTCGATGGCAAGAGCTTTAATTTTCTCGTCATAAAATTCCATAATTCATCCCTCCTATAAAAAGAATATGATCATATCTATGATGAAAACAGGTATCAGATAACGCAATGACCACCACATGTAACCAAAGAACGATGGCATGTTGATACCGTTTTCGTCTGATAATGACTTGACCATAAAGTTCGGTGCATTTCCAATATATGTGTTGGCTCCCATAAATACAGCGCCACACGAAATTGCCATAAGCATCTTGACCGGCACCACTCCCAGTGTGGTTGCGACACCTGTAGTAAAGTGCATGGCTCCCGCTGTAGTAAGGAAAACCAGATATGTCGGTGTATTGTCGAGGAAGCTTGAAAGTGCTCCTGTTGCCCAGAACATCTCAAACGGCTTTGTGATTCCAAGACCTGAACCTGCACTCTTTAATACCATAAGAGCAGGCTGCATGGTGATGAAGATTCCGATAAAAAGCACCGCAACCTCCTGAATTGCTCCCCATGTGAAATGGTTCTGCACACGAACCTCCTTCGGTGTTGTCTTGAAGGAAAGCAGGGCTGCAAGCAGAATAATAGCAATCTCAATAATTGCAGGCACAGTGAGTGTAACCTCCCTGAATATCGGAATACCGATAACCTCTCCTGCAGCGTTCTGGAATGCAGAAAGCTTAGGAAGCACACCGCTTAGTATAACAGCTATAACAATCATTACGATATATAAAAAGTTGTGGGCACCCTTTATCCTGATAAGGGGCTCATTTTCCTTCACCTCAGGCATAAGTCCCTTAGTGATATCCTTCTGGTAGGCCTTCTTGTCCAAATGATAAAATATGGTAAGAAGCAGTATCATATTTAATACGAGAACCGGAAACAGCCTCATGCTCCAGAAGAACGATACTCCTCTTGAAAATCCCATGAGCAGTGGCGGATCTCCGATAGGTGTAAGACATCCTCCGATATTTGACACAAGAAAAATGAAAAATACCATGATGTGACGCTTGTTTTTTCTCCATGAGTTCATCTGTATAATCGGCCTTACAAAAAGCATACTGGCTCCTGTAGTTCCTATACAGCTTGAAAAAAAAGTTCCAACAGCAAGCATGATAACGTTTACCTTTGGGTTGCCGACCAGACTTCCCTCCAGCTTGATATTTCCGGCTACGCAGAACAGTCCAAAGAGCAGCACGATAAAGGTCAGATAGTCGCCTATCAGACACTCCAGTACCGTCTCTACGGCTTTTGGTGCTCCATAGAACAGCGCGAACGGAATGGCAAAAAGCAGTGACCATAAGATAACTGCATGAGCTTGATGCTTCTCCCACCATTCAGGCTTCACAAGCGGCATAACTGCTATGCACAGCAATAAACCCGCAAATGGGATACACAACATTAATAATGTGTTTGACATTCTTTTCACCTCTACTTTGTTAAAAAATAAACTAATTCAAATCTAGTTCATTTTACACCATTATTTTTTATTTGCAACTGTTTATAAGAAGATTTTAATTTATATATGTTTTTTATGTAATATTCACATTTTTATAAACAATAATGCATTACCAGTTGGTAAAATTATCTATAATATAGTCTGCATCATGAGCCATATCATCCTTTGGTGAAATATTCGATTTCACATAAAAGGCATCCATCCGGCATTCCTTTGCACCCTTGATATCGGTAGTCGAATCATTTCCTATAAAAAGCGATTTTGATACGTCAATATCATGCTTATTTATCAGCTCCCTATAAAATCTGATATCAGGCTTTTTGGTATTATAATCGGATGAGATAAATACGTCATCAAACAAATCAAAGATATCAAGTCTTTTCATCTCATAGGCTGTAAATATACGCTGCGCATTTGAAAGCAGATATACATTCTTTCCCGCCTTCTTAAGTTCCTTAAGCATCTCCTTTGTGCCCGGATAAAGCTTTATGTATTCGGTGCTCATCACCCTGAAAAACTGACCTGTATGCACCGAAAGCTCCTTTGTCGGATTCACGCCCTTTTCCTCATAAAGCTTTTCAAATACATCCTCTATATGTATCTCCGGTGATGCTTCATGGGCATATGAGATGGCAAACTGCGCATCTGCATCAGACTTTTCAATTTTCTTCTTCAGCTCTGCCTCGCTGCTCTTTACAAGTGTCTCATAGCGCTCCTTAAGCTCCTTTGCCTCATACAGTGCTCCGTAATAGCCATAGAACATGGCGAGCTTTTCCCAGATTGCAGTGTCACTCTCGTCTGTGTGAATATCCACGAGCGTACCGTAGAGGTCAAATATATAGTTATCATATGTGAGTGGAAGTTTCATGCCTTTCTCCTTTCGACAATCCATTTTTATTCCGTTATCACTAATTGTAATATGCTTTGGGGATTGGGTGCAAGTACTTTTCTTTTTTCAATAGTTTCCAATAATTTCAATAATACGTGGCATAAGCCGGTGGTGGGGGCAGGCGGTGCTGTCGTGCTGGCTACGCTTCGCTGTTAAGTGTCTGTACGAATTATGCCCGCAGGTTTTCTATGCCCGACGAAACCGCCTGCCTCCACCACCGGCTTACGCCACTTACGCTGAGATATAATGTGCCGGTCCTCACCTGCGGTTCGGACGGCACGGCGCTCTCAACCTTTATGTGGGAAGCTCAAAACCTCCACTGCTTCCCACTCGACACACTAAATTCGCCGGAGGGCATGCAGTGTGTTCTGAAGAAAATTATGAACTGCCACGAGGTTCCATATTCCCTAATAACAAAAAAAACCGGCATATCCACAATCTATCCGTACATGGGCTCGGGGCTGACTTCATAATTTTCTGAAGAATATACTACATGCCACCCCGGCATCCTCACAGCCTTTATGTGGGAAGCTCTCATCCTACGACGCTTCCCACTCACATCATCGCCCTGCGAAGCTTCGCCAATGTATTCTTCTCCATTCGTGATATGGCCACCTGATTGCGTCCAAGCACTTCTGCCACCTGCTTCTGTGTCTTATCCTGCATATAGCGGAGCATAATCAGTCTGCGCTCGCTATCATCCAGTGAGTTAAACGCCTGCTGCATTGCGATGTGATTTATCACTTTATCTGTCTCCGATGGCTTGTCTGATGCTTCTGCACTCATTTTATTGTCCAAATAATCAAGCACACTTTCATTTTCTATTGACGATGCATTTTTATCAGCTTCCATGGCAATTATTATATCCTGTTTTGACATACCGGAAATAATTTCCATTTTTTCAAGTGATATTTCACTATTTTCATTCATTCTGTATTTTTCTCTGATAATTGCAATTTTTCTTGCATCATCCAGTATTTTTCGACTGATATGTACCATTCCATCATCACGTAGAAAGCGCTGTATTTCCCCTATTATCAACGGTACTGCGTATGTAGAAAAGGCAAAGCCCTTACTTTCATCAAATCGCTGCGCTGCCTTTGTCAGCCCAACTGCTCCTATCTGAAATAAATCCTCCCGGTCAACTCCTCTGTTTCTAAAGCGTTTCATAACTAAATAAATCAGGTTTATATTTTCTGTGACAAGTCTGCTGATTTTGTCACTCTTCATAGTACTTTTTTCATCTTTACTGTTGTTCCGTGTCCCGGTTCTGATGTAACTGTCAGCGCGTCCATAAATGCTTCCATGAATGAAAAACCCATGCCTGATCTGTCAAGCTGTGGTTTGGATGTGTATAACGGTTCCATTGCTTTTGCCACATCCTGTATGCCTACTCCGCTATCTGATATTTCTATGTAAAGCTCCCTGCCTATGTAGCTGCAATTCATATGTACCTGTGGACAACTTTTTTCTTCTGCTGCCTGGTGATCTGCCTGACCGGATGAAATATTGTCATCCCCCATCTCATAGCCATGGATAATTGCGTTTGTCACCGCCTCTGACACTGCTGTCTTTACGTCCTCCACGTCATCTAGTGTGGGGTTTAATTGTGCCATAAACATGGCTGCTGTCATTCTCGCAAATGCCTCATTCTCTGAAATTGCATCAAAGCTAAGCGATATATGATTTGTTTTTGCTGCGTTCATTATGCTCCCTTTCTGTCTGATTATATTTTAATTTAATTCAGTTTTAAAGCTTATGTACAATAGTGTAAATGCCGGCACATTTCAAAAGCTTGTCCACTCTGTCCGACATATTGCAAACTGACACCGAGCTGTCATTAAAGTACTTAAGCTTCTTTGTTCTTCCTATTATCACCCCAATGCCGGAGCTGTCCATAAATTCTGTCTGTTTCATGTCAAATACTATTTTTCTGACACCACAGCCCTCTATAAGTGCATCAAGCTCTGCGATTATCTGCCCGGCGCAGTGGTGATCCACCTCCTTTGGCATAAGGTATGTCACCCGGTCTGCTTCCTTGATATAATTTTCTATCATGTCACACTCTTCCTTTCCTGCTCATATAAAAAAGACACCGGAGATTATCTGGTGTCTTTCGTAATTCTATATTTAATTATTGCCTCGCAGCAGTTGTTTTACTGCTGTTCCTGTGCCAGATAATTCTTTGATGTTCTGGCCTTCTCAGTGCCTGCGTAGTTGTCTACCACATACTGATAATATGGCTTTGCAGATGCTAAGTCACCTGACTTCCTGAACGACTGCGCCAGGTAATATGCAACTGAACCATCCCTGTATGCCTCATCCATGCCGACAAGCTTCTGGAATGTAGGGATTGCACTCTGATAATCGCCACTGCTGTATGATGAGTATGCCTGACTGTACAGTGCTTCCTTATATGAATCTGCAATTGAACCATTGAGCGTATCATATGTCTGCTTAGCCGAGTCACTCAGGTAGCTTGTGTTGATATTTTCAAGTGCTTCTCCTGCCTTTATTACATCATTGGTTGTATAGTATACATAGGCATTGAGCAAAGCCTCATATGTGGAAATCTGGTCTGATACTCCATCATTTTTCTTCTTCTCGTCCTCAAGCTCCTTCTTTAGCTTGTCTATCTGATCATTAAGTCCACTGATGGTCTGCCCATTTGTGGAAATCGTATCATTGGCCGATAATAGCTGCTTCTTTGCATCTGTTTTCGACTGGCTTTTTATGCCCGGAACCACAAGGAAGCACGTAACCGCCACTCCGACTACCAGACCGATTATAATATAGAGTATATTTGCCCACATTGAGCTCTCCCTGAATCGCTTTGGCATAATGATTGTTTCGTTTCCACTCTGGTAGGAAATTAAATCATCATTTTTCTTTTTTCTCTCTGTTCCTTTTTCCTTGAGACGCCTGTTCACTTCTTTTAAGTATCTGAGGGTAGTGATATTGTCTGTATCTATCTTGCCTGCATCGCGTAAGGCTTTCTTTGCCTTATCCAGATGTCCCTCCTCCAGATATAAAAGAGCCAAAAGCTGATGTCCCTTTACAAGCTTTGGATTTAAGGATAACACCTTTCGAAGCTGTATAACCGCAAGGTCCTTACTGTCCTGCTTGCAATAAGTTAAAGCCTGATTATATTTTTTAATGGTCTGATTGATTGTTTCGAGCTGATTTCTGTTATTATGAATCTGATCTATATACTTCTTTGCCAGATTATCATCAGGCTGATAGTTTGCACTGATGACCCACTCACTTAAGGCGTCAACCATCTCACCCATCTCATAGTATATGAGACCTAACAGATTCCTTGCCTGGATATTGTACTTATAAAACTTAAGACTCTGCCTGAGAGAGATAATCGCTCCGGACAGATTTCTCACCTGTGCCTTTTGTAAACCATCATTGTAGTATGAGTTGGATATTCTAATAGCTCTTTTAAAAAGTGAAAGATCAGCCCCACATACAGGGCATTTATCGTTCCAGCCTGCATCTTGTCCGCATTTATAACAAATCATCTTAATTCACCCTGCCTTTTGTCCTGCTCACGTAATAACTGTGCAATGATATCTGTGACATCTGTCAGATCGTGGCTGTAAATCGCAGATTCAGCCTCCTCTATCTCTAGACTTGGCTCATAGTTCTTTATTTCTTCATCAAAATTTATCATAATCCTGCCTCCATAATTACCTGCTAAATAATCCCATCAAAAAAGGGTCACTATATATTATAATAAAGTAACCCCTTTATGCAAGTATATTTCCATTAAGATTTAATAAAAATATCGCAATTTTTTTATTTCATCGACAGCATCACGACTGCCTTGTCCTTCTCCTTGAACTCAATCTTGTCGAATTCCTCCTTGGTGACGAGCTTTGAGTTGTTAATACACACCTCGACATTTGGATATACATGCTCCAAAACCTGTACTGTCGCGCCTGTCGAGCGCTCCACTATGCCCTTAAGCCGCTCCAGCTCCTCCTTATCTTCGGTAAACTCTGCTGTTTTCTCAATTTTTGCCCTGACAAGCGCAAGCTTCTTTTCCTCAAGATTCATACCGTCAGCAGCACTGCCCATCATCTGTTCTATCTGCTTTATGCCTGCATTGATATTGTTAAGCAGCATCTGCTTTTGATCAACAAGCTTTTCAAGCTCTGCTATCTTTATCTTAATCTTTTTATGCACGCCCACATGCACCTCAGTCTTGATAAAGGCATCATTACCCAGGTTTTGCACCTCAATGCCTGCACAGCCATATACTTTTCCACCGACTATGCTTGCATGTCCACCATTGAAGATTACCTTATCATTGCTGACCACATTGCAGTTGATTGCAGAATCAGCCTCCACAAAGCCATCTACCTCCACATCGGTATACTCCATGAACTTGGCAAACAGATTGCCTTTTACAATAATCCGGGCCTTTCCCATACCAATCATGCCATTCCTTAGAATCAGGTCATTGCCGGCCTCAAGCACACAGCCCTCGCAAACACCATCTATCGTGATGGACTTTGCAGCCCTTATTCTGGCTCCTGTCTTCACACTGCCATGTATGATAACGTCCCCGACAAAATCTATATTTCCTGTTCCCACATCCACATCACCGTTTATTTCAAGAATAGGAAGAATAATAATTCGATTCTTGTGCCTTTCAATTTTGCCATCGATAGCAGCTGTATATGTAAGTCCATCGACAGATTTGTCAAAGCCACGCCCCACAAGCGGTGGCAGTCCCTTGCCTTTCTTTGCGGCAATTACCCTGCCAAGCACATCAATACCATCCTCACCTGCAACAGGCTCACAATAGTTTGCAATCGTCTGGCCTTTTTTGACCACCTCAACCGAGTGCACACTCCAGTAATCCACTGAGCCATCACTCTTAACCGTTGGGCGGTGGTTCAAGTCACTGTCGAAGTAAAAATCAAAGTATCCATCAGCCCCGTCAACAGCCGGCTTTCCCTTTGCAAAAAGCACTTCCCTGCCCATAAGTCTTTTTTCTACCATATCTGAAATGGTCTCGCAATTGATGCCGTATATCACACCATTGCGGTTTACAGCTTCAAGCACCTCATCCACTGTATAGTGGTATTCTTCTTCAACAGTGGGCAGCATGATAAATGCCTCCATCCTGTCGTTGCTTATTCTGATAACTGGCTCTCTCTTTATACCGGTATCATCCATATTTTTTCCTCACTATATATCGGCCTTTTTGTTCCTGCTAAAGTATAACTATCCTGCTATTTCTTTAATAAATGCATTTATGTATTATTCTCACTTTCACTCATTATATCATCATTTAAATTTTAAGAAAAGCCACTAAATATAAAAAATCCGGGCAATATCATTCATTGATACTATGCCCGGATTTTTCTGCAATCTGAATCTTTTACAGAATTTGAGTAAATTCCGACACTTATTTTATGCAGT
>UMBD01040888.1_pt1 | contig 14021 bp, 9 predicted proteins | sample 1963891 | NCBI WGS metagenome assembly UMBD01 (sample SAMEA4835934, study PRJEB28245) | human gut metagenome | biome: gut microbiome; material: fecal sample | place: Denmark | collected 2008 | reverse complement strand
GGGATGTGGATATGCTGAATGAGCAGGGAGCTGTTTCTGTAAATACTATCAGGAAACTGCCGACCTACCATGTGATCATTTTTGCCAGAAATGAGACAGGGCGCATTAATCTGTATAAATTAGTGAGTCAGTCGCACCTGAAGTATTATCACAGACGTCCACGTGTCCCCAAAAGTGTGCTGGAGCAGTACAGAGACGGACTTCTGGTGGGAAGTGCCTGTGAAGCAGGGGAACTGTATCAGGCAATTCTGAGAAATGCACCGGATACTGAGATAGCCAGACTGGTAAATTTCTATGATTATCTGGAGATCCAGCCTGTTGGAAATAACAGATTTATGATAGCAGATGATAAGCATGATATGATCAGTTCCGAAGAAGACCTGAAGGAGATAAACAGAAAGATCGTTAAGCTTGGAGAGCAGTTTAAGAAACCGGTAGTTGCAACCTGTGATGTGCATTTCATGGATCCACAGGATGAGATTTACAGAAGGATCATTATGGCCGGAAACGGATTCTCAGATGCAGATGAGCAGGCACCGTTGTATTTACGTACCACAGAGGAAATGCTGGAAGAATTTGCTTATCTGGGAAGCGAGAAAGCAGAAGAAGTTGTCATTACAAATACAAATAAGATCGCAGATATGATTGAGAAGATATCACCTATTCATCCGGACAAATTCCCGCCGGTCATTGAGAATTCCGACCAGGATCTGAAGAATATCTGTTTTACAAAAGCGCATGAAATGTATGGAGATCCATTGCCGGAGATTGTGGAAAGCAGGCTTGACAGGGAACTGAATTCAATCATTTCCAATGGGTATGCCGTAATGTATATCATTGCACAGAAGCTTGTATGGAAGTCAAATGAAGATGGTTATCTGGTAGGTTCGCGAGGTTCTGTAGGATCTTCTCTGGCAGCTACCATGTCCGGTATCACAGAGGTAAATCCTCTGCCGCCGCATTATCTCTGTCCTAATCCGGACTGCAAATACAGTGATTTTGATTCACCGGAAGTAAAGCAGTATGCAGGTATGGCAGGATGTGATATGCCGGATAAGATCTGTCCGAAATGTGGAACCAGGATGAAAAAAGAAGGGTTTGACATTCCTTTTGAGACATTCCTTGGATTCAAGGGAGATAAGGAACCGGATATTGACCTTAACTTTTCAGGAGAGTATCAGGCTAATGCACACAGATATACAGAGGTTATTTTTGGTAAGGGGCAGACATTCAAGGCAGGGACTATCGGTACGCTTGCGGAGAAAACTGCATTTGGTTATGTGAAGAATTATTTTGAAGAGCGTGGTGTGCATAAACGTTACTGTGAGATCAACCGCATCGTACAGGGATGTACAGGCGTGCGGCGTACAACAGGACAGCATCCGGGAGGCATTATCGTACTTCCTGTAGGTGAGGAGATTGAGAAATTTACTCCTGTCCAGCACCCTGCGAATGATGTGAACAGTGACATTATCACCACACATTTTGATTATCATTCTATTGACGGAAACCTGCTGAAGCTTGATATACTTGGACACGATGATCCCACTATGATCCGAATGCTGGAGGATTTAACGGGAATCAGTGCCAGGGATGTTCCCCTGGATCAGAGGGATGTCATGTCATTGTTTGCAAGTACAAAGGCTTTGAAAATTGAACCGGAAGATATTGGCGGATGTAAGCTCGGATGTCTGGGAATCCCGGAATTTGGTACAGATTTCGCCATGCAGATGCTTATTGACACCAAGCCGAAATACTTCTCTGACCTGATCCGTATTGCAGGGCTTTCTCATGGTACGGATGTATGGCTGGGTAATGCCCAGGTGCTGATCCAGGAGGGTAAGGCAACCATTTCCACAGCTATCTGTACCCGAGACGATATTATGATCTACCTTATCGGAAAAGGAGTGGAAAGTGGCCTTGCGTTTACGATCATGGAGAGCGTCCGTAAGGGAAAAGGTCTTCGTGATGAGTGGATCGAGACCATGAAAGAGCATGGAGTTCCGGACTGGTATATCTGGTCCTGTAAGCTGATCAAGTATATGTTCCCGAAGGCCCACGCAGCAGCATACGTTATGATGGCGTACAGAATTGCGTGGTATAAGGTGTTTCAGCCACTGGCATACTATGCGGCATATTTCAGTATCCGCGCCACAGCGTTCTCCTATGAGATGATGTGTATGGGAAAGGAACGCCTGGAGTATTATATGGCAGAAATTCGCAAAAAAGGTGATTCAGCATCTAAAAAAGAACTGGATACCCTGAAGGATATGCGTATTGTACAGGAAATGTACGCACGTGGATTTGAATTTGTACCGATTGATCTTTATACTGCCAAGGCACAGAGATTTCAGATCGTGGATGGGAAACTGATGCCGTCACTTGCAACTATTGACGGACTGGGAGATAAGGCGGCAGATGCAGTGGTTGATGCTGCAAAACAGGGAAAATTCTTGTCAAAAGACGACTTCCGCGACAGAACAAAGGTCAGCAAAACGGTTATTGATCTGATGGATGATCTGAAATTATTCGGAGATATCCCGCAGTCGAACCAGATGTCATTATTTGACTTTACAGGATGAGCATAAATTCTGTGACCGCAAAGTGTGTTGCAGGGCATGGTGCAGACAGCAACATAAAATGCTCTGACATCATAATATATGATAACAGGAGATGGATATGAAGAAAGACGAACTTAGATATTTACAGAGACTTGCAGAAATTTATCCTACAATCGGAAAGGCATCTACGGAGATTATCAATCTTCAGTCAATCCTGAATCTGCCGAAGGGAACGGAACACTTTATGTCAGACCTTCATGGGGAGTATCAGGCGTTTTCACATGTGCTCAGAAATGGTTCCGGTGCAGTGAGGAAGAAGATTGATGATGTGTTTGGACATACATTAAGTAACAATGATAAGCGTTCTCTGGCAACTCTGATCTATTATCCGAAAGAGAAGATGGATCTTGTCAAAGATACGGAAGAAGATATGGAAAACTGGTATAAGATCACGCTCTACCGTCTTATTGAAATCTGTAAGACAACAGCCTCCAAATATACCAGATCCAAAGTACGAAAAGCTCTTCCCGCAGATTATGCTTATGTGATCGAAGAACTGATCACAGAGAAAGCGGAGGTTCTTGACAAAGAGGCATATTATGATTCCATTGTAAATACGATCATTGAGATCGGCAGTGCGGAGAATTTTATCATTGCGCTTGCAGAACTGATCCAGCGTCTGGTCGTGGATCATTTACATATTCTGGGGGATATTTATGACAGAGGTCCTGCTCCACATTTCATTATGGATCGCCTGATGCAGTATCACTCCCTGGATATTCAGTGGGGAAACCATGATGTTGTCTGGATGGGTGCGGCAGCAGGACAGAAAGCCTGTATTGCAACAGTGGTAAGAAACAGTATCCGTTACGGAAATCTGGATATTCTTGAGGATGGATACGGAATCAATATGCTTCCTCTGGCGACCTTTGTGATGGAGGCGTATAAGGATGATCCCTGCGAGATTTTTGCTATGAAAGGTGCTTCCAATTATAATGTTCTTGAGGAAGAACTGGGCAAAAAAATGCACAAGGCTATTGCTGTGATCCAGTTTAAATTAGAAGGTAAACTGGTGCGCAGACATAAAGAATTCCAGATGGAAGACAGAGCACTTCTTCATCGGATCAATCCGGAAAAAGGGACGATCACACTGCCTGACGGAAAAGAATATCCGCTTCGCGACAATAATTTTCCGACTATTGACTGGAAACATCCATACGAACTTACAGCCGGAGAAAAAGAAGTTATGGACAAACTGTCCTCTGCATTCAGAAACTGTGAAAAACTGCAAAACCACATCCGTCTCCTACTTGACAAAGGCGGGCTTTATACAGTATATAACGGAAATCTTCTGTTTCACGGAAGCATTCCTCTGAATGAAGACGGAACATTCCGGGAAGTACAGATTTATGGAAAAAGCTACAAGGGAAAAGAACTGTACGATGTACTGGAAACCTATGTGCGCAGAGCATTCTATTCTGTAGGAAAAGAAGAACAGAAGAAGGGCAGAGATATTATGTGGTATATCTGGGCAGCTCCGAATTCACCATTGTTTGGCAAGAGCAAGATGAGTACTTTTGAAAGATATTTCATAGAGGATCCTTCTACACATGAAGAGAAGAAGAATGCTTATTACCGCCTCTGGGAGAATGAAGAAGTGGTAGATAATATGCTTCGTGAATTTGGTCTGGATCCGGAAAAAGGGCATATCATCAATGGCCATGTTCCGGTACACCAGAGTGAAGGAGAAAGTCCTGTAAAATGTGATGGAAAGGTTATCGTGATTGACGGTGGTTTTTCCAAGCCATATCAGAAAGTAACGGGAATTGCCGGATATACGCTGATCTATAATTCCTATGGACTGAATCTTACTGCTCATGAACCGTTTACGTCCAAAGCAGATGCTGTGGCAAGAGAGACTGATATTGTATCGAACCGCGTGGCAGTCAGCTACATGTCCAGACGCCAGCTTGTGGGTGATACAGATACAGGACATGCACTGAAAGAGAGAATACAGGAATTGATTCAGCTGCTGGATGGATACAGAACAGGTATCATCAAGGAAAAGAAATAAGGTTAAAACTCTTTACTTCTAAATTTTCATTCTATATAATGGGAGTGTTGTGTGATATAACTGTTTTTACGGCAATCTGGCAGGATAAGAACTGTTATAGTGAAGGAAAACGTTATGAAACGGGCTATAGTAATCTTTTTAAATGGATTATCGAAGAGGATTATTATAAAAGTTGCCTGAAGATGATGAACAAAAGGAGAATACGATAATGGGTGGAATTTTTGGAGTAGCATCAAAGTCCAGTTGCATTCTGGACCTTTTCTTCGGAATTGATTATCATTCCCATCTGGGAACACGCAGAGGCGGAATGGCAGTGTATGATAAGAAACGTGGTTTTGACCGCGTGATTCATAACATTGAAAATGCACCGTTCAGGACGAAATTTGATGGTGACATTGGTGAGATGGAGGGAAATCTGGGAATCGGATGTATTTCAGATAATGAACCTCAGCCTCTTCTGGTGCGCTCTCATCTTGGCAACTTTGCAATTACCACAGTTGGAAAAATCAATAACATGGATGAACTGATTGCCAACTGTTTTAAAAACGGATGCACTCATTTTCTGGAAATGAGTGGAGGAAGCGTAAATCCCACAGAAATGGTAGCTGCACTGATCAATCAGAAAGACAACATGATTGAGGGAATCCGTTATGCGCAGGAAGTGATAGAAGGTTCCATGACCATGCTGATCCTGACACCAAAGGGGATTCTGGCAGCACGTGACCGTCTGGGAAGGACTCCACTGATCGTGGGAAAGAAAGAAGATGCCTGTTGTGTATCTTTTGAAAGCTTTGCATACCTGAATCTTGGATATGAAGACCTGAAAGAACTGGGCCCCGGAGAAATTGTTGCAGTGACTCCGGATGGTGTGGAAACCCTGCAGAAACCAGGGGAAGAGATGCGAATCTGTTCTTTCCTCTGGGTATATTACGGATATCCTACTTCGGCATACGAGGGTGTGAATGTAGAAGAAATGCGTTATCATTGCGGTGATATGCTGGCCAGGAGAGACAGGGGAGAAGTAAATCCCGATATTGTAGCCGGTGTTCCGGATTCCGGTATTGCCCATGCGATCGGATATGCGAACCAGTCCGGTGTGCCTTTTGCCCGTCCGTTTATCAAATATACACCAACCTGGCCAAGATCATTTATGCCTACACAGCAGAGCCAGAGAAATCTTATCGCAAGAATGAAGCTGATTCCTGTACATCGTCTGATCAAGGATAAGAGCCTTCTGATGATCGATGATTCTATTGTACGTGGAACACAGTTAAGAGAAACAACGGAATTTCTTTACAGAAATGGTGCAAAGGAAGTACATATCCGTCCTGCGTGTCCGCCTTTACTTTATGGATGCAAATATCTGAATTTCTCACGTTCAAAATCAGAGATGGATCTGATCACAAGACGTGTGATCGCCAAACGCGAGGGAGAGAATGTCAGTGATAAAGTCCTGGCAGACTATGCAGATCCAAATTCAACAAATTATAAAGAAATGCTGGAAGAAATCCGTAAGGAGCTGAATTTCACATCACTGAAATTCCACAGACTTGATGATCTGAAAGCTTCCATTGGAATTTCACCATGTAAACTCTGTACCTATTGCTGGGATGGAAAAGAATAAGTAACGAACAAGAAACAGAAGAGGAGATGCAGATTTGTCGGTAACAAACAACGGGAAACAGAAACGGAATAAAAAGAAAAAAAGACTTATAAAACTTCTGATAATTGTAATTATCCTGTTTATCCTGCTTATGCTGGCAGGCACTCTGCTGCTTCAACACAGAAAGAATGTGGACAGAGAGCAGAGAAAAGCAGAAGCGATCGCGGCACTGGAAAGAGTTCCCACTGTAACACCGACACCTGCAGCTACGCCCACACCTACCCCAACACCGATTCCTACGGTAACGCCAACACCGGTTCTGGAACGGGCTTATGTTTTTAACCCGGAGGATTATCTGGGAACCTGGCGCAGTAAGAACGGCAGGGTTAAGATCAAAATTAAGAAACTCAGTCAGAAGTCGGTTACCTTTACTTATTCACAGACAAATAAGAAAAAGACAGCCACCTGCAAGGCAAAAGTAAAGAAATCCGTCGCAGGAAATGCAACCAGATTCTCGTTTACAGACTCGCTGGGAAATGTAGCAAAGGGTTATCTTACCTTTGATAATGGTCGTCTTTATGTGAATATTAAGACAAAAACAAAAGCGGAGGGTGCAAAAGTCCATCCTTCTGTGGATACTGTTATGATAAAAGAATAAAAGATACAAAAAATATAAAAGGATTCAGTAACATAAACAGTTACAGGAATCCTTTTATATTAAAAAAAGTGATTTTACTTATTTATTCATCTCTTTTTTATCAGTGCGTCCTACCAGATAATCAACACTTATATCGTAATAATTTGCCAGTCTGATAAGCATTTCAACCGGGATATTGCGTGAACCTGTCTCATAGTGAGAGTAGGAACGCTGGCTGATGTGAAGAATTTCGCTGAGCTGTTTCTGTGACATGTCAGCATCTGTACGTAAATCCTGAATACGCTGAAATTTCATATAGTTCACCTCTCTGTTTTGTAGTGTACTCCCAAACATGATCTGTGAAAAGCCTTCGCAGATTATGTACTGAAAAAAGTATAAAACAGAACAAAATGAACGGTTGCAAAACAGAGCAAAATGGTCTATTATAAAAATAATCTTTTTTCTAATCTGATTTCTGAAATAATTTCCAATACAATTTAAGTGATGTAACTATTCAGTCGTCCGCTGTTTGGCGAGCATAAATATCGGGGGAGATTTATGCCGGAAGAAAGGAGTTTATATTTGTTTGCAAGTGTATTATCAGCTGCAATTTTTGGGGTGGAAGTATGCCCTGTGCAGGTAGAAGCTGATGTAAGTAACGGACTTCCTTCCTTTATCATGGTAGGATTTCCTTCTGCGCAGGTAAAGGAAGCGCAGGAACGGGTACGCACAGCACTCAAGAATAATGGTTATCAGTTTCCACCAAAGAGAATTACCGTCAATTTTGCTCCTGCAGACATGAAGAAAGAGGGAGCCGGTTTTGATGTACCGGTGGCAGCAGCAGTGTTGGCTGCTTTTGAGATGATCAGCCCTCAGGTTGTCAGCAGAGTTATGATGGCAGGGGAGATCGGTCTGGACGGAGAAATCCATGGGATATCCGGAATCTTGCCGATTGTGTTGTGTGCAAGAAGTTTGGGCAGCCGTTTTTGCGTAGTTCCCTATGAGAATCTGAAAGAAGGAAGACTGATCAGAGATGTGCCGGTAGCAGGAGTAAAAAATTTACGGGAACTGGTCGAGTGCCTTAAGAATCCGGAACCGTATCTGACGAGGGAAATACAGGAAGAAATTCCTTCTATTATAAATACAGATATGGGAATGGATTTTTCAGACATTGAAGGACAGGAAGGGGCAAAAAGAGCGGCGGAAATTGCAGTAAGCGGATTTCACAATCTTCTCCTTATCGGACCTCCGGGAACGGGCAAAACCATGCTTGCCAGAAGACTGCCGACGATCATGCCTGGGCTTGGATTTGAAGAAAAGCTGGAGCTTACCAGAATTTACAGTATTGCAGGACTTCTTTCAAGAGAACATCCTCTGATCGATGAGCGACCATTTCGCAGCCCTCATCATACAAGTACTCCGCAGGCAATTGCAGGAGGCGGGCGTAATCCCAGACCCGGCGAAATCACTCTTGCGCATAAAGGTGTACTCTTTCTGGATGAAATGCCGGAATTTTCCAGAGCAAGTCTGGAACTTCTGCGACAGCCCATGGAGGATAAAGTGATCCAGATAGCCAGAGCAAGCGGAACTTACAACTTTCCGGCGGATTTTATGTTATGTGCAGCGATGAATCCCTGTCCCTGCGGTTATTATCCGGATTTAAACAGATGCACCTGTACAGCAGGTGAGATCACACATTATATGGGAAAGATCAGTCGCCCTCTTCTGGACAGAATTGATATCAGCACTGAGGTACCGCCGGTTTCTTTTTCACAGCTTCACTGTGGAAGAAAGGGAGAAAATTCCGCTGCTATCAGAAAAAGAGTGGAAAAAGTACAGAAGATCCAGGAAGAACGGTATAAAGATGAGAAAATAAATTTTAACGGGCAGCTGAAGAGCAGTCTGATCGATAAATTCTGCCCTCTTACAGACAGCGCATCCCGACTTCTGGCAAGAGCCTTTGAAAAAATCGCATTCAGTGCCAGATCCTATCACAGGATCCTGAAGGTAGCCAGAACAATTGCGGATATGGAAGGGGAAGAAATGATTGCCGGTCATCATATCGGAGAAGCACTTTCGTACAGGGCATTTGACAAAGATTCTGTCATAAAATAAAGGTCAGTGAGGTATTTTATATGGAAAGAACTGATGTGAAAAATAATCATACAGAAGAATACAGTACAGGTCAGATACGATGTATTGAGAAATCAGATCCGGAATATCCTCAGATAATGAAGCAGTATTCCTCCATGCCGGCAAAGCTTTATGTAAAAGGCAGACTTCCTGATCCTAAGAGAAGAACGGTGGCAGTGATCGGTGCCAGAATGTGCAGTCCTTATGGAAGGATGCAGGCATTCCGGTATGCGAAAGCGTTAAGTGTAGCTGGAGTCCAGATTATCAGCGGTATGGCACTTGGCATTGATTCAGAAGGACATAAAGGCGCACTGGAAGGAAAGATGCCTACATTTGCGGTGCTTGGAAGTGGTGTTGATGTATGCTATCCGAAATCTAACAGAAAACTTTATGAGAGGATCTTATGGGAAAATGGTGGGATCATCAGTGAATGTCCACTGGGTTCAGGACCTGTTTCCTGGCATTTCCCGGCGCGAAACCGGATCATCAGTGCTTTGTCAGACGCGGTTCTGGTAGTGGAAGCAAAAGAAAACAGCGGTTCGCTGATTACTGCGGGATTTGCACTGGAACAGGGAAAGATGGTCTATGCGATTCCGGGGGCAGTGACAGATGAACTCAGCAGAGGCTGCCATAAGCTGATCTACGACGGCGCAGGGATTGCATACTGTCCGGAAATTATGCTGGAAGAACTTGGAATTTCGATGGAAAAAGTAACACAAAACGGTGAAAAAAACAACTTGGGACTTGCAAGAGATTTGAATATGGTGTATAGTTGTCTCGATTTACGACCAAAAAATCCCGACTACATTGTGAGAAAAACAGGCTTTTCCCCGGCACAGGTAAGCAACTGTCTTGTGGAACTGACACTGCGGGGGCTCATAAGAGAGAGCGGGAGACATTATTATGTAAAAGACAGTTGACGATTTATGATTATTGTGCTTCACGTTTCTGCGGCGCAGGGCGATTTTCATATGTAACAATATCGCTGTCAGGCAATGTGCCCATTCAGGGACACTGTGAAGAATAACAGATTACGACTAGGAGAGGTAGCATGGCGAAATATCTGGTGATAGTAGAATCACCTGCAAAAGTGAAAACAATAAAGAAATTTCTCGGTGCGAATTACGATGTGGAAGCTTCTAACGGACATGTCCGTGATTTCCCGAAGAGTCAGTTCGGAATTGATGTTGAGCATGATTTTGAACCCAAATATATAACGATCAGAGGAAAGGGAGAACTGCTTGCAAAGCTTCGCAAGGCTGCAAAGAAAGCAGATAAGATTTATCTTGCAACTGACCCTGACCGCGAGGGAGAGGCAATTTCCTGGCATCTGATGCAGGCATTAAAAGAAGATCCGAAGAAGATGCACAGGATTACCTTTAACGAGATTACCAAGACAGCAGTAAAATCATCAATCAAACAGGCCAGAGACCTGGATATGGATCTGGTAGATGCACAGCAGGCAAGACGTATGCTTGACCGTATGGTAGGTTATACCATCAGCCCGCTTCTCTGGGCAAAAGTCAAGAGAGGCTTAAGTGCGGGGCGCGTACAGTCTGTTGCGCTTCGTATCATCTGTGACAGAGAAGATGAGATCAATGCGTTTATTCCGGAAGAATACTGGAGCCTGGAGGGAGATTTTCAGGTGAAGGGTGAGAAGAAACCGCTGCAGGCGAAGTTTTATGGAACAGATAAAAAGATGGATATCCACAGCAAAGAGGAAATGGATAAACTTCTGGCCTCTCTGAAAGATAAAGAATATGAGATCAATGAAGTAAAGAAAGGCGAGAGGATCAAGAATGCACCGCTTCCCTTTACTACAAGTACCTTACAGCAGGAAGCAGCCAAGACCTTAAACTTTTCCACACAGAAGACAATGCGTCTGGCACAGCAGCTGTATGAAGGAATTGATATCAAAGGAAATGGAACGGTAGGTGTGATCTCTTATCTGCGTACAGATTCCACCCGAATCTCAGAGGAAGCAGATGCTGCTGCAAGAGAATATATCACTGCTCAGTACGGAGAGGATTATGTTTCAAAGTCTGAGAAAGCTGTGAAAAAGGGACAGAAGATCCAGGATGCTCACGAAGCGATCCGTCCTACAGACATCAGCCGTACACCGGCTGTACTGAAGGAATCTCTTTCAAGAGATCAGTTCAGACTGTATCAGCTTATCTGGAGACGTTTTGCGGCCAGCAGAATGGCTCCTGCAAAATACGAAACAACATCTGTAAAGATTGGTGCAGACCAGTATATTTTTACAGTCTCTGCCTCCAAGATCATATTTGACGGATTTATGTCTGTATACACAGATGAAGAGGACCAGAAAAAAGGAAATGTTCTGAATCAGAGTCTTGAAAGAGGAATGAAGCTTAGTCTTAAGGAACTGAAACCAGAACAGCATTTCACGCAGCCGCCTGCACATTATACAGAGGCATCTCTGGTCAAGACTATGGAAGAACTGGGGATCGGACGTCCAAGTACCTATGCGCCGACGATCACAACGATCATCAGCCGCCGTTATGTTGCAAAAGAACAGAAGAACCTGTATGTTACAGAGTTGGGGGAAGTTGTCAATAATATTATGAAACAGGCTTTCCCGAGTATTGTAGATGTAAACTTCACTGCGACTATGGAAGGGCTTCTGGACTGTGTGGCAGCAGGAACTGTAAAGTGGAAGACAGTAGTAAGCAACTTCTATCCGGATCTGAAGAAGGATGTAGATGCTGCAGAGGAAGAACTTGAAAAGGTTGATATTCAGGATGAAGTGACAGATGTGATCTGCGAAAACTGTGGCAGACATATGGTGATCAAATATGGTCCTCATGGACGATTCCTTGCATGTCCGGGATTTCCGGAATGCAAAAATACCAAACCATATTTTGAGAAGATCGGGGTGGCATGTCCGAAATGTGGAAAAGAGATTGTGCTAAAGAAAACCAAAAAAGGACGTAAGTACTACGGATGTGAGGATAATCCGGATTGTGATTTCATGTCCTGGCAGAAACCATCAGCAAAGAAATGCCCGAAATGTGGAAGCTATATGGTGGAAAAGGGGAATAAGCTTGTCTGCAGCCAGGAGACATGTGGATATGTAGAGGCAAAGGACGAGAAAGAATAATAACGGATTGTAAATGTTATAAATGGGACTGTTGCAGCAGTTGAAAATGAATTTCATTAATGCAACAGTTCCGTTTTTTGTCTTACAGTCAGTGACTTTCTGACTTTTTGTCTTCAATCCTTTGAATTTTTGATGATGATATTTATTGAATAATATTATAAAAGGAATCTATTTTCAGAAAAGCAAAAATAAATAAAAAAATAGTAAAATTTGTCTTGTAATTTGACTTTAAAACGTGTAAAATCAAAGTATCAGTAATGTTAATGACCATGTGTGTCTGAATCTTCCTTGCGAGCAAAAGAAAGTGACTGCTCATTTATGAAATAATGACAGAAAGATTTCGGATATGTACAGGGTGAAAGGAGGACAATATGAGTGTTCAGCTGCTGGATAGAACAAGAAAAATTAATAAACTTCTGCATAACAGCAGTTCCAGCAAAGTGGTATTTAATGACATCTGTCAGGTTCTGATGGAGACACTGAGTTCCAACATTCTGGTTCTCAGTAAAAAAGGAAAGGTTCTGGGTGTCAGTTTATGCCCAGGAGTAGAGGAGATCACTGAACTGATCGAGGACAAGGTTGGCGGATATGTAGATTCCCTGTTAAACGAGAGATTTCTGGGTGTCCTGTCAACAAAAGAGAATGTAAATCTTCAGACACTGGGATTTGAACATGTATCAAGCAGTTATCAGGGAATCATTAATCCGATAGATATTGCAGGGGAACGACTGGGTACTGTATTTATGTATCGTTATGAGAAACCATATGACATTGAAGATATTATTGTCAGTGAATATGGAACAACCGTTGTAGGGCTTGAGATGATGAGAGCGGTTCATGAAGAGAATGCTGAGGAGGACAGAAAGCAGCAGGTAGTGAAATCTGCGTTTAATACTTTATCTTTCTCCGAACTGGAGGCGATCATCCATATTTTTGATGAACTTGACGGAGATGAGGGAATCCTGGTTGCAAGTAAGATCGCAGACCGCGTGGGAATCACCAGATCTGTTATCGTAAACGCTTTGAGGAAGTTTGAAAGTGCCGGTGTGATCGAATCCAGATCTTCCGGTATGAAGGGAACCTACATTAAAGTGCTGAATGAAGTAATCTTTGATGAACTGGAAGAGATTAAAGCTCAGAGAAATAAGAAATCCTGATATAGAAGCTTCCATAAATAATGAATGCAAGAAGGCTGTCTGCTGTATGGTGGACGGTCTTTTTATTATGTTACAGGAAATTATAGCAAGCCTCTTAATATTAATGTATTTGAAGTCAATTCAGCAGAGTGCGAAAGACAAGGAAGATATGACAAAATTATTTGTAAATTAAGAAAACAAAAGAAAAAAAGAGTATATATAAGTAAAAAAGAGAATATAGATTATTTTATAATGATAAAAGCACTTGCGAAATCGACTCATTTTCAATAATATAAGGACAGTGATTAGCACTCGAAGTAAATGAGTGCTAGCAAAAATCGGCAGGATTAGACAGAGTGCCGAAACAGTTACCGGATATTAAAAATAGCAGAGACGGTAACAGAGATTCCAGGTTGGAGAATAAAGGAGGATATAGATCATGACATTAGTACCTTTAGGTGACAGAGTTGTATTAAAACAGGTTGAAGCAGAAGAAACAACAAAATCCGGTATCGTTCTTCCGGGACAGGCACAGGAGAAACCACAGCAGGCAGAAGTTGTAGCTGTAGGACCTGGCGGAGTTGTTGACGGCAAAGAAGTAAAAATGGAAGTAGCTGTAGGTGATAAAGTTATCTACTCCAAATATTCAGGAACAGAAGTAAAAATGGATGGCACAGAATATATCATTGTAAAACAGAATGATATTCTTGCAATTGTTAAATAAGCAATATCAAAATAGAAAACATAAATGAAGAT
>UMBD01058252.1_pt1 | contig 14538 bp, 17 predicted proteins | sample 1963891 | NCBI WGS metagenome assembly UMBD01 (sample SAMEA4835934, study PRJEB28245) | human gut metagenome | biome: gut microbiome; material: fecal sample | place: Denmark | collected 2008 | reverse complement strand
CGATAAGCTGATTTTCCCGCGCCTCCGGAGTACGCGCCGGGCGCATGGAAACGCCTGATTTCGACTTTTCCAGTTCACTGTTTTTCCTGTTGCCCAATAGTCCCCACCTCCGTTGCAACAGCTTTTTTTCTGATAATATCTGAGGAACAGACAGACCCGTATCAGGAACTTTACCCGGCCCGAAAGGAGATAACCAGCCGTACAAAGCCTGCCTGCTCCTCAGATAGTATCAGTAAAAAAGAAATTACCGGAACTGAGGAACGCACCGACACGATCGCAGTGTTTTTTCCCAGTTCCGGCACAGAATATCAGCCGCCTGCCTATGCTCCCGACAGCACCGCAGCACGGGTAGTTTTCCGGTATATGTTCCGGAAATCATACTTGATTATCTCGTCTATCGCGCGCTCAACTTCGCGCTGGTTTTCCTCGTCAGAAAGTGAATCTGAGGTTCTGGCAATACGCCCCAGATATCCGCAGGTGTGGTAGCCTTTCTCTTCGTCAAAGAGAAACCAATCCGTAAACTGCTCAAACGGATCATACGGGTTGTCAAATGTAGTCAGTCTGCATTCAGTCATTCATGGTCACTCCTTTCCATCAAGATAATTGCGCACAGTTGTTGTTGAAACGCCCATCGCGTCAGCTATTTCAGCCATGGTGTAGCCGGAAGCGTCCATTGCCGACATCTTGTTTATCTTCGCCTGGCTCAGCTTTGTTCTGGTTCTCGGCGTAGCCCTCTGGCGCAGCGAGTCGATGTCCGCATTTTGAATTATCTGTGACAGCTTGTTTTCACTTATTGCGCCAGCCTGTATCGCTTCCCATTCCCGGTCTGTGATCACAACACTGGAACGCTTCGCACCGACCTTTTCACGGGCGGCTGACAGCGCCTGCTGATTGGCTTTCTTTATCTCGCTCTTCGTCATATCCGGGTTATCCCTGCGTTTGGCGTCGACCACGGATTTGGCGATCACCTGTGCGTGGCGTTCTCTGGGGGCGTTCATCAGTGCCACGTTGAGTTTCGCAGTGAGCGAAGCTACCTCGTTAGCATATACAGCCTTTGCAGAAGCGTCATACCTGATATTACCAGTAGTGACCATCTCCTTGCGAGCCTGATTTGCAAGAGACTTCATCTTGTTGGCATATTCAGCATATGCTTCCTCCTGCGGAGTTCCAGAGGACAGAGTATGTGCGTCCCTGGTCTCCGCCATTTTTGTGCTTGTCTGAGTCCGGACCTTTTCCTTTCCGGATTTGTCCGTATAAGTCTCGTAGCTTTCTTTCCAACTCTGCTCTCCGGTATCCTTGTCAATGACGGGGTTTCCGCGGCGCTTTACCACCTGGACCTCGGATTTTGACCGTGATATAAGCGTTGCCGCTCCCTCGTGATACCGTCCGTCCTCATCATAGACGCCCTGATACTTCTTTTTCAGCGCTCTGATGCCATTGTCTGCCTCGCTCTGCTTGTAATCAAGACCGTGCTTCTCTGCGTCTATTACCACCATAGAGTGTCTGACGGCACGGGCAAGTTCGTCTGAAGTAGCGCCCTTAAGCGTCATATCCGTAATGAGGTTGGATATCTTGCCCATCTCGGTCTGGGTGTTCTTCATCGGCTTGAATGTACCCTTTTCCCTGCCTCCATATTCAAGCTTCGGGTCAAATCCCTCCAGTCCTTTCAGCGCAGGCTGCGAGGATATCCGTACCTTGCCTCCGCAGGGTATCACCATTACGGTGTCACCGTCAAAGTCAGCACCGGAAAGACGGTCGGCAACTTTCTTGTTTATACCCACCGCATCCCGGGGATTTGTGCCCATCATCTTGCGTGCGTCCGCCTGTTTGTTGTTTACTGTGAGAATAGGTATCTCAAAGGTTCCGCCATGCGGATAGCGTATCAGCGCCACCTGCTCGCCGTTCCTGAAATTCGGGGCATACACCTCGTTGTCTTTCATTGACGGGACTGGCAGTATCACCTGATATTGCTGCCGTGGGAGCGCTGCCGCCTTGAGATGGACAGCCGCAGCGTCGCAATCGTCCGAAAACGACTTCAGCAGAGCTTTCTTGACAGTCGGATTATTCAGCGAGCATATCTCATCAAACTCTGCCTGCTTGTCCGAAGCCGCAAGGTCAAGCTGCTTTCTTATCAGCGACATATTCTGCTTTGAAAGGAACTGGCTCGGCAGATTGTCCGCCCATTCTCCCCAGTCTCCCTCGCTTCCTCGCTTGTTAATAAGCGACAGCTTCTTGTTTCTGTCCTTGTCGTAGTAATAACTCTGACCGCCGCCCTTAGAGCCAGTATCCGGGTCGTCAACACCCTCTTTGATAAGGGAGCCAAAGGGGTTGTCCGGGTCATTCTTTATCGGCTTCAGAACGGTGTTGCTCTTGTCGCCGCAAAGCGGAGTCCCTTTCTTCTTGTTGGTGTTGAATATCATGTCAACGCCGTCCGGCATATCATCGCTGTATACTGCCATGCCCTTGACATAGTGTGTTCCGTCCACGAGTATGCGCACCTGTGCATATCTCGACTCCCCAAGCGACAGATCGGAGACATTCCTGCGTATCTCTACAAGACCGTCCCTGTCAACGCCGCCGTCCTCCGCGTAGCGTACCTTGATACGGCTGGAGTCCATGCTTGCCGGATAGACCCATTTCTTGTCGAACGTGTCCCCACCGTCATGTGAAACGTAGTTGTCTATGTAATGAATATTCTCGAAGTTGTAAATATCCTTGTGTTCCGTCCCCGGAGGGCAGACCACTTTAAGAGTCGTGAACTTTCCAGCATTCGTCGCCTGCGGAACGCGCCCGCCGTAGACATTGTAACCCTCCAGTTCAAGCATATAGAGTGCTTCCTTGAGTTTCTCCTGCGAAACTCCAAGAGTTCTCTCCACCCCCGAGCCAACGTCTATCATTCCCTTTTCAGCTATCTGCTTTTTAAGGAATTCAGCAGTAGACTTAGCCTGCTTCATCTTCACTTCAGAGTTTGTGTTGAGAAGTGACCGTACCGAGCTGTCATTAGAGTATCCCATCTTCTCAGCTATCTGTGCAAACGAAAGTCCCCTGTCTCGCAGCGACTTTGCCTCTGCGACCTTAAGTGCGCGCTGCTCATCGGAAGCGACAGACTTCTGCGCCCGAAGTTCGGTAGTAGACATACCGAACGAATCAGCTATCTGCTTTTCAGTAAGCCCCGCCGCCTTAAGTTCGTTCACTCTTGAAAGGAAATCGCCGCTGTGCTGGTACGGATCTTCGCCCGAACCCCACGGATACCGCCCGGAGCGCCTTGGCATTCCATAGTGTATCAGAATATCATCGTTCTGTTCCATTGCTTAACACTCCTGTTCTCTGAGTTTACTTATGACCTTGTCGAAAGCGGTTATCTTGTCCATTATTGAAAGAATACATTCCGATTCAGGAACAGAGATAAGAACATCGTCGTTCTGATAGATACGCAGTTCCATCGAAATATCCATCGGCTTTACCCGGTATTCAAGACAGAACAGCGCCGCATATATTTCGAGCTGCTCCATATGTGCCGGAACAACACCGGTCTTAAGGTCATGAATACGCAGAAAATTGTTCCGGAAAGAAATAGCGTCCGCCGTGCCGAAACAGTTTTCCGAGTAGTAAAGCACCTGCTCCGGAGTCATTTTGAAGCCCACAGCGTCGTTGACATAGGAGTTAAGCGTCTGGTGCGACCTAGGTAGCTTCTGACCCAGCCTTATGCACTGAGCCGCGAACTCGTGGAGTGTAGTCCCGCGCGCGACCGCCTGAGCCTTGATAAACGTGTCAGCGACTTTTGCCTCGTCGTAGTTTATCCAGTGATATTTGCTTGCACCAAGAAACGCGTGCTGACCAGCAAGTCTTGAATGATCGTTAAAGGTCATCACGCGCCTCCCCTCTGCAAGCACGGCTGTAATTGCCGAATGACTCTGCGGATTTCTTAGTCGTTTTACTAAACGCCGCCAACGCCCCCCGAGTTATTATCAGAGCCATGACCACCGAGAAAATATTGGTTTTCATATGGTTCATTTTAGCCCTCCTTTCAATGTAAAAATAAAACCCTCAAGGTGTTCCTGCTACCTTAAGGGTTTTTGTATCAGTATTTTTTTGTTGATGCTCCATATGGCAAATCGACTATCATCGTTGAATTACGCAGAATATAAACGAGGTTCGTCAGCCGAGTGGCCAGATTGTCAGCGAGTTAAGTTGATAGCTGTAAACAGTTCTGCCAGCAGCTTGTCCGATCTTTCCAAGCGTTCACGTCGACTTTTCATATCATCGACCTCAACGCCAAGGAGTTCCCGGTAAGTTTCAACCTGTTTTATAAGGGTTCGATTCTCTTGTTCAAGAATACTGTTCTTTTCACGGAGACCCGATATCTTAATCAGTAGATACTTGATCTGTCGTTCATACCTCTCCCTAAGCTTTGTGAAATGCTTTTCCGCCGCAGTAAATTTTTTTCCTTTCATAGGCCATCCTTCTGTTCGCGCCGGATCCGGCGGCAGCTCCTGACTATCTCATTATAGCAGCTTTCGCAGAGGTCGATTCTTGCCCACCTGTATTTTACGCCTATTATATGCATATCATACAAATCTCTCACGTTGTGTGATTCCATGCTTTTAGCCTTGAGCATAAATCCGTCTTTGGCGTTCATCTCGCCGCAGATATCGCACGACCTGCATTTTACTTTAGCTATCTGTATCGGTCCTCCTTTCCACACTACCCGGTCATAAATTCATAAAGCTCACCGAGCACCTCGCCAACATTCTCAGGATATACGAACCGCGAAAAGGACATCGTATCCATCAGTCCAACGTAGTAGTTCTGATTAGGCTGATGCTGTGCAGAGGAAGAACGCTTGCATTCAAGCGAAGCCCAACGATCACCAAATAATATCAGTAGGTCGGGGATTCCCTGAACCTGGTCCATCTTGAATACAAAGCACCCCGGCAGGAGTGCCTTAATACGCTTTATAAGCCTGTCCTGAAACCCGCTCTCCAGCCGAGCACTCCGAGCCATGATGTTTTCGTCCTTTCTCAGAAAAATAAAAAGCCCCTGCGATTTTTTACGATCGCAAAGGCATAAAAGAGCAGTTTCTACTCTCTCTTCATAAAAGTCCATGTATTTTTCGCGTGCCTAAAATAGGCAAACGATACATTTTACGTGCAAGCATATAAATGGTAATCACGGCAATGCATCCACCCATTATATATGCCAATGTCAAGCCATGCCAGATGTCATGTACGGCTAACGCCGCATGTTACAGTAAAAGAATGCTGCTCAAAAATCAGCTGAACTGAGACATAATATTTGCCATCCTCAGTCTTAGCCTCAAATTTATTGTTGCTATCGGTGTAAATATCAAACTTCACATCCGTAAAAGTCTTCTTGCACTCGTCAACATATTTCTCATAATCGCCGTCCTCGTACCCGTCCACCGTAAAGCAGTACAATTTCGCGCCATCACTTATAACGTTAAACGTTGCACCCTCGAATATAGCCGAAGCGTCCGGCAGCATATCCGCCAGAGAAACCGAAGCTTCATTACTTCTCTCATCAGTGATATCTCCAACAGAAGCACCATCAGCAGCATTGGACTCAGAAGCGCCGGAACCAGAAACAACGTCAGTTACGCTGCTAGATGTGTTATTTCCCCCTGAACACCCTGCACACAACAAAACAGTACCCAAAGCCAACACAATAGCCATTTTTCTCATAAATAAAATCCTCCAAATCAAAAAAAATCAGTTGCCTTAGATATCTTCTGTGAAAAAAATCCCTCCGGAGATTTTTTGAAGACCGCCGCGATAGGGCATGGGGTGTAAGTTTATTGCCTCCCCCTATACCCTTTGACGCGCTCAGCGTGTCTTGACTAATTATAGCAAGAACATTTGCGATTGTCAATACTTATTTGTGTCATTTTTAGCCCACTTTCCCATATTAAGTGAGAATATTTATAATTAATATTATATTTTTTATCGCATTACTTACAAACAAAAGTGGGCAAATGGGCAATAAACAGCAAAAACGCGTATTTCATATGCAATTTCTAGCAAAAACCAAGAGGCGTTGACCTCTTGGCGTAGAATTAGTCGTACTTATTTCCGGTACGCTTATCGACCAGCGTTATGCGTCCTTCAAGCTCAAATCCCGCGAGTTCGCAAGACATGAAGATTACCTTTAACAGCTTATGCAAACGATACTCTTCGGAAGAAAGTTTCCGAATTACCGCAGAAGCAGTAGGGTCTGGATACCCGTGTTCGTTGTGGTTGCCATCATTCCGATCACCGAGAAATGCCATCAGTTCTCACCTCCGTTGTAATAAGCTCCGGATAGGGAAGTGTGCCTATCCAGTCACAGAATTCATGCCACTCGTCAAGCTTGTGGTTCTTTCTCTGTCGAAAGATGTTGCTCAGAGTTTCATAAGTAAGAAAAACTGTCCTGCGCTGATTATATGACGACGGCAAGAGTTGGATCATCTGCCACCAGTGTGTTTCCGAGTGAGTTTCAAGATAAAGCTCGCGGTAGTGGTTAAGTACAGGTATAACATATTTTCCAAGAATTTCGGCACCGGAGCAGTTTCTATGAGCATCCTTATCACGCCACGGATCATCTTTTGTTAGATGTTCATGAGAGAAGTCGGATAAGACAAACGGCTTACTTGCAATACGGTACATTGTAGAGCATGAATTGCTCACCCTGCCTATCTGGTAAGTGTCGAACTGTTTCCACCAGTACAAAGGAGCATTTATCGTTACCCAGACCGGCATCATTCTCCGATATTTAGCGTGCTCCGGCGGCAGAGAAGCAAGATTCTTCATTAAGACAAGGTCGTTGTCTCCCATAACGAACTCGTCGCATCCACTGACCGTATAATGCCCTACACAGCGGCTGTCAGACTTATTCCAGCTATTCATGGGATTGCGCATACCCTCTATAACGACCTTGTACTGCTGCGGTGACATGGTTACAGTTTCTATGATTTCAAGCATTCTTATTCCTCCAAAAAGAAAAGGACCGTAACTGCAACGGTCCTCACTTAATAATATGACTTTATCGAATTTTAGATTACTTTTTTAACGGATGCAAGCGTTTTCCTGACATAAATATCACACTGTTTTTTGCATTCAGGATACTGTCTGCATCCGCACATATTACACATCACCTCTTCACGTCCAAGGTCAGAAATCTCCTGATACTCCTGTCGGCATTCAAGCTTCCATGTTCCGTCTTTCTGTTTAACAGGCTCTGCAACATCAACTTTAATTTTCACACAACCACCTCCTTGACGCATCAATGGGTATCTTTGAACCTATTATATCACAGATAAAACAAAAAGTAAAGGGCTTGTTACAGCCCCTTACCCTGTCATAGACAGCTTGTGCTATGAAATCATGCACGCATACCGCATTTTCAGCTCGGCATAAAGCGCATCATCAATGTCGACCCATATATGAAATACGATATGTCCTTTTTTATTGAATGTTGTGCTGAACCTACCGTTTAATCCATATGAACTCAACAGCCGTATGCACTCGCCAAGCTGACGATTGCTGGTAGCAATAAATTCTTTCATAGATTTTACCTCCTTTCCATAATAGCCGTTGCTATTTGTGCGTGTTTACAAACCTCCCGATATTGAAGTCGCGTTTTGCTTTCAGGGCGCGGGATATTGAAACATCTATTGAGGCATGAGATTTCAGATGATAGTAGTACAAATCCGAAAACGGCGTGTTCAGGCGGTCTATTCGTCCGCTTGCCTGTTCCATGACCTTGTAGCTGTAATTCTGTGAGTAGAATATCACGGTATCAGTTTTTATACAGTTCCATCCCTCGCAGCCAGCAGTATACTGAACCAGATATGCCCATGCGTCACCGTCAGGCACCGGCTGATGCTTGTGTCCATTCCACTCTGACACGACTGTTCCTTCCATATAAGGCAAATGCTTGAGAATATTCAACTCGTAATCAAAGCCGTAAAAAATGATAGCCTTAGGGTGATCTGCCAGTATATCCATCACGGCTCTTGACCGGGACTCATCAGAATTCACAAGCCGTCTGAGGGCATAACACAATTCACCGCCCGTTTCAAGCGGTCTTTCGTCCCAGATGTTCCACCTGTCACGAAGAATCCTTTTATAGTCAGCTGGGTCATAGTCTGTGTAAATCTCAACATGATGAGGAGTTGTCTTTCTCTGAAAATCCATATCAACCAGAATTGAGTTTCTCAGCCGTATCAATCGTCCTGTATTTATATACCGATCAACCTTTGGAAATTTGACGTGGTGATCCCAAACAATATGCTCGCTGTTAAACTGTGTTCTGTTCTTGTAGAAGCCATTTGCGATAAAGACTGGAATGTAATCCTGCCACGAATCGCCGGGCGTTGCAGACAGCAATATCCAGTCATTATTCTTTGTGATCTTTAGGAACGACTTTACCCACTCGCCATGACCGACAACGCGCTGCTCATCGAATATAAAGAACGAGTTTTGCTTGTCCTTATATTTTCCTATGTTGTTCCAGGAATCTATAATAACCCGGTGCTGATACAGACCCACACTCCTGTCCGGAGAAATGAGGAAGGGCGCGCATTCGCCCTCCCATTCCAGTGTGTCGCGCTTCCGCGCTGTTGTAATTATTATCAGATCCTGCGGCGGATCAGACATGGGATAATATTCATCACCAAGTTCTCCGCCGTTTTTTATGAAGTAATAAGCAAGCGCTGTGCGTGATTTTCCAGAGCCTACCCCTCCGCACAGAATGCAGCCGTTCTTCATTCTGCGAACTGCGTCGAGCTGATAGTCATAAAGCTGCATTACAGAACGTCCCTGTCGGCAAATCTGTCTACACGCTGAGTGATGCGTATAACATTGAGCCACGCGCTTATCCCAGCGGCGCCGTTCTTTTCCCATCTGAAAGGTCTGACGTCAAGGTCAGCCTTTATAATGTCAATGTTATCAAGCATTCCATAGCACTCACGGCTGAGGAGATTGCTGCGCCCGTTCGAATCAAGGTAGATACGCAGATTGTCGCTGTCCAGCTTGAACTTTACTTTAAGGAATCTGAACGGTTCTTCGCCTTCCTCGCGCGGAGGACGAATGACAACATTCCACCCTCTGTGATTAAGCTCCTCCGCTGTCTTCTCATCAGGGATCACGACCGCAAAGTCACCCTCGCCCTCCTTGCAGTATTTCCCGCGGGTACCGGAAAAGTTCCTGAAAACCAGTCTTGCATCATCGATCTGTAAAATGCCTTCCGGCGCAAAAGTTATATTCATAGTGTTTTCCTCCTTGATCAGAACGGATACACGTCATATCCGAGCTTGCAGTCAATGTCATTATTGTTTTGTGTGAAATTCGGGCATCCGGTGCACTTATCCCTTCCGCAGGGCATTCCGTGGGGAACGGTATCTGCTGGCGGCCAGTCTGGTTCTGCATTAGTGACGGAATCGTCTGAGAGGAACTGTTCCAGATCTCCGTATGAACTTATGGTTTCAGCAGCCCTGTTCACCAGATTATCATAGTAGCTTCTGTCGATGTCGTTTTCCCTGCCTAGCTGTTTTACCATTTCTGACTCAAGCCAGCGATATCCTTTTGATCCGCCAACCGCAGAATATTTGCCGTCACTCTCACGCAGAAGAACGCCTCCGCCGCATCCCGGCTTGATCGGACAGAACTGTCCGACTTTACCGACAAAGTGGTACCTATGCCCTTCACTAATAAGACTTGCGAGTTTATCTATTCGTGCACATTCTGATTCCATAGACTCTTTTAGCCTGCTCGTGTCATTTACCTGCTTCCACAGTTTTTCCTGCTCAGCCTCCAGAGCCGAAACATCCGGCAAATTCTCGTTCATGTCAAGATATATAGAACCGCTTACGGATTTAGTCTCACACATATCATCAAAGATGATATCTTCCTTAGTGAACAGCTTTTTGAAGACATACGGAACCTGAAACTGAGCACCGGTTGCAGTCCATTCTACCGGGTGCTTCTTGTTTCCTTTGCATATATCTTTTTCGCTGCTAACATATGTTTCGCCATAAAGAGAATTGCAGTGTTCTACGCCAGCATATTTTGCAATATACACCGCATCATTGACAAGGCACATACGCTCATATGTAGTTTCGTGCTCAAAGTTATAGCCGTATGCTCTGCCATACTCCTGTACAAAAGCAATTATTTCTGGCGTCGCGTTGGGTATCTTGATACTATCCGTCTTGATATGCGCTGCTACGAACCCGCGCGCCTCTACCTCATGCTTGAGGTTTACCATGAACAGCGCACCGCGCTTTGCAACGATGTTGTCAACATTGCGTGGATCACGGAACGGGTTATCAAACTTCGCAGCTGTGAGTCCGTAAACCGAATTGATAGCGATTTTAAGTGCCTGTGCAAGGTCATCGGCGGACGCTTCGTCTTTCAGATATTTCGCAAGAACTCCTCCCAGCATGGACCGCGCCTTGTCGAACTCCTTATGCTTTATCGCAATGCGAGCGTTCAGAATATCCTTGAAACGCGATGTGTATTCATCACCGAACAAATTCTCCGCTACCACGCTTGACGGATGCATTGAAGCAATGTCCAGCAGCGCGACGTCACCGTATATTCCCGGCTTAGCCCATACATATCCGCCTTCTCCGACCTGCTCTCCACGATAAGTAGATACACCGCGCTCAAAGGTATACCCTGGAAAATGTGGGCGCCCCTGCTTGTCGAAAACTGTATAAGGGTCTGTCCACGAGAATTTATGGGTAACTTCTCCCTCCGGAACATCATCACCGAGGAAGCGGTAGTTGAATTTATTCTGCGGATCACGATTATTTCCGAATATGATACGGGTGGTAAGCGAATTGGTAGTGTCGTTTACAGTCATTCCCGCAATATCTGCCAGAACCTGCCTTGCTATGAAATCAGCCTTTCTGTCATTGAAAACTGCTTCTGTCGCAAGAACATCGTTGTCACAGTACTCGGCGACCTTATCCCACATATCTTCGGGAACGGCCTTGTCCCACGGAAGTCCCAGCTCCTGATGATGTATTCCAAGCTCGATCTCGAACTTTTTCAGGGACTGTTTCTTACTGGAAAAGTCATACACATCGGTGTATGATATGTTGTAAGCTTCTCCAAAGAATCCTTTGCCCTCAGTTATAATCTTCTGAGAAAGCTGGTAAAGCTGCTCGTTGTCATACCCCATAAGCCTTGCATAAACAAGATGATTGTCGTACCGTCTGTTATTAAAGCCAACAAGCCTAAAACGGAGCAGTTCTTCAACATCAGCAGGTTTGGGGTTTATCATACGGACGACCTTATTTCCGTCACCTGCTTTTTTCCAATTTATCAGGAATAGATTAGGGAACACCTCAATATCAAAGAATATCAGAGGTGTGCTTTCGTCTGAACAATCTGATGACAAAGATGGCTCATCGGATTTGAAGTGCATTTTAGCAACGAGTTTCAGACAGTAATCTGCATGATTTGTGCTTTGGGCAGCAAATGCAAGCACGTCATTTTGCAGGTCAGAAACATCATACCCTTTGCCGCTGCCGTACATCTCTTCTAGTTCCTTATAGATGAAATCAACGCTGGGCTTTGTGCCCGGATGATACTCTTTATTGAGGTTTCGTTTTATGAACGTGCGAAGCGCTCGTTCACTATTCAATCCTTTGAAATTGACCAAGTTCTTCTCTCCTTTCACTGGCAGCCCGGAACCTATCTCAGCGATGGGCAGGCTGTTACATTCCGTCAGTTTTCTTCTGAGCGAGCTTTTGCCAGTGAATACCTTTATTTCGATATGTTCGGCAAATACCCTGCTCAGCTTTGTTACATCCCCCGTGTAATTATAATGCAGATGAATCCCGCTTCCGCTCTTGCTGTATTCAGCATAGGTAGACGGAAATTCGGAAGCTGCCTTGAGGTTCAGTTCACGGGATTTTGTTCCATCGTCCCCCTTGATATCAAGATCTATGACAATGTGGTTTTCAGGCACTTTGACATAATGCACACGACTGGTGTCGATATCACTGAGTTTGGTGGTCACATTATCCCATGGTTTAATTGGGGTGTCTTTCTCTGAGGCGTATTGCGCTGGACAGTCGCAGAAGTCCTTGTCAAAGCCCGATGCATTCTCACCAAACACCAGCCACAACGGTAAACCGGGAGGTTTTAACTCATTTGCCGAGTTCGGTTTCCCTTTTTCAAAACGATCAGCAAGAAATCCTTTATACAGACTTCTGACTCGCGTTCCATCGTCCGTGACGCTGCGTTCAATGTACTCTCGGAAATAATTCTTCAGTTCTTCCTTGAAAACACGCTGAGAATACGGATATGCGACTTTGGTGTCTTCACACCACGTTTTATAACGTTCCCACGCTGAGCGGAGGGTGGTGCTATCGTCTTTAAGAAAGCTACTATAAGCATCCAAGATATAATTGTAAAAATCGTTTGACGCTCCCATCATTTCCGTTGGAATATAGTCATCGTAGTAACACGGGTCAGCAAGATATACCTCACGACAATGATATGCAATCCCGCTCAGTTCAAACGGAATCTGCTTCATCAAAGAGTGATACTCCCCCGATGGCAGCTTGTTTCCTGATGGAGAAATATCAATGAGCCTGCGTATTAATCCGGATTTTGCGTCAGTTATCCTGACCGGCTTGTTAGTTCCCATAAACAGAAAGCATTTGAAGCTACTTGCATATGCCGACTTGAACTTTTCGTTCACGGTCATAAGTTCGTGCGAAACAAGGCTATTCAACCTGGTATTATCCTCGATATGTGACAGATCACCGTCATGCTGAATAGCCACTAGCGGATTAGACTTAAACGCCTCCAGTGCGAACGCATTGTTGGACGACCCCAGCGCCCGCGCATCGAAGACCGCATAATACCCCTCAAAGAGCTTCTGCACGATGTTCAGCACCGTGGACTTACCGGTACCAGCAGCGCCGTAAAGCACGCAGAACTTCTGTATCGTCCTGGAATCCCCGGTAACGATAGCCCCAATCGCCCATTCAAGCTTTCTGCGCTCCTCCGGAGAATATAACACCGACATAAGCCTGTCATAAGCGGAAATATCACCGGGAGCCAGCGGGTAAGGCAGCCGCTTGCTAGAGTAATCGGTTCTCTCAAACGGATCCCCCGAAAATATAATTTTCTCGTCCAGAGTGTGGAAGCAGTCTCGCATCTGTTTCTGACAGTAACGGTGCCAGCAGTCAATCATGCCGGAGTCGCTGTCCCACATATGCAGGACCCTGACGTTGCACCCCTCGAAGCGCGCGGAGTTATCTCGCAAATATCCATCGAGTTCCCGGTCGATAAGCTGGAGAGCGTCCTGCTCGTCAGTTGACCACATACCGCGGTCGCTGACCCATATTGCGTAGAAATCCCCGCCTCTGATCATAAGGTCATCGGTTTTGCGTATGATAAACTTAGGATATATCTCCACAAGATCTTTTTTCACGCTCCTTGTCGCGACCATCATGAAATCAAGCATCGCACCCACCTCCTTTCGAAAATATAAACGGAGCCACCAGAATATCAGCCGTGCTGGTCATTCGGAATATCAGCCTCCAACTGACTTACACGCTCTCTAAGTGCTGAAATATCAGCCTGCTGCTTCTCAACAGCAAGAACAAGCACCGAAAATATCAGTGCCGCTCCGCCGAGCATGACACCCTTGCGAAGTCCGGCACGGAAATTGACTCCCGCCTGCTTTTTTGCGAAGCGGGAAATATCAGCATTAACAAGGTAGTAATTGTAGTTCTTAGTCATTAGAATTCCTCCTAAAATATCAGTCCGTCAAGGTAGAAGCACATCTGGTACCAAATATCAACCCTGCGCATATCCACCCCGGGGCGCGAAATGACAAACAGCCCCCCGCGCCCGTCCTGTGAATATCTGCGGTCAAGGAAGCGCTCCAGAATATCAGCGCAGTATGCAGAATCGAAGCAAATATCAGTCTGTTCCGCCAGACCGAGCGAGCCCAGCATTTCCATGAACATACGCTCCATAAGGGGCTGAATATCAATGTCGTCGATTATCTGCTCTGCGCACCTGATGCACAGTGCGATCATCATTTCCAAGACGCTGCACGGAATATTGCCCATAGCCGCGGAAACAACATCACCAGGAATATCGTTCTCGTGACCGAAGCGATAACGAAGAGCAATGCCATCCATCTCGCGATTTTTGTCCATATCCAGAACATACCGAAATGACGTGACGTGAAGAATATCAAGCAGCTTTGAGTATCGGTGCCTTTTATCTCCAAATATCAATGTAGACAGCCAACAGGAATACAGCCTCGGAATATCATTCAGCCTCATGAGCATTACCTCAGCCAGAAGTCTTTCTCTGATACTCGGCGAATGTGCGAGTGTCAAGAAGTATCTCGTAATCCACGCGAAGTTCGTCGTTGCGGACATAGACCGAGTCGTCCTCATATGTGCCGAAGCTTCCGAGAGCCTTGCTTCCGATGATAGTTTCCGGCGCTTTGATGACGTTATCGTCCTCGTCAGTCAGGACCTTGTCCGCCCAGTAGTTGAGC
>UMBD01051663.1_pt1 | contig 14656 bp, 19 predicted proteins | sample 1963891 | NCBI WGS metagenome assembly UMBD01 (sample SAMEA4835934, study PRJEB28245) | human gut metagenome | biome: gut microbiome; material: fecal sample | place: Denmark | collected 2008 | reverse complement strand
ACCTCATTATATGTATACATGAGGTGTAATCAATTTGTCACCTGTTGTTCATATCTCGTTAATAATTTTATGAAATAATAAACATAGGAAATCAGACCGAACAAACCCGATAGAGAAAGGACAGTAAACATGATGTACTACAATATGACCAACAAGGAACAGCTTGAGGCGTGTTGTTAAGAAAGGAGATATAACCATGATTCTCTACATCCGCAAGACAAGCAATTTTGAGCAGGTGGAAAATTTCCTGCTCAATCATCCCGATAAGGAATACAAAACAAGCCGGTTCGTTTACTACTTCAAGCTGGTTGGCGATTGCGCGGGAATCTTCCGACGTGCAACAGAGACCTGCACCCGGAGAGGCCGCAAGGCAGGAGACGACGAGATTATTGCATACTATCACGATGGGGAGTTTTAACAATGACAGCATATCATTTCTCTTGCGTCGCGCCTTTCGCGTCGCTGTTCTTTATCATTGGTATTGCAATCTTTATCTGTGAGTGGAAAGGATGGTTTTAATATGAGAATCGTGCATCTGGTAGAATACGAATGGATTGACCCCAAGTCAGCACATCCGCGCAACGTTATGCCGGTCGCGGGCCCCAATGGGGGCCAGATGGCCTATAAGATGTTGGGCAAGTCCATGCAGAGGCTCAACAATGAATCTGTGCGGCAGTTATATAAGTATCTGCGGAACAACGGTAATGAACCGTATATGACCGAACAGAACGGGTCTATTCGGATTCAATACTTCCGCTGGCCTCGTGGGTATCATTATGATAAGGTCAACTGCGAGTTTGTGAGGGACGACGCATGAAAAAGATAAAGAATCAGTTAGGGCTTGTAAAGCCCGATAAACTGCCAGCCGGTGCGACGGCCAAGAGCGAACAAAAGCCGTCAACCCGCAAGGCCAGCAACAAGAAGCAGGCCAAGCAGAGGAAAACGGCCAAGCTCAAAGAGAAGAAAGCCAGCAAGGCCAGCAAGCCGCCCAAGAAGCGCAAGCAGGGCGGCAAGGGCAGACCGTTCCAGCCCAAGCCGTGGGAAGCATACGCACCAAAGGGCCCGAATGCCACAAGCTACACCCGGGAAGAGCTGGAACAAATCGTGCGGCGTGCATCCGGTGCGGCAAATCGACGCTTGAAACGTCTGGAAGAGGCCGGAGAAACCAAGGGCATTTACAAGAGGGCCTTGGGGATGCTGGAAACGCAAGGCCGCACAAAGTTTAGCGGGGCCGTGAAGAGTATGACAAGGACGGAACTTGTCGCGGAGTATCTGCGCCTGCGGGATTTCCTCAGTTCCAAAACGTCCACGATGCAAGGTATCAAGGAGTGGAAAAGGAACGTTTATCAATCTCTTGTTGATAGAGGTTTTACCGGTTCACGAGAAGAGCTTTCAGAGCTGTTTGACAAGTACATGACAAAAGAGCTTGAGGCGGCGTTGGGTTCTGATGTGGTTTACACGCTATTGCAGACAGACAACGGCAGGCCCTTCTTGCAACGGGCCAAGGACGCGATAGACCGCGCAAAGCAGACGGGAGAGAGCCAAACAACGGCCCTTTCCCGTGAATTCAATATCACAACAGAAGAGCAGGCGGCACAAATATTAGCAAAGTATTTTGGGGGTTAAATCATGCGAGAATGCAGGGGTGAACAGATAGCGGAGAGCAAAGGCGAATTTCTGGCTATGCTGGGCACTCCCAAAACTGTGCAGGAGCGAACCAAGAAGAACGCCAGACCGAAACCCCGTTATCTAGATGTAACCTGTACATTTGATATTGAGACCACCAACACAGATACAGACGGTTTTGCATACTCATTTCAAACGTGCATTGGTGGCGCGGTCGTCGTGCCGCGATACTTTGAAGAATGGGCCGATATTATGGAAACGTTGGTTGACAAGTGGAGCATTACCGAACGAAAGCGCCTTGTGATTTTCGTTCACAATCTTGGGTATGAGTATACATACCTCATTCAGATGTTATGTGACCGGTGGGGTGATTGCAAGGCCCTTTATACCAAGAGCCGGAAACCCCTGTACCTTATGTTTGACAACGGTATTGAATTTCGGGATAGTCTGAAACTGTTCCAAAAGAGCCTTGCCAGAGCAACAGAAGGTTGTAAACATGAAAAGCTCAAGGGTGACCTTGACTATTCTGTTTATAGAACGGCAGATACCCCCCTTGATGATACCGAATTAGCATACTGCGTCAATGACGTGTTGGGCCTCTGGGAAGCAATCGAACGTTTGAAAGCAGAGCGCAATTACAACGCGGCCACGTTGCCAATGACCAATACGGCCCTTGTTATCAAAGAGGTCAACAAGCATTTGACAGGGGACAGCCGGACACTGCAAAAGATGCAGGCTCTTGAGCTCAACCGGGAACAAATGGAAATCGCATATAAGGCAATGGCAGGCGGTGACACACACGGCACCCGGTGGCGTGCAGGTCACACTTACCGCAATTGTAACAGTTACGATTTCAAGAGCGCCCATCCGTCACAACAACTCTTATGGAAGTTTCCAGAGGGTAAACCCATGATGCTACCACAAGGCCAGCCACAGGCAGTGATGGACAATATCATATCCTGCGGTATGGGATGGATAGCAGAGATAGCAATAAAGGGCTTGCAAATCCGGCCCGAATGCCCAGACCCCGTTATCTCTGTCAGCAAGTGCGCGGGTCTCAAATGCGACGACGAAAACAAAGACAATGGCAGAGTTTTGCAGGCAGATGGAACATTGCTGTATTGCGATTCCAACGACTGGCAGAGAATCAAAGAAGCATACACTTTTGAACGGGTGGTGATGCACCGGGGTTTTTGTTTCCGTCTTGGGTATCTTCCCGATTCTTTCCGTATGGCTATTTTTGATAAGTTCAAAATTAAAGAAACCATGAAAGGTTCCCCCGAATATGCTTTCTCCAAAATTTGCGTCAACACGATTTTTGGAGCTTGCGCCCAAAAGACGATAAGGGACGAATACACGGCAGAAATCGGAGACAGCATTGATTTTGAGCGTATGAGCTGGGAAATCAACTTGGAAAAGAAAACCCCTGCGGAGATACAGAAGAGCCAAAAAGGAAAGTTCCCGTTTCTCTGGGGTCTGTGGACAGCCAGCATGACGCGGCTCAAGCTCTGGCAACTGTTGAAAATTGTAGGCTGGGAGAAGGTGATTTACTGGGATACAGATTCCTGTAAATTTGAAGGGGCCAAGGTTCCAGAGGTCGAAGAGTACAACCGGGAAGTTGCCGCCCAGTGTGAAAAACGCGGCGTAGTTGTCACAAAGCCCAACGGCAAAAAAGTCTATATTGGTATCGCTGAGGACGAACACCCGCAAGCCGAATTTGGTTACACCGAATTCAGATTTTTACACTCCAAGTGTTACGCGGCCCGGACGTGTGAAGGTGTACTAGAAAGCACGATTGCGGGAGTAGGCAAGAAAGAAGGGCAGGCGGCGTTAAAGGATGATATTGAAAATCTGAACGATTTCCTTATCATTGATGATGCTGGTGGTCAGATGCTTTCTTACCACGACAGCCCCATAAAAGAGCGTCACGACTTCCAGCGCGTCACCCACTCGGCTAGTTGGATAGTAATGACCCCGCGTCGGTATGAAGTGGGCGGCATCAATGATTTTGCTGAGGAACGTTTGGGATAAATGTTCCACATGGAACAATAAAAGCCGCCCACGGCCTAGAGGTCGTGGGCGGCTTTATTATTCGGTGATTTCGATATCCATAGAATCACACGAAACGAGGTAGGGGATGTGAGAGTTAGCAGCAAATGGAACAGTGATGGAAATCACCATTACATTCGGATTAGCAGCGTAAGCCGAAGCTTCAATAGAAATCGCTTCGGCGGTAGAGTCAACTACGGTATCGATCGATTCGGCACTCGTAGTCGTTTTGGTAAGGTTAATCACATGGAATCTAGCATGGGTCGCAAAACTCGCATTCAGTGCATTGTAAGTCTTAGTATGGAACCACGGCCGGACAAACTTGATAGTGAGAGAATCTGTGTCCATTTCCTCATAATACACTCCCAGAACGGCGTACTGTTCGCTGAGTATATAGGGGAACTTGTCGGTGAAACTTTTATCCGTTTTCAGCTGGGCAATCTGTCCCGCATGCTCTGCAAGCTCGTTCTCCTGAGAGGTGACGCACTCGGAAATGGTCTGCCCGGGGTGCGCGGTTGCCCAGTCGCCCACAATGTCGTCCTGCCGTTTCTGGTCGGTATCGAATGCCGTCTTGGTGACAAACTCGCCCGCGTCCTCAGTGAGGTGCTGAATAGCGTCGGTATTGGCAGCAATCGCGGTATCCTGCTGGGTGTTCTTGGCCTTGATATCGGCAATCTCCTGCTGGTTGGTGGTGTTGTCACCCTCAAGCGCGGTAATACGCTTCTCATGGTCTGCCAGCTCGGTGGCGTGCTCTGCCAGCTCTGCGGCGTTCTGGGCAATGAGCTGACCATTCGCCAGCTCTGCGGCCTTGGCGCGGTCGATTTCAGCGGTCAGCGCGGCATTGGTGTTGTCGGTCTTGGTATCCAGACCATCCAGACGGCCCTCGGCATTGGTGGCGCGATTTTCCAGCGCGTCCAGCCGTCCGTCCTGCTGAACGTCCTTCTCCTGAATGTGCGCGATTGCATCCCGGTTGGCCTCAATCTTTGCCTCATCCTCGGTAAGGTCAGACCGGAGCCCGTCCGTTACACTGGTAAGACGCTCAATGGCCTCATGGTTTGCCGTGATTTCCTCATGCTGGGCGGTAAGACGGCCCTCATGGTCGGCCAGCTGTTCGGCATGGTCGGCCAGCTCGTGGGCGTTCTTGGCGATAGCGGCGGCATTGTCCTGAATGTTCTTGGTATTCTTGGCAATGTCGGCGGTGTTCTGGGCTATGCTGGCATCGTGGCTCTTGAGCTTGGTATCAATGCCGTCCAGCCGGGAATCGTGCTCAGTGTCCTTTGCCTGAAGGGCGGCAATGTCGCCGTCATTGCTGGTAATCTGCCTCTGCAAATCCTCGTCTTTGGCGTGAAGGTCAGCAATCTCGGTTGTGTGCTGGGCGGTGGTGGCCTGCAAACCGTCAATCTCGGTCTCGGCAGTTGCCACGCGCTCGGCCAGAGCGTCAACACGGGCCTTATCCTCGGCCACGGTGTTTTTCATCTCCGCATTGTCCTTGGTGAACTGGTCGATTTTCTCCCGGAATTCCGCGTTGTCAGACGCGAAACCGGAGACCTGAGACGACAGGTCTTTCACCTCGTTCTTATACTGCTCCACCTGCGCATTATATGCGCCGGTCTTGGCCCAGTATCTAGTATTGGTGATATCCACGCCGGGGCCCACGTTGCACTTGCTCGTGTAGCTTTCGCCGTCGTGGGTCACAATGGTAAGAGATTCATAGGAGCGGTGAATATCCCACTCGATGGGGTCGGCGAAAATCGGCACATACCGACTGCCGATATACTGAGACGGGGGACACGGCCCACAGGGAACAGGGGGCCGGGGCGGCATCGGCGGGTGATGGGGGCCGCAAGGGCCCGGCCCACAGGGGCCGGGGTCAGCAGGCGCAAAGGGTGCGGGCTTGATGGGGAAACCACAATCATTCTTGCAACTCATGTTGAAAACTCCTTTCTTAATAGGTAATGATAAGATGACCATACTCGGGCTCGGTGATATCGGTGCCGGTGTTGAAGGTCAGCCAGCCCCAATTAGCCGGAACATAAGCACAGAAATGCCCGTCCGGGGTCAGACCAAACCAGACAAAACGCACCATCTCAGTAACCATGCTGGGAAGGTTTTTATCGGCCCACTCCAAAAACTTACCGTTCTCAAAGTCACCGTCGTTCAGACGGTCGTTGATACACTTCTGAGCGGCGGCAAGGTCAGCCATTGCGGAATTGAGCGCGGTGATGTTGCCGCCCTGCGATTCCTGCCCTTTGGCAATGCCCTGCACCAGAGCTGTCAAGCTCTGAATCTGGGAGACCATCCATCTGAGGTCGTACATTCCCGGGTCACCGGGAACATAAGGCGGGGACGGGCAAAACGGATAGTCCATAAATTCACCCCCTCATTTCTTTCAACAGCTCGTCGGCCCGGATTGCTTCCGGGGTAAAGCTGTTGTTTTTCCACCATGCCCAAAGAGCGGCGGCGGTCGTCAGACCGGTTGTCACCCAAGGCTCAAGGGTGGCACTGTCGATGGGCAGGGGGCTCAGACCGGCCACGCTAAGAACCTGATTTGCCAGAGCCAGCGCGAGAACGGCGGTTCTTGCAATCGTTGCGGGCTTGATTTTCATATCAATCACCTTTCCTTTCTAAGTCGTCGATACGGTGGTTCACCACTTTCATTTGCTCTTCCAACACGGGAACACGGCGTGCAAAGTGGTTATGCTCCCGCACTTCCCGGGTCAACTCGTCAAGGCGTGTATCGGTGACGGCCTGCGCCCTGCTGTTTGCGATAAGAACACCCGAAAGCGTCACAAGGCCACCGATAAGCGCCACGATGATTTCCGATACCATAATACCACTCCTGTTAATAAACGTCAAGGCAGAAAGTGCGGTGGAAGGAATCAGCAATCACACGATACATATTGAAGAGCACAGTCTGCCGCTCTGCCTCAATCATCTCCTGCGTCGTGGTAACACCGATATTGCCGCCTCGCTTCCACTCGTGAACTGTGGTTACGGTCTCCGATTCCTTGCCAGTGACAGCCGCAAGGCCGTGTTCCTCATGCTTGCCGGTCTTGGAATCCTGTGCAGTTCCACGGTCTCCGGCCTGCCGCTCGGTGTGCCCGTGTCCATCGGTGCGGCCCGTGTCTCCATGGGTGCCGTGGGCCCGGTCGATGCTGTCACGCTGGCCGGTGGTGAGGCCCTCGGTGTCCTGCTTGGTCTCGGTGTCCGACGTGCTTTCTTGGTGGTCGGTCATGTTCTCGGTGGTTACGTCGTCTTGGGTGCCGGTGGTGTTCTCGGTCTCCGTCCAGTCGGTTTTGCGGGTATCGTCTGCGGTTCCGGTCTCCTTATAGATAGTGGTGGAAGCGTCGAACGGCTGATAAGTTGCCTCGTTCTCGGCAGACACCTTTCCTTCAACGTCCGTCTGGCTGTCCTTGGTGGTCTTGACTTTATCGGTCATTGTTTCACCGTGGGTAGTGAGCCGGGTGCCGGTCGTATCCCGGTCAAGAGTGCCCTTGGTGTCCCGGGTCTCGTCCGCGCTGGTCTGGGTATGAGCAAAACCATGCTCTTTCCCGGCAGTACTGCCCACCGTTTTCTCCTGCCCTGCGGCATTGTCCGTGGTGAAACCGTCCGCTTTGGTGTCCTCGTGATAAAGGTTGCCGGTGGTCTCCATCTGGTGGCGGTCGTCTGCGTGCTGGCTCTGCTCGTCGGCTCCACCGTGGGAGTGGGTGGCCGTGTTCTCGGCGGTATCCTTGGCCCGCTCCGTGGTGTCCTTGGTGATTTCAGATACGTCAGTATTCCAGATGGGATTGTATTCCAGATGGGTTGTGGCAAAAAGTTTTTTCCAAATGGGGAGATTTTCCCGGCTCCACCAATACAATTCTGATTTCATCCAAATGGGGTCTGGATGGTACAGCGGAGCCAGACCATGCGCACGGCGTATTGCCTGAATTACTCCCGCTTTCTCCATGCCATCGGGGACAACCATATTTGCAAAAAGATTGGAGTCTGCCATTAGCAGCGCTTCCAGATTGCAAGAAGAGACAAGCTCATTCACCAACATTGTTATTCACCTCTTCCCCTTCGTTGGTATCGGTCTCGTCGGCCTCGCCTGCGTCAAAATCGGGCTCAACCATTTTAAAGGTAATGTTTGTATCGTACATCTCATTCACGATTGCAAGGGATTTTTCCAGCGTGATGCGCCAGACCTCGCGCCGGTTGAAGGTCTCCGCGTCTGCCGCTTTCGATTCCGTCACAACCATTCTTTCTTTTTTGTTGGGCTGAACAGAAACACCCAGTTCCCTGTAAAAGTCGCACAGGATGTTCCGACGATACTCCATCAAATCGGGCAGAATAAAGTTTTTGGAAAGGTCGCGGTCAAACTGCATGATTGGGAGCGTAAAATCTCCATCGGCCTTAGTGGTCAGCTGTTGTTTCAAATCGGCATTGATAACAACAGCAGGAGCGCCGTTTGCCAGCTTGCTAAAAATTCCTTCCATGGTACGCTTGCCTTTGTCGTCCTTGGCGATAGCCGCATAGGCGAAACGGGCATTAATTGCGCTTTGCCTGATTGCGATTTCTGCCAACTGCATTTCCCTTGCATACTTGGTCACTAAATCCCAAGTTCCTTGATAGTCGGGTGTTAGTTTGATAACAGCACACTCTTTGCCGATTTCCAGAGGACGCGGAAAATTGAAGAACGTCGTTGAAATCTGCATCCCGCGCGGCTGGTATTGCAGGCCGTAACCGGTCGGGAATGCAGGCTGTACAACCAGACCGTATGTTTTCGACTTGAAAACCGTTGCGTAACCGGTGCGGAAAAGCTGGTAAAGAAAGGCATCATAATCCCATCCGATTTGACCGGGGCCGTTCTCGGGGAGCCCGTTAAATTCAATGAGACCGCGCAACCTCTGAAAGAAAGAGCGCTCCCAATAGTTCATTGCATCGGTGGAAAACGTTGCATCGAAATTCCCGCACAGCGTGCCGCCGTCGTAGTATCCGCTATAACATTGGTACATTCAAATCACCTCATTCGATAAATACGCCGCTGTCCATTGCGGCATTGATATAAGAAATCTCGTCGGGCTTGGCGTTCAGCGGAGCACAGGAAAAACCACGGGTCTTGCAATATCCCTGCACAGGCTTTGCAACTTTCATCACCGGATAGCCGTAAACCTTTTGGAAACCTGCATCATCCACCGGGGGATAATACAGCAGGGTCAACTTTGCTTCAAGCGGCAATTGTACCTGCGACGCACCGCCCATAGTTCCGGCAGAACAGTTGATGGGGGAAACTGTTTGCTGTACACCCTGCGCAACTTGGGCCATACCTTGCGCGGCCTGAGATACGCCGCCAGTGAATCCGGCCACGGTGGACAGGAGACCCCCGCCGAAATTCATTGCACCGGTGACGGTGTTGATTGCACCGGTCAGCGCACGCACCGGGTCAATGTTACTGGTGCCGATTCCGTAGGGGCTTGCAATACTGGTGCTTCCCGCGTATACCGTGTAATCTCCGGCCCGGACTAGTGTTGTTACACTGCCGTCCACGAAACACACCGACCAATCAATATCAATGTTTGCCGCCGTGTTGCATTGGTCAACGGGAACCGCCAGCGTGCCCACGAAAGGAACGTATAACTGAATTTGACAATTCATCCTCTTCCAATCGTCTGCGGGCCACGGTATCGGTATCGTGGTATGAACACTCCGGGAACTGGATGGAGTGACCTGTTGTGCAAAAACGGTGGTGTTGAACTGCCCTAGGGTGATTTCCGTTTGCCGCCCTGCGCCGTATCGGGATAGGTTTATAGGTATCCAGATGCAGGAACGGACACATTCCAACGCGTTGCCGCCAAACAAAAGTTTGTTCATAAACTCGGGCAATGCCAACTCCCAACGAACCATAGGCTTGGTAAGGGCCTCCCACGTCAAGGAAACTGCGGTCAACAAACTTCCCAACGTGGCGGCGCTCATTGCATAGGCGTGCAGGCCCGACTTGCCAACACAGGACAGAACAAAAGTGCCACCGGTTGCATCAATATTTCCGTCCGTGATATCTGCCGACGCTGTGGAAATCTTGGGAGCCATTCCCACGGCCTGCCGGGTGTCCTGCAAACGGAACACCGCACCACTAGAATCCTGATTGAAACCGTATTCAATGAATGCGTCCGTTTTAAGAATGGTATCGCGATAGGTTGCCAGCGGGTCAAGCTCTAACGTGAATTGCCAAATGTTGGCGGTGCCCCTGCCTCGGATACCGATTGAAATATCGCGTATCCAATAGAAACTTGCTGTCTCTTCGCACTGGCAGTAATTCCATTGGGGGGAAATGTTGATACTGTTCAACGTGACGTAAATCACGGGCCGCTCCATGCTGGTGGTTTGCTTGAAATCGCAACGTTCCTCGTCGGGGAGTTCGGTATAATCAAATGCTTTGGTGCTGTTTACGCGCTTCTCAACGTTTCCAAAGTGGAAGTGATAACCGTGTTCCACGCTAGGCGCGGGAACCGCGCCGTTAAATTCGCCTCGTGCCATTGTTTCACCTACTTTTCTAACAATAAAGGCCCGGCCTTTACGGTCGGGCCTTCGCGGCTGTTTACGGTTTGTCGTTCATATAGAAGAGAATAGCGTTCTCGGTGGGGTCGGCGAGATAGTTCATCTTCCAATGATGCTCCGTATTGTAGTACTCGCCTTTCGTGTTGAAAGGAGTGGTATAAACACTGTCCATCATGTAGACGGTCGCCAGCGCTCTGCGGTCATACAGCAGGCCCACCACCATGGGCAGGTCAACTTCTTTACCGGTTTCTTGCTTGGCGGTGTTCACGTTGAACTGAGCGGGAATGACCTTCACGCGGCTCTTGTCGTTGATGTTCTGCCAGAAGTTGACTCCCTCGTAGTTGCCAAAGGAAAGGTAACCGGGGCCAAAGATAGCAGGGAACACCCACGATTTCGCGTCGTTAATGAGCGGCTGGTACAGGAGCAGTTTCTGTTCACTCTTGGGAGTGTGCCGGAGCAGGGTCAGCGGGTCGCCGTTGTCGTCGGTGCAGGCGGGAACCAGATGATAAAGGTCGGTACTTTCCTCAAGCAGAGCCGTCTGGGTTTCCAGCAGGGAGACGAAGAAAGAAAGGAATTCCTGCAAATGGGTGGTCAGCAGGTCGGCGGTGGTGTACGCGGTGCCGCGTGCCTTGTTGAATTCGGCAGTAAGGTTGACCTTCTGGCCGGGTTTGCCGGTGTTGTACAGACTGCCGATAAAGTTCATCACGACGGCGCGGTTCTCGGCGGTTTTCCAGCGGGCCACGTCGTTGGCAACTTCCGTGGTGATACCGGCAAGGAACGCCGAAAGTTCGCTTTCGCTGGTGAAAGCGGTCGTCAGCTGAGAACGGAAAGTCGTGTATGTCTGGTCAAGCGTGGCCTGCCCAGTATACCACATTTCCAGCGGGTACCGTTTGGAAATCTTATACATATCCACACTCTGCCCGTCGCGCAAGGTGTTGGGATTCTGCACAGTGTTGATGAACTTGGTTTCGTCAAACTTACCAGAAAAGAAAGCGATTTTGCGGATGATAAGCCCCCACTCCTGCGACGTGGCTTCAATGCTGGTAAAGCGGCCACTGTACGCGCGAGTGGTGATAATGGTACGGGATACCATGTTATAAAGGGCCTGCAACGTGCCCTCTTTGCTGGTGTTCAGACACATCTGCCCGACGTTGATAAACGAAGAGGTATCAACGGCAGTAATTGCCGTCTGGCCCGTCACCTGCTGAACCAGATTATTGGCAATGGTATAAATGTCCTGCGGACGGAAAACCGTCGCGCCTGCCTTTGCGGGGAAATTCGGGTTCGCCATTACTTAACAACTCCTTCCATAATGTTGAAATTGGGGCTTTCGGGTGCGGGGGCAGGCTTGACGGCCCCCAAGATGATATCTTCCACGCTTGTCACCGTGGGAAGAGCCCCAACGGTTCCAGCGGTCGGAACATTGAGCGCGTCAACCTTCTGGTTGAGGGCGGCAAGACTTGCCGCCAGCTGGCCAAGGTCGGGGACTGCCGGGGCCTGCTGGGCAGGTGCAGGAGTGGGAACTGTCGTCGGAACCGTGGGTGCAGTTGCGCCGGGGACCTGCACAGGGCTGGGGGGAGTGGTCTGCGGATTGCCAAGGTTCATAAAAGCGGCAATGTCGGTTTTGGAAAAACCTGCGTTTGCCAATGCAAGAACGTCGTTAATGCTGAGTGCCATAATCAATAGACTCCTTTCCATCTTGATTTGTTGGTTCTAACGTCCACATGGGTGAACGTGTGATATACGCCGATACCGCCAGAAGCGCCCAAATAGACCTCTGCTATCTCTGCGATTCTGGACGGTGTCACGCCCTCAACCCAAATGTCAGCCGCCATGCCGTTACAATGCTGAGACCGGGGAGAGGCGTTTTTGAGAGTGGCGTTGTATTCCTTGCTTCTGTATCCGCTGTTAATGTGTACCGGTTTACCGGTAAAATTTCGGATGTTTTCAAGCAAAGTCAAAAGCCGCTCGTCAACCTTTACAATGTCGCTGGGGTCATGCTTGGAATGGAATTCCCGCACACGAAAGTGCGGGGAGAGCCGCTTTTCTGCGGCGTATTTATACGAATAGGTAAGCATTGCCTACTCCTTTCTATAAAAGCAGGGGTGCGCAACTTAGAAATGCTACCCCACAGGCTTCCGGCCTGTCTAAGTTTTGGGGGCCCCTGCACCTTTATCATACTATCTTTAATCTTCGATGTCAAGGAATTCTTTGATTTTGAGCAACGTGGGCACGTCGGAGCACCAAATCTGGTTAAGGTTTAACATAGCCTCAAAGAACGGGTGATGCAGACGGAAAGCGGTTTTCCCTGCCTTCGTGTCCGGATACACTTCCCGGCTTTCATGCCGGGATGTACACAAATACACATGATTCCCGTCGTACACATACGCATATAACCCCGCCACGGAGTACAGGGGTTTCATGCCTTTCAGGTTCATGGGCCGTACCGCTTCCAGATTGTTGTATGCAAACTGATTTTCCATTGCCATCTTGTAAAATTTACTGTCCTTGTTTTTCATCATGTGGCGCATGAAAGCGGTCTGCGCACGCTTGGCACTTACCGCGCTAGACTTGGGCATACCAATGAAAACACCGCTTTCTGTTACCGTCCACTCTTTGCCAGTTCTGCACAACTTGGCGATTTCATCCACCACGCCCAATTCAACAAGAATCGGGGATGCAATGTCAAAAGCGTTCGCCAACAGCCAAAGCCGGAGCGGGGGTTTTCCTTCCAATTCCCGGTTTCCGTTGATGGTAACATAGGCATTCAAAAGCGCGTCGCCCTCTGCCTTGCGCTTGATAACAATTCTTTCGGGAATAAATTCATCAAAAACCACGTCCTCAAACTGCGAACCGTTGAATCCGCGAATATTCGCAATACTGGGAAGTGTCATTCCGATTCCGTATTTCTCTAGGCACTGCTTGGGCTTGCCGTCCTCATACTCAAACCGGCCTATTGTATAGGTGACCTTGCCACCCTTCACAATATCCGCGTCGAAACCTTCTTTTCTCAGAGGCAAGAACGGGTTTAAGTCGGGGTCGCTGGTGATAGCGTCAAACTCTGTCGTTGTGCGGCGTAAATACAGGAACCGCTTGCCCTCATTCAGCTCATATTTCAATGTGCCGTAGGTCTTACCAACTTGACGTTTACCAATAAGGATATTGCACCAACAACCTAAAGAAGCGATGGACGGGATATTGACCCATCCACCGCTTTCATATAGGTCAAGCGCAATATTTTTAATGTTGCGCTTGCTCATGTTTACACCTCGTAACGGGTCTTATAATCCGTCTTTTCGCCCTGCGCCGTTGCGTGCTCTGAAACTGCGGCAATGATGCGCTGTGCATCCTGCTCAGAGAAGTACACGCGGTACAGGTCGTAATACTGCCCGTCCCGCCCCTTGCTCTGCGGCATTGCGATAAACTCGTCGTTCTTGCCGTCAACGACTTTCAGATTAAGGAAGGTAGCACCGGGAACGTTTAGCGTGAACACACACACCCGATCGGAAATGAGGTGACAGGCCTGCACAGTTGCGCCCTTAATGGACAGATAAGACTTGACGACTTCGGGAGCGGCGTTCTGATTGCTCTTGTTAAACATAGTATTCGTTCCTTTCATTTATATGGTGTATTCGGTCAGAAAATCCAACGCAACATAAACTGCTTGGCAACGCTGTCTCCGTTGGTCGGAAAAAGAGCCGTGGGGCTCTGGTTCGTGTAGATGCTAGCAATGTGATGCTTCTGCGCTTCCAGCTCTGCCGCCTGCTGTTCCATGGTCTTGCCACCGTGACAACAGGGACTCCATTGGGGCGCATACGGAAAGCCACGGCGTGCGGCCTCTTCAAAGGCGGTAAAGGGCAGGGGGTCAAGCTTGCCCACGCCGTCCACGATGTTTAGGAGATTGCCGTCCTTATCATAGATAAGGCCGTAAATGTTCTGGGCGGCATCCTCATAAAGAAAGACGTGTGAAACGTTGGTCGGAGTGACGCAAGGGCCGGTGCAGGTGCAAGGGTCAGCCATTATCTTTTACCTCGCTTTCTTTATATGCGTTGGTAAAGTCGTCTCCGTCAAGCATGAAATCATGCGGAATCTCTGCGCCGATTTCACATTTCAGCGTTTCGGCGTTGATATCCTCAAGAGCCATTTCAAGAACCTTGGAACCTGTAGCAGTGGTGAGCGGTTTCATGCCGTGTGCCCTGACGACTTCCAGACAGCCGCGCTTGCCGTTCCAGTCCGGAAACAGCAGGGTCAAAACCTGCTTGTCTTTCACTACTTCCACAGTAACATACTTCGCAATAACTTTCATTGTGTTTCGTCCTTTCATCTCGTGGTTAATGCTCGATGCAAGTTTGTCCTTGCAATTATATTGTAGCATAGGGCATATATGAAATTGTGAACAGGGTGTTAATAATTGATTACACCTCATGTATACATATAATGAGGT
>UMBD01053002.1_pt1 | contig 14750 bp, 17 predicted proteins | sample 1963891 | NCBI WGS metagenome assembly UMBD01 (sample SAMEA4835934, study PRJEB28245) | human gut metagenome | biome: gut microbiome; material: fecal sample | place: Denmark | collected 2008 | reverse complement strand
TGCTTGATGCCAAGGCTAAGGGCGTGCCGGGTGAACTTAAGATGCAGCCTGAGATGGTTAAGGCTGTATGTGATAAGGCACATACACTTGGATACAAGGTTGCTGCACATGTAGAGTCGCCAGAGGGTGTAAGGGTTGCACTTGAAAATGGTGTTGATTCAATAGAGCATGGAGCAAAGCCTGATGATGAGATAATACATTTGTTTAAGGAAAATAATGCGTTTCTTTGTACAACATTATCTCCGGCACTGCCATATGCTCTTTTTGACAGAAGCGTATCTAATGCGTCAGAGGTTGAGCAGTACAATGGCAATATCGTGTTTGAGGGAATAAAGGAATGTGCCAAGGCAGCAATTGCCAACAACATTCCGGTCGTACTTGGTAATGATGTTGGCTGTCCATGGATTACACAGTATGATTTCTGGAGAGAGCTTTATTATTTCCACAAATATGTAGGTGTAAGCAATGCATTTGCATTATACACAGCAACTCTTAACAGCGCTGTAATGGCTGGCATTGGGAATGTGACAGGTTCAGTTGAAGCCGGCAAATGTGCTGACCTGATTGTAACTAAGAATAATCCGTTAGATGATCTCAGGGCACTTCGTAACGTGGATTTAGTCATGGCACGAGGCAGATTATACAATAATCCGAAGTTCAAAACGAAAAATATTGTCACTAAAGAACTGGATAAATTTTGTGATTTGTGTTAATTTTATTAAAGAATTTTACTTAAAGGAATAAGATTATGAAGATAGGATTTGATAATGACAAATATTTAAAAATGCAGTCTGAGCATATTAAGGAGAGAATTGCCAAGTTTGACAATAAGTTATATCTTGAGTTTGGCGGAAAGCTGTTCGATGATTATCATGCTTCAAGGGTTCTTCCAGGATTCAAGCCGGACTCAAAGCTTCAGATGCTTTTACAGTTAAAGGAGCAGGCTGAGGTTGTTATTGCAATAAGTGCAGAAGATATTGCAAGTAATAAGATTCGTGGCGATTACGGAATTACATATGATCAGGAAGTATTAAGACTTATAGATGAATTTACGGAATATGGACTTTTTGTAGGCAGTGTCTGCATCACTAAGTATTTCCAGCAGCCAGAGGTTGATAATTTTATCAAGGTGTTAGATGCACATGAAATTAAGAATTTCAAGCATTACAAGATTGCCGGATATCCTAATGATGTTGCCAAGATTGTAAGTGATGATGGTTACGGAAAGAATGAATTTATTAAGACTACCAGACCACTTGTAGTTGTTACTGCTCCTGGTCCTGGAAGCGGAAAGATGGCTACATGTCTTTCACAGCTTTACCATGAATATAAGCATGGTGTTAAGGCTGGATATGCGAAGTTTGAGACATTCCCAATCTGGAATATTCCACTTAAGCACCCTGTTAATCTTGCTTATGAGGCAGCGACAGCAGACCTTAATGATGTTAATATGATTGATCCTTTCCATTTGGAAGCATATGGTAAAACAACGGTTAATTATAACAGAGATATCGAGATATTCCCTGTGCTTAATGCTATGTTCGAGCTCATTGCCGGTGAGAGTCCATATAAGTCACCAACAGATATGGGTGTTAATATGGCTGGTAACTGTATTGTTGATGATGAAGCATGCCGTTATGCTTCTAATATGGAGATTATCAGAAGATATTACAAATATTTATGCGACCAGAAGAGAACTGGTGTAAACAGTCAGGAAATTTATAAGATTGAGCTTTTAATGAATCAGGCAGGAATCACACCATCTTCAAGACCTGTTGTTAATGCTGCACTTGAAAAGTCAGCAAAAAGCGGTGATAAACCGGCGGTTGCAATTGAGTTAGAAGACGGAACTATTGTTACTGGAAAAACAGGTGATCTGTTAGGTGCTGCGTCATCAGCATTGCTTAATGCATTAAAGCAGCTTGCAGGAATAGATGATTCAGTTGACCTGCTATCACCTGAGTCAATCAGTCCAATCCAGACCTTAAAGACTAACTATCTTGGCAGCAGGAATCCAAGACTTCATACAGATGAAATTCTTATTGCACTTTCATCTTCAGTTGTAGCCAATCCGTTAGCTGACAAGGCATTAAAGCAGATTCCTAAGCTTTATGGCTGTGATGTTCACTCAACAGTAATCCTTTCATCTGTTGATAAAGATACATTTAAGAGACTTGGAATGAACCTTACATGTGAGCCTGCATATGAGGAAGAGAAGAGATTTCATAAGAATTAAGTAATGTATTATATTTTAGCGTTATTCAGATAAACGACCTACTAACGAATTTCATATGAGCGCGTTAGTAGGTCTTTGTATTTGTTAGAGAAGCATGATAAGGAAGCCGATTCGTGAAATTGGACTTTTTAGTGGAGTGAGGCACAGAGGAAGTCCAATTGGGTTGCTGAAGTCTGTCAGATTGGATTTTATAGTGGCGGGAAGTCATGAGGAAGTCCAAAAAGGAAGCCGAAGCCTGCCAGATTGGACGTTGAGGCGGTGGAAAGGCATGTAGAAGTCCAAAAGCCTTAGCTAGACATGAAAGATTGGACTTTGAAGTTATGCAAAGTCAATAATAAAGCAATCTGAAGTCCAAAACTCCGAGCCAGTGCAAAAGAAAGCTAATTATTCACAAGTTATTTTTGTTTGTATCATCTATATATTGAAACTTGACAAAATGGGGGGAGGTATATTCTTAATCAGCAGAGCAGTTTAAATATCTGCTTAAATTAATAAGAGGGGATAAAGGATAATGAGAAAACAAGTTTTATTAGGTATGATAATGTTTGCAATGGGAGCAAGTTTTATTGGATGTGGAAAAAGTGATAATAAAGCAGAAACTAACACACCAACTGTAGTAAGCGAAAGTAATGTTGTTGATAAATCTACAGAGGCAAAGACAGAAGCTAAGGCAGATACATCTGATTGGATTACATATAGTTTAGATCCGAATGGAAGTGTAAAGTATCCTAAAGATTATACATATGGAACAGATATAGGAAGATATCTGCAAAAGAAAGGTAGCAATTACTATATAATTATGGATGGTGGATATGAAACCCAGAAGTTAAGCGATAGTTCATATGATGCAACATTTAATGACTTGATGGGGAGAATAGGTTCATCGCATTGGACATGTATGGGAACACCTAATTTGTTAAAGGATGTAAAAGTTGAATGCGTAAAGAAAGAGTCATGCAAAATAAATGGACATGATGCATATAGATACACAGCTAAAACAACAGGAGCAGCTAATAACAAAGAGTGTTATATATACGGATATCTTTCTAGCACACCAAGATCATCATTTGCGATATATGGAATAATAACAGATGATTCTCAGGCAGAAGCATTAAAGAAAGAAATTCAGACAGAAGTTGATGCAATTATGAATACATTTGAAACAAAATAAAAAGGAGATTATGCTATGGGGAAAAAGTCAGATTAGAAAAATAATCCGTTGACACACATAATTATATTTGATATTATTTATCAAGTAACTTAATATTCCATGAGGGAGTAGTTAGCGCGTAAGTGTGATTTGTCAACATTCTGATTATAATAGAGAGTATAATCTGGCAAATCTTAAATAATGAGACTCATGTATATCAATTATTTTCAGTGTGCAATATCACTGAATCTGGTTGATATACATGAGTTTTTTTATACCCCTCGGAAAAAGAAAAATAAGGAGATTTATATGGGTAATTTTATTAATAACGCGCCATTTGCGCTTGTAATTGTGTTCCTGATTATTGGATTTGTGCTGCTGATTAAAGGTGCAGACTTTTTCGTAGAAGGAAGCTCAAGTGTAGCAAAGAGACTACATGTTCCGTCTATTATTATTGGACTTACAATTGTTGCAATGGGAACATCGCTTCCAGAAACTGCGGTCAGTGTATCTGCATCAATTACAGGCAACAATGAGCTTGCAGTAAGTAATGTAGTCGGTTCTAATATATTTAACCTGATGGTTGTTATTGGCGTGTGTGCAATGATTGCAACAGTAAATGTTGCAAAAGAAACAATAAAAAGAGATATCCCATTTTCGCTTATCTGTGCAGGACTTTTATTGATTTTAGGAATCCTTGGGGTTGGTGATAAGTCAGGAATGATGCTTGGACATTTTGATGGTGTAATATTTATTGGTGCATTTGCAGGATACATTTTTTACATGATTAAGATTGCATTAAAGGCAAGCAAAGAAGGCAAAAAAGTCGAGATTGAGGGCGGTTCTGATGAAGATATCAAGTTGATTTCAGTTCCGCTTAGTATTCTGTTCATTGTTGGAGGTGCGGCTGCGATTGCAGTAGGCGGAGATATTACCGTAGATGCTGCTTCAAGAATAGCCAGTGACCTTGGAATGAGCCAGACACTTATTGGGCTTACAATAGTTTCAATAGGAACATCACTTCCAGAGCTTGTAACTTCAATAGTTGCAGCCAGAAAGAACGAAGTCGATATGGCACTTGGTAATGCGATTGGTTCAAATGTATTTAACATACTTATGGTACTTGGTATTGCATCAGCAATCAGCCCAATCAGCATAATTACTGAGAATATTATTGATTTGTGTGTGCTTATTGTATTTACAATATGTGTATGGATATTTGCTGGAACAAGGAAGAAAATCGGAAGAATCGAAGGTTTTTCAATGGTTGTACTTTATTTGATATATGCAGTTTATATCATAATAAGATAAATGAGGTAACATACCAATGTTGTTGTTTTTAAAAGTATTTTTTACTGAATTCATAGCTGAGATGGGTGATAAAACCCAGCTCATGCTTATTGCTCTTACTTCTAAATATAAGTTAAGAGATATTATATTAGGAACTGCTGTAGCAATTCTTGTACTTAACGGACTAGCTGTTTTAGCAGGTGGGCTTGTCAGTGAATTCATTCCAGACTGGCTTATAAAGACTATTGCAGCACTTGCATTTCTTTATTTTGCTGCATCAACAATTGCCGGGGATGATGATGACGAAGAAGAAGGCAGCGGCAAATCAAAGATTAAGTTTGCACCACTTGCAGTTTTCTGTACATTTTTCATTGCAGAGCTTGGTGATAAGACACAGCTTACAGCCATAACATTTGGTGCTAATGAAGGTATGAGTGCAGCTCTTGTTGTATGGATTGGATGTTCGCTCGGACTTTTTGCGGCTGACATTCTTGGTATGTTAGTCGGATATCTGTTAAAGAGCAAGACTCCGGACGGACTGCTTAATACACTTGCATTCGCAATATTCTCGATATTCGGTGTATTTACACTTTATCAGGGACTTAAACTTATAAGGGCATCTGTCTGTCCGATTCCGGTATGGCCAATACTAATAGCTGCAACTGTTGTTTTTATTGTTATATGTGTCTGTCTTTTTATAAGAAGAAAGAAGAAAGAAATTAATTAAAATGAAAGTAATCGTATCATTTTTTATGTGATGCGATTATTTTTTTTGTAAATGTGTCGATATAATAATTAGAAAAGTCAAGGAAGACTTTATCCAATACATTTTCGTTCAAGGAGGAATGAATTATGAGTAGTATATCTTCAGGGAATTTTTCCCAGATAGCCGGTTCGTATGCAGATACAGCGGCTGTTTATTCTAAGTCAGAGACAACTAAGACCGATGAGACAAGCGGAAAGAAAAAAGTCAGTGGTCAGACTATCGGTAATCCCCAGTTAAGCGAGAAAGCAAGCAAATATTATGAACAATTAAAGAAAAAGTACTCTAATATGAACTTTATTCTTGTAAGTGAGGATCAGAAAGAGAATGCCAAGGCTAATGCTGCAGGTTATGCTAATTCTAATAATATGGTTGTCCTTATTGATGAGAATAAAATTGAAAGAATGGCTTCTGATGAGAATTACAGAAAACAGTATGAAGGAATTATTGCAAATGCTGCCAGTGGAATCTCACAGCTTGCAAGCAGTCTTTCAGCAACAGGAACTAGTGTAAAGGGCTTTGGAATGCAGGTTAATGATAATGGTACAGCATCATATTTTGCTGTGCTTGAAAAGTCAAGTGCTGCACAGAAGGAGCGCATTGAGAAGAAGGCTGTAGAAAAGAAAGAAGCTAAGAAGACAGCACAGAAGAAGGCAGAAAAGAAAAAGAATGAGGAGCGGCTGGAAAAGAAACGTAAAGAGACCGGGGATGTCGATGATACTGACGATACAGAGACCGTAACAGTGACAGCTTCATCAATAGAAGAGCTTCTTGAAAAGATAAAAGACCAGGAACAGCTTTTCTTAAGTGATACAGTAAAAACTCCACAGGAGAAGAATGTGGGTCAGAATGTTGACTTTTCTGTATAATGTCAGGGGGTGTGCCTAGTGATATTATCAGGAACAATAGCAAGTACCGTACAATTGCAGATGCTTAACAACAAATGGATGCAGAAAAAGGAATCTGGCAATGTTTTATCTAAGCAGGAGTTAAACGAGCGTTCTACATGGACATCCGAGCAGTTTATGATTGCAGATTTTCAGGACCAGTTAGAACATAATCGAGAAACACAGAAGCGTCAGAAAATTGATAATAAGATTATGTCAGGTGGGAGTCTTTCGCCTGAGGAAATATCTTATCTTGAAAAGAATGATCCTGTTGCTTTAAAGAAATATCGTGAAACTAAAGAAGATAAAGAAAGCTACAAGGAAAAACTCAGACAGTGCAAGACTAAGGAAGAGGTTGACCGTGTAAAGCTGCAGAAGCTTGGAGAACTGGAGAGTTCATTAAGCAGTGTCGTCAATGACCCGACAATACCTAAAAGTGCCAAGTTAGCGAAAGCCCAGGAAATACTTGCAAAGACTAACAACATTGAGGCTGCACATCTTGAGTTTGTCAAATCCGCAGATTATCAGAGTATGCCAACTGATGACGAAAAGAAAGAACAGGATGCAGCAGATAATGATATATCAGATGAGATAACAGACAGCGAGAAAGCTGATGATACTGAACTTACTGATGCTTCTGATAATATACCAGATAAAGCAGATAATGTAACTGATGATAATAATAATCAGGTTTCTGATATTAAAAATCCGGATACTATGGATACAAAAGCATCTGATAAAATATCTGAAAAAGATAATCACAAGAAAGAATACAATACAGAAATTAAAAAAGTTAGCCGAAAGCTTAAGAAAGGTTTTGAGGCGGCTGACATGCATGTTGACATAATTGTATAATTATGTATGATAGGGAATCCACTCAGATATGACTAAGAATAGTTATGTCTGGGTGGATATTATTAAAAGGATTAAATATTTTGTCACATGGTAATCACTTCGCTAAAGCGAACAGATTTAGCGAATGTTATAATATGTTTGTTCATGTGTGCGAATAGCCACTAATGCGGACATATTATGACTTCGCTAAATAGGGCTTTGGCGAATGTGATGGTAGTATTACCAAAATGAATAACATCAAATTTTTAGATGTGTTTATTAAACCTTACAATAAAAGGTTTGATAGACACATCTTTTTTGTGTCTTATTAAATCGGTTTAGCAAAATGAAAGGAGTGGTTACTTAATGAAAGATGAAAGGTATTCGCTAAGAGCATATGAAATTACATATGATTATTATGGTGAATTAAAATTGACAATTCTTGCTGACTGTATGTGTGAGGCTGTTAGTGTTGCGAATTCGTGTGTTGATCGTGTTTTAGGGTTCGTTCCTAAAAAGTTGTCTATTAGAGAAATTTTAAATAAGGAGGCATAAGAGAATGATAGAGCAGATAAATGGAAGATATGTTAATAGGTTTGCAGAATTGGATAAAACTTTTATTGTTAAAGGTTCTAAGATTTATCATAGTAATTCTTCTGGTGCTGACTATGAAAGTTTTATTTTTACTCAGGACGGTGTTGATTTTAATTTTTCTGTAGAACAGTGTGAACATGAACAGTTGAAGCAGTTTATAGGTAAAGAAGTATTTCTTTCTTGTGCTTTTAATCCTTTTGGAAAGTATTCGTTTCAGCAGTTTGTTGTATTGTCGTTTGAACCTATTCCTGTTGAAAAATAGGGAGGTTGAAAGACTTGTCAAGAGTGCGTAGCACTTGCTTGCTCTTGACAAGTTGAATGTAAATAAAGAGACAACAAAAGCATAGTTTGCCGCTGTTAAGGGCTTGCACCTTAACAGCCTTAACTATAAATAAAATAAGGAGGTTAATAATATGACAGAAGGTCTTACAACTGCCGTTGGTAGTCTTTTTACATTAGTGGGTACTGTTATAACTGAAATTACATCTCAGCCACTTCTTGCTGTTATGTTAGTAGGTGGTACTGTTGTACCTCTTGCATTAAGAACATTCAAGAAGATGAAAAAGACATCTAATGGTTAATGTTTGGCGGGGAGTTATCCCCGCTTTTTTTTATAAGGAGTTTGTATGAATTTAGTGATTGATAAAAAAAATATATTAATTTTAATAGCTTGTTTTATATTTGTAGTAATGACTTTGTTTACAAACAGTGTGTATGCTTCTGATGATTTAACTTTGGAACAGTATATTGAAAAGTATCCAGTCCAGTATTATATATTAACAAAGTCCGACCATGCTAATGGAACTAAAAACGCCTTGTATTCCGCCGCATGCGATTTTGAAAGTACACCGAACCGTGTTTGTGGTTATATTGTTTCTAATGGAACTATTGACAGTACAATATCATTTTGTTCGGACACACCATACAAGAATAGTTATTATTGGTCTAATGGTTGGTATAGTTGGGGCGGTTCATCTGAAAAAAATTCTGACGGAATATATAGAACTGGCTCTAGTACTGCTATAAAAAAAGTTAATGAATATTTGACTAATGTAATATTGTTTAGTAGCTATGATGATGCTAAAACCTATATATTAACTGGTCAGATTAATAACGCTTTATTTGAGCCAGAACAGAAGTATGAATATTCTTCAGCTGTTGAGATTCCATTAATGGCACAATGTCAAGTTAATGGTGATAGATTTTTGTTTAATTGTATGCAAACAGAATCTCACAATGATTATAGATTGCAAATAAATGCAAGTGTTAGTCTTACACCTATATATAGTAATTTGACAAGCAAAAAGTATGCAGATACGGAACAGATATTTACTTCTGGTAAAAATGAGATAGGAAAGTATGATAACCATGACATAACATTTAATGTTTCTTTTACTACAACAGACTTGTTAAATGGAATTGATACTAGTAGAACGGCTCTAGGCTTTAAAGAATTTTATAATGGTTATAATATTTTACTACCTTACAAAGAGGCAACTTTATCTAAAATATATTTTTATGCCAGAAATGTATGTGGCTCAAAATGTAGTAACTGGGTTAAAGTTACTTTTGACTTAATTACAGAAACAAGTGTATATGAAGAGGTTGAGAGTGTATCAGGTTCAAATGTTCCGTCTGATACTAAAAAGGATAGTAGCGAATATTATCCTAGTGACTATATTTATAATGATGATGAACCTTATCAAGGTGATAATAATGGTGGTATTCTTGGATATATAAAGAATGGTTTAGGGCTTGTTGGTAATAATAGTATAATTGCTTTGATTGGTAATACATTTTCTTTTTTACCTAGGGAATTAACTACATTATTATTGTTTGGTGGAGCATTACTTGTTGCTGTGGGAATTATTAAGGTGGTGACAAGATAGTGGAAATGATAAAAGAGTTTATTGATATAGGCTTGAAGTTTTTACAAATTGAAGTTCATGTCGGTAGTGTAAGTTTTTCTTACTGGAATATAATTATTTTTACATTTGTTTTTGATTTGATTCTTTGGTTTATATGGAGGATATTTGGATAAATGGAAGATATTTATAATTTATTGCAATTATGGTTTTTATGGGATATTTTTAAATTTTTCTATATCTATATTGTTGCTAAGATAAGGAGTTTTAAACATGGATAGTTTATTTAATTATTTATTCGGTAACACAGCTCAAGGTCTAACGCCTGAATTTCTTGCGAGAATTATTGTGTTTTGTGTGCTGCTCTTAATTGTTGAAATGATTATTAATATAGGGAAGAAGGTGGGATAGTGGTAATTTTAATTATATTATTAATAATTTTATTATTTGCTTGTGTGCCTTTTATACCTTTTTTTGTTAAGCATATACCAGATATATGTTATCATGCATTTTATGATTCTATTCATTTTTTTAAAGATAAAAAATGGAAAAATTATAGTGTATCTGGTGTGTATATATATGGAGGATTATTTGGTTGCGGTAAAACATTAAGTATTGTCGAATATGCTTATAGAATATATAAGCAATATGAAAATGTTATATTTTGTTCCAATGTTTCGCTTGAGGGAATTCCTTATGTTCCATTTGTATATTTTGAGCAACTGCTCGAGCCTGCTCCGGAAGGAAAACATATTATTTATATTGTTGATGAATGTGGTTCTCTTATGAATTCTCGGAATTATAAAAATAATAAAATTTCTGAAACTGAATTTGTTTTATGTCTTAACCAGATACGCCATACTGATAAAACATTGCTTCTTGCTTCGCAACGCTTTTCTATGTGTGATAAGAATTTTCGCCAGATTGCTGTTGAGTGGGTGGAATGTAGTAGAACATGGCGTTTTATAAAACATTCTTTTTATGATCCTTGGGATTTGGAAAATTGTTCAAATCCTAAAATGGTTAAACCATTGAGGCGTTCTCAATATATATTTGCTTCAAATAAGATATATAAGTTGTATGATACTAAAGAAGTCGTAAATAATTTCTGTGAAAATTATCTTGCTGGTACATATAATTTTATTCAGGTTGAATCTTCTGATAATTCTACAAATGATAATTATAAAGTTGCTAATGTGAAAAGGAAATACAAGAAATATAAGAAGTAAGCGGTGCGACATTGTCGCCCGGCTTACGGATTTTTTTTACCGCATTCCACGAATAGCGGTAAAAATTTTTGTCGATTTTGTGTCACAAATATTATAAAGAGGTGTTTATTATGATTATGAACTATGATTTTTTAATAAAAGCTAGGGTTGATAAAAGTATGATTGATTATATTGATAGAATTTCTAAGAAGTTAGGTTGTTCTCGTTCTGAATGTATTAGAAAGATTATATTTAATGCAATGGTTAAAGAGGTGAAAAGATGACTACGATTAAGGCTTTGTCTACCATTAGTTACAATTCGGAAGATTTCCTTAAGGGGAAATTGAACGAATTGTGTGCTAATGGATATATTGACTTTTGGTACTATATTAAACATATCGGTGAATATGATAAGGCTAGTGATACAACTGATAAGGACCATATACATGTTTATATTGAACCTTGTAAGCGTGTTGATACAGTTGATTTACAGGCTATGTTTGTTGAATATCCAGATAATGATTTTGACAAATTGCCATTGAAGTGTCTGCCTATTAGAATATCACATAAAAGGAATGAAAAAATATTGTATGATTTACATAATGAACAGTATTTAATTTCTATAATGGATAAGAAACAATATCATTATAGTGTTGATGATATAGTTACAAACGATAGGGAGTATTTAATGGAAATTTATCGAGAAGCTATGCACTCGGATATTTTTAGAAATAAGCGTTTTATTGAAATGCTTGAAAGTGGGGCATGTGTCTCTGATTTAGCTTATCATGGTTTCATTCGCCCTTCCCAGGCTTATAGTTATTCTTGTTTTGAAGATTTATATAATAGGGGAAAATATAGAAAAGTACAGGCGAATGAAAATGATAGATTGTTAGAATTGGAAAATCCATTTAATTCTGATTCTTCTGATTGTTAATTAAATAGTTTAGCTTGTCGTGTGTGTCTGCATGCTCCATAAGCAATTTATTTTCTAATTTGTCGCACTTGATGGATAGTCTTATTATAAAAAATGGCATTAAAAATTGTAATATTGCATAACATGCTGCTAATATAGCAATAATTGGATTTGATAAAAAAGAAATAATTGTTGTTGCGTCCATAGTGTTTCTCCTTTGGTTTAATATATTAAATCAATTATACTATAAATGTTTTAATAGTGGTAGTTGACAAACAAGCTTTTTGTATGTTATATTTTGTTCGTAAGGTAATCACTTCGCTAAAGCATAGTTTAACGAAGTGATTCAGAACACTCCGTTTGCGTGGTTCTGTTTGTGATACTAAATTGATACTAAATACTCTAATTAATATTTACACTATACCACATAACCCTCGATTCTATGATATAATATTCTAAGAAATTTCTCCGAGGAGGATAATGTATGGAATACGATGTTATTATTATTGGAGCCGGACCGGGCGGAATCTTTTCTGCGTTCGAGCTTATGAAAAAGTCACCCGAAACCAGAGTGGCTGTGTTTGAAGAAGGCAACACATTAGAGAAGAGAAAATGTCCTATAGACGGCAAGAAGGTTAAATCGTGTATTAAATGTCCAACATGTGCGATTATGAACGGATTTGGTGGTGCTGGTGCATTTTCAGATGGTAAATATAATATAACTAATGATTTCGGCGGAACTCTTTATGAGTATATCGGCAGGGATCAGGCAATCAATCTGATGAAGTATGTTGATACAATCAATACATCACATGGTGGCGAAGAGACTCACATGTATTCTACAGCAGGCACTAAGTTCAAGACTTTATGCATGCAGAACAAGTTAAAGCTCCTTGATGCGTCAGTAAGACATCTTGGAACAGACATTAACTATGTTGTTCTTGAAAATATGTACAATGAGATGAAGGACCATATAGACTTCTACTTTAATACTCCTGTAAGCAATATTGAGGTGATTGATGGTGGTTACAGAGTATTCTATAAGGATGAGTACATGGATTGTGACAAATGTATTGTTTCCGTTGGTCGAAGCGGAAGCAAATGGATTGAAAATGTCTGTCAGAAGCTTGAGATTCCAACCAAGTCTAACCGTGTTGATATCGGTGTGCGAGTTGAGCTTCCGGCTGTTATATTTGCACATCTTACAGATGAGTTGTACGAAAGCAAGATTGTATACAGAACAGAGAAATTCGAAGATCTTGTAAGAACATTCTGTATGAATCCTAATGGAATCGTAGTTAATGAGAACACTAACGGCATTGTAACAGTTAACGGACACAGCTATGAAGGTGCTGAGAAGCAGACAGAGAACACCAACTTTGCGCTTCTTGTTGCAAAGCATTTTTCAGAGCCATTCAAGGACAGTAACGGATACGGTGAAAGTATTGCAAGACTTTCCAACATGCTTGGTGGAGGTGTTATTGTCCAGAGATTTGGCGACCTTATGAGAGGAAGAAGAAGTACAGAAAAGCGAATTGAGGAGGGGCTTGTAAAGCCTACTCTTGCTGCTACTCCGGGGGATTTAAGTCTTGTACTTCCTAAGAGAATTCTTGATGGAATTATTGAGATGATTTACGCACTTGATAAGATTGCACCGGGAACTGCCAATGATGATACACTTCTGTATGGCGTTGAGGTTAAGTTCTACAACATGGAAGTTGAGATTGACAACAATCTTGAGACAAGATATAAGGGCTTATACATAATTGGCGACGGAAGCGGCGTTACACATTCATTATCACATGCTTCTGCCAGTGGCGTATATGTTGCAAGAAAGATTATTGAAGAAATGTAGTCACATAATATTAATATAAGGGAGATTGCCATAAGACAGTCTCCCTTTAATAGTTTAATTAATATTTTTATTAAGCTTTATTATTTCAGCCCCTAACAGATTGGCATCATCAGTTCCATGAGTTGCAATAAGCAAAGTACGGTTATTACGCATTTTTAAGATATAGTCTATTACATTTAACTTAGTATCCTTATCTAAACCTGTGAATGGTTCATCAAGTATTATAAGTTTCCCGGGATATGATAATGCTCTTGCAAGTGCAACTCTTCTTTTCATTCCACCGGATAATGAACTTACAGGAATATCAAGACTATCATCTGGAAGAATTGATAACAGATTATTACGGACTTCTTCCCTATTGCTTTTTCCATGAAGCACTATTCTGACATTGTCTATTGCAGAAAGGTAAGGAATAAGCCTGTCCTCCTGAAACATACAAGATATGCTTTTAGTATCTATACCGGATACACTGCCGGAATCAGCACGTTCGAGTCCTATTAGAATTCTTAAAAGTGTAGTTTTTCCTATACCTGATGATCCCATAAGACAGTATATAGAATTATCTTTAAGGGTAATATTAACATTTTTAAGAACTTCATTGTCATCAAAGGTTTTGCATAAATCAGTGATTATAATACTCACAATAATTCTCCTGACATTTTAAATTTATTGGATAGAAAGCAGGCTTGTAACACAGTAAAGTGTCTGACCGTTATATACAACCCTTGACCAGCCAACCTCTGTATTATAACCGGTTCTCGTAAAAAACTCGCCTTTTTTAGCAGTTGCAACAACAACAGAATCTGCATCAGTCACACTAGGCTTATTCCTAAGATTAACCTCTTCCTTAGGAGTTACAGTATCGTTACAGTCTGTGAATTTCGTGTTAAATCCGGTTGCAGGACTTTCTGTTGCTTTAGGTGTAAGGTCTGTTGTTAAGTAACTTGTAACAGCGTATACAGTTTGTCCATTGTATACAAGTCTTGACCAGCCACTGCTGCTTGTTCCAGTCCGTGTAATTGTTTCACCATTGATAAGTGTTGCAATTACTGTTGCGTCTGTATCCTGACTAGGCTTGTCACGAAGCCTTACTTCATCTTTGGCAGTAACGGTGTCATTAACAGAGGTGAATACCATGCCTGCTTCTACATC
>UMBD01006031.1_pt1 | contig 17880 bp, 9 predicted proteins | sample 1963891 | NCBI WGS metagenome assembly UMBD01 (sample SAMEA4835934, study PRJEB28245) | human gut metagenome | biome: gut microbiome; material: fecal sample | place: Denmark | collected 2008 | reverse complement strand
CTGCCACAGCTGATACGACAGTAACCGATAGCCCTGTTACGACAGAAGGAACTGCTTATGCTGACACTCATATGTATGAGGTGCCTTTGAGCATCAGCATTGAATGTACCTATGACGATTTTAAGGGACTGGTGAGATATATTTATAACCTGCAGGAGCGTAAGAGCATTCAGGGTGTAAATATCAGCTATAATGAAGCGGTAGGAATGCTGTCCGGTAATATGACGCTGAATACCTATTATCTGTTAGGTACAGATAAGGTATACAGTGAGCCTGATATTCCTGCAATGGGTATGGGAGTAGACACTCTTTTTGGAAATGTAGAGTGAGGAGATTAGTGTGAAGCATGCCAAGGAAGAACAACTGAATAATGAAGGCTTTTCCCTGGTGGAGCTTCTGATCGCTATTGTGATCCTGTCAATCATAGTGGTACCACTGCTGCACAGCTTCGTTACATCAGCCAGAACAAATGCGAAATCACGCAATACCATGCATGCAACAGCAATTGCCGAAGATGTGATGGAACAGTTTGAAGCGCACACTTTAGGGGAAATGGCAGATACTTACGAAGCAGCGAGTGTGGAAGGCTTTACCAACACGGTAAAACGCGGAGAAGATATCGACAGCGATGGTGATCTGGAATGGGTATATACATTTCGTGACAGCAGCACTACATCCGGAGCGTATGATGTGGTGACTACGCTGGATCCTTCTGCTTATACGACTATCAATGAGAAAGACCTGATCGATATACAGAATCTTGCAGGCAATCTGAATGCTGTGTACTCGGAGAAAGCGGATTCAGATATCGGGGCATATTTGTATTTTTCCAATTATGCAACGAATACTGCGCTGGAAAATATTCCGAAATATGTTAAAAAAATAGTGGAAATCACAATAGACACCAACCGGATCAGTCTGGATCTGGGGGATGGGGAGACATTGGAGACCGATGTATATCTGGTGACTGCATTAACGCGATATCACTGCGACACCAGTATTTTTAACAACCCTTCTCTGAGTGGTGATTATCCGCAGAACGGCACGGATTATGTGATCTTTTCCAATGAAGACACGGTGAGAAGACAGGCGGCACAGATCAAGGCGCAGAAGGAAGCCGGCGCGGCTGTACAGAGTAAAGTGACATCTGATCTGGCGAATATTGTTGTGTGTCTCCCTACGCGTATGGGAAGCGTATCCGGTAGTGAGGTCAGAGATACTGTCATTGTAAACAATCCGGATAATGTAGAGACCAATTTGTATCTTGTGATGCAATTGCCTACAACAGACGAATTACCTGCCGGGGTGACAAATGCGGAAACGGCTTACCGGGATATGATCAACAATACATATCGTGTGGCTTATGAACTTCGGGAGAGCTATCCCGGCTGGATGTCATCTGCGGGTGCATCGATCCAGTCAGCATGTAAGTTAAGAACCAACCTGATACTGAACGGATATACAGACTATAAATTCCGAAATCTGAGTGTGTCTGAAGCGGCAGGAACGGCAACGGGAACTGATGCAAAGTCGATTATGTCAGCTAGCGGACTGACCCCGCCTTCAGAGAAGATTGATCGTATGTATGATATTACGGTACAGGTATATGCACAAGGTACCATAGGTACGAAAAACCCGGTGATCACTATGACGGGAACAGTGACACAGTAGGGAAGGAAGAAGAGAACCATGAATATATTCCGGAGACATTTTGAAAAAAATCATAAAGAAGCTGCGAATAAGGGCTCGGCTATGGTCGTTGTGATCATAGCTATGGCCTTTATTGGCATTTTAGCCAGTGTTTTGATGTATATGTCTCTGTTAAATTATCAGATGAAGGCTAACAACCTGCAGGCAAAGGATAACTTTTATTCTGCGGAGACTGTGCTGGACGAGATCCGGATGGGGATGGAAGGGCAGATTTCAACCTCTGTATCAGGAGCCTACACGAAGGTACTGGAGAGCTTTGAATCGACATCCGAAGAGCAGAAGAATTCAAAAATGAGATACTACTTTTTAAGTAGTATGCAGGAATATTATAAGGCGGATGATACTACGGTATATGATCTGACCAAGCTGTATAACTATATCAGTGCTGATACAGCGTTGGCACAGAACACAGTGCTTGAGGCAGTCAGGGGAACAGATACTTATCGTGTCTATCAGGATGCTTCCGGTAATCTCATTCAGGAGAAGGAAGGAGATGCTTCCTGGAGTGGAATCCCTAAGGGAGATCTGAAGCTGTATACAAATGGTCTGTCCTTTTGCAATTTGAAAGTTACATATACGGATGATGCAGGGTATGTCTCTGTGATCCAGACAGATCTGAGAGTCAAGCTTCCGGATATGGAATTTGCACAGGCAGTAACACTCCCGTCCATCACCGGAATTTCCATGGTCGCACAGAACAATATTCAGGTCATTCCCGATGCACCTATGAATTTGAGCAATAATACCATCGGTGGAAGCTTTTACGCTGACAGGCTTATTATTGGAAGTGAAGAAGCGAATACCGAAAATGGTACCGGGGTAACGGTGAATTTACAGGAAACTGCAGGCAATGAAAATGCAGATAAACGAATGGTAGTGGCGAAGGATCTGTATCTGGGAAGAGGAGCCACTCTGACAAGTGACCAATACGGAGAACTATGGGCAGGAACCATACGGATGCACGGCGGCGGTAATAATACGGCAAGCGTGGGAAAAATTGATTTTGCCGGTAATAGTATTTATGTAGCCGGAGATCTGAGGATGGATGGTCAGCGGAATAATTTTAAAGCAGGAACACTGATAGACGGAGAATATACCGGTCAATATATTGGATTTGGTACGGGACGCAATAATGCGGATAACAGTGCAGTGATCGTGAATGGAACAGATACGGAGATATATCTGAATGAACTTCGCAATCTGACACTGGCGGGAAATTCCTATATTTCATTGAACACGGCGAAGTCCGGTCTGTCCGGAGAAGATGCAGCTCTGAATACCGGTGTGAAAGATATTATGATGGGGCAGTCCATAGCTGTGAAGAGTGATCAGTTGGCATATCTGATCCCGGCACAGTGTATTGCATTGGATGCTTCCGGCAAGTCTGTTCTGGGAGGATCCAGTAATCCGGTGACGAAAGAACAGTATTATGATCTGATCTGGGACCAGTCAAATAAAAAAGTAAGAGACGGTGTGAGGGAGGTAGTATTTGATGTGCCTTGTACGGCATTAAACGGAAATACACTGGCTTCTTATGGGTTAAACAGCAGTAATGTGCAGAAGTACTTTAAACGCATTAACAGCAAAATTACATTGGTTTATTATTATGTCGCTTTTGACAGTACAACAGAAGAAGGCAGAACCAATGCGGCACGGTATTATCAGGATTATTATAGCGTAAATAAAGAAACAATGGATGCGTATGCCAGCCTGTATACCAAGGCGGTCAAGGTGCGAGAAGCCTCATCCGGAGCTTATATCATGCATTTATCCGGAAATTTGGTATGTAGTGAGGATCATTCCGCAGAGCTTCATCCTTCTACACTGGGAACCGATAAAAATAATGTGGGATACCAGGCTCTGCTTACCGCAGATCAGAGCAAATTTAAGGCTTTGTCTAAGAAGATGATAGACAGTTACGAGCAATTATTGCCTTTAGAGACTGCTGATACAGCAAATGCCTACACCAATCTGGTGAATGAAGGAAAGATTCTGACCTATTGGGGAGTTGTAAGAGCTGACACTAATATTGTAGATAAGTCCGGTGCAAAATATTTTACCGGTGCGGATTCGGAATATAAAGCAGTAGTGGTTCAGGGAGATTATGAATATACTTCCGCGGAAAATTTCCGTGGCCTGATCATTGCTACCGGAAATGTAAAAGTGAGCAGTAACTTCCACGGAACCATACTGGCTGGAGGAAACATTACGCTGGGACAGAATGTCAATGTGGAACCTGACCGTGATGCGGTATTACATGTAATGACTTATTCCAATAAAGCGGGAATAACTGAGACAGAGTATTCCGTAGCACAGTTTTTAAAGGGTGGAGAAGGCTATCTCCATTCAGATGGCAAGGCATACATAAACAGTGATATAAAGCTTGGAGAACTGATTGTATATGAGAACTGGCAGAAAAAGTAATAACGGAGGTTTTTCGCTGGTAGAACTGATTATCGTGATCGCGATTATGGCGATTCTGGTAGGAGTGATGGCGATATCGGCGTCTTCGTTGACAGGCAGAAAAGTAAAAAAATGTGCAGATGAGATCGTGTCCACGATCGAAAGAACCAGAGTACTGACGCTGGGCAAGGAGCAGAATGATGTGGAATGTGTCCTGACCTATGAAGGAAAGGAATATCATGCCAAAATCTATCAGAAAGGCACCCTTGTATCAGATCGTATCGTGGGAAAAGATCCGATCGATATTAAAGTATATTTTGAGGACGGAGCATCGGCAACAGGGTATACATTAGCTAAAATAGACGGAAAGACCCCTTATGCAACACCCGGTGAAAAAGGTCTGCATCTGGTATTTAACCGGGCATCCGGTGCTTTTGAGCAGAATACGAATGAGGCCGGTGGACACGAGAAGGAATATTGCAGGCGGATTGTTGTTACAAACGGTTCCAGAACTATAGAGATTACAACTGTCGGCAGGACGGGAAAGATTCTGACGAAGTAAGGAGGTTCCTATGCGTATTGGACAAAAAGGGTTCACACTGGTAGAGATCATTGTATCTTTGGCTATCATGACGATCGTTGCAGGATCTGTCGGTGCTTTTATCGTTGCAGGTAATAATTCCTATTTGCGCGGAAGCAAGGAATTGACACTGCAGGAAGAGGCACAGCTGACTGCAAATCAGATGATCGACCTGATCATTGATGTGGAGAAGGATATCCAGTTTTTGGATAGCACCGGTGCAGCGGTTGCATTGGATGGTACTCCGGCGCAGGATGCCTCCGGCAATGTTATCAATAGTACGAATGTCAGCGAGCTTCGTCTGTATAACAATGACAATGTCTATATGATCCGCTGGCAGGGAGATGACGGCAGCGGCTATGATACTGCCAATCAGATTTACCTCTATGAAGCTAAAAATTCAGTGACAACAGATGCCGATGGCAATGAAACCATTGTCTGGGGTGACCTGACTGCAGAGGATGTGAAGCCGGCATTAATGGCTGAACATGTGACTTCTTTTAATGTGGATATCAGCGAAGCCAAGACAACCCGGAAGGTTGTGCTCAAGATGACCTTTGCGTATATGGAGAAGACATATACCATCGCTGAGACAATTAAGCTGAGAAATGATCTGTCCAAAGAGAACAGCGAATCATATATGTGGATCACGGGATTGAAGATCAATCCGACGCATGCGGATTTGAAACAAGGTCAGACTGCGGTATTTACATTTGAATTTACCGGTGATTCTGAGGCAGTAGCCGAAGCAAAAGCCAAGGGCGTGGAATGGTCAGTCAGCAGGCAGGATGGCAGCGCATGTAAGAGCACCATCAATGTAAATGGAAAACTGAGCGTAGCGGATGATGAGAACTTTGGCGATAATATATTGAAGGTGACCTGTACTTCTGTGGCAGACCCTACCATAGCGGCAACGGCTACGGTGACAGTAAAAGCACAACAGATTGATTCTCTGGTGATCAGTCCCAAGGACGGTGAGGTAAAGCCCGGCGGAACACTGGCATTCAGCTGTACCATGACAGGAAAACAGGCAGCCATTGATCAGGGAGTCAACTGGGTCGTAACCAGAAAAGACGGTTCTGCACTTGCGTCAGGAACCGGAATCGCTTCTACGGGAGCGGTTGCTGATCTGAAAGCATTACTTACGGCAGGATTTGCAGAAAAACAGGGCGCCGGAGTGCTGAGGGTGACCTGTACTTCCATAGCCGATCCTTCTATGTCGGACACTGCATATGTTACCGTGGCAAAGATCGAAGGAAAGTATACAGTGGAACTGATTGCAGAGAGACTGACTACTTATGAGTACGATGATAATAGTAAGATCGGTTATTGTGCGGTTATTGAGTGTCTGACCTCCTGGGCGGATTATGCACATGGATATCCCATTATTGAATGGGTAATAGATGGTGACAGTTCCGGATACCAATTTGTGGAAACAAAAGATAAAAATCCGTACCAGATTGTTCTGGAATGTGGAACACATTTGAATGAGACGGTTACCGTAGGAGCATGGATAAAACTGGATAAAGATAATATCGTGTATAAGACTATTGATATCCATATCCCGAATCTGCTGGCAACGGAGAAGAAGAGTAATCCTTATATCCAGAGTGATCAGTTTGTCTTATTCAGGAACGGAAGAGTAGAATGCGAATTAGTGAACTATACCGGAGATGCGAGTCAGGTAAAGTGGCGCATTGCAAATGACAGAGAAAACGGACTTGCACCTGAGTATTTTGCTGAAAAAGACGAAGCAGAGAAGCATGCGTGGGATATTAATGAACAATCAAAGAGACTGGTTGGGTTCAGTAAATATTATTATGACGCTAATGGAGAACTTAATTTTGATTTTAGCTATGGAAACAGCAACAGTCAGTATGACTCGACGAACTCTACAAGAAGAGTCAGTGCTTCCGCAACCGGACAAAAGGTATTTGTATGGGCAAAGCATAATATTGACATGAATACGGAATACCGTCTGGAACTACAGGCATATATTGATGTGCCGGAAGGGACGACCGGGTCCAATATTGTACTGAATGAGGAAGGTAAGCCGATTAAGATCATAGCGGAAACAGAATTATTGATCCCTCAATGTAACATTTATTTCCCCAACGGAAACAGATATCTGGTTATCAATCAGGGAGAAGACATAGATATTAATCTTATAAAAGATAAAAAACAGCATTGGGGTAACGGGGAAAATCCCGGCTTATATTCCTGCCCGATAATAATCAACATGTATGGATTTGCAAATACCAACACAGTAGATCAAAAGTCTCAGTTGGCAACGAACGGTGCTGGATTGACGAAATTTGACGCAAAAATAGAAGCGGATGAACCGATAAATCCGGGTACAAAAGTCAGTAAATCTACAATATCAACAGAAGGTGGAGAATTACAGATTACGATACAGCCTAATGAGTCCAGTAAGATGTTGTATCTGACCTTTAGCGATCCTAGATTGGAACATCAATTAGAGATCAAACGAGCATTGGTAATTTATTGGAACAGGAAGGATAATAAATGACCATGAATTGGAAACGCAACTCAAAAAAGTACATAGCAGGAATTCTTACCATAGCTTTGGCAGCCGGTGTCTGCCAGAGCTATGGCTCTATGGAAGTAAAGGCGCAGGAGAAGACACTCCCGGGAATTGAGAAATTAGTATATGATACGGTGTCTTCCGGAGATGCCTTTCATATTCTGGAGATTGTTCCGTCAAAAGAAAATGCCAGCATTGGCTACCTCATAGGCGGAGAAGAACCGGTTGCCGGTGGCAGGAAGCTGTCAGAACTGCCGTCTCAGTCCGAGAGAGTGAATGCAATGGCGAACCTTGCGACAAATGCGGGAAGTGACATTGTTGGAGCCAATGGTCTGATTACAGTATCGCCATATACGGAAGCAGAGAGTGGTAGTCGTTCCGAGAATCTGAAGGGACGGTTTGTTTATCGAGGAGTTGGCGGTAGATATAATTATGTACTTCATGGTGCAACATATCGTAAGCTGAATGACAATGAGACTACTTCGGAGCCCCGCTATGCCCGCTATACGGAGATGGTTAAGGCAACGGAGCTGAACCGGGATGCACAAAGTATTATTCCGACATTTTCTAGAATTAGCGGAACGGGTGGACAATTGGAAATCCGTCTGAGTGATGGTTCGGTCGCTGAGACGAAGAACACTTATGGACTGGATACTTCTACGACGGTGCCCACAGGTTCTTCCACATCGGAATTTGATGTTAAGGATTATATTGATCTGGAAATGTATCAGAAAAATGCAACAGCGGATTCTTATACATATCTGGGAACTGTTGTAAAAGGTGCAGATCTTCCTGAAGAATATCGCCCTGCAGCGGAGACTGGACAGAACTTGACGACATCTTCGGTACAGATCGAAGCTGGAGAGCAGGAAGAAGCAGGAAACCAGGCAGAAGCCGGTGGACAGACGGAAGCAGGAAACCAGGCAGAAACTGGTGTGCAGACGGAAACAGGAAACCAGGCAGAAGCCGGTGTGCAGACGGAAACAGGAAACCAGGCAGAAGCCGGTGGACAGGCACAAGCAGGAAGCCAGGCAGAAGCCGGTGGACAGGCACAAGTAGGAAACCAGACAGAAGCCGGTGCGCAGGGAGAAGCAGAAAACCAGTTAGAAGCCGGTGTGCAGGCAGAAGCAGGAAACCAGACAGAAGCTGCAGACCAGGCAGAAGGTATGGAGAGTAAGGCATATTTAGCAGCTACGACATCCGGCAATGACCCGTCATATAAATCGGAGACTTCAGCTACTGCACCTGCGATGTCTTCAGCAAAAGAGAATACTGCTGCTCCGGTACAGACCTATGCTGCATCGGGTGAAAATGTAGATAATAACTTATATCTGCTGAATCATGACTCAAAGCCGGCTAAATTATGGGCTGTCTGGGACTCTGTTAACAAGGTATATAATTTTCAATCCATTGCAGATGCATACTTTGTTAAGGTAACGGAAAACGGTGATTATTATGTATCTTATGCAACTTTATGCACAGATGGTGATTATCGGATAGAAGACAGTTATGTCGAGAACCAGACAGGAAGCTATATTAGGGTAACTGCCTCCAGCGTGGAGATAAAGACAGAGGGAGATACCGGGTTCGACAATGCACAGACCTATGACTTTATCGGAGATGACAGGGAAAATGCACTGGAGACCATCAGGTACAATGGTGGTATTAATAATAAAGAATGGTTCAAAAAGCAGGTTTTGAATTTATCAGGAGAAGGGAAGTATGAAGGTACTGCCTCTGTCAGTGGTGATGTAGATAAATTAAAGATTGAAGTGACTACACTTACTTTGCAGGAACTGGCGGATCTGACGAATCCAGAGGTGTCTGCTGATAAAAGCTATTGCGGTGTTGATCTAGATGATGTGGATCTGATCTATCTATCCGGGAAGGGTGACTATTCCGGAGATGAACCGAAAAATATGAAATATGCCGCAAGTAAAATTGCACAGATGGTATTCGGCATTACAGACGATAAGGGGAATCGTTCCGATGCCGCAAGAGTTCCGGTTATCATAGATTACGGATTTTATAAGAAAAATTCGGATGCTAAGCATAAGGCTATGACTAATCTGGTTCTGACCTTGTTGCGCGTATCAGAGGCAGACACTGATAAGAGCCTTGCAAAAAAAATTGTGAACAGTCCGGGAATGTTTGACAAGGCCCTGAATGATACAACATATAAGGATAAGGTGAATACTATTTTCACATCCTTTGCACAAACGGCGGGGATAGAGAACGCCGGCACTAAGACATTGGGAACGCTGAAAGAATTTCTGACGGAGAATGTATATCTGTATGATGATAATGAAGGAAACAAACCTTATGTGGCTTCTGATTACCTGACGGATATTGACAGCTCCAAGCAATGGATTTACAGTGCAGTGAAAAAGGAAATTCAGTATGAAAATTTCCTGACAGAAAAAAGTGGTTCCGGCGGCAATAAATTGGCAGAGAATATTACCAAGGCATCCGTGACCAGATATATTCTGAACTGGTATATGCACAGAGTGACGATGAAATCCTCTATCCGTGTACTGGATCTGGAACCCTGCTGTGATTTTAACAAAACGTTAGAAAGTGAGTTACAGACTGCTGTGGTCAATATGATGGGGATGACTGGAATTTATGAGGCATCTGCGATCAATATTACACAAATGTCATCTGCGGAATTTATAGGTAAGATCGAGGACTTGAATGAAAAGTACGACATGATCTATCTCGGAGCCCGTGTCGGCAAGATGAACACAAAAGATGGGGTGACTGATTATAATGATGAGCAGATGAAGGGGTTGATTTATTCTCACGTAGGAGACTACTATAACTATGCCACCGAAACGGATACGAAAGATGTTACGCAGGCTAGGGAGACGTATAATGCAAGGCATAGACTGCAGGATTCTTCACTGGATCACAGTAAGACTAACGATGATGATGAAAATAATAAGAAGGCAGATGTCTATCGCGGTCCCGGCAATGATATGAACTCTACCCGATATGAGGAATTCTGTCAGTTCATTGAGGCGGGATACCCGGTGGTCATTGCGGATACGTTTATTAAGGTGGATAACAATAATATACCTGTGGCATCAACAGATACGCTGGACAAAAATTCTTATTTTTACAAGCTGGTTCAATTTGCTCTGAAGAAAGATGCAAATGGTCAGTATTTATATTGGCAGAAAAATATTTTTACAGAGAGTCAGCTGAAAGATAATACAGCAGATGCTAAATTAGGAACCACATTATCTGCACGTAGATCTTTATTTTGTAATTATCTGAATCTGTCAAAGCTTTCCGTCAACTGGGTAACTACTTACGGAGCGGCATATCCGCAGGAGCTGAAATATAATTCTGATCAGAACGGTGCCAGCAACGGTGGCTCTCTGGAGAAGATAGACGGAAAATATCAGCTGCAATATATCTTTAATCTGCAGAATGATGCTGCAATATCACAGACAGGTACTACCTATGATTGTAAACTGTTCGTAGATAAAAATGCTGATGGTCGTTTCTCCGGCTCTGATTATGTAGAGGGTAAGACATATACGTCATCGGAAGAAGTCAGCGGTCTTACTGTGTATATAAGAAAGGGAGATGAGTGGATTAAGGTTGATCCGATAGCGACGGCAAATGGAAGCAGATATGAATTGCGTACCGGGGAGATCTATCGTGTTATCCGGGCTCTGCCGGAGGAATATGTAGGGGTTATCCCATGGAAGCTGGTATTTTACGATAATGCGGACAGACTGGTGAGAACTGCCAAGTCAGGCTATACCTCTGTGCCGCAGCAAAGTGGAAAAAAGACAATCCGTGTATTGCAATTGTTGTCTGATGATAACCGTAATAACTGGAATCTTCATGACGAACAGAATAATAGTAATTCTACTTTTTCCAAGTGCATTAATGGATTAACTGACTGGAATGTAGTAGGATTGGATCAAGTCGGTGCAGATGGAAAGGTAACTCCGTCCAAAAGCATTGACAGTATGACTGTAACCTACCTTATAAATAATAAGCTGAAAATTAGCGGGACTTCGGATACTGATATACAGAAGATATACCAGGAGTCCTACAATCTGTTCCAGCAATATGATATGTTGATACTCGGCTTCGGTGACGCCTACCGGTTTGGGTATACCTATGGCGCATATGATCCTAGCAAAGGAATTCCCGCAGGAATTATGGCGAATGTTAAGAGAAATCTGGCTGTTGGCTGGGCTGTCAGAGACTACATAGAATCCGGCAAGAGTATTTTGTTTACCCATGATACTACTTCATATGTCAATAATATTCAAAGTGTGGTCCAGTATAACGATAATGGAAATGCGGAACCAAACAATTCTAACTACTGGTATTGGGGATATGAATTCAATAAGACTATTCGTGCATCCGTAGGACTGGATCGCTATGGAGCATTGAAAGAGTATTATCAGCAGAGAGTTGAAAATTCAACGGAAGAGGAGCAAAAGAGGGACCAGGAATATCTTAAAACATTAGAGTCCTATACATTTGATGAAATCAAGGAACCGAATTCGGATAATGATCTCATGCAAAAGGAAGGCCTGACTAAATATACGGTAGTCCGTTTCCTGAGAAGCTATCTGGAAGATCTGCGGAAAACAGGCAGTTCAACAGTAAAGTTCCCGGTTGAGAATTCATTGCTGAAACAGGCTGGATATGACAATGGAAAAGATCCTGAATGGAATCATCCCAGTAATTTGCTGATGGGTGATTACGCAGGCAGCTCGCTGATCGCAACACAGGTAAATGATGGCCAGATTACGCAGTATCCATATCAGATATCTTCAAAGGAACTGATGGAGATCAATAATACGTCTTACAAGTGGCTGGAGATTAGTAATACGCATTACCAGTGGTTACAGCCCAATATGGAGCTGGACCGTAACGGTGACGGTAAAAACGACATTGTGGTGTGGTACTGTATTTCCGGTGTGGCTGGCGGTAACTATAAAGATACTAATATTTATAACATTACACCCAATGATGTGGTAAATAATTATTATATCTATACCATGGGAAATGTGACATATTCCGGAGCGGGACATTCCAAGCCCAGTAAGAAATCGGAGATCAAACTGTTTATAAATACGATGATTGCAGCGTATAATGCAGGTGTGACTGCGCCTTCCGTAAGCTTTAAGGATAAAAGCGGCAGCAAGATCCAATCCGTGTATATGCTGTATGACCCGGTCAACCATATTGTATTGGATGATAAGAATAACGGAACCATCAGTGTCAACTTCCAGGCAGATGACTACAATATTCTGGCAGGTGGACAGCAGTTATGCGTTGAATTTTACAAATCCTGTGCAGATGATACATCCGGAGCCATCAGTGTAGACGGAATTACAGGAAAGGTATTGCGGTTAAAGACGGATGGAGAGGATGGCCTCAAGATCACGGATAGCAATGGAAATGTAATTTCACCGATAGAACGCAATGGAGTTAAGAATTGTTACCCGATTACAAATGGCGCGACCTATACCTTGAAATATTCTTCGGATGAGATGGGACTGTTTAGTACAGACACTTCCGGGACGATTTTGAACGAAGGAGCACAGGCATCTACTATCTACGCAAGAGTCTATACCGTGTATGATAATGGATCAAAAGTAACTCCTTGCGGAATAGCTGAGTTATCCATCAGCGCAGAAGAACTGTTCGAACTGGATTAACTTTACTGATATCTTCCGTGTCTAGAGTGCAGGTTTTCATCACACCGGAATTACGGTTTCTTGACGCGAGAATATTCAGTTCTGTACAAGAATAGATCTGGACACAAATAAGTCTATGCAAAAGTAATATTATATAACAAGCAGAGTTGTGAGAAATAACCAATTTCCACAGCTCTGTTTTTGTGTAGTTTTTCAGCACTTGTTTTGCCGGATTTCCTTGCAGAATGCATACCTCTGTGATATAGTAAGCTCATCTATAGAAAGTCTGTATAGATAAGATTTCGAAGATACCATATATTAGTATATCATCATATATGGGCATCATTTTATCGCACCCAGTGTGCAGTTCAAGGCATATCGCCGTGAAATTCACTTTTTACAATGTAAGAGGAATGAGCAGGAAAGGAGTATTTATTGGAACTGAACGATATTGTAACGAAGAATTTTGAAAGTTATGCGGATGTAGCGGCGGATATAGTGAATGCATTACTGCATGAGGGAGCTGTGGTGGTGACCGGTGAGGAGATGCTTACAGCTGCAACGGAGAGCCTATATGCAGACAGCACGAATACATTGCACAATCAACTGGAAGATGTCGCGAAATACCATGTGACAGGCGGAATGCCAAGAGCCTTGTATCTGTTTGCTAATCAAATGAAAGTGGATAAAGGCATGATACTGCGCAAAGCGGGATACATTGGCGGAGAATACCGCAGGCAGTACGAAAAGCAGAATCACGGATTATATCCGGTGATAGAACTGGTGCTATATTGGGGGATGGCACGGTGGAAGGCGAGTAACAATTTGCGACAGTTAATAGACGGTGGCAAAGGCAAGATTGCAGAGACTACATGGAAATATGTAGATGATATGCAGCTTCACGTGTGGGAAATGCGATATCTCCCGAAGGAGATCCGCGAACGTTTTCATAGCGATATGCGTATTGTATTGGATTATCTTGCAGAAGGAAACGCATATCGTTCAGACCGAAAAGTAATTCATAAAGAAGCTACTATCAAAATGCTACGGGTATTGTCTGGGGATAAAAACGTGGATGATACCGAAGAAATATTAAAAGGATTAGATATTGCAGAGGAGGATGAGATCAGCATGTGTGAATTGTTTGACCAGTATACGAGACGGGGAATTTCGCAAGGAATTTCCAAGGGGATTATTATTATGTGTAAAGATTTTAATGCCACCTATGAATATACGCTGCAGAAATTAAAGAATAAACTCAATATTTCAGAAAAGGAAGCAGAAGAACAGATGAAGCTTTATTGGTAAAAAGATATTGACTTTTATTTCTTACTATGCTAAATATATACTATACCTACTGGAACAGTAGGAATATAAAATATGGTATCAAAGCCGTGGGGCTTTTGACCCAGACATCATACATAGGCATAGGAGGAGAAAAAGATGGCATTTGCAGCAGAGACCATATGTGTCCAGGGAAGTAATGAGAGAAGGGATCCGTTTGGAGCCATCAGCATGCCCATCTATCAGAATGCGGCGTATGCTCATCCGGGACTGGGGCAGAGCACAGGATATGATTATTCCCGTTGCGGTAATCCTACCAGAGATGAAGTGCAGAAGACGGTTGCTTTATTAGAGCAGGGAACGGAGGCTCTTGCATTTTCTACCGGTATGGCAGCGATCACTGCACTGATGGAAATTTTTTCTCCCGGGGATCATCTGATTGCTACGGATGATCTGTATGGCGGTACGCTGAGACTTTGGAACACGATCAGCCATAAGAACGGAATATCGGTAGATTGTGTGGATACTTCAAATGTGGAGACCGTGAAGGCGGCGATCCGTCCTGAGACGAGGGTGATTTATCTGGAGACTCCGTCCAACCCTATGATGAAGGTCGCAGATATTCAGGCAATCGCAGAGCTGGCGCATACGCATGGTTGTCTTCTGATCGTTGACAATACTTTTTTATCCCCGTATTTTCAGAAGCCGCTTACCTTAGGAGCAGATATTGTAGTGCACAGCGGTACGAAATATCTGGAAGGCCATAACGATACTTTATCCGGATTCATGGTAGTAAAGGATGATGCCCTGTACCAGCAGCTGAACAATATTTATAAGACGACAGGTGCCTGTCTCTCTCCGTTTGACAGTTGGTTGTTACTCAGAGGTATCAAGACACTGGCAGTCCGTATGGAGCAGCATCAGAAAAATGCCCTGACGATTGCACACTGGCTGGAACAGAGACCGGAGGTGGAGAAGGTATATTATATCGGTCTGGATTCGAGACCGGATAAGGCGCTGATCGACAGACAGTGCAGCGGATACGGCGGAATGATCTCATTCCGGTTGAATTCCCCGGAGAAAGCTGTTAAAATCTTGGAGAGCGTTAAGCTGATCCGCTTTGCGGAGAGTCTGGGAGGTGTGGAAAGTCTTCTGACCTATCCGATGAAGCAGACCCATGCAGATGTACCGGTAGAGGTTCGTGAAGCTTTGGGAGTGGATGAGAAGCTTCTGAGAATGTCAGTGGGAATTGAGAACATCGATGATTTGCTGGCAGATTTAGAGCAGGCCTTTGCTTAGTGTGGGTGTAACCTGGTATACATAGTAGTTCAGCCAGCTCCGCGGAGAGCTTCACAGAGGGCCAGCAACGATGCAACGTGTCAGGGCGTGCAGAAGGTCTGGAAGAATCTATAAAGCCGGCTAAAGCCTCTTAAGGTGGCTTCGGGCTTGACAGTGGTTCTGTTTTGGTTTCTTGCTATGGGAATATTCAGTTATGAAAGATAGAGGATTAAGTATGACTACATACAATTTTGATAAGATTACGAACCGGAAGGGAACGAATTGTCTGAAATATGATTTTGCGGTGGAGAGAGGAAAGCCGGCGGATGTGCTGCCCCTGTGGGTGGCGGATATGGATTTCCCGGTATCCGAAGAGATCTCGAAAAGTCTTCATGCTGCGGTAGAACATGGAATCTATGGCTATACCCAGCCGAAGGATGCTTATTACAATGTTGTGATGAACTGGATGGAGAGGAATCATAATTGGAAGACGGAGCGGGAATGGATCGTGAAGACTCCGGGTGTAGTATTTGCTCTCGGCGCAGCGGTTAAGGCATTTACTGATCCGGGAGATGCTATATTGATTCAGAATCCGGTGTATTATCCTTTTACCAATATTATCCGTGACAATGACCGGAGAGTAGTAGACAATACATTGATTTATGAGAAAACGACCGGACAGAGCGGAGCGAATGGATACCGGATTGATTTTGAAGATTTTGAGCGGAAGCTTGAGCAGGAACATGTAAAACTGTTTATTCTGTGCAATCCTCACAACCCGGTGGGCAGAGTGTGGACGGTAGAGGAACTTCAGAAGCTGGGAGAAATCTGTCTGCGACATCAAGTGATCGTAGTCAGCGATGAGATTCACAACGATTTTGTCTATCCCGGTTACGAGCATACAGTGTTCGCCAACGTAGATCCCCGTTTTTCGGAGTTTACTGTGACATGTACGGCACCCAGCAAGACATTTAACCTGGCTGGCTTACAGATCTCCAATATTTTTATCCCAAATGAAAATCTGCGTAAGGCATTCAAAGCAGAAATTGACAAAACCGGCTATGATGAGCCCAATGCCTTAGGTGTGGTGGCATGTGAGGCAGCTTACCGTGCGGGAGAAGACTGGCTGGAGCAGTTAAGAGCTTATTTGCTTAAGAATCTGAATTTCTTACGGGATTTTTTGCAGGAGAAGATTCCACAGATTCATCTGGTGGAGCCGGAAGGCACTTATCTCGTATGGCTAGATTGCAGTGAACTGGGAATCACCGGTAAGGAGCTGGATCAGTTCATTGTGGACAAAGCAGGACTTTGGCTGGACGGAGGATCCATGTTCGGACCCAGCGGAGCCGCTTTTCAGCGCGTGAACATCGCCTGCCCCCAAGCTACGCTGGAACTTGCCTTGAATAAGTTAAAAGCAGCGGTGGATAATTTGAAATGAGGATTCGAGCGATTTCGCGAGACCGTTCCGGAGCATGATATCTGCTGACAGACTCGTAAGACCATTCCGAAGAATGATATATATTGACAGATGAATATTCTTGCGTCAAGAAACCGTGATTCCGTTGTGGTGGAAACCTGCATTCTGGACACGGAAACCACCTTTGCTTGATTATCTTTTACAAGAATAGCACCAGAGTCAAGTCCAGAACCGCTTTGCAGAGCGTTAACCGGATTACCTTGGTGAGATTTTTTGTATCCTATATACTTGCTAATCGGTTACTTGAGCACTAGACATCAGGAACATCCAAGCCGGAATATTCAGATAGATTTACAAGACTGTTCCGGAGAGTAAATATATTGACAGATTCGCGAGACCGTTCCGGAGCATGATATTTGCTGACAGATTCACGAGACCATTCCGGAACAGGATAATATTGCCGGATACATGGTATATTTTTACATTCTTGTCCATATACTGTAACATATCAGGCCATTCATGATAGATTATAATAGTTCCTACGGAACCTGTGATCCCTGATGAATGGTCATGCTTTTTCGGATCACGCGGCAGGAATCTTGATCCGCAGATCCATAGGATTGCCATCAGGAAAGGAGCACACAGTATATGCCAAGAGGACAGAGAAAATCCCTGGAGGAAAAGATCCAGGCGAAGCAGGAGTTGATCAATGCGTTAAACATTCGCATAGAATCAGAACAGCGTGAATTAGAGGAAATGTTTGAACAGAAGAGGCGCAAGGAACTGGAAGCGGTGAGTGACATCATCGAAGATGCCGGTCTGGCACCGGAGGAAGTCACGGAAGTCTTACAACAGTATATTGAGAGCCGCAGAGCAAACGTATCATAATAACATATTGTGGTTTCATCGGAAGGACCGGACGAACCGGTCCTTTTTTCTGTATAGAAAATGTGTTCCCATACGTAAAAACGTCCCGTATGGACTACGT
>UMBD01055229.1_pt1 | contig 18555 bp, 23 predicted proteins | sample 1963891 | NCBI WGS metagenome assembly UMBD01 (sample SAMEA4835934, study PRJEB28245) | human gut metagenome | biome: gut microbiome; material: fecal sample | place: Denmark | collected 2008 | reverse complement strand
CAGGAAACCAGTTAAAAAAATTTCTGCCAGTGCAAACTTACCTAAGAAGAACTCGTATATTTCACCGAATATATCAAGCTCTATATTCTCCGGGATGTCCTTAAAGTTTCTCAAGAGGTTAGATAATACCAACGGATTTTCTGGAGTGTTTACGCTGTAATAAATATCTTTGGGAAGTGTGTCTTCAAGCTCTTTAGTATATTTTTCAATAGCTATCATTGCATTTTTAACTGCTTCTGCAAGGTTTGAATCATCAGACAAGTTTAAGAGTTCATTATATCTGGATTCTTTAGGAAGATAATATCCACATCTTTCAATAGCTATCTCATGGATAGGTCTTTCCATACGAGTTCCTTTGAGTCGGTTGAACTCGTTGTTTATCTCTGCTTCATGCTGAGAATATTTAACATCAGCAAATCTAAGGAATATCAAACCTAACACAGGTTCAGCATATTCAGTAGCTTTCAAACCAGAATTAGCCCTTAGCTGGTCTGCCGTTGCCCATAATTTATCTTTCAACTCTTTCAACTGCTTTATTAACATACTTCACTCCTTGACTTGGTTTAATATTATCACAAACATGGCTTATAAGTATCTTACAATAATACTCTGCCAGAATCGGACACATTGAAGAATCACAGAATATTAAGATATAGAATTTTAAAATAGTGTTTACAACCTTATTTGTAGCTATATTAAGTATTTAGCGTACAAAACTTTGTCCGTGTATGAAACAGCTTTTCTTAATAATGTTTTGTACTGTTCATAGTATTGCTCCGTATATTTTCTAAGCAAGGGTACAATCAGGTTCTTTATACGTTCTTCATTTGTAATATTCAACATTACCTTTAATTGAATATCAATATTATCTGTTGAGACATCTTTTAGTTTAGTATCTTTATTGCTTAACAATGAAAGTATATCTTCTTTTGTTTTATGGTTTGGGTTATTTGGGTTTATTACTTCATGCTCAAAGTTATCATCACCGTCAATACGCCCTAATAAGTAACGTTTGCCAGGTTTACAGTCTTCTTTATTCTTAACTATTTCATTGCGTAGTTTCTCTTTATTGAATTCAGCATTAGTTTCTTTCTCTAAATATGCAAAATAGTAAAATGGCATGTATTTCACAGAAAAGCCACAATAAGCATCTATATAACTTAATGGCATTTGAGTCCCTGTTTGTTTTAGATAAGTTAGCAAGTGGTACTTTTCTGTTATATTTGTAGGAACTACCTTTTCTACAGTGTTAGATTTCTTAACAACGGCACTTGCAACATTTGGAACTTCTCCAATAAGTTTAAGAGTTGGAGCTCCTTTCTTTTCAGAAAATTCTCCTTCCTTGATAAACTTAATTTCTTTCATTGTTTCAGAATCAATGAATACTTTTGCTTTTCCGTTGTTTAATAATAATTCACCATTAGACATATTTAATAATGAGACTTCGCCAATACCTACTGTTGCCATTTTAGTTATTGCTTTTATCCAAGTATCACGTTCTGTTGTTAGTTTGTTTTCAAGCAATACAATCAAGTCAGAATACTTAATTTCACTTGTTTGCCCATTATATCTGTAATAAATAGCACCTTCCCTTAATACAGTCTTTCCTCCATTTTGAAAGCTCTCTTTACATATTATAGGTTTATTCTTAGAAGCATATACATATATAACACCAATATTTACATCTTCATATGAAACAGTCCTTCGCTCATACCTAATTTCAGGAGCAAACAATTCATTTAATTTCTTAACTATCTTTTCATCATCTAAACTTTCAAATACATCATTATTAAGACCTACAACGGTTCTCGGTTTATCCTTAACACCGAAAATAATATAACCACCTTCCTTATTTGCAAATGCTGCCATTGTTTTAGCATATTTCCATAGTGTTTGTACATTAAAACTTTCCTTAAACTCAAGAGTGGAGGACTCTCTTGATATAAGTTTGTAAGGATTGCTGGTGTTGCATTTAAATACTTTACCTATTCGTTTTTCTGAAAATGGGTCTTGCACGATACTTTCTCCTGTGCTTATAGTACCATGAATATGTTTAAAAATGTTTCTATTTATTGCTTTACGTGGTACAATTAAGTCATGATAAAGACTTTCAAATGCAAAGAGACAGAGAAGATATGGAATGAGGAGTTCTCAAAGAAACTTCCTCATGATATTCAGAAACGTGCTTTACAGAAACTCAGAATGTTGCATGTAGCTTCTGTTCTTGATGACTTGAAGATACCTCCGAGTAATCATTTGGAAGCTCTATCTGGAGACAGACAAGGACAACATTCTATCCGTATTAACGACCAGTACAGAATCTGCTTCCGTTGGTTAGATAACCATTCATTTGATGTTGAAATAGTAGATTATCACAGTTAATTTAATCTATCTTAACAAAATCTTTTTGTGGGGTTGAAATTACGTGGTACGTACTGTATAATATAAGTAGATGATAAACAATATGGAGATACTGTAATGACTGAATATATTGAACTTACAACCGTTGGTGAAATGCTCAAAGAAGAATTCATTGAGCCATTTGGTCTTACTCAAAATGCTTTAGCCAATGCAATATTTGTACCTCCAAACAGAATACACCAAATAATCAAAGGTCAAAGAAGAATCACTGCTGATACAGACCTCAGACTTACTACATACTTTGGTCTTTCACAAGGTTACTTCTTACGCTTTCAAGAAGACTATGAACTCAGAATCGCCAGAAGAGAAATTGCTGATGATATAAGTAGAATCCAGCCAATAAAAGCATTAGGATAACATCAAGTATCACTTTCATTGGTCTTTTTCCAGTTTAATTGAACCTGTTCTATTGCATATTCATGCATTAGTTGCTCCACATTTTTCTTCTCTAAATAACGTTTAACAAGTTTGCTACAAAAAGTTGAAGGTAGAATATTTATATATCTGCAATAGAACAAAAGTTGTTCTCTAAGTTCCTTTGAGAAATATACTGATACTGTCCTATACTTTTTATGCCGACTCTCTTTATTATCCATTATTCTTACCTCCCAGTCTTTCAAAATAATTGTGTAGTAAATTGTTAATAAGCCAGCTTATGCTAACCCCATGTTCCTTTCTATACTCTTTTAACTGCTTCTGCATCTGTGGAGTAACAGCAAAGGATGTAACGACTCTATTAGTTTCAGCTTTCATATTCAATACCTATTTTTCTTAACAACTAAACTAAAATGTAATAACTGTATGATGCATTAATAACATTGTTACTAATTCGTATGAGAAACTGAAAAGTGATATTTGACAGAATACAAACATTCAACGAGAGGTGTCTGTGGCCGCCCTGACCGGGTTTTCGGTATTTGCATGGTATAACTTACCCATGAATCAACAAACTTTCCTTAGAAGTCAATTCTGGAGCTGCATCCAGACTTTGTATTCCCAGCTTAGCGTATAACTCCTTATAATACTTACCTATTGTATGGTACAGAATCTTCTTTGTAGAATATTTGTATTGACTTGTAAGGTCTATTTCTTTGAAGAAGTGTGCAAATGTATTTATATCTATATCATCATACTCCTGCAATTCATCTACAATCATCAGTTCGTGCTTATTTAATGTAATGTCCTTTAATTGCTCAATATCATCAAAGAATACATGCTTGCGTAAATGATTTGTGTAGAATTCATCTAATTTCTTATATAACTCACCCTTTTCCAATAGCTCAATGAGTATAGGTAGAGTTAGTTCATCAACATCATTAGAACCAGTTAAGTGGTGTGTTATTTTCTTAATGTACTTGGTATATTTATATCGTTGTTCCAGTCTCAATAAATGTAACTTATTTACACCTTGATTTAGCCACAATCTACCGATTTCTCTTTCATAAAGACATTCGGGAATTTGTGCAATTTCTTCATCAGACAAATAAACATCGTCAATGAAGCGTGTGTCAGATTTACTCGTAATTTCTTCTACATCATCATACAAAGTTATTTGTTGGGCTGTATTTCTACTATCAACTTCGCTATCATCTCTTTTAACTGAGGATAGAATAAGTGATGTTACTGCCGTCTTAGAAGTAGACTCATTTTTCTTGTATGGGTATCTGAATTGTCGCTTTCCAAGAGTTTTAATATACTTAAATACTGGTTCCTCAGTAATGATACCTTTATTAAGGTCAATCCAAGTACCAACGGCTTTATAACCCAATACAGAATAAACCTGTTTCAATAGTTGTAATAATTTCTGTTCACTAATCATTTCAAGGTTCAATATCGGTAAACCTTCCATAGCTTCTACACTGTCAAGATATAGTGTAGGTGTAAATGTTAGTCTGAAATATCGTTTGTCAAAGTTTGCAGTATAATTGTCTTTCCTAAAGTGTTCAGACATTATGGCATTTAATTTATACTGTGCTTCATACGGGTTTATCTCATCCCTTTTAACTGAGAAACGGAGCTTATCAATAAGGATATTACCAAACATAGTCTTCTAACTCCTTTCTTAGCTTGTCTATCACTCTAACTTTCTTCTGCTTCAATAGAGGTTGAAGTTCGTTGTATATTTTCTTTACTTCACAAGTTTGTTTGGTATCACTATCTTTAAAGTATTTCTTAAGTATCTTATTAAACTCTATTTTATTTGGTCTATCATGCAGAATTCTAATTATGACATTCAATACTTTAGGTACAATACCCCTTGTGCGTTTCCCTTTAAATTGTTTTAAGTATTTCTGGATTTCTGTATAGTAAGAGGTTACACCAAAGTCTTTAGAATAGTTCAGCACTTGCTTAAACAGATACATTATTGGTCTCAATGCTTCCGGGCAATAGTTAAATATATTTATGAAGTTAATAACCGTTTCTGGGTTAGTTTCACAATCATATATCCTACCGATAGGATGCTGACCAGAGAATAGGACTTCTATCCATAATGAATTATTTGAAGTACCTTTTATTACCCAAAGCTGAATATCTTTGTGCTGGTCTTTTTTCAGATTCTTGGTTTTCAAGATGCTATATGGAATATGAACTGCTCCTGAATATTCCTTTTGGTATGCTTCCGTTAGGAAGTCAGAGTTCGTTATTCTGAAATATATCTGTTGGTGTTCATGGTTAATATCAACTGACATATATTTTCCGTTAATCGGCTTAATTCCTAACAATTCTTGGTACAATTCACCATAACTGCATTTAAGGTCAAGCTGAACAAACATTCTCATGCCAGCAATCAACGCTAAGTTTATAAAATTGTGAAAATGCTCAAAGAATGAATGTTCATTATATGGAGCAATACCACATACTTTATAGAACACCAGAAGCATATACAAGTTCCAGAATATTCTTGCACTATCTTCAACCATGTATAGTTCCATATCACTAAGAGGATTAAACTTCTTATTATCTGGTGTTACTTTGAAACAAAGCTCTCTATAACTATCAGCATTAAAGTTACAAACAATATTCTCTACACCAACTATATTTGAATTTAGTTTACTCTTATAGTTAGCTTTAGTAAAATAGTATGAAATAACATGGTTCACTTTACCTTGTTTATACATGTTGATGAAACTTGTTACCACATAACTAACATCAACACTATACTGTAAACACTTTACATAACTATTAACTATTCTTTCTACTTCTACATTACTATATATTGGTGCATGATTACCATACTTTGCTATGGTAGATGATACATCTTTGAAAGCAACATTAGTTACTTTTAGTATTCTATTTATGTTGAACAAACTAAATGAGAGTGATACCTCTCTAAACCCATGAATAGGTTGTTTCAACACTATTTTATTACACTTATCATGTAAGTTATGTTGTAAGGGAAATATGTTATTTACATCTGATGAACAATGTACATTCTTGTTCTCAATGCAAACATCATCACTTGCATCATACAAATCATCATCAGTATCATCTGCATCAAAATTAACAGTCTCTTCATCTAATATATCGTCAATCTCTTGACTCGGCTCTTTACTCTTCATATATATCTTCCTTCGGCTCTTCTGTTGCGTTAAAAGGAAGAGGAGTGGGAAGAGCCTTGACCACTCCATATTCTAAAATATAATCACAACCAATGTTCTTCAAACCATTCATAATGGCCAGGTGGCTCGTGTGGTTCTGGGTTTGGTTCACTATCATATGCACATGCATTTGGCATGTAGCTATGAAGGTGGAAATAAAGTGCATCGTACATAATATCAGATATATCTTGATTTGTTTTTTCAGCTAATATGAATAAATTAAGTGCCAATATAATAGGAAGCATTACTTCTATAGGTAATATTATTTCTTCCGCACCATAAAAAGAATTATTCATGTCATGAATGATTATTGCTGAAGGGTTAAACTCAAACATGAAATTTATACTATCTTCAACATATTTATTTATATCTTCTTTCCATATAATCTTAAAAGCATGAAGAGCTCTTATCATTTCTTCTGGAAGGTACAATGCTACTTTTGTTGTTCCGGGTTTTCTAGTTGTATTGTTAATTAACAAACTCATAGTTTTTTCCTTTATTTCTTTACGGTTATTCTTAATTCATTCTTATATTGAATTGACTGCCTGTCTTTTACTTTTATCAGTGGCATGGGCATATCGCATTGTTGTTTCAATCTTCTTATGTCCCATTAGTGCCATTACTGTAACAATAGGAACATTCGCCATTACAAGTCTTGTCGCAAATGTGTGTCTCAAATCATGGAATCTAAAATTCTTAATTCCAGCCTGTTCTTTAGCTGTATTAAACGCTTTCTTAATATCAACATACGGGAATCCTGTTTTAGGGTTCTTAAATAAGTAATCATCACTATCAATACCTTTACAGAGCTGTTTCAATTCTTCTCTGTGTTTATCTGCAATAGGAATAACCAAGTAAACATTACCTTTGTTATCAAGTACATCTATTGTATTTTTAATGAAGTCTATTTGTTTACGCTGAATATTCAATATATTAGCTTTTCTAAGCCCAGTTATTAATGCAAACCTTACTATCGGTTTTAAATAATCTGGTAAATGCTTGAACAAACGCTTTTCTTCCCTATCGGTCAAGTATCTAACAGAATAATTCTTCTCCTTAAACTGCTTTACTTTCTTGCAAACATTCTCTTTAAGGTATTCATGATTTACAGCATATGTGAATAAGGCACTTAACAACTGCAAATATCTGTTTACTGTTATTGGAGATACTTCTTTCTCATCCAACAGGTATTCTTTCAAATCCTCAACATCATCAACCTTAATAGACTTGATTTGTGTTAAGGGCTTAAAGAAAGCATTGAAAACCTTGAATCTTGAATTATCTGTATCACGGCTTTTCTTATCGTCAAGCTCTGACTGCTTTTGATACATCTTAATAAGCTCACTTATTGTAATATTCTTAAAGGCAGTGGGTTCGCCAAGCTCAATAGCTTTGAATAAATCTGCCTTGAGCTTGGCTTCAAGTCTTTGAGCTTCATTATAATCTTTAGTATGAAGTTTTCTGTGGACTTGCTGCCCTTTGATAGTGAAGTGTGTATAGTAGTATCCGTTCTTTCGTTTATATATACTCATTACAGACAACCTTACTCTACATATCACCATTCAAGAATTTCTTCATGGGTTCATTGAGTATGAAGATACACTTACCTATTCTTGTATAACAAGATTTAGGAATGTCTCCGTTACGAATCCATGAATAAATTGTACTTGTAGGTTTCCCTAATAATTCAGCACATTCTTTAATGGAAATAGTGCCAAATCCTTGTGTTAATGTTGAGTTTAACATATTTACCACCTTTGTTTGATATTTACTACTGTTTGTTTATAACAACATACTATCATACTTTTTGTTTCTTTGCAACAGTTTGCTTTTTCCAACATAAGTAACTGTTACTTTTCTTAACAGTTGTCTTTTCCAAACATTATGCTATAATAGTTTATATCGGAGGTATTGCAATGAATGAGATAACTTCTAAGTCTGATACAACAACTGAATTCATAACTGAAATAAGAGATGCTTTTAAAGAACAGCGAGAAGCTCTTAATCTTAATGTCAGAGAGTTGGGTGCTAAAGCAAATGTTAGCTATACTGTGATTTATGACCTTGAAAGTAACAATAAACTGCCTAAGATAGAAACTTTAATAAAGCTGGCAGAAGCATTAGGTTATTCTGTAACTATAAAGAAAGCTCATGATAAGGAAACAAATGCAATAAGCATAGTATTCCATAATGGAAATATAAATGGGAAGAAATTTTTATATGATGAAACCCCCAATAAACAGAAGCTATCTACTGATGAGCAACTTAGAAAAATCCTAAACTTAAAAGGGCTTTATGCTAATGAAATAACAGAAATTGAAAATTATATTGCTTTTAAATTATCACAACATTGATTACTTTATTTATGAGTTGGTTTATTTAATTACGAGATAATATATTATAAAGCGAGAAGTCTAAGACAGTACACAATGCGTACACAAGTCTTAGACTTTCTTCTAAAATGGTTGCGGGAGCTGGATTTGAACCAACGACCTTCGGGTTATGAGCCCGACGAGCTACCAGACTGCTCCATCCCGCGTTAAATTCTCTTACACCCCATTATTAAACGCTAAAAACTAAAAATCAACCCCCATGATTTTTTATTTAAAAATTCATCTTCCCTACAATTATTATCAGGGAAATTGTAAGTATGACAAAATATAAGATTTTATATTAGAATTATTTTATGGAAAAAGTTAAAATGAAAACATTAAATCTTAATAATCTTATAGAAGCTTGCTTTGATGTTTATCAAGAAATAGGTTATCAAATTGGTGAACCGCGTACAATTTTATTAAGAAAAATTATTTCACATTTAGAATGTATAAATGTATTATTAGCAGAACAATTTACACATGAAATTTTGATTATTCTTAGAAGTGCATTTGAAAGTGTATTGCTTTTTTGCTATTTAACAGTATACCCCGAAAAACAACAGGAATATATCTCTGATAGTGAATTAGTAGAATTTAAAAATACTTTTATAATTGTAAAGAATTGGAAAAAAGATATTGATTTAGGCAATCCTTGGAATTTGAACTGGAATGAAATAGTTAAATACCATGAAGATATATTTAATGAAAAACTATCAGAGCACAACAAAAACTATATTTTAAACAAATTAAAGTTTAAAGAATATAAGGTCAATTCTGTCAATTTTGATAAAATTGATAAATTTTTTAGAAATGACTCTCGTATTAAAAAACCATTTTTTATGAACTCCGAAAAAATGTACTCTGAACTACCTCAGCCATACGAAATGGGAGCGGAATATAGAGATTTGGTTTATAGTGATTACAACTTGAATTCTCAAGTCACTCATGGACAGTATCAAATTTGGACAAGAGGAATGTATACTGATGATAGGTTTTTAGAGAATGTCAAAATGCAATTAATGAAAATTGTTACATATCCTTTGTTATACTTTAAAAAAGAAGAAATAACAATCAATTTAAAGAAATTAGCAAGATTAAAAAATATTACAGACCAGTTAATAGCAAATATAAATAAATACCAATAACACTTATTATATCAAGCAAGGAAGTAAATCTAAAAAGCCTCTTATGAGCCGACAAGCTACCAATAAATATTATTCATGCCCTTATTCTTATCTTATTTTGTGTATAATAAACTTATGGGACTTTGTTATTATTGCCAGCAAGAAAAAACATTAATTGACGCTCACGTATTGCCTCGTAAATTTTATATAAAAGACTCTAGCGGTGATTATCAAGGAATAGATAAAAACGGGAATTATAAAATCTGGCAGTGCGGTTTTTATGATAAAAACATTTTATGCGGAGAGTGTGATAATATTTTAGGACAGTATGATAAAGAAGCTTATAAATTATTATTAAATATTGATACAAAAAAACAAAAAACATTGTGGAATGGTGTAAATGCTTACCATTATACAAAAGATGAATTTAATTATGAAAAAATAAGGAAATTTTTTATTTCTTTAATATGGAGAGCAGCCATTTCAAAAGGTGGATTTAATAGAATTGTTGATTTAGGTAAATATGAAAATATTGCCTTAGATATATTGAAAGGAAATATAGAAAATGATAATTTGTTTAAAGTTATTGTTTTAACAGAAGATAAACCAAATGACTTTACCAATGTACACTATATAATGAAAACAAGAATTGAAACACAAATTGCATATGCAGTATATTTTACACAATTTGTTGCCTATATTATTCCTAATTATAAAAAGTTCAACTCTGACACCTTTAAAATATTTAATATACTTACACTAAACCCGAATGATTTTGTAATTGCCGAGTCCTTGGCACTTGCAAATACAAAACGAAATTTTTTAACAAAGACTTTTTCCAAAGGGATACAATCAAAAAGAAAAAAATAAAATTTATGCCCCATACAGCCCCTCTCATTGTCTGATGAGCTTTCTTGGTCGAGGAAATAACTTTTCCCATTCTGAGATTTTTCTCGGTTTGAAAAACCCCGCCTTGATAAATTCAGATGAGAACATTCTCTGGCGAATGATGAAAAGTTATGCGGTGGTGAGGTATAAAATTATTTATCGTTTTTTAACTATTCTTTTAGGTCGTAATTTATATATTTCTTTGAGCTTTTTTAAAGTTGGTTCAAATATTTTAGGCTCAATTAATTGCATTGATTTAATCATTCCTATACAAGTTTCGATTTGTTCTGTTGATAATTGCGTAATGTCATCTTTACTATTTAATATTTTTAGAAGGTTATCTCGGTGTTCGTTTTTTACTACTAAACGATGTTTTCTATCTATACAAACACCAGTAACATGTTTGTATTTAGAACACTTAAAGTTTTTAAGCTTTTCTGGATGTAATTCAAGACCAACCCTTGTTAATTCTGCACCAACAAAAGGAATTAATTTTTTAGAAACTTTTGATTTTGAAGAAAATGTCATATCATCAATATAAATAGTCATTGTTATACCTAGATTAGTAGCAAAATCATATATTTTATCAAAAACTATTTTATATGACCAAAAAGTAAGTAGAGGACTACTAGGGGCGCCTGTTGGCAAATGACCGTTTATTGTTAAAAGATTAGCAACATCTAACGCTAAATCAGGAGAAAACTTTAAGTTAGTTTCTAAAAATTCCTGTAAATATTTAATTTTTGTATGTGGAAAGAATTTCTTAATGTCTGCACATATCATATCATTACAATCAATATGTGCTTTTGCATTTGAAATATGATTCATTTTTTTTCGACCTGCAAAAACATATGGTGGAGTTTCAATTTGCTGTAATAACTTATTAAACTTTGTTTGTATATTTTTTAACTTCTTGTCAGGTTCCTCAATAATACGATTTTTAGGTCCAACCGTATAAACTTTATAATTATTATTTGATAACAATGTTTTTAATTCATCATTGTTCTTTATCCCTAAAAGCAAAAATAAACATTCTCTATTTATACGATAGAGAGAACTGTCTTCAATTTTAATACCATTATGGACATTCATCTTTAAAAGCCTTTTCTTCTACTGCTTTTAAGAATTTCAACATATAATCTCTTATTAACATTTTACACTTACTTTTAGATGCGCCCTTTTCTATTTCTTCTGAAAAAAATAATAATGCAGACTTTGTAGTATTAAATACTTTTGCATATTTATCTACTAGCTCGAGGGAAGGTTTCTTATTACCCTTTTCTATATCAGTAATAAAGCTAGGCGAAACATCTAGTTCAGCTGCTAAATCCTTAATTTTTTTATCATGAAAAACTCTAACGAGTCTTAATGCTTCATTTAATTTGTCCATTATAAACCTATTGATGAAAAAAAAGAATCTCTATTACTGGTTTAGGCTATCAGCAATCTCAAGAATTATCTTAAGTATGACTAGTGCCCATTTGCGAAGTTTCTTATTATCTATTTTCATGATAATATCCCTTTCTTTTTTACCTGAACTACAATCGTCAGGGTTAGCTCCTTTAAAGGGATGTGCAATTGGAAGACTTCACAAATACAACCAAAGAGATTCTTATTTCCGGCGCCCTTGCTCCTGGGCGCCGATAATAAACCTGTAATTATCTTTAACTACTCTTATTAACCTATTGTTAATATAGTGGTGTTACTGTTTTTTTTATAACACTAATAACAGTCCTAAATCTCTACAAGTCTATTAAGTTATCAATTATGAGTACCTTACTAAGCTATACTCATATACGATTTGGAGCTTAGTCCAATTACAAGACTATAATACCAAGAAAATTTTTCTTGTCAAGTTTTTTTAACTTATAAGTGAATTAAATTCACTAATTATTTTAATAAAAAAGTCCTAATGTATTTATGCGCCAAAGACAATTCTTCTTGATTTAGTTTATTAAGCATTGAGATTATATCTGTTTTTAGGTCGGTTGTGTCTTGTAAGTAGTAAAATTCAAACAAATCTTTTGGCTCAACTTCAAGAGAAGTTGCAAGCCTTTCGATTAAATCAGCGGATGGGAAATTTTTACCGCTTTCAATACAGCTTATATGTTTATCATCAACATTAACAAGCTCTGCAAGTTGTGCCTGTGTTAGATTTTTTCTTTTACGATACTCTTTTATCTTATGTCCGAACAAATTTTTAATATTCATATAAACCTCATTTTCAATTTTATTAAGTATTTTGACAATTCAGAATGGAAAATGAGGTAAATATTTGACTTAAACTTACTTAATTGATAGAATTTATTACAAGATAGGTAAAATTTGGGTGATTTTATACTTCATTTACAGAAAATAAAGTCGCAGATAGAAAAGAATGGAAAAAGACTACTGCAAAATGTTCAATATTCTTGATGAGTACCTAAAAGATAAGGTGCAAGATACTGACTTGACCATTTTAGAGGCAGTTAGTGCTAGAAATAATGGCAAAATTTTTAGTTTCGAAGAACATCTAAAAGGCTTTATTTATGCACAATTAAGTGCATTGGTTTCGTGGAAAAAGATTAAAGATAATCAAGCAAAGTTTGATGAACTGTTTTGTAATTTTGACCGCAATGCATTAAAAGAACAATCCGCAGATTTTTTAATTGATAAAATCAAAAAACTCAAATGTTATAGCCCATATACAACTAAAAATCAAATGCACGCATTAAGAGCAAACATCGAAACTTTTGAGAAAATCGAGCAAGATTTCGGAAGCCTTGAAAAATTTATAACCCACACAACGCCAGTAAACATTATCAAATTACTTGCCGATAGCAATAGTACCTACAAATTAAAGTATTCAGGAGTTGCTCTTGTGTGCGAGTATCTTAGAAATGTCGGCATTGATGTAATAAAACCTGATAGGCATTTGGTAAGAATTTTAGAAAGGCTGGGAGTATTATTTGAGCTTGGGTATAATCCCGTGGATACTTATAAATTTGCTCCAGTTTTTAGAGCGTGCAAAAAATTAAGTGATAAAACGAATTTAACACAAGTTAAATTAGACTTCTTGTTATGGAATTATTGTGCAACTGGTTATGGGGAAATGTGTACTTCAAATCCAAAGTGTGAAAATTGTGTGATTAAAGATTTTTGTAATACTGGAAATCAAGACAAATTCACTCGAGTTTTAGATTTAAAGTTTAATAATTTTAATAACTCTAGAGAATTATTTATTGACACAGACAAAATAAAATTATTAAAGCAGGAATTTAAAAGTTATTTAATAAAAACAAAAAATATACCGAAAGAAACAGTTAAAACTTATCTTTGTGATGCGTTTTATGTATTCAGACATGAAGAACCTCTTTCAGTAGATTTTTTTGAGTTACTTGAAAGTAAAGAAAATATTGAAAATTTTAGAGAAAAGTTGTTTGAATATCAGCTATGTACGAGAAAAGTTATGCATCCTGAAAACACAACAAGTGCATATATAAGTGCACTTTATAGACTATATGATTTTCTACAAGAAAAATATGGCGGAGTTGATTGTTTTATAAATTCATAAAACTTGCAATTATTTCTCATTGTGCATAAATGTAATTAGGGTTGTAAATGGATATAATTATAATAGGTTGTTTAATAGCTTTGTTATGGGAAACAGGTTGTTTACCAACTTTAATAGCAGGTTTTATACTTTTGGGCTGTTTGGTCTTTCTAAAAAAACATTTTTTAATAATTGCTTTAACTTGTTTGCTCGTATTTTTTGTATTAGTTGCAATCGCATATATTATTGATTATTTAAAATACAAAGATGAAACGGGAGAAGAGCGAGCAGAAAGATTAAAACTAGAAGAAATGTTGGATAAATGGCGTAAGCAGTTTAAATAAAAAATCAACCGGCGGGGGGAATAAAGATAAAAAATAGAACAAATGTTATTATAAAATCCCTGCATATAGAAGTATAAGAAGTAATAAGTTTTAAAATCTTTGTATGATTACATCGAAAACTTAGTATTGCTTTATTTTCAAGCATATTAAGATGTAAAAATTTGCAATGTATAAATAGAGCGTTTGGTCGGGGCAGGCAAAATTTTGCAGTAATTTTTGTTCAGATGATTACATCGACCTTATTATCATGATAGCTTTTGAGGTATATAGACCTGTCAATTTTTAGCCGAGATTAAGGGGGAGAATAAGCGAGGTTGACAGGCGGAAGTAAAATTTTTATATGCAGTTTACATATCTTCACAGTTTATTGACGACTGGCAAATCGTCTGATAACATGAATATACAATTTAATAGGTAGTGACGAACACCTTTTTTCTCGTCCCCAGCGTGAGCCTCCGCTATGGTTATAATATCTAGGCTCAAAGGTAAGGACTTTTTAATTTAGTAAAGGAGGTAACGGTGTCAGAGATACATAAGTATTAGATAATTTAAGGAGATTATCATGAAACAACTTATGTTCTCATCGAAAATCAAACTCGGTAGTAATACCGACAAATCGCACAACTGTATCAGATTGACGCATCTTATACGACCGTTGCAAAAGAATTTAGTTAAAGACACAAAACAGGAGGGACACTACCTAAGAGAAATTTCAGCGATTTACAAATTTCCGGTCAACTTGACAAAACTTGATAAAGTTCTGTCAAGTGATAGGGTATACTCTAATCACGCACTCGCATGGCATTTAAAAAGCCTTTGTTTATGGTTGGTTTTTGCTTTTTCACTCAACTCCGTGATGAAGTCTTTACATCTAACAATCGTTATCCTACAACAAAATAAAAAGGGGGAAACGATGACAGGACAAAGAATTGCGTACATTAGAGTAAGTGCCGTTGACCAAAATTTGGAAAGCCAAAAAGAACTATTACAAAAATGCACTATCAACAAATGGTTTGAAGAAAAAATCAGCGGTAAGAACACTGACCGTCCGCAGTTACAGGCTATGTTGGAGTATGTTAGAGAGGGCGACACGGTTTATGTCAAAGACCTTTCTAGGCTTGCACGCAACACAAAAGATTTGTTAGATATGGTGGAATATCTTACCAATAAAGGCGTTGTACTAAAAAGCCTTAAAGAAAGTATTGATACAAGTACGGCTTTTGGTAAGCTGATACTAACTTTTTTAGGTGCAATTTATCAATTTGAAAGAGACAATCTTAAAGAGCGACAAGAAATTGGAATTGCTATTGCTAAACAAAAAGGCAAGTACAAAGGACGAAAGAAAGTTGACAAACCTGCTAATTTTAGCGAGGTTTATCAAAAATGGCTTAACCGTCAGATTAAATCAGTAACCGCTATTCGTGAGTTGAATATTAGCGAATATGCATTCTACAAGTTTGTTAGAGAAAGCGGCAGCCGGAGTGGAGTTGGCGGAAACGGTGAGTTTTCGACAACGCAACTGTACGATGGCGACGTAGGAACGCAGGCTCTGCCGAGTACCACAGGAGCAGAGGAGAATGCAAATGGCTAAAGATACAACTCCTAAAAGACCGAAACGCAAAAATGGCGAAGGCTGTTTTCAACCAAGCACTTGCGGTAAGTACATTGAATATCGTATTACATATTACAATGAACTCGGCGAACGCAAGTCAAAAACATTCTCCCGCAAGACAAAAGAAGAATGTTTACAGGCATACAAAGAGTGGAAAGCCGAGCAAGAGGGAAAATGCCCTGATGAAGTAAGCGAAAATATAACAGTTGCACAGTGGGCGAACTCTTGGTTTGAAAATTATGTTGTAAATCATGTTAAAGAAACTACCGTCAGCGACGATAGAAGTATTTTAGACAAACACATCATACCTGATTTAGGGCACAGACCAATGAAAAGTCTCAATCCGCACCGATTAACAATGTTTTATAACGCTTGCTTAAAAAAGAGCAATGGCAAAGGTGGAACACTTGAACCGAAAACTGTTAAGCACATTCGAGCAGTAATGAACAGAATGCTCAAATGTGCTTGCAGAATTGGCATTTTAAAAGATAATCCGAATGCTTTGGCTCTTTATCCGAAATGTACAAAGAAAGAAACCGAAATTTTGAGTTCGGAAGATTACGACAAACTCATAAAACATTGTATTGAACAGGCTACTCAATGGGATATGTTAATCATTTTCTTCTTATTTATCGGTGCAAGATTGGGCGAAGGACTGGGATTGCAATGGTCAAAGATTAACTTTGAAAAACATACTATTAGAATTGACCAGCAAATGCAATCAGTGCCGAACAAAGATAAAAACTCAAAATACAAATACACAAAGAAAATTATAGATTCCACAAAGACAAAAAGTTCTAACAGAACATTGCCAATGTCAAGTGATATTGAACTGATACTCCGCCATGTCAGAAAGTTGCAAGCTGAAAACAAAATGGCACAGGGTGCAAAGTATCACAGAGATTTAGACCTTGTGTTTGCACGTGAGGACGGTTATTTTATTTGTGATACTACTTTCAGAGCTTTTGTTAATAAGCGGTTAGCAGAGGCAGGGATTGAACATCACAAAATACATTCATTCCGCCATTCTTGTGCTACAAATTTCTTTGAACAAAAAGCGGATATTAAGAAAGTGTCAAAGTGGCTTGGGCATAGCAATATAGGTACTACATTAGATACTTATACACACGCACAAACTCATCATCTTGAAGAACTTGCAGAAATGCAAAGTAACAGATTTAAGAAAATCTTTAACAGTAACGAAAAAGATATTCCTGATGAAATGTTACCTGAACAAGACGACTGGGGTGCATAAAATGAAAGTAAGTTGCGGGGAAAAAAGACCTATAATTATTGTAGGTCTTCCCTACAATTTACATCAAAAAATTAAGTATTCTATAAATACCAATAACACTTATTTTATCAAGCAAGGAAGTAAATCTAAAATGAGTCTTATGAGCCCGACGAGCTACCAGACTGCTCCATCCCGCGACAAATTTTCTTACACTCTATTATTAAATGCTAAAAAACAAAAATCAACCCCTTGGATTACCCAAAAGTTTTGTTAACAAATGTAACAATATTGTAAAAATTAATCAATTCAGAACCTTCACGTTTTTTATCGGAATAAAAACGCCTCGTGTGAAAGGAGAAAAATATGATACCAACAAATTTATCCCCTGTTGCTAAGCAACTACCAGAATACCTATTTTACAAACTTCCTAACAATAAAGGATATCGAATGTTCACAACAAAGCCGACTGCTATCTCACACACTTTTGATTTAAATATTGGGAAAAAAACATTAACAGATGCTATAAATATAAAGTTTGACCGTGACTATAAAGGAACTCAACTAATAAAAAAATTATTTAATTTACAAGAAATTCACTGTCGCAGCAATCCTGATGTTCTTACTGTCAATCTAGAAAAGAAAAATGTAAAAAATCAAAATGAAGCTAACGCAATAGTAAGATTTATCAAAAGTTTAAGTAATAAAAAGAATAAACCTGTTGTTGTAAAAGATTTAGCCTATGATCCATATACCTTACCAGGGTTCATTGATAATGGGTTTATGGATATACATACATGTAAAACTGTCCGTAGAAGCAAAATCCATCAAGCCGGCGATGAACTGAAAAGCTCGATTGATTCTAGGGATTTGTTTGGAATATTAGACAATATTAATAATTACATAGATGTGTTACTTCGAAGAGAGCCTGCAACCAAAGCTAAATCTAATAAAACACTAAAAAAAGCTTTAAAGAAAGCAAATAATAATGATTATAAATTAAGAATGCTGCATGATAAATTGTCTAATTTAGTATATATACCATAGAAATAATAAAAAGGCAGAGATATATTATTGCGGCTTTTTTAACATGTAATTTGTAAAGTTATGTAACAATATTTAATAGTTTATGAAATTTTACATAAGTTTTATACTTTATATATATACAAAACGAATTCATAATATAAACCTTTCATACAACCTACACACTAACCTTCTACACATGAGGAATTAATTAAAAAAGATTCCAAAACCTTTCTTTTGAAGAAAGGTTTTTTTTTAGTCTATTGAGTGAACAGCATATTTGTGGTAATATACTATGTGAAAGAGGAGCTTAGTTAGATGGGCTACAAAATATTATCAAAGAGAGAATTATGTCCTAATCAGTATGAAATAACTATTGATGCGCCTTTTGTCGTACGTAACGCCA
>UMBD01017514.1_pt1 | contig 18714 bp, 10 predicted proteins | sample 1963891 | NCBI WGS metagenome assembly UMBD01 (sample SAMEA4835934, study PRJEB28245) | human gut metagenome | biome: gut microbiome; material: fecal sample | place: Denmark | collected 2008 | reverse complement strand
ATAAATCTTAGTACCGCTGCGTCGGAATCCGAGCGGAAGCGTGTTTTGATTTTACTAATATACACGGCTGGGCGTGCTTTAGGGGAGCAACTTCCTACAGCATAACCCCCGACTTCTCCTTACTTCTCTCAATCATATGATTCATCTTCTCAAATGGTTTCTGTAAGAACAATCCAATAATCAGCGAAACAACTATATATATTGAAAGAAATGCGAGGTTCTTAATGTAATCGTATCGGTACATTCCTGCTATACATTCTCTTAATGCATCCATTGAATATGGGAAGAGCAGGAACCGGTATATTATCTGGTATGCGTTAGGAAGTACTTCTATAGGGAATGTACCGCCTGAGCCGGCAACCTGTATAACGAGCAGGACAATTCCAAGTGCTTCACCGATATTTCCAAATGCAACAGTAAGGCTGTACATAAAGAAGGTGAATACGAAGCTTGAGAATGCACATGCAACCCAGTAAAGGAATGGGTGGTAACACTGGATTCCTATGTAGAGAAGATTTCCAAGTGTTATAAGCAGTGCCTGAAGCTGTCCTACTGCAAAGAAGATAAAATACCTTCCGAAGAATTTTTCATATCTCTTTGCATCTGCTGGAATGTCCGGAGCAGGATGCACAGGTGTGTGCATAATAGCAACAAGTATAAGTCCACCAAACCACAGTGCAAGTATTGTGTAGAATGGTGAAGCGCTTGTTCCATAGCTTTTAACAGCATATACCTGCTCTGTTGTTATATTTACAGGTGCAGAGAGAAAATCTCCCAAAGTATTGGCATCTGCATTTAACATCTCTGATAATAAACCATATGTATCCTGTTCAGTGATTGTGTTTAAGGTATTAATTGCGTTATCAAGCTTTGTCTCAAGGTCACTGAGAAGCTCTTTAGTCTGAGTGAGTGAGCCCGATGTAAGCTTAATTGCAGCAGACAGGTCTGCAACATCCATGTTCATGTCAGAATAAAGCTCTGTTAATGAACTCATAATGCTTTGAATCTGGGACATCTGGTTTGAAAGAGCAGATGATAATTCATTTAAAGATTCAGCGGAATTACCATTTACAAGTGCCTGTAAGGTTATTAACTGCTGCTGCTGTAACTGTAATTGTGTATAAACTTGCGGTGCAGCACTGTTTGAACTGCTGCTTATTGATGATGTAAGGTCAGTAATTGCAAGCATTGAGTTAAGAATTACATCGTATGTTGAAAGTGTAGTCCTTGCGGATGTAAGTCTGTTAATAACTGCATCCATAAGAGAACCGGTTTCTTTATCTGCATCTTTGATAACTGAGTCGCCAGTTCCGGCAATCGTAGATACGATTGTATCTATAAATGTCTGGTTTACCTGCTGCTGAACTGCTGTTTTAGCCTTGTCTGTTATCTTAGGTGCAATAGCGTTTGCTTTCTGGTTACAGTAATATTTTAACTGAGGATGTTCCATGGAATCACTTAAGAAGCTTATAAGATTCTTGGAAAAATTCTCTGGAACAACGAGGGCTGCATAATACTCACCGCTGTATACGCCTTCGATTGCTTCATCTGATGAAGCAACAAACTGCCAACCGATAGTGTTATTAGTTTTAAGTGCATCAATTATGGTGTCACCGACATTAAGCTCCGTTCCTTCAAGAGAAGTACCTTTGTCAACAGATACAACGGCAACTTTAATCCTGCTTGTGGAAGCCTGTCCATATGGATCCCAGTTTGACAGGATATTAAACCACGAATACAATGCAGGAATAACGGTAAGACCGATAATTACGCATAGTGCAATTACATTTGTTTTTATGTGGCGAAGGTCAGCCCGTATAATCTTAAATATATTTTTCATAACTGTACCTCACTTAAAAATGCTTTGATACTGTCTGTAAGAGAAGTATCAGCCTGTTTTTCCTTAATCTCAATATTGAGCTCATTGAGCTTTCTTGCGAGCTTGTCGTCAATATAATCAATAACTATAAGATAAGCACAGAATATAAAAAGTGAGATTACCCAAAGAAGCAGATAAACAACCTTAGCTGTATCCATGGTAAACATAAGCACCATGAATACTAAAGGAATTATCATCATACATCTTAAGCAGACCTTTTTCTTGTGCTGGTTCTTAGCGTGCATATTTTCTGCAAACGCTGTGATTTCCGCAATAACAACATCTATATTAAAATCATCATTTTGCATAAATTCATTTCTCCTTTACATAAAATGTGTTTCTTTCATACGGCGTTCGAAGAACTCGCGTACTTCAAGAAGTGACTTTCTGATTCCAAGTCCCAGAATAAGGGAAATAACAGCATAAGCGCATAATTTCACAAGAAATACAGCGTAATCACACTGATATAATCCGCTTATTGCCTCCCTCATGGCATTGATTGCATAAGGGAATGGGAAGTAAAGGTACACATTCTGGAAGAATTCAGGAAGAAGTTCTATTGGATAAGTTCCGCCTGAACCGGCAATCTGTAACACAATCATAACTACAGCAATAGCTTTTCCCAAATCACCAAATGTAAGAACAAGTGTATATATAAATAATGTAAATACAAAGCTTGTTATAGCGGCTGCAAGCCACAGCATGAATGGGTGGGTGCAGTCAATTTTTAAAATATACAAATCACCAAGAACAACTACAAGAGCCTGAAGCTGTCCCATTGCAAGGAAGAGTAATGCACGGCCTATATATTTCTGATGTTCTGTGGCATCCTTGAATTCATCATCCTCATAGTCAACCTTTACTTTCATAAGGGCAACTAAAACAATTCCTCCAACCCAGAGAGCAAGTGTTGTATAGAAAGGTGTAACACTTGTTCCATAGTTAGTCTGCATATAGACGTAGATTTCTTCTACCTGTACAGGTTCTGACAGGAATGACGCTATTGACTGTGCGTCTGAGTTGATGAAATCCATTATCAGTTTATATGTAGAAGATGAACTTATATCTCCTACTGAACCAGATATGGTATCAAGTCTTTTGTTGAGAGAATCAAGTAATGTTTTTGTGCTTTCTAGAGTTGTATTAATATTTACTGATATATCACTTACTCCAAGAAGCATCTGCGAGATTCCATTAATATTGTCTCCGGCACTGCTTATATTTGCTGCAAGGCTGCTTACGGCATTCTTAATGGAAGCCTTAAGAAGGTTAACATTAGTTCTTATTACAGTCTGCATAATTGTCTGGCTCTTCTGGAGCTCTGTGCGGCACTGTTCAACAACAGACTTGATTAACTGATATTTTGCCTGAAGTGTTTCAGGTGAATCAGTAAGAATATCGGCACACTGCTGAACAAGGTTGTATGCGATATTCTCCATAGCGTTAACAGAAGCTAGAGCTGACTTTAGGGCGGTGATAACTGCCGGATCAATGCCATCTACTTTGCTGAGGGAATCAATAGCGTCTTCAAGAGCCTTATTCTGGTCTATAAGTTCCTTTAACTGTTCGTTGGCTTTACTAAGCTCAACGCCAGCCTGTCCGACATCAGTTATTGAAAGCTGTATAGCTTTATCAAGAGAATCAAGTGCACTGTCAGTTAATTCATTCATAGCTTTAAGCTGCGCATCAATCTGGTTTGCAATATCATCTGTGACATTATCAAGAGATTTATTGGCAATATCAGCAACATCAGTTGTTCCGGTAAGAACATCTTTAATCTGTGGAAGAACCTCCTGAAGCTTTGCAAGATTATCTGCCAGGTCTGAATTACTCTTAATAAACATGTCAATCATGGTATCGTAAGAATTAATATTGGCAGATACACTCTGTAAATCCTTAACTGTCTTTTCAATAATTGAAGGATCATTTTCAGCTATTTCGTTAAGTCCCTGCATAATAGTCTTAACACACACATCAATGAATTCGGAATTGATAGTGTTTTGAAGAGTGCTTTTTCCTGTATCTGTAATCTTGGAAGCAACAGCATTTTTCTTGGAATTCTCATAATATGTAACTGTTGGTGGATTAAGACCATTGTCAAGGAAGTCATACAGGCTTCGTGAAAAGTCCTCACCAACAACGATAACGGCATAGTACTTCCCGGCATTCAGTTTATTCATGGCTTCATCTTTAGTTTCCGGAAAACGCCAGCCTAATTTATCATTCGAATGAAGCTGTTCAACAATCTGTTCTCCCATATTGATAGTGGAATCATCAGATTCAGAGTAGCCTTCATCTTCAGAAACAATAGCAATCTGAACAGACGCAGTGTTTGCGTAAGGATCCCAGTTGGAATATATGTTAAACCATGCGTAAAGCGATGGAATAAGGCACAGACCAAGCGCAATGGCTAAAGCCAGAATATTCCTGCTAAGACCTTTCAAATCTTTTTTGAAAATCTTAAATATCATAACATTCCTCAATTCTTTAATTATCGTTTAAAACTTATATGTATTTTACTTAAGAAACTGGGGAAAATCAATACAGAGAGGATAAATCAGACATATTTAATAATTTAAGAAAGGATACGGATTTATGAACATATTGTATTGTGGTGATAAACCAATGCAGAAGGGGATTCTTTTATCTTCAATGTCTCTTATTAAAAATGTGGATGAACCGTTAAATATATATATTCTCACGGTTGATTACAGGGAAAAAGGTATTAATTACAAGCCAGTTGATAAAGCATTTGCAAAATATCTGAAAGAAAAATTGAATAAATCGGACATTAAAGTAAATATCTTTCTTGTTGATGTTACAAGATATTTTGTTGAGGAGCTGCCGGAGGCAAATATGCAGAGCAGATTTACTGCGTGCTGTATGCTGCGCCTTTTTGCTGATAAGACAGATATTAAGGATAGAGTTCTTTATCTGGATACTGATGTGTTGTGCAGAAAAGATTTCAGGGATTTTTATTATCAGAATATGGATGGCATAGAGATTGCGGGAGTTTCTGATTATTATGGCAGATGGCTTTTCGGTGATGGTTACATTAATTCCGGAGTAATGCTTATGAATATGAGGATGATAAGACAGAACGGGCTTCTGGAGAAATGTCGTGAACAGTGCATAAGAAAGGAAATGTTTATGCCTGACCAGACGGCTGTTAATACATTTGCAACAAGAGTTAATCTGTGCGGACGAAAGTTTAATGACCAGAGGAGGCTGCATGACAACACTGTTTTTCAGCATTTTACAACTACCTTCCGGGTGTTTCCGGTGATAAGGACTGTTTCAGTCAAGCCGTGGGAGATTGATAAAATGCATAAAATACTTGGGCTTCATGAATATGATGAGCTTCTGGATTCTTATAACAGGGAGCATGAAGGGTACATGGCAGTTTCGCGTATTCCTGTGTTTTTCTCGATTAATGAACAGTACGCACCATATCTGGCAGTGTGCCTTAAATCGCTGGCTGCACATGTGGCTTGTGATGAGCGTTACCGCATTATTGTTATGTGCGATAATGTGAAGAATATTACGATGATTCAGCTTCGTAATGTGATAAAGGATTATGAAAACATAGATATTGAATTCGTTGATATAAGAAAGAAAATGTACGAATATTCTGAAAGCTTTGGACAGACAGTTACTGACAGACAGGAAAACAGGCTTTATTCAGGCGAGTTTACACTGACGATATATTTCAGGTTATTTATTGCAGAGCTTTTTCCAGAGCTTAATAAAGCTGTGTATATTGACTCTGATACCGTAATAAATGATGACATTGCAAAGCTTTATTCAGTTGATATGGGAGATGCAATGTTTGGTGCAGTAAGAGATACATTTGCAGGAAAGAATACAATACTGGCTCATTACATTGAAAATGTAGTGGGAATAGAGCGGGATGAATATGTCAATTCAGGAGTGCTTCTTATGAATCTTGATAAGATAAGACAGGCTCATCTGGCAGACAGATTCTTAAAGCTTATGGCTGAATATCACTTTGACAGTGTTGCACCTGACCAGGATTATATTAATGCTATGTGTGCAAAAGAAATATATTTTCTTGATAAGGAATGGAATGTTATGCCTAACAAGGGCGGGGAGTATATAGCAAGACCGAAGCTGATACATTATAACCTGTTTGACAAGCCGTGGCATTACAGCGAGATTCCGTATGAGGAGTATTTCTGGCAGTATGCGGCGGAGTCGGGATTTTATCCGTTGCTGATTAAACAGCGCAAGCAGTATGGGGATAATGAAAGGAAAGCTGACCGTGAGAATTTAAAGAAGCTTCTTGCAAGGGCTGAGAATATTGCGGACGGTGATGGGGTTAAGTTTTCTGATGTTGTGGGAAGCAGATTTGTTGTGGATAGTGGTTTCGTTAAGGATAGCAGTGATGCTGCAAAATAAATTATGTCGGAGGAGATATGATTGGTGATAGGGAGCAGGTCTATGAAAATATTAGGACGGCTGTAAGCCTTAATCAGTTGAATTCAAAGGTTGAGCCGGGAGACCCTAAGCTGTTACGCGAAGATAAAGAAGCATTACTAAGACATTATATTGATTACCGCACAGCATATGGTTTTTGTGTGAAGAAATATATTGCAGAAGCTATATTTCATGCCGGGACTTCTGCGGTGGGGCTTATAACACAAGTTGACGGACTTGAGAATCTTTCTGGAATCAGAGGTCCTGCGATTGTAACATGCAATCATTTCAGCCCGTTAGACCCTGCAATTGTCAGGTTTGCAATGAGAAAAGCTGGATTCAGAAGAATAAGTATTGTTAATCAAGATTCTAACCTTGCAATGAAAGGTTTTGTCGGGTATATGCAAAAATATGCCGACACAATGCCCGTAAGCAGCCTGAAATGGTTTATGGAGACTGAGTTTCCTAATCAGATTAAGAATGCACTTGATGAAAACAAACTTGTGCTTATATATCCTGAGCAGGAAATGTGGTTTAATTATCGGAAGCCCCGCCCATGCAAAAGAGGTGCATATCTGTATGCGGTAAAGTTTAATGTGCCGGTGATTTCACTGTTTGTTGAACAGCAGGTTAAAAGTATACATTTGCACACATTCAGGGTACATGTCCTGCCAGTAATATATCCGGACAGACAGCTTGATGAAAGAACAGCAAGTTTAAGAATGCAGCACACAGACTATGAGCAGAAATGTGCTGCATATGTCATGGCATATGGAAAGAAACTGACTTACGATTTTGAAGAGGGCGATATTGTAGGAAGATAAAAGCATTTGACGCGGAAAGAATTGAAGTGTATATATATTTGAAGAAATTACAAAGATTGAGAGGAAAATGTATATGAAGATACATTCAGTGGCAGTACTTGGAGCAGGAGCAGTCGGCTCTTATGTTATATGGGGACTTTCAGAAAAGAAGGATATAAGTTTAAGCGTTATTGCAAAGGGCGAAAGAGCGGAAAGACTTAAGGCAGAAGGCTGTCTGATTAATGGAAAGACATACCACCCGGAGGTATTGACCCCAGAGGAAGCAAAAGGTGTTGACCTTCTTGTTGTATCATTAAAATACGGCGCACTTGCAGGTGCATTAGATGACATTAGGGAAGCCGTCGGTGAGAATACAATTGTCATGAGTCTTATGAATGGTGTTGACAGTGAAGAGATAATATCTACCAAGATAGATAAATCACATATCATTTATTCACTTATAAAGGTGGCGTCACACCGCGAAGGTAAGGAATATGTGTTCAATCCTGAGACTACAATAGGCATTATATATGGAGAGGAAACTGCACCATTTGAGAGTGAGAGAGTTGCGGCAATAAGAGATTTATTTGATGGAACAGGACTTAATTACAGAGTGACTGAACATATCAAAGAAGAGATATGGAGCAAGTATAGACTTAATATCTGTAACAATCTTCCACAGGCTATTATTGGAGCAGGTGTTGGCTGTTATACTGACAGTGAGCATATGAAAGCAATCAGCGAAGGATTACGTAAGGAGGTTGAAGCAGTAGCTCTTGCCAAAGGCATTGATATGAGCAGGTGTGCAGATAACTCAAGCCGAGGAAGCGCTGTTCCGCCAACAGCAAGATATTCAACACTGCAGGATATTGACGCTGGCAGACACACAGAGATAGATATGTTCTCCGGCGCAATGATGCGCATGGGGAAAGAACTTGGAATTGATACACCATATAATGAATATACATATCACATCATCAAGGCACTTGAAGAGAAGAATGATGGCATGTTTGATTATGATGAGAATAGTGAGGCTGTGACTTATTCTAAGTAGTGGCAGACGGATTTAGCAGGCATGTGGGGTACAAGACAGAAAATATAAGATATTAATCATGGCGCAGCCTTTTTAAGGGCTGCGCTTATTGCTTCTATAAAGACGGAATATGTATATCTGTTGGCTGAATCATAGGTTATGTTGGTTGTGCCGGCTTCCATGACTTTAGCAGCAACTTCATCAAATGAAGTTGTGAGCTTAGGGTACATAGTTGTGATTGATTCAGAAAGATTAACAAGCTCAATGCTGTTAATGTTAGAGGAATCAACTGTGACCTGGATATCAACGGGGTTGCCGTCTAACAGAATAGAGGCGGTATATACTCCGGGGCAGAATTTAGGAGCGTCGGCATTATCAAGGGGTGTCTCAATATTAGAAGAAGCAGAAGCATTTACAGTGCTGCTCTTAGGTTTAGTGGTATTCCTGGAATTATCAGAACTATTGCTGCCAAGACGGATAACAGCGAATATAATAAAAGCTATTATAATAGCAGCGATAACAGCTCCAATAAGGAGCTTTTTAAATGGAATAACAACAATTTTAGTCTGACTCATCACAAAGAAACCTGCCCTTCATATTCATTATTACAAAATATATGGTATGGAGTGGGAGATTATGATTAAAATGTGGTATATTAATTACAAATGTATTCATTAAATGATAATGCATAGCTTGAAAAAAACCTACTAAATTGTTAAATATGATGAAATGGTAGGTTTATGAAGAGGTGAATGATTATGAACAGTAGATTAATCAAAACATTTGCAGTAATAGTGATTATAGCGGCAGGCATGACAGCATGTGGACAAAAGAAAAATGTCACAACAGATGATGTATCAGAAAAAGAGACGGCGAACATACAGGAGACTGCAGCACAGGAAGTGACAGCACAGAAAATTATAACACAGGAGATTACAACTGAAAAAGAACCAGAGGATGACGAATATGTACTTGTTAAGAAATATATACCGGACATATATGTGGAATTAAGATATGCAACAGAGAATAACTTTACAGGGGTAAAGATATACGATTTCACGGAAGCATACCTCCGATATGGAACTGTTAAGAAGCTGGCACAGGTACAAAAGGAATTGAAGCAGCAGGGATACAGCTTAAAGATTTGGGATGCATACAGACCGTTTGAGGCACAGCAGAAATTATGGGAAGTATATCCGGACCCTAATTATGTGGCAAATCCGGCTAACGGAATGAAAAAGCATAATCTTGGAGGAACAGTGGATATTACAATGGTTGCTGCTGATGGAAGTGTTATATCAATGCCGACAGAATTTGATGATTTCTCTCTAAAAGCAGACAGGAATTATTCTGATATAGAAGATGAAGAGGCTGTGAAAAATGTGATGATTCTACAGAATGCTATGGAAAATAACGGATTTACAGGCTATCAGGGAGAATGGTGGGACTATTCAGATACGGTGGAATATGAAGCGGTTGATTTCGAACCATGATGAGACATGATATGAAAAAGTGCATTATGGTAAAGCAAATGATGGTAAAGTCTATTATAGAAAGATTAGGGGAGTAACACATGTCATTACAATTAATTCTGGGAAGCTCAGGTGCGGGTAAATCGCACTATCTTTATACGCATATAATTGAAGAGTCAATGAAGAATCCTGACAGGAATTATATAGTTGTTGTGCCTGAGCAGTACACTATGGCAATTCAGAAAAGACTGGTGTCCATGCATCCAAGAAAAGGAATACTTAATATAGATGTTGTGAGCTTTGAAAGGCTTGCGTATAAAGTATTTGAGGAAGTGGGTGAGGATAATCTTGAAGTCCTTGATGATACAGGAAAGAATCTGATTATTAAAAGAGTTTTAGAGCAGAACAAGGACAGATTAAAATATTTTGGAAGTAATCTGTCTAATACAGGATTTGTGTCAGAGATGAAGTCTGTTATATCGGAGATGCTTCAGTATGATATCAAGCCGGATGTTATGCAGGATGCGGCAGGTGCAGCATACAGTGATTCAGAGGGAAGTGCAGCACTTCAGTATAAGCTTGATGATATAGTACTTGTATATAACGCATTTGCAGAGTACATAGACAAGAATTATATAACTAAAGAAGAAATACTGGATAAATTATGCAGCAAGGTTACAGAGTCAGAGAGAATAAAGAATTGCGAGATAGTATTTGACGGATTCACAGGCTTTACTCCGGTTCAGTACAATTTAATGACAATTCTTTTATCAATGTGTCCGAAGATATATGTTTCTCTGACAATTGATGCATCTGAGCGTGAAAATTCAGTAAGAGGCAGGGAAGAACTTTTTTTCATGAGTAAGGACTGCGTATCAAAGCTTTATAAGATATGTGATGAAGAACATGTGAAAGTCCTTGAACCTGTGTATATTGCAGGAAAAGCAGTACCGGGAAAGAATGTAATTGTAAATGTTAATTCAAGATTTAAGAATTCAGAAGAACTGGATTTTCTGGAACAGAATCTTTTCAGAAACAATTCGGGAAGATTTAATAAGAAGACTGACAATATCGTTATATATGAGGGAGCTGTTGCCAAGGAAGAATTAACATTTGCAGCAGGAGAAATAATAAGACTTACAAGACTGTGTGGATATAGATATAACGAGATTGCGATAGTTACTGCGGACATGGATGGCTACGGCAAACTGGCGGCTAATATATTAAAGCAGAACGATATACCATATTTCTTAGATTACAAGCGCCATGTGACGGACAATCCATTTATTGCGGCAATTAACGGTGCACTTGGAATAATAGAGAATAATTACAGCTATGACAGCATATTAGGATTCCTAAGAACCGGAATGAGCGGAATGGAGCGCGAAGATATTGATCTGTTAGACAATTACTGTGTTGCAGTTGGAATCAGAGGCAGGGGAAAATGGCATGAACCATGGATAAGAAAGTTCAGGGGAACAGTCAATAATACTGACCTTGAGAAGCTTAATTCACTAAGAACAATGATAACGGATATGCTGGATCCATTGGAAGAAGTGCTAAAGTCAAAGGAATCAAATGTTGCTGATATGGTAAAGGCACTTTATGAGTTCCTTGTGCGTGAAGATATGGAACAGAAGGTAAGTGTGCTTAATGACAGCGAGTACACTGGTGATGAATATGCGCAGTTATATAAGAAAGTTATAGAAGTATTAGATAAAATGTATGCCCTTCTTGGAAGCGAGAAGGTTGGTATTAAAGAATTTAACAAGATACTTGCGTCAGGATTTCAGGAGATCAAGATAGGACTTATTCCGCAGACCAATGACTGTGTTGTTATCGGAGATATAGAAAGAACCCGTCTTGACAATATCAAGGTCATGTTCTTTGTCGGAATCAATGACGGCAATGTACCTAAGAAAGCTGATTCAAGAAGCGTTCTGTCAGAAAGCGACAGGGAGTATCTTGAGGATAAAGGGATTGTTATGTCCGCTTCCGTAAGAGAGAAAGCATTTACACAGAGATTCTATCTGTATCTTATTATGACAAAGAGTGCGGAGAAGCTTTACATGTCATATGCGGTAAAAAACAGCGAGGGTGCGGCGCTGATGCCTTCATATATTATAAGAAGCATGAGAAAAATGTTTTCACATTGCCTTAAGTTATCTTACAAAGACACGGCACAGCAGAATTCATATGTGACAATACCGCGGGCGGCTAACAGCTTTGATAATACTGAAATTGCTGCAAATGTAGATGAGAATATTATTGATTCACTTACTGGCGGCAGGCTTGTCGGAAGCGTCACATCTTTTGAGAACTTTGCAGAGTGTCCGCTGAGGTATTACTTAAGATATGGAGTTGATTTGAAGGAAAGGGAAGAATTCACATTTTCACCAGTAAACTTTGGCGTCGTACTGCATGCGGTTATCCGTGAGGTGTGCGACGAAATCAAGAAAAACGGTGAGTCGTACTATCTGATATCAGAGGAGAAGCGCCGCGAGATGGTAAAAAGAAGTGTCGCTGCAATTACTGACATATACCAGAACAGTATCCTTAAGGATTCAAGCCGTAATTCATTCATGATTAAGCGGATGGAAGACCTTGCAGACCGCACTGTATGGGCGATGGGTGAACAGTTAAAATGTGGTGATTTCGTGCCATTTGTATTCGAGCATAAGTTCAATATGGAAGTCGGGGACGGAGACAGAAAGCAGCTTATGAGCGGAACAATTGACCGCGTTGACATATGCGAAAACGGCACAGATGTATATGTAAGAATTATCGATTACAAGACAGGAAAGAAGGATTTCAACATAGTAAAGACCTACTACGGAATTGATATCCAGCTTATGGTCTACATGGAAGCGGCAATGAAGCTTGTGGCGAAGATGCGTCCGGGTAAAAATGTGATTCCTGCCGGAGTGTTCTACTACAACATAAGTGACCCGATTGTATCTGCGACAACAGAGAGTGCAGAAGAGATAGAGGATAAGATTAAGGGTGAACTGCGTCTTAAAGGAATGGTTAATTCGGATAAGGATATTGCCGAGAAGATGGACAATACCGAGGGTACATCACTTAATATTCCAGTTAGCAGAAAGGCTGACGGCGGATTTGACTCACGAAGAAGCAAGGTGATGAATACAGAGCAGTTTAATATACTTGGAAGATTCGTTGATGTAAGAGCCATTGATACTGCGGACAGAATTGCAGGTGGTGATATCAGGAGAAGTCCTTATAAAGATGGACAGTTTTCAAGCTGTGACAGATGTCCTTATGGGGCAGTGTGTGGATTTTCAGTGGATTTGCCAGGCTGCAATTACAGAAAATTAAAGAAATTCGATGATGAAGTATTATGGAATAATATAAAGGAAGGGGTTGATGAGAATGGAAAGAAAATGGACACCGGCGCAGAAGAGCGCGATTGATACAAGAGACTGTAATGTGCTGGTTTCGGCGGCTGCCGGTTCAGGAAAGACTGCTGTTCTGGTAGAGCGAATCATTTCCATGATTACAGACCCTGACAAGAATATAGATATAGACAGGCTGGTTGTTGTTACATTTACAAAGGCGGCAGCAGCCCAGATGAAAGACAAGATAAGAAAAGCACTTGATTCAATGCTTGACGAGAATCCGGGGGATGTGAACCTTTTAAGACAGATAACACTGCTTAACAACGCACAGATAACAACGATAGACAGTTTCTGTCTATGGATAATCAGAAATCATTTTCCAGAGGTTAATCTGGACCCGGGGTTCAGGATAATGGACGAGGGTGAGAAGAAGCTTATTGAAAATGATGTGTTGGAAGATGTGCTTGAGGAATTCTATGCCGAATCAGATGAAGAATTCTTTAATCTTGTTGATGCATTTGGCATGGGACGGGACGATTCAGGGCTTGTGAGCATTATAGATAAAATATACCGTTTTTCAAGAAGCAATCCGTGGATTGATGAGTGGTTTGACGAGTGCATGTTAGTTTATGATGATGAGACTTACGATAATCCTGCAATTAAGGAGCTGTATGATTCAATTAAAAATGCACTTCTTGATTACCGTGATAAATACAACAGATTAGTAGATATCTGTTCTGAGCCGGCAGGACCTGCAGCATATACAGGTGCTTTGCAGTCTGACCTGCTTGGAATTAATGAGATGATTAATTCACAGGATTTTGGAGAGCTTGGCAGAAGGATAAGAATATTTTCATTTGAAGCTCTGTCAAGAAAGAAGGATGCAGGAGCAGACCCGGATATTAAGGAATATGTTAAGGGGCAGCGAAAGTTGTTTAAAGATTACATAGGACGGCTTAATGATAAGATATTCTTGAAAGATGATGAGGGAATATTTGCAGACATGCAGGGGGCAGGCATCCAGATACGGACTTTACTTAAAGTGGCAAAGGTGTATGCCAAGCGTGTTTCAGAGGTGAAGCGAGAGAAGGGCATAATTGATTTTAATGACATGGAACATCTTGCTCTTTCAATACTTGTAAAGAAAGAAGATGGAAAGCTTGTATACACAGAGACTGCCGACAAGCTTGCGAACAGATTTGAAGAGATACTGATAGACGAGTATCAGGATTCCAATCAGCTGCAGGAGGTTATTCTTAATGCGGTGTCAAAGACGAGACTGTCCGGTGAGAATAACAATATATACATGGTTGGAGATGTAAAGCAGAGCATATACAAGTTCCGTCTTGCCTGCCCGGAACTTTTCATAGAGAAGTACGATACATACGGCGAGACTGGCGATAATGTTAGAATTGAATTACAGAAGAATTTCCGAAGCCGGGAAAATGTACTTGAGTGTGCCAATGATGTGTTCAGTCATATCATGAATAAGAATTTTTCAGGAATCGGGTATGACGAATCTGTAAGGCTTAATGCGGGGTTTCCATATCCTGAATACAGTGACAGTAATTATGGTGATGAAGCCAACAAGAGTACAGATGTAATTCTTATATCTTCAGAGAATGAAGAAGAAGCTACGACAAGAGAGCTTGAGGCAGACAGGCTTGCAAAACTGATTGAGGGAATAGTTGCTTCTGGTGTAAATGTGTATGATTCAGATGAGAATATATACAGACCGGCAGAATACAGGGATATAGTAATTCTTACAAGGTCAGTTACAGGTTGGGCAGATACATTTGCAGATGCCCTGATGGACAGGGGGATACCGGCGTATACAGATTCGTCAACAGGATATTTCAGCGTGCGTGAGATACAGGTAATCTTAAGTATGCTTACAATAGTAGATAATCCGGTTCAGGAGATAAGCCTTGCGGCGGCAATGATGTCTTATTTTGGAGGATTTACGGCAGCGGAGCTTGGAATGGTGAGAAAGCTTGGCAGGGAGCATGCAGATAAGAATACACATAACAACCTGTATGAACATTTGAAAGCGGTTGCAGTGCTTGGCGGAGCAGATAAGATACAGGAGACGGATGTTAAGCAGCTGTCCGGCAAATGTGCATTATTTCTTGCAAAGCTCACAGAATACCGAGACAAGAGCAGTGTTGAGCCACTATATGATCTGTGCTGGGAGATGATATATGATTCAGGCTACTACGATTATGTGGGAACAATGCCTGCCGGAGCGCAGAGACAGGCTAACTTAAATGTCCTGCTGGAAAGAGCAGCGGGATATGGAAAGTCAAGCTATTCTGGTCTGTTTAATTTCTTAAGATATATTGAAAGACTTAAGAAGTTTGACGAAGATTTTGCAGAGGGGGCTGCCAGTCTTGATAATGAGAATCTTGTAAGAATTATGAGTATCCATAAGAGTAAAGGTCTTGAATTTCCGATTGTAATACTTGCAGGAGCACATAAGAGCATTAACTTTATGGACGCAACTGCGCCTGTGCTTGTAGACCAGAACTTAGGAATTGCAGTTGATTATGTTGACCTTAAAAGAAGAACGAAGACACCTACTATTATAAAAGGTGCTATGGCAAGAAGAATTGTAAGAGAGTCGATAGCAGAGGAAGAGAGACTTCTTTATGTTGCAATGACAAGAGCAAGGGAAAAACTGATAATCACCGGAGTTGTAAAAGATGCAGACAAGACAATTGATAAATACAGAGGAAGGGCTGAGCAACTTGCAGCAGATGGAATGTTGTCTTTCGCAGACAGTGAGAATATAAAGAACTATCTTGATATGATAATGCCAGTGTGTCTTATGGATTCAGATAAATTGAAAGGCAGCTTTAAAGTGATGGTTGATGCCGGAGAGGATTCTTGGGCTGATGTGGATGAATCCGGGGAGATGGCTGGTGAAGCGAATGCTGTTAGAATCGGGGGATTGGCTGATGAAATTATGGAAGCTGTGTCTTATCCTTTATTAGAGGAGCTTCCGGAGTATGTTCCTGATGATAACGCAGCCGGAAGGATGAAGCTGACGGTTTCGCAGCTTAAGGCTATGCAGGCGGATGATGATTCAGAGGAAAATGCTTACATGGATGAATCTGTGAAGACAGCACTTAAAAAGAAAGAATGTGATGAGACAAACAGCATAATTCCAAAGTTCATAAGCGGGGAGGAAGTGCAGCTTGCTGCTAATGAGCGTGGTAGCGCATATCACAGGGTTATGGAATGTCTTGACTATTCAGTGAGTGTGAACCTTGATGGAGTTAAAGCAGATATTAACAGAATGTTAGAAACAGGCAAGATGAATGAATTACAGGTGAAAAGTGTCAATCCGTGGGATATATATACATTTGTACAATCAGATACAGGCAGGAGAGTTGCAAATGCGATGAACTGTGGCAGTGTCAGAAGAGAACAGCCTTTTGTATTTGAGTACGAAGGACAGCTTATACAGGGTATAATTGACTTGTGTTTTGAAGAGGACGGAGAACTTGTGATTGTTGATTATAAGACTGACAGGGTTATGAAGGGCAAAGCGGGGGAAAAAGAGCTTGTCAAAAGATACGCAATCCAGCTTGATTACTATGCAAAAGCGTTGGAACAGCTTACCGGAAAAACTGTAAAAGAAAAAATTGTATATTCATTTGCTTTAGGAAAAGAAATAATGTGTTGAAATGACGAAAAATTTTCTCTAACATGTAAAATGCGGTTGAAAATATTGTATAATAATGGTAATATAAACTTGATTTGTGAATAAAACATATCAAATTTGCACAAAAATGTGCATAAAATGGAAAAGGAGAGGAAAAATGAAAAAGCAAGTAAAAAAGTTTATGAGTGCATTACTTGCATGTGTAATGGTGGCAGTGTCAGTTATAGTATTTGACATGAATCCAGTACATGCAGCTTCTGGCGCAATAACAGAAGCATCAGGCTGGCTTGAGACAGCATATGTTAAGTGGACACCTGTAACAGGAGCTACAGGTTACAATGTATATGTTAAGTCTGCAAGTGCCTCAGATTCAGCTTATGTCCAGTTGGACGATGAGCTTATCAGAAAGTATCCATCTTACATGAGAGCGGATGCTGTAGGATTAAAAGCAGGCGATTATGTTATGAAGATTGTTCCGCTGAACAATGGCAAGGAGAATACATCAGCTGCTATCGTTTCAGATAAGCTTACTGTAAATGCACATGACAGAAGCGGATTTACATTTTCAAGTAATTCACCGGTAAAGAATGGCGTTGGTGCATATAATAACGATGGTACATTAAAGTCTAATGCATCTGTTCTTTATGTTACAGAAGCTAATAAGAATACAGTTAAGATGAAGATTGGTAACACAGAATATACAGGTGTAGCAGCTATTACACAGGCAATTAAGGATAAGAGTAACTGCCAGCCAGTTGCTATCCGTATTATAGGTCAGGTTACATTAAGCGGACTTGCCTGCAAAGATGTATCATCAGCATATGCAATTGGTGTTAAGGGAGCAGCTAACGTAACATTTGAGGGTATTGGTGATGATGCTACTTTATATGGAGCAGGTGTGGCTGTATTCCAGTCAACAGGCATAGAAGTAAGAAACCTTGGTCTTATGAACTGGGGCGGTGGAAAAGACGGAGATGGTATATCTCTTAAGCAGTCACTTGGTGTATGGGTTCATAACAACGATATATTTTATGGCGATGCTGGTTCAGATGGTGACCAGGCTAAGGGCGATGGCTCTATGGACTTAAAGGATAATTCACAGTATGTAACAGTATCTTACAATCATTTCTGGGATTCAGGAAAGATGTCACTTTGTGGCATGAAGTCAGAGTCAGGTGAGAACTGGATTACATATCACCATAACTGGTTTGACCATTCTGATTCAAGACATCCTCGTATCAGAACAATGTCAGTTCATGTATATAATAACTACTATGATGGTAATTCTAAATATGGTGTAGGCGCTGCAAAGGATAGTGAGGCATTCGTAGAGGCTAACTATTTCAGACATTGTAATTATCCAATGCTCAGTTCAATGCAGGGAAGTGATGTTCTGGCAGGTGGAATATTCTCAGGAGAGAATGGTGGTGTCATCAAGGCATACAACAACTATATGGAAGGTCAGAAGTCTGTTATATATGCTAATTCGGATGCTGGTACAACAACTGCAAGTGCAACTGATTTCGATGCATATCTTGCAACATCAAGAAGTGAAACAGTACCTTCAACTTATAAGGCAAAGCAGGGTGGAAAGACATATTCTAATTTTGATACTAAGGTTGATTTAGGTGTTGATACTGCTGATATTGATGCACCTGCAGATGTTCCTTCAATTGTAACTAAGTATGCAGGACGTATTATGGGCGGAGATTTCAAGTGGACATTTGATAACAGTGTTGATGATACAAGCTATTCACTCAACAGGCCATTAAAGGATAAGCTTAATGCATACAAGACATCTCTTGTATCAGTAGGTGGTGGAAGCGTATCATCAGGAGAAAAGCATATACATAATTATGTAAGTACTATAACAAAGAAAGCTACATGTGCTGAAGAAGGAGAAATTACTTACACATGTACAGCTACTAATGGAACTTGCGATAAGAAGACATACACAGAAGTAGTTCCAAAGACAGCTCATACATATGGTGAATGGAAAGTAGTTAAAGAAGCAACAGAGACAGAAGAAGGGCTTAAGAGTCATTCTTGTACAGTATGCGGGGCTGA
>UMBD01022970.1_pt1 | contig 19157 bp, 13 predicted proteins | sample 1963891 | NCBI WGS metagenome assembly UMBD01 (sample SAMEA4835934, study PRJEB28245) | human gut metagenome | biome: gut microbiome; material: fecal sample | place: Denmark | collected 2008 | reverse complement strand
TCGAAGCATGATATGAAGATAACAGCATCAGAGACATCTTGTGGATGTACGTCTTCTAATTTGAATATCATAGACTCCCGTCACTTTAAGTTCAATATAGAGATACATACAGCAGGATTTGGAATAGGAAGATTTGTAAAACATATGACTGTTCACTATCAAAAAGATGGATCTCAAAAAGAGGAAAAGATTCCGTTTAATTTCGAAGGTATTATAATCCAAAAAAGTTAAGTATTATGAGCGGCTGTGGTAAAGCAAGGCATTTACAATGCGAAGATAAAAGGAAATCCTTATTTTCTATGTTGCAGGCATCTTGTGACGATCTCCCTGATTATTCTGCCGGGGACATTCTCTATGCCGTACTTAGATCTTTTGCAAAGAAAAGAGGATTGTCTGTTTCTTTTTTAAGGACGTTGACAGACAGCGAGCTTTTTGAAGTGGCTGATTATAATTTATCAATGGAGTTGATGGACGTTATTATTCATGATAAAAAGGTTCTTGACAATGAAGAAGATTGATTTTGATTCAGATATAAAGCATCTTATTTCTTATTACAACCATCTACTGTCTGCGCAAGACAAGGTGGGGGAGGATATGGAAGAGCTAACTAAGGATATTATTAGAAAGAAGGATGAGGAAGACAACATAGAGTTAGAAGACTTTATTGATCTGGAGGAAAAGTCGTTTATGACCAACTTGTATCAACAAGAGATGCTGAAAGTATCTTCTTCTATAAAGGCAGTTTACAGGTTATCTATTAACGCCGGTCATGATCTTAACATAGATGATGACAGCAAGAAGATTCTTGACAGGATAGTAAACGACGGAGAATCGGATTTTATTATGTACGTTGATAATAATACTGATTCTGTTATGTTCAAGGAAGAATCTATTGAGGAAGGAATAAAAAACATGTGTAAGTATCGTGTTGATCCATCTTCTCTTGAAGACAGGTTTAATATGCTTAAGTCTCAGTATGAGGCTTTTTTAAAAATGGTGAACAATGAAGGTAAGAAAGCCGACTAACGATGATGTCTCTTACGTAGATCGGAAACTTCTTGTGCTAAGGGATCAGATAGATAAGGCTGAACGTTATCTATCTGAAAACCCTTGGGATAAAATAGAAGATTCCGATAAGAGGGAGAAAGAATTTAGGTTTCAAAAGAGCTTGTCTGATAGCTTAATGCAATGGACTGAATCTTATATTAAGATGTGTGGGATAATGGATGTCTATAATCAGCTTGAGGCTGCCAAAAATAAGAAAAGCCTAAAAGGAGGACAAACAGTATCAGGTATTCAGTCTTTTGTTAAGAATGAGGCTAAGAGCAAGCTCGATAAGTAGTTTTGTCATGAATTTTGATAGCAAAGAACTTTATATAAATATGGGTAACGATATCCCGTTATGGAATGACCTTTATTCTTATGAAGAGCAAGACGATGATGTCAAGCAATTCTGGGAGAATGAGGCTATGAAACTCCTTAACGGTGTTACCATAAATGGGGTATTTATACATCCTTGGCTATATTGGCATATCAATTTCTGGAAGATGATGATTGACGTAGGAGATGATCGTATTCCTGGAAATTCTCAGCTTCGTGATAATGAATGGATGTTTGCCGAATTTCTAAAGCAGGCTGAAGAAGAGAATAAAGGAATATTCATGTTCGGGTGCCGTCGTTTTGGAAAAGCCCTTCTTGACTCTGAGATACTTTATCTTGAGGACCGGGAAAAGATGATAGGAAATATCGTTGTAGGGGATAAGATATATGACGATAAAGGTAATTTGGTAGAAGTCGTAGGTGTCTATCCTCAAGGGAAAGTAACTACATACAGAGTCGTATTCGAAGACGGTCGTAACGTTATTTGCTGCGGTAATCATCAATGGCGTGTCAATCATGGAGGAAAATGGCATGTTAGGAGTCTTAGAGCCATAGCCGGATTGGATTATAAGAGTATGTCTATTCCAGTAGGTGAGGCCCTGAACTACCCTACGGCAAAGCTGCCGGTTCCACCGTCGCCCTATGCCTCGATGCTGGCGGCTTATCTCGGTGGCTATGGTGGGGATATGTTTTTTGATAAATACGTTTGTAAGAAGTTTTTAAGATCGTCCATAGATCAAAAGAAAGATTTTATAGAAAACTTCATTCGTTCTTTCAGAAACGTAGTAACCGGAGAAGAAGAGCTTATGTTGTCTCATATTGATATGGATGTCATAAATTTTGTACAACGTATGTTTTGGGCTTCAGGTTGGTATGCTAAATTGGAGGGGAATAAACTTATACTATCAAGGAATCGTAAGGAATTAAAAATAAGATCCATATCGATATACGGAAAGGAGCATGCCACTTGTATAACCGTTGATAATGACTCTCATTTATTTTTGACCACCAATTACATCGTTACTCATAATACGGCCATAATGAGCTCGTTTTTGGCTCGTAATGCTACAATGACGTACAATTTGACGCATAATGTTATTGGGTCAAGTAAGGAGGACCTTATGAGTCTTGGTGAGTATCTTGAGTTTGGTCTTGATAATATACATCCTTATCTAAGAATAAATAGAACAGGTAATGATTGGTTTAAAGAGGTTATTATGGGTACTAAGACGGTGAACAATATTCGTGACGTTCACGCTCGTATTCGTATTACCAATATTGATAGCGGTAAAGCCGGTGCCTCTCTTAAGACCGCATCTGGAACACCATATACATCTATTTATGATGAGGTAGGTAAATTCCCATTTTTAGCAGCATACTTACAAGGTCGTCCTGCCCATATGATGCACGGTAGAATGAGGGGGATGATGATATGCTCCGGTACGGGCGGCAACGTTGAAAAGTCTCAAGATGCTCAAAAAGTGATGAATAACCCTGCTGAATACGGGTTTATTGTCATGAATTATGATCTGCTTAATAAACGTTGTTTAAAACCAACTTGGCGTATTAGTCAATCCGGTTGTTTTGTTCCTGCTCAGATGTCTCATGCTTATGATAAGGAAACAACAACCTTAGATAAGTACCTTGGAATAGAGAAAGCTACAGGTCTTAAGAAAATAGATATTCAGGTATCAAAATTTGATGATAATACTAAGAAGATAAAATCTCGTCTTGATGAACTTGTCAAAAAGGATAGAGCTTTATACGTTCAGGAACGAATGGCATTTCCTTTGTCTATAGATGATTGTTTTCTTAATACGAATGTAAATAGGTTTCCTGTAGAAGATGCTTTGAAGCACAAAAGCCGTCTTCTTGAAGAAGGTAGGCCTGGTAAAACAGTGGATATTTATCAGATAGACGGCATGAAAATGGGGTATAATTTTAGTGATAAGCAGCTTGCTGATTATCCGTTCCAAGGTGGAAATATAGATGCTCCTGTTGTTATATATGAGGATCCACCAGAAGAAGGAGGTGTTTTTGATTACACTTATGTCTCATCGCTTGACCCCTATAAATCTGACAAGGCTGATACTGATTCTGTTGGTTCGTTTTATGTACTTAAAAGATATGTAAAAATCAACGATCCATTTGCTTATTGCATAGTAGCATCATACGCATCACGTCCTCCATCTTCCGATGATTTTTGTAGGAATTGTGAAATACTTCAAGAGGCGTATGGAGCTAAGTGTCTTATGGAGAATGCCGACCGAATGTATGAATTTTATCTTACGAGACGAAATAAGCAGCTTATGTTGCTGGAAGATGGCGAACGTCTTGCCGGTAAGATTATCCGTGCCGGAGCCCGTCAGAACAACAAGCTCGGTTTGGCTCCTACGGTTCCCAATCAGCGCATGCTTTTCAATACCGTTATTCAATATTGTTGGGAGGATGTTGTTGTTGGGTATGATGATGATGGTAATGAAATAACACAGAAAGGTATTTACCGTATCCCTGATATAGAACTTCTTGATGAGATCATAGCCTTCGGTCCTGGGACCAACACCGACCGTATCATAGCCTTCGGCCACGCTCTTCTTCTGGCTAAGTATTATGATGATATGGGTTACATGCCTGAAAGTACGACTCAGAAGGAGAATCAAAAGAAGAGAGAACGTAGGAAGACAGAGCAGGTTAAAGGATTTACGGTAAGAAGACATAACCCTTACAAAATGAGATAGGTAGAACAATTTACCTATCTTTGTGAAAAAACATATAGCTCATGGAGTATTTTAATAGAGATCAGGCTTTTCCGGCCAGAGGAGTATTTTCAGGGTTGCCGGTGCAGGCGATACCTACCAAGAGAAAAACCAGGGAGTGGTTTAAAGCCACTATGGATTCTCTTGAATTGATTGGTTTGAAGCAGCTTGATGAGAACCAAAAGTTCAAGGATTTTTATAGGATGATGGAAGGCAAGCTGTCATTTATGGAACTGAAAGATGTAATTCCTTATCTTAAGGATGTTCAGTCTATAAGGGATAATGTGAATATTCCATCATTCTTACGTCATTATGATATAATAGGTACGATCGTAAATGCTTTTGTAGGATGGTTGGGCAACCTTTCTGATAAGTATAATGTAGTTGGATTGGACGAATCTGAAGTGAATCAGTATTCTGCCACGAAGGAAAATCTTCTTTATAATTACATTAGAGAGGAATTGGACAGAAGGGTTAGGCAAGAGTTATTAAATAGAGGATTGGATCCGGATTATAATAATTTTGCCAGCGAAGAAGAAAAGCAGGCTTATGCTCAACAGATACAAGAGGTGAAAGCATCTATGACCCCTCCTGAGATAGAGAATTTCATGAATACAAAATGGAAGACTGCCGAGGTTATATGGGGTTCTCATACGCTTGAAGCGGACAGGGGGCGCTTTTACATGGATGAGATAGATACCGAGAATTTCATTGACTATCTCCTTACCGGTCGTTGCTTTAGAAACTATCATGTAGGATACGACTATTATAAGCCTGAGAGGTGGTCTCCGTTGAATACATTTTACTCTAAGACATTAGATAGCAAGTATCCGCAGTACGGTGATTATATTGGTCGTGTTCATTATTATACTGCCAATGATATTATAGTAAGGTGGGGGCATCTTCTTACGGCGAAAGATAAGCAGAAGCTTATAGGGGGTGCTGATAATTTCAATGGTACTTATCATAATGGTGATAATGGGAGCTATGTAAGTTTATCCAAATCGGCGAGTGTAGGGATGTTATATCAGAATAAGGTAATACCTTGGAAAGGATATAATGATTATGCTTCTATAAAAGCTTATGAGGATTATTACGGTATTTCAGCCGGCACATATACCGGATACGACAGTAATGGCAATGAATATCACAGAACCAGATTCATGCCAAATTTAGAGCATGGTAATTATTATAACCGCGCCCAGAGTTTGAGCGACGAGCATGTTCGTAGTGATTTGTATCAGGTTACTGAATCATATTGGGTATCCCCGGCTCAGGTGTATGTAATTACCTACCAAACTGAAACCGGATTAGTAACTACCGAAATGGTAACCGACGAGCTTCTTCAAGACTTTTTACAGGAAAATGGTATTAAGAAAATTACCAGGACCATGAGTAAGGGCATGGAGAACCCGGAGATTAATACCTATTTTGTAGATTACGTTCCACAGGTAAGGTACGGAGTTAAAATCAGTGGAGGTGCTCTCGCTCAGGACAACCTGTATCTGGATGGAGAACCTATCGATCATCAGATAAAAGGTGATAGCAACATCTATGACTTTGTCCTACCCGTTGCAGGATATATCGGTACTTCTATGGCGAACAGGATTCAGCCATATCAAATATTTTATAATTTCTCCATAAATCAGATAAATAATATTCTTGAAAAGGAGATCGGTAAATTCTTCTTAGGGGATATAAATCTGGTTCCAAGTGAATACAAGGATTTGGGTGAAGATGTGGCTGATATATGGGCTAATCTTCTTGATGTAGCTAAGTCTGTAGGTGCTCTGACATTAGATACCTCATCTCAAAACACGAAAGGCGGTGTTCCCTTCAACCAGTTTGCCGTCTATGATTTGTCGCAGACAGAGCAGCTTAAAACAAGAATGGAGCTTGCTGAATGGTCGAGGATGAAGTGTTTTGAAATGGTTGGTATCACGCCTCAAGTAATTAACGGCCCCAACAGGTATGAGACTGCCACCGGGGTCCAGCAGGGCGTTACAGCATCTATGTTACAAACACAGATATACTTTGATAACTTCGGTTACTTCAAGAAACGCGCTTTGGATCTTCATCTGGCTGTCGCTCAACAATGCCAGGAAGAAGGAAAGGATATTTCTGTAATGTACACAAAAAGTGACCTTACCAGAGCGTTTTTATCTATAGGAACCGACGGTCTTAGCTTAAGGCATCTTGGTGTTCAAGCTTTATCCAACTCGAAGAAAAGGGATGAGCTTGAAAAGTTCAAGACCTTTATGTTGCAGCTAAATACGGCCGGAGGAGACATTTACGATCTTGCATCTATCTTCACATCAGATTCTATGGTGGAACTTATACAGAATGCAAGGAATACTCGTGCATACAACGAGCGTCAGATGCAGCAACAACAACAGAATCAGATGCAGCTTAACCAGCAACAGATACAAGCTGAAGCTGCTGAGAAGGATAAGCAACGTCAGCATGAACTTGCTTTGGAAGACAAGAAAGGTCAATACAGGATACTTCAAGAGAAGATCCAGGCGGCAGGCAGGGCGGCAGACGCCAAGAGCGACGCCACCTCCCTCAACTTCCTGGCCTCTGTTTCAGATCAGACCGTAAGGCAAGCTGATATAGAAAGCAAGGAAAGGATAGAGGATAAGAAGCTCGAAAACGATTCCAAACTTCATGATGATGAAATGAGAATGAAAATGGAAGAGTTAAAATTAAAATCCAAAGAACTTGCCCAACGAGCGAGGGAAGACGCCACCAAAAGGTATGTAGCCGGAATCAATAAGAATTAAGGATTAAATATCCCCAAATTTCATTAGAAAATCTCTAATAAAATTTGGGGATATTTAATTTTTAGTGAAGATTAAACACTTATAAGTTTTTTATCTGAAATATAGGTATTTAAATATTTTTGCAGTATGGGAAAATTAGAAAAAAATGGAATAGTAGAATTGGACGATATTTTTAGTATCGGTCCGGTTGATGATGTTTATAATAGGGAAGAAGATATTCTGCCTATTAATGGTAATGAACCGGCTAAAAAAGATGAGAAGCCTGTAGAAGAAGGTTCTCAAATTAAAGAAGAGCTGGTTGTTGATCCTACTCCTGATCCTAAAGAGGATAAAAAAGGAGGAGAGAATGTAGTTGATGTTAATCAGGATCAGGTAGAGACCCCGGTTGTCAATTACAGAAAAGTATTGGATGCCCTTTCTTCAAGGGGAATCATTCCCGATTTGAAAGATGTGGTGTTTAGCGGTGAAAATGGTGAAGAGATTACTATCAATGATCTTGATTTTAGTAAAGAAGATTCGTTGTGTGACATACTATCTACAGTCCTTGAAAGCCAGAAAGAGGACATTGTTAAGGATAAGATAGATGTTACTTCTGTTTCTGATATTACTAAGAAGCTTATCCAGGCTGATAAGGCCGGCGCTAATATCGTTGATATTCTTAAGCAATATGATACGAATGTCGCTCCTATAGAAAAGCTTGACATTGAAAACAAAGCAGATCAGATAAAGATCGTTCGCCATTATGTTGATCTTCTTGGATTGCCTAAAGATGAAGCTGATGAGTTTTTCAAAGGCATTATCAATAAAGGTGAAGAGTATGTTGAAGCAAAGGCTATAAAGTACAAGGCTGAGCTTGATAAGAGAATGGATGATATTATCCAGCAACGTACTAAAGAGGCTGCCGAAAAGAAGGCGAAGGATGCAGAAGATTTTAGAAGGTATAAGAAAGACCTTAAGTCTTCTATCCAGGCAAAGTATCAGCTAAATGACACTATGGTATCTAAAGCTCTTGATTTTGCCCTAAAACCTTCTGAATCGAATCCCGGAATTACCAAAGCATTTAATAGGGTAAGGGAGATGATGATGAATCCGGAAGAAGCACCAGATTTGATTATGTTTCTTATGAACCCAGGAGAGTTCATAAAACAGAAGTCTAATCAAGCTGTAGTTGATGAGAAAAAGAAAATTTATAAGCTCATCAGCCACACGAATAAAGACAAGAGGGTGGCTCCGGTAGATGATAAAGGTGATCAAGTTCAAGGTGTGAAGTTCGATGAAATCAGTATAGATTAAAAATTAAAACATTTTTTCGTTCATGGCTAATGTACTTTTAACAAAAAATTTCCCGGCCACCATGAATGGTGACACGGTGATTGGATATACCGACGCTAAAGTCGTTAAGCAAAGTATCGTAGAACACGATCTTAGCTCTTTAGAAGATTGGTACTACGAAGATCCGGATAAGAATCATCTGGGTATGCTTGAGTTGTTTTCTAACATTACAAACTATCCTCTGCCTATGTATATGGGTATGATTAAACAGGATGCTACTATTACCGTAAATGGTATCAATGGTTCATTCCGTTATGATCTTCCGGTATCAGAAACGTATGAGGTGGTTACAGTAGAAGACACGTCTTTGAAATATGCAAAACCCGGTATTGATGAAAGCTTCTTCGAAATTGTGTTGAATGCACAATTTAAACAAGGAGATGTTATTACTTACGATGTGATTAATGGTTGCCAGGCCCTTATCTCTACAGAGCGTCCTCCGAAACAAGAAGGTGAGAACTGGAGATACTGGTGTAAGCTGTGGGGTCGTTCTCGTGCTAAATACTTCCCGAAAGACATGCTTCGTGCTGGTATTAAATACTGGAAGGTGACAAACGTTCTTGGTGAGTTCTCTACTCAGTTCTCTGGCGTAGGAGGTGCTTCTAAGGCCGGTTCTATGACTTGTGAATTTACGCTTGGTGGACACCGTGGTGTTGAAGGTGAAACGACTATGTATGCCGGTATTAAGTCTTTGGCTTATGCAGACGAACGTACACAGAATTTCATCGACAAGGCTTACCAGAAAGTTCGTCAGCTTTCTGAAATCAGAGGAGGTGATGCAAGTTATGCTATCATCGGTTCTCGTCTTGGTGATGGAAGCATTGATATGCGCACGGCTCGTGTAGCCAATACAGTATCTCTGTTCTGTTTGGCTGAGTTGGCTAAGATGGAAGCATACGAACTTATGTTCATGCGCGGTGGTAGAGTCAAGGGTCATAATGGTGTTTTGATGAAAAACGAAGGCCTGTATCACCAACTGCGTCGTGGTTTCGTTATTTCTTACGCTCGTCCGGGTGGTATCAAGCGTGAACACTTCCTGGCTGCTGCTGACTATATTTTCCGTGGTCGTAGCGATATGCCGATTGAAAATCGTGTAATGAAATTCAAGGTAGGTGCTATGGCTTACAAGAATATCGTTGAGATCTTCCGTGATGAGTTCTTCTCTCAATTAGGTGCCTTGGCTCCGCTTATGGGTACAGAACGTATCATCAATAACCCGGTAACAGGATCAAACGATGCTCTTGAATTAGGAACTGTAAAGATTAAGGGCGTTACTATTCCGGGTATTGGTAAGGTCATTGTAGAACACGAACCTTCTTTGGATTACGTTGATATGGTAGATAGAAGCCAGTTGGTAGACGGTATGACTCCTATCACATCATATTCATGTATTATGGAAGACTTGACCGCTCCTGAATATTCCAATGCATTCGCCGGCATTCCTGCTTCAGCCGAAGCTCGTATTGGTAATATCAACAGCAACGTATTCTACGTTAAGCCTGATATCGGTTCTATGTGGTGGGGTTACGAACAAGGTAGATGGTCATCCAGAGTATCGGCTCAAGAAATTGTATCCAGCCATCCTCGTATGTCAGAACAATTCTGGTGCCACTCTGTATCGGCTTGTTGGGTAAAAGATACCAGCCGGTTCGTAACAATTGAATTGTTACCAAGTTCTTTGTAATCATAACTTTTAATATTAACTTGCGGTCGGCTTTAAAACCGGCCGCAAATTTTGTTTTCATAGGATATATAAAAGATGGGAAAAAAGATTTTTGAAGAAAGCCATGAGTCTAAGAAACTGCTGGCTACCGTAGGAGGAATGAAGATATATTCCGACTCTATTTATGTTATAACAGGTAAGATGGATGAAGAAGCTCCTTCCGGATATCAGGAAAGAGGCATTTCCAAGACTCCTTTCCCTGGGAACAAGACAGTATCTTGTTGTGGATGGGATAAGGATCTTAGGGTGTATGATACCGGTTTCTTCATCAATTCAGCATGTTATAAAGGTTACTCACTTGAAGACAAGAAGAATGAAATGGATATGCGTATTAAGAATATTCGGTATCCGTTTGAAGAAACTGTCAATGAGGACCTGGATCAAAAGAACTTCGATTTCTGGGATTCTTACAGAATTGACTTGTATGATGGTCGTCTGTTCTACACTAATGACGTTCGTGATTTATTTGAGCTGTATATAGCTATTTTATCCAAGTCTCTTACTCCTAAAGAGGAAGACGGTAATCCGATGTATGTCGAATCTTATTATTGTGTAGAAGACAAGACTACGGCCGTAGATATCAGGAAACAACGTCAGATTGACAAGGCTGATATTTTATACGAATTTATGAACAAACTGAAAGGGTCAGAGGCTGAAAGGAAAAGTATCTACGATCTGCTTTTGTATCTTGACATCATATATAGCGTAGAGCTTGATCAGAGCATGGTTCAATACATATTCACTAATTGGATTGACGCCAAGAATACGAACGTTGACATGTATAAAGAAGCAAGCTCAAGGTTCTTATCCGACGACGAATCTTCTGAGGGAATGCAGGTGATCAAATTCCATCGTATGATCAAGGAAATGATCGAAGGGCTGGCTGTCACCGTCAACACCGACGGACTGTATCTGAATGGCGAGCTCCTGGGCGCCGACGCCATCTCTGCATCTATGGCTCTTGCTTCCAATAAGTCGATGTTAGAAACCAAGTCACGTGTTCTGGAAGCGTATAATGCTTTAAAGAACAAGCATAAAAAAATAGAAGGCGCTAAGTCTGACAAGAAGAAAAAGGAAGATGAGAAAGATTTCGATGTTGATCAATACGCTGACAAAAAATAATAATTTATGAAAATCGTTGATTGTTATCTTCGGGCCTTACAGAAGGCTGAAGAAAACATGACCAACGGTGGTATAAAACTTGACAAGGCGCGTTTTGTTCAGCTTTTTAATGATGAGCAAAACCGCCTTGTTCGTTATATCCTTGATAAGAAAAATGAAGAGGATATACGTTATATCCAAAAGTTGGTTGTGTACTCAAAAGAACTTGAAAAGAAAGAAGATAAAGATAATCCGGAAAGTACTTTGTTTTCATTGCCTTCTGATTTCTTTTCTTTTTCAAACATATCAGGCGTATTTACCGAAGGTGAATGCACGGTTACTGATTTTACCATGTGGGAGGCTAAGAACGAAAACCCGCATGAGCTTCTTGCCGACTTTTTTAACAAACCTGATTTTGATTTTAGGGAAACGTTCTACACCATAGGAGAAGATTCGGTAAGGGTGTATAAGTCTGGTTTTGATGTAGACACCGTTTACCTTACATATTATCGCTATCCGAAGGAAGTTGACATCGAAGGATATATTAAATCCGATGGTTCTAATTCAACCGATATAGATCCTGAATTAGATGATAAATTAATTGGTATTATCCTTAACATGATTGAAAAGCAGTTTGCTTTGAATGAAAGCGAATACGGACGTTATCAAATAGACTCAAACAACGTCCAATCTCCTTTGTAGCAGAAGAAAGACATATACTAAATTAAGGATTATCAAAAAGCATTAAGAATTAATTAATTCCTAATGCTTTTTGTTGCTTATATGACTATCACTATTTTTGAGACAGATAACAGAATACTAATTTTTAAAATATTATAAGGCTATGGCTATCCATAAACCGTATGACAGACACATTATCTGTCCTCCGCACGCTAAGTTGGCGGACGTAGATTCTTTGTTGCTTCAAGAAGGTCAGATCGCTATCTATGATTTGGATGGTGAGCAGACTAAAGATGGTTTGAAGGCGTTGAAAGATTTGAAAGGATATCGTAAGGACGAACAACGTTTCCAGATCAGGATCGGACGTAATGAGATGGTGAACGATCGTGTATCTGATGATAAATCATTCTCTACACCTACGTTTGCTATTGACGAAATCATAGAAGTGTATGCTTCTGCTCCGAAGAGCAAAGAAATTAAAGTAGATGAGGTTATTTTCGGTTACAACGGAATTGACGACAATACCGCTATTACAGCAAGAAAAGGCGATCGTATTCCTATCCATATTAAGCTGACAGGACGTTTGTTCGAGCTTCGTGGTTATCCGATGGGTGAGGTAAATATCGATGATTACATCATTTTCGAAAACTGTCCGGGTCGTGAGGATATGTGTTCAGAATGTGATCCTTGTGAAGATGTTGATATTTTGGCCGCTATCTTGAAAACAATCGAACGTATCAAGAATCAGCCGATTGCAGGTGGTGGAAAGGTAGGTGATTTTGTAGAAATCCATCCTATCCATTCTTGCAATGAACTGGAAAAAGCTCCGGTGGAAACCGACATGAATTTCTATTGCATGGAAATGTGTGATACCGGTGATGCTTATGCCCTGGCTCAGCTTAAGGCTGCTTATCCCGGTTTGGATATTAAGAGAGTAGGACGTCATCTTTCTACATCCAAATATCAGGTGATGAAAGAAGGCGGTAAGCCTGCTGATTATACTCAAAAACTGTCTTCTATTATGAAAGGCTGTGAAGAGTGCCCTGACGGATATACTAAGGTAGACGGCGGTTTGATTTATGCCGTAACGTTAGAGGATGATGGTGTTGATCAGTCTACTGTAGTAGAAAGCATTAAGAATGCCGTTAGTAGCACTGCCGAGAAAACAGCAGCCCAAGATGGCGGCGTAGGTATGTACACTGTGGCCGTAAGCAAGAAACTGACGAAGGCTGATATCGATGCATTTGTAGAAACTAATCCGACTGCTACAGTAACGTTCGTTGCTAAAACAGCAGATATGTGTAGCAATCCTGCTGTTACTACTGTTAGCTGGGAAGCATGTGGTTCTTGTAAGATTTCGAAAGAAGCTTATGAAATCACGTTGCCGGATGATGAATGTGGTAACAGTGCTAAAGAAGAATTGCAGGCAGCATTCCCGTATCTGACAATCGAAGATTACGGTACACCTGGTGGATGTCAACACAAATTCAAAACAACGGTCGTTACTAACATGGTTTGCGACGAATGCGATAAAATTTTCAAAGACTTTTTCGTATCGAAAGCTCCCGAATCTTATCGTGGACGTAACTGGAAACGTTTGGGTGCCGTAGCAGGAGATCAGTCTATTATCGCAGACCCGCTTCCTAAGAACTGCAAATGCGGTATCTTGTTCCGTGGTATTGACTACATGATTTCTCCGTCTGACTGTTTGATTGACCGTCTGACATTCCAAGAAGGTTCTGTTCGTATTGCTGTAAATGGTGGTTATCCGGATGAACAGCGCGAGGCTATCAGCACGTACTTCAACCCGATCCATACCGAATACAAACAGCACTGGGCTCCGCGTACTCACCTCGGCGCTGAATTGCTGGATAAAGAACGCGAACAACGTATGTTCTTCGACTTCCGTAAGACTCACCAGGAACTTATGGAACGGATGTTTACCAACGAAGAAACCCGCTTAGACCTGTTGGCTCCGTATGCTGATTATTCAGTAACGCTGAAGCCAGCACGTTACTCTAACGGCTTCGGTAGGGTAATTGATGATCATATTACAGTACACTTCCATGTACCGTATGGTGCTCACGAAGGTATTCAAGACCTTATGGACTTGTTAGCTGCTTCGGCAAATATCAAGCCCTGCAAGATTTGATTTTCCTTTTTTCTATATATCCCAAGGGGGAGGAGGCTGGTCCTCCACCCCCTTTTTTGTAATAAAGCAATTTGAAATAGATCGATTTCATATGAATGGCGTGGATTCTTTAGTCGGTGCCTTAGGTAGGGGCATTGACAAAATAACCAACATAGTTGGAAAATGGGGTTCCTCCCAACCGGTAGATGACAGCAAATCCGGTATAAAAATAGGGGACAAAATCTACCAGGTGGTTGTGTCCTTAAATGGCTGTTATTGGTATCTTGACGAAGAAGGCAAGAAGAATCCTGTTTCTGGTATTCCGGCCACAACCGAATGGGAGTGGATTAATATAGCTGAGAAAGTTATCAAAGATTTCAAAACTTGCTACCGTACACCTGGTGGGAAGGTTGAAGTATGGAGTTGGTATCTTCTTAACGATCAGATGGATGTTCTTAAAGAAACTCATAGAATTACCGACAGTACCGACATGGATAATCCGGTAGGTAAAGTTCTTGCTAAAATACCGGACGAATGGGTTATGATCGACTGCGATCTTCCTGATATGACGGAGCGTGATGTTACGTTTATAAGCAGATGCTACAAGACTCCGAATGGTAAGGTTGAAATAGAAGGTTTGGAAGCTATAGATGATAGACTTAATATCAGGGAATCTATATATACAGTGATACAGTCTACAGATGATAATTTTCAAGCAGGACACGTGTTTAAAATTATTCCTCAAGATTGGACCAGGATGGTATGCGATTTCCCTGATATGACAGAGCGGGATGTTACTTATGTTCTGGAATGCTATACTACTCCAGGGGGTAAGGTTCAGGTAGAAGGTCTTAGGGCTGTAGATAACATACTTGGTGTAAGAGAATCTATTTTTACTGTTGTTCAAACAACAGATGATAGTATCCCTGTTGGAACTACCGTTGAAGTGATTCCAGATGATTGGGTAAGAATGGTCTGTGATTTTCCCGATATGACAGATCGTGAAATAGTGTATGTGGATGAATGTTATTATACTGGTAATGGCAAGGTTAATCTGAATGGATATCAGTCGGTAGATGCTGTTCTTGGAGTAAGGGAACAATATTATTATATAGCCAAAACGACTGATGTAAATTATCCACAATGGAATAGAATAGATCGTATTCCTAACGACTGGACAAGAACAGATTGCGATTTCCCGGATATGACTGAAAGGCATGTTATTACAGTAAACGAATGTTATGCTACTCCTGGAGGAAAGGTTCACATGGGCGGATATAGAGCGGTGGATAGTATTCTTGGTCTTAGGGCCGAATATCTGTTTGTTATCGAGACTACTGATTCGGATATACCAAGAGGAGAAACAATGACTTCCATTCCTGAGAATTGGAATAAAATTATATGTGATTTTCCGGATGCTACTACAAGTGATACTGAAATAGTAGAAAATTGCTATAAGACATTAGACGGTAAAGTTAAATTAAGAACGTACCTAACATTTGATGGTTATGGTCATTTGCGTGAGTCAAGAAATATTATTCTTAAATCTACCGATCCTGCTTATAATATAGGGGCTGAAATAGTAGATATTCCAACTTCATGGTTGAATGCAGAATGTGATTTTCCAGATGCTTCTACAAGTGATTCGGAGGTAGTTGACAACTGCTATCAGACTGAGAATGGGAAGGTCGAGATAAGAACGTTTATGCAAATAGATGGATATGGGAATGTCCGTTCGTCTAAAAGTGTTGTTCTTAAGTCCACAGACAATCTGTATCCTATTGGAAATGAAATAGGAGACATACCTTCTAATTTTAAGATGATAGAATGTGATTTCTATTCTAAAACTGAAAGACATATTGTAGGAATAAAAGAATGTTATAGCAGCGATGAAGGGAAGGTGTATGTTGAAGGATATAAGGTCATGGATAATGATTTGAATGTTGGTAGTGTCAGTCTGACGGTGTTAGAAAGCACGGCAGCCTCCGCACCTGTTGGAACTATCTGGATTAGCATACCATCTGGATTTGTTAAAATTTCTTGTAACTGTAATGGTATTGAGTGATGGAAGGGTGTAAAAAATATTATGCGATAGACATTATCGTAGACGGTAATGTCATCAGAAAGGGTAAATATACAAAAGTATTTACCCCGGTAAGTTATTCCTGGTTAGATTACAACGATATTGAGATAGTTGATCAGAATGAAATAAGAAGATTGGATGCTGCTGCCACAGAGGATAATGAGGTGTCTGAGATATACGACAATTACCATAATTTCATGTCATCTTCTAACACAATAGATACCGTAAGCGCTATTCCGATGGATAAGCACATTGTATTAGTTAATTGGACTCCAGGTGGAGACCATGAGGCGATAAGCATGAAATACAATGTAGGTATCGAAGGAGATAATTACCTTATTTATGTATCTAATGTAGGTGAGAACAACTCTACTATCTACCTCCCTCAAGTTGAAGAAGGTGATACTTCTGTGGTAAACCACGTTCATGTTGGAAGTTCTTTTATCAACGTACCTGCTAATGGTACGGTGCCTATAAGAGCTACATTCAAAAATAATACCTGGTACTGGGAAGTTGTTTCAGAAAATAAAAGCAGTCAGCAAGTAGTATCTATAGGTAACGCGGACTTCCTGGTCTTTAGGTACCTGTGGGACGCATCGGCTGGGAAGGACCTCGACACGGCGACCGAGCTTCTAAACTCTGGAATACCTGGAGTGGATAACATGGCTGTCGGTTGGAACTGTCCTGGAAATAACAATATCACTGTGACCGAATTAATGAAATGGGGAGGCGATAACACTGGATCTGGTCAAGAATGTGTTTATATGTCAGTAAATGATCTTAGGAATAAATATCTTGATACACTTCCTGCTATTACTCACTTCATGACATATGCCACATGGTTTGGGACAAAAGGTACTGGTAAAGCATCTTTTAATTTAATAGCTTACAAAGGTGGTAAAATGTCCCAGAATGGATATAATTTCATTAATACCGGAGGAGAGGAAATATATAATAAAATCCATTCTTTTGACGTATCAACTGTAAAGGGTATGCCTGATTATAAGAACAGTTATACTTCTGTTACCAAAATCAGTTATAATAAAAATTCCAATACAGTTTCTATGGCTGTAGGGGATACGGTTATAGATGATCAGAATCAGACAAGTGGGTTGTTTGATAGAGTCCAGAATCTTGAAACTTATGTGCAGAATCACAAGACAGAGGTAAGTAATATAAAGAATGATATTAATGTTAATACTAAGGATATTATAGATATTAAATCTAAGATAGGAGATTTGAGTACTATATTGGATAACATAAATGGGAGGGTTGTGTAATGGGTACGATAGCTGATAAATTAACAAGAATAATTACGACCAAAGAGGATATAAGGCAAGCTCTTATATCCAAAGGGTATGATGTACCTACTTCCATACCTTTTAAAGAGTATGCGAAAATGATATTAGATCTGCCATGCAATGCAGACTCCTTCCCGGATATAGAAGGTATCGTAGCCAGATATTCTGCTTCCGGTCTCACCAATGAACAGATGGCTGCCAATCCCGTATGGGCTGATAAGACGGGAAATGGACGAGATTTACAGTTGAAAAACTTCTCTTGGAAGAGAATGTCAGGGGTTGGAGGATATGTTCAGGATTTTAATGATTTTAGAAATAATGCTACTGTAGATAAAATAAGAATTGATGAGCAAGGTAGCAATTCTATTAAAGTAACTATTTTAACTACAGGAATAAATAACGCTATTTATATACCAAAGAATATTTACCAATTTAATAAATCTTATTTCATAAAAATATCAAGTGAAGGATACGATGAAGGTGATATGGCTTTATCATTTTATGCGCCTTCTACATCAACAGCAACAACAGTAACGGTATCATTAAACCCTAATGGCATCACTGAAATTCCTGCAATAAAAGAAGATGATTTTTTAGCTGTTTATATTAATGTTAGCGGCAAAGTAGGTTCGTTTACCGTTGAGCAATTACCTCTCTATCCCGGTGCACTCGTCTTTGACGGAGTAGACGATTTTGGTGTATGTGAGAACTTCCCTATTCTGACTAAAGAAAAGGGATATACGGTTGTGGCGTTGAGACAGTGGATTTCAATTGATGAAGGACCCTGCGGATTAGTATCTAATGTAAAGCATTGGTTCGAAGATGGTGCCTTCGTTTTAGAATCTCTTTATCCAGAAAATTACTATACTACCTCTTTTGGAGCGACAAGGGGTCAAAAGGATTTACCACACATCCTTACTTATCAGACATCTAAAAGTTATAATGGCAATTTGATTGCAACTGGTAGTTACAAGGGGACAGATGTGCTACATGTTGGGAGATTAGCTTCAACTAATGTCGGGACTCGTAGTAACGTTGCTATTTGGGAACTTGTATTTCTCGACCACGATGCCACCGAAGAAGAACTGACCAAGATCAAAGACTACTTCGTTAAAACCTATCCCTGGCTCTTCCCCGACCAGGCATGGACTGTCACCGGCAAAACCAACGAGGACGAAGATCGTGCTACTATTGCCAACATTACGGGCAATGGTAATGATCTTGTGCTGTCGAATTTTGGGTTTATCGAAGGAAGTGGCTACAATAAAGAAGGGGAATATGCTGGCTATCTAGTTACTGATGGGGTGGATGATAAGATAACTTCGTCTATATTTGAAATGGGTAATGATTGGACTGTAATAGGAGATTGGGAGCTTATAAATACAGGGAAAAAAGACAATGCTGGTATTGTAAAATTTGATAGTATAGTCATTTATAATTATAATCCAATACTCATTAATATAAAAAATGGTAGAAATAATTTGATTCCCGATCAAAATACCGTTAATGCAATTTGTTCTGATGGCAGGATTTATTCAAAAGACTGGAAAGAATCTATTTATAATGAAGAAACGGAATCTACCAGTAAAAATTTCTTAACTATAGGATATTCAGGTAACAGTTATACTAAAATTGCTTTCAAAAACTTAGCGATTTATCCTACAGTCCTTTCCAAGGAAGATTGTATAAAAGCATATAACTATTTACAAACTTTAAAAGCAAAATAATATGAAGAAGTACAAAGTTTTATTCTGTGATCTGGATGATACGTTAATTGAGACATTAAGTGGCAAAACATTTCCTAAAGGAATTTGGGATATGAAAATCAAATTTGATGTTTTGGATGCAATTAAGCAGTTTTCTCCTGAGTATGTTTTAATTGTAAG
>UMBD01050414.1_pt1 | contig 19407 bp, 25 predicted proteins | sample 1963891 | NCBI WGS metagenome assembly UMBD01 (sample SAMEA4835934, study PRJEB28245) | human gut metagenome | biome: gut microbiome; material: fecal sample | place: Denmark | collected 2008 | reverse complement strand
GCGGATTCGAGCCGATAGGGGGAATCTTTCATAAGACCAAGAGCTGTATTACACTGCGTACATAGAATGCCTCTAAGCTTACCTGTTTTGTGGTCATGGTCTGCAGCAGGTTTAGTGTATCTTCCTGTACCTAATGTACACCCGCAGATAGCACATTTACCTTCTTGTTTAAACCAAGCCTCTTCATAAGCTTTAGGAGACCACCCAGTAGCTCGTAGTCTTATTCTAGCTTTAGTGCATTCTTTGCATTCTTTTCTATAATAAGATTCTTTTGAATTGTTAGTGTGCATGTAGAACTCAGATAGAGGTTTAACCTTGTGACACACATTACATTCCCTAATGCCCATTTCGGAACTTTCACTCATAATTACGTATCTCTCCATTTCGATAGCGCTTGCTACCTACGATTAACATCTAGTCGTTGAGCTTTCTAATCTTTCGATTTAGCTTAGTTGCTGATTGTCCTATCTCTAGGAGATTCCAGCAGTTAAAAGAGTTTATAACGCACAGCAAGAGATTTTCAACCGTGCGGGATTGTGCGAACAACATGTCGGCCCATCATGACCGAAGTACGAGCAAAGGCCGTCAGGACTTCACCCGAGAACATCTTCATGAATAGAGCGTCACGATCACCAGCCGATAGGTTCTGGCCGGGGTTAGAAATAGAATTAGCTGTAAGTGCTGCCATAATATTTATTTATTTTAGTGTGTATGTATGTTATTATTAGTTTATAATTAAAGTGCTGTATTAAACATCTTAAGCTCCATCTCTCGCATATACTGCGGATCTCGACCATATCTAGGATCAGAGAAAGCCTTAATGACTTCTTCTTTACTAGTGAAGCCATTAGCTTTAGGAGCTGCACTCGAAGCATTACCAATGATGCTGGGATTACGAGTGCCATAGGTCGCTGTATATTTAGATTTAATACCCTCAAGCATCAGCGATAGTGCTTCAAGGTTATTGTTATCAATAGCTTTATTAAAGGTATCTACAACCTTCTTAGGTAGATTAGCAGATGCCCACTGTGTAAGCTTCTGGTATTCCTTCTCACCACCGGCAAGCTTATAGACCTCATTAGTAAACTTCTCTTCCAGTGCCTGTCGTGAAGCAATGAACCCCTCAATGACCTCAGAAGGATAACCTGCATTCATGAGGTCAGCAATGGTCTGAGAAGACAGAGTACCAGTACTGTTGTATTCCTTAATGGCCTTATTAAGATCAACACCCTTAGCCTTAAGGTCATTCTTGACAGCTGCAAGAACCTTTTCATTCTTGTCTACTTCTGTCTGAATGTTTGAAATACCATCAGTATTGCCAGTATTATTTTCAGTATTACTTTGATTAACCCCAGTAGTGCTAGATGTGTCATTATTTTCTTCGGGGTTATCATTAGTTGTCTCTGTATTCAGGATAGACGTACTGTCATCACCACCGTCCAACTGAATCTGCATGTTGTCCGAAATCATGACTTCAGTTTCCTGAACAGAAGTAGGATTATCCAACTCCACTTATTGTTTCCTCTATAGTTAATTGTTGTTATTGTTACTGTTGCTGCTGATTATTGTTGTCTACAGCCATCTGTGCCTGTGCATCAACACCTGCCTGCTGTGCATACTGCTCCATCATAGCCTGTTGTTCTTCCTGCATCTGCTCAGGTGTCTTAACAAGACCAGTAGCATCAATCTGAGAACTAGTAAAGATTCTCAAGATAAGATTGTTCATGTTGATTGTACTGAATGCCTGCTCACCAAGCTGTGCAATAAGACCAATAGCCTGAGTAAGGTTAGACAAGTCATGACCTCTACCCAAAGCATCCATGCCAGTAACAATAGTAGGCTCAATGGTAGCTATGCTCTCGTCAATGACAGGTAGCAAGCTCAATGATGCCATCTGGTTCATCACACAGGATACAAGAGGTATCTGCAGCTCCTGCGATAGGAGAGAGTAGACACCGCCTAGGGTATCTTCAAGTTCACCTGCAACATACCTGATTTCCTCTGCGGTCACACGTTCGCCGGATCTTTGTACGGCACTATTCAACAGGAACGCATAGGAGAGTCGAGATTCTATCTGCTGAGCTGTAGTAAAGACAGTCTGCATGTCCCCTGCCTTGTTCAACTGCATGGGTACAATATCTTCCTGTCTGCCTCTGACAAAGGCTCCATTCTCTGCCTTAGAGAGAGCACGTATGTTTGTCTGGCAAGAAGGAGACACTAGGAACATAACCTTAGCACTAATCATGGACATGTCCACAATGGACTTACTAAGGTTCTCTAGGGAGATAAGGTCACCTAGGTAATCTTCAACAAAAGATCTGCCGTAGTTCTCATTGTCCTTCTTACAGAATCTCACAGGAATCCAAGGAGACTTATCTAGTGGGTAGTGCTGCTCAGAGCCATTTACTACCTGACCCTCAATCTCCTGATAGGAACCCCAAGAATCAGGGGACTCTCTATAAACATGGGTATATACTTCAACCTTCTGATTGATCGATTGATCACCCGTGTCAGGTATAAGAGATTTAAGCTCTTCCGGCAGGGAACCTCTAGCTAGGACATCACGTGCAACCAGCTGAAGGACATTACCAGTCCCATCCCTCTCTACAACATAATCCCTGAGAGTATAACATTTGACACCACCTTCTTTAGGAGGTAGGAACAACAGAGCATTACCTGCAATAATCAACTGCTTGATGCACTCAAAAAGAGTAGGTCTAAGAGACTGAGCCTCCATGTACTTCATGATGCTCTGCTCCATCATAGACAAACCATACTCAACGGTATCTTTCAGTTGGTCATCACCTGATTCATTTAGTTTCTGAGTGGACTCCTGATCCAGCCCTAGTCTGAAGAAGGGCTGCCCAGGGGGTAGCAACGACAACAGAAGTTTTGATGCCAGATTATTCAAGCCTCTTGCACCTACAGAATTGTAAGGTGTCTCATAGCTCGTCCCACCATCATCAGATTCCTTTGGGAACAGCTGAGGTATCGTATAAGTAGCACACTTCTCAGCTCTTTGTGTGTAGTTGTCTCTATCCTGTGAGAGTCTGTCATAGACTACCTTAGCTCCCTCTGTGGGAACATAGTTTTGTGTAGCCATACAAGACCCCTCTTACGTAATATTCAGACCACGACCACCAGAAGAGTTAACACCCGTATCAATTCTTAGAGAACTCTTTCCTCGTCTGCGTCTCTTCTTTGTAGCAGTACCAGAGGTTTCCTGATCGGACGTATCAACTTCAGTAGTCTCAGTGTTAGTACCAATCTCAGGAGCCGGAGTAACCTGTTCTTGTGCACCCTGACCCTTATTGCTTCCACCACCTACAAGACCACCTGTAGAAATCTTTGTGATCTTCTTAATAGCTTTCTTTACAGAACCCATAATTAATTATTCTATTAAATCTTCTTTACTCATGTAATAATTATTGTACAAATGAAACCCTGCTTTAGTGTAAGTATTGCACAACATCTTACTACACCAATCATTAACACTCCCTGTTTGAATGAAGTCTACCTTGCCTTTCTTTAGTTCACCTTTTAGGAACTCTGCAAGATCTCTAGCTACACCAGCTCCTCTCTTGAATGAAACAATGAACTCTTCATTAAGAATAAGCAAGTCAGGGTCATACCAAGGAGACCCACAAGAAAGAAGACATGCACCTACAGGCTCATCAGTTTCTTTGTCAGCAAAACAATAAAGATAATAATCTTCAATTTGTTTATTAAAGATCATCTTGCACAATGTCTTGCAATGATTAGGATTAATGTTCTTAATCACATTAATGTTCTTTGCATTCTTAATGATTGAATTAACAACAATGTCAAGACAAGACATCAGCTCTTCTTCATTCTTAAATTCTCTGATATTGTTTTTCATTTGTATCGGATAATATTACATACTATGTTAATTATTATATTAGACAAGGTTTGCACCAGATCTAATAGATCTAGTGGTACCGACAGAAGTATTTCGATCTATGCGTAGACCTTTCTTACCTCGTCTAGCTTTTTCTTCATCTGTATCCTGAGCACCTAGTTCTACTTCAGCAGGTTCAGGAGTAGGATTGTCTACTGCAGGAGCCTGTACTTTAACTTCAGGTGCTTTAGGGGTTTTGAATAACGAACCCATAATTATCTCTTGTTGTTCTGCAGCTCAATAAAGTCTAGAACATCCTGAACACCCTGAAGGTAATCCTTAGTTGTAGACGAATAACGAATCATCTTTCGAATGTCAAAGACTTCCTTTAGTCTCTTTAGGTAAGTCTTGGAACACTTAGGAAAGTCTTTATAAGGATCAAACTCTTTAATATCATCCTCATCACTACTCTTAACACTTTCCTTATAGTCTTCAGTAGCTAGATTATTAATTTCAATATCAGTCATAATAATAGTATGTATATATCTTTTTAAGGTAATAAATAAAAGATCATACTATATGTACTACTAAGGGGGAGGACTAGTAGTAATACGCTATAGTATGATCTAAACTCTTCTTTATCCTATTCTATGGGAAATATTATTAGGACACTCTGTATATTATATATGGGATTAATTATTAGATACTCCCTCACGGACTTCCTTATCGGTCAACAAGTGGGCCATCCTGTAGTTAACCAATAGATCCCTTTCGGTCAACCCGGCTTTCTCGAACTGTTTCTTAGCTGCATCCCAGTAGCCATCAAATGTCTTGTTGTCTACTTTATCTAGAATCTTTTTTGCAGTTACTATGCCAATCTTAGGACAACCAAAGTATCCATCAATTCTATCTCCTGCAAGAGCTTGTACAAAGGTATTATACATAGCTTCTTGCTCAGTCGTATAGTGGAGTATGTCTCTCTTGAAGTCATAAAAATATCCTTCAACAGTATTAAAATCTTTGTCTCCACTAATGATTATACTATGCTCATTCATGTTGGATGATATGCAATCATCTGCTTCACATAAACTAATAGTCATGCAATCATAGTTATGTTTAATCCATTCTACTAGTGCATTGTAGCATACAGGTTTTCTTGTATTGGATCTATTACTTTTATAATTAGGATTTATGTCCTTTCTAAATAAATGACTATCACTGAAGCAATAGATCTTTTTGCTATTCGTTATGTCAAGATTATGCTTAATCTTTAGACTACTAATAATATAATCAATAGACGTAGTAAATGCAGCCTGAGCATCCTCTAGGTATGCATGAAGTGTCCATAGACCATCACCCCAATCTATTTCCTTCTGTACACTAGTGGATGCTACATAGGCTAACATGTCTCCATCGATGAGGCACGTGTCAAATTGCATTGAACTCCTCCAAGAACTTACGTCCCTTGTTTGTGATGAACCATTTATTTGTAGGAACACCAAAGACAATACAAGTAATATGACCACGTGATGCAGCTTCAGCAATCATCTTTGCATTATATCGAACATAGTCACTTTGAAGTTCTTTAGGTGACACAGAGAGATAGCTAAGCAATTCAAGGTATTTATACATATTAGTTCACCTCATCCAGTTCAACATTCTTTACTTCATCAACATCATAACCAAGAGCATAGAGGAGATTAAGGACACACTCCTCAAGAGCATACCCTTTGTACATACTAGGTTTGTTGTTGAGAACCGTCTGTCCATTAATGACTACCTTAAGTCCCTCACTGTAGGAACCATCACGAGTATCGTAGTAGAACGTAACCTTAGCGTTACCCTTATTATCAGTGGCATTCATACCAATTAGCTCCAATCTTTCCTTCAACATCAAGTTGTGTTCTAAATCCAAACATGTGCTGCACATTAGTCATGGCCTCCTTAGTAGCCTTCAAGACAATCTCAGCAACCTCTTTGTTCCGGCAGGCTACCTGAATTTCATCCTTACTGTTTCCCATATTACTACGGGTGTCGGACTATATCTTCACAGCCTATAGGTATTAGCTGTGCTAGGCATTTCGAGACTAGAGGAATCTCACCTCTAGCCCCTACTCCATTACGGATAGTCTCTACGCTTCCACTCTCTGATCCACTTGCAAGCAGAGGATACAGAGACCTCAAAAACTTCTGCTAGTTCTGTACCTGAACAATCAGTCCCACTCCAATACTCATGAGCCTTATTCTTTCTTTCAATGTAACGAGTACTGTTGTGAGTAACCTTATGATCAGGTATAGGAACAATCTCAAGATGCTCAGGATTAAAGCAGGCTCTGTTATGACACTTATGATGTACTTCAAATCCCTCAGGTATCTCACCAAAGTTCTCTTCGTATACCAGTCTGTGAATCATTATCAGAGGCTTTCTACCTTTACCTGTATACCTATAGTCTCTGACTCTTAGGTACCCATCATGATTAAGTTTATGAGAGGTAGAAACTATGCAACCTTCTTCGGTTCGAACTGTCTCCAAAGGTTTACCCCGCATAGTTTCCTCCATGTTTAGTTCGGTATTACCCATCTCAGGGCTTCACCGAGTTAACCTAGTTTAACGTGCACAATGAATAAGGTTATGCACCCATGCCATCAAAGCAAAGTCACCGTCCCATCCATGTGACAAACCATAGGTCTCCCTGAGTAACCTCTCAGACTCCACAACCCATGCTTTACATATGAGAGCACCGGCGCTTTGTAGAACTGTATTAAGTGCCGAATGGATAGACCGAACATAGACAGGCCGACCATCCAACCCCACAATACAATGAGTGTAATCAATAGAACCATCAGCACTCTTTCGCTTCCTCCAATGAACCCTCTGAGTATTCCCCACCCACTCACTAGAAGTAGCTAAGGTGTCCTCTAGGGTTTCTCTAAGTTTCTTAATTGCAGGGACAGCTCTGAGAAACTTTTCCTTGAGCCTTTTGCCATCAGAAGAACTGCCACCCACAATCTGACCAATCTTCGCATCCCCTGCTCCGTAAATAAACCCATACACGAAAGTTTTGGCGTTGTCTCTCGTAGGTAATCCCGCAGCTTTCTGATTAGCTGTATGAATGTCCCCATTCAGAACAGTGTGAGCATACTCACCATCGTCATAATCCCAAAGGAACTCAGCAAAGCACCTAAGCTCCAAACCAGAGACATCAATGCCTGCTTCGCACCAGCCCGCAGGCACCCCAAAGAGAGACCTGCACTCTCTGCCATATGCTGAGTGACCCGAAGGAACTTGTGCAACATTAGGATAGCTGTGAGTAGCCCTGCCAGTGACAGCACCATTAGGATTAACCCTGCCGTGTATGCGATAATACCCATCGTCATCTTTATTTACCATCTTCAACCACGCCATAGAGCCAGTGCTAAGCTGTCCTAGACGTTTATCAATAAGCAAATACTCAAGGATCTTATCGACACCCTCAATACCTACAGCCGTCTTCAGAGCCTCTTCGTCTGTCTTAGGACTGCCGGTAGGAGTGAACTCAGTAGGTTTCCATCCTCGATCCATAAGAACCTTAGCTCTGTGAGCACCACTAGATGGATTGAAGATTACCTCCTCGTACTGAGGATAAGGAACACCTGCTTTAATCCCTCGCTTAGCGTTGTCTCTCTTGTAGATCTTGTCGCCCTTATAGACACTCCAAGATCCATAGAGTTCTTCCAACTCTTTCTCCAGCTGTGCCTTACGGTCACTAAGCATAATGCTAAGCTCAAATGCTTTATCCATATCAAAGACAAAGCCATTGCGTTCCTGCTTAGCCATAACCCAAGCAATCTGATGCTCAAGATCAATAGCTTTCAAAGGATACTTCTTAGAACAAAGCTTGTTGTAGAGCATCTTGGTAACTACAACGTCCTGCTTATTGTAGGTAAGCATCTCATCACTGAGGTGATCCCAAGCATCCTCCTGTTCACCATAGGTGCCCTTAAGCTCACCTAGACGATAACCATAAGACTTCAAGCTGTGAGACCCAAAGAGACTCTTAGGAAGCTTGCCGGACTTCATTAGACCCATGTCAATATCTTTAATGTTTCCGTAGATCAGTCGAGCGAGAACCAATGTATCCAACACTACTTTACGCGGATCAAATGAGAAGTCCCGACACATAAGAATCTTAAGGCACGGTACGTCAAAGCAGATGCCATTATGAAAAACAATGTTGTATTGATTCTTGGCATAGTACTCAAGCTTGTCTACATATTCATTAAGATTAGTAAAGGAAGTATAGCTGTCATCTTTAGAATCGTAGATGCAGCCACACCAAAACTTAGAGACAGTATCCAACAGGCCGTTTGTCTCAATGTCAGTAATAATATAGTTATCGTATAGTGTGAGCATGTTTCTATATGTCCTATAGCGTTAGCTTAAGTTGTTGTTAATTATCTTGTGCAAGACAGAAGACAAGCACAAAGAATGGAATGACAAAAAGGAAGAAGTTCCAAAGGAAAGTAAACATCAAGAATCCCCCAAGTATTTTATTGCATTCTTAAGGTACTCAATGTTATCACAGAATTTTCCTAGACCTGTGTTGCACTCTTGACACAGCAAACCTCTAACCTTACCTGTCTTGTGGTCATGGTCTACATGTGCAGTATTACTTTTTGTATCACCAAATAAGTAGATGTCTTTGCCACAAATCTTGCATTTTCCATTCTGATTTCGTAACATAACCTCTTGTTCTTCAATGGTGATACCATATTTCTTTAGGTCTCTATTCCTCGCCAACATCTTGCAGTGCTCTATGTTATTCACATAGTATTGCTTATTCTTCTCCTTCTTACAGGAGTTGCAGTAGGAATAGAAACCCCATCTTCCTTTATTCTTCTTCCTCTTGAACTCTGTTGTAGGTTTTATTTCTCCACAACAGGCACACTTCTTAAAACTTAGTGTCAGTAAAGGGACACTCAACGTAATCAGATAATCTTCCTTTTTCTGTATCATAAATCATATATCCACTAACTCCTACTTCGCCAGAGTATCTGTTTTTTAAGATGCGAACTGTCAGAACATTGGGAGTATCTCCCTGCTGATTACGTTCAAGACCAATGACCATATCAGCAAGCTGTGCAATAGCACCTGACCCTCTGAGTTGACTGAGAGATACCTGTGCTCCCTCTTCGTGACCCTTCTTCTCAGGTCGCTTCAAGTGAGACACTACAAACATTGTAGCACCAGTCTCTTCTACCAGTGACCGAAGGTTAGTCATCAGCTTATCAATAGCTTTACGCTCACCTCCGTCCTTATCGGTATCCATGCCGGACACAACGATAGAGATATGGTCAAGGAAGATTCTCTTGCAGCCTAGAGCCACAATCATGTAGCGAAGTTTGTTAATAAGATTGCTTGAATCAAGTGACCCAAAGTGATCATATAGGAAGAAGTTGCCTGTCCCAAGCGTTCTTTCAAATGCTTCCTTTCGTTGTTCTTGAGTGACACCTTCAGGAGCCAGCAGAATCCTCTTGGAAAGATGGATTGACATAAGCTCCAATCCTGTCTTTCTAGTAGATTCTTCAAGTGCTACAACTCCACACAGCTCTCCCTGAACAACCCCACAGTAATATTCAAGTTCCCTAACGAGTGTGGATTTCCCCATACCACTCCCACTTGTGATGACATATAGTTCTCCATGCCGAATACCTCTCGTATATTTATTTAATGCCTCCCACGGGTATGGTACAGTATCAGATAGATCATCCACATTATTAACACAACTATCGTAGAGATCAATACCTGCAACAATCCCATCAGGGCGATAAGGTTTAGCATTCCAGATAGCACTCAGTACCTCTTTACCCTTTCCATTCTTAAGACATTCATTAGGATCTTTGCACGGAAGAGAAGCAATGAAAGCTTTACCTAGAGGAAGAATCTGAGCACACTCTTTACTAGCTTTACGTCCGGCATCATCCATGTCGAACATAAGAATAACTTCTTCAAAGTTGCTCAGATACTCTAGGTTGGCTTCAATAGCTTTCTTTGCTGCCTGAGCACCATTAGGAATACTAACAGTAGGCCATTGATTACCCTGCAGCTGACTAACAGTAAGACAATCAATCTCACCCTCAGTGATGACAATTTTCTTACCCTTAGACCACAGCTGAGAACCATAAAGACAACTAGTGACCTTGCCTAAGGTAATAAAAGACTTATCGGGAAACCTAACTTTCTGTCCACAAATAGCCCCAGTCGAATCATAGTAGCAAGCTATCTGACAGGGTTTACCCTTATACTCACCTACGAAATACTTGTACTTTTCACAGGTGTCCTTATTGAGAAGACGTTGAGTCAGTCTCTCAGCAACCATGTCACTGAACGGAATAAGATCCTTACTCATAGGTTTCTTAAACTCCTTGTTTTGTTTCTGATCTTCACTAGGAAAGTATGTATTGCAGCTGTAGCAGTACCTATGACCATCACTAAACAGTGCACAGGCATCACTAGAGCCACAAGATGGGCAAGGCTCATGCCGGACAAAGACTGACTCAGACATAATAATTAAACTAGACTATTCTGCTCTAAGATATACCGAGCAGATTGGTATCTACCATAAAGATTATAGTACCAACCACACGGAAGGTTATCGTTGTGGTAAATCTGATGTTCGAAGGGAGACATATGACCCTCCTTCAGTAGACGATCTGCAAGCTCAAGATCCTTCTTAATATCTGCAGGAGTATAGTCGTCATTCTGCAAGTAAGACACACGGGCACAACGGGCTGCACTCACCTTAATGGCATCAATTATACTTAGATCCTTATTCTCTTCATCAGAGACATAGGGAAAAATCCAATAGTCACCATTGAAGTTATAAGGAGGAAGTTCATACTTAGCTTGAGCATCAATCATTGCCTTTGCAAGATCACGAATCTCAGGCTGAGCTGCTTTAGAAAGACGAAGATTATAGAAGTTCTGCCACTCTGTAGCAGTAACAATCGTTCGGATAAAGCTGAAGGGCTCAAGCAGTCGATTCACGGTCTGCTTATGGATACCCATTTCCTTCAGTCGACTAGCCCAATAAAGAGCATCACCGCATGCACATTCCCAGATAGCCCGAAAACTAGTAAGCTCATCTTCGTTAAGCTTTTCTTTACCAGACATGCCCTTACAGTTCTTATAGACTTCATTGGGAATCACAGGATTATCCATGACTTCCTTAATGATCTTCTCAACAGGAGTAGCACGAGAGCTGGAGGCATTGCGAGAGAACACACGGTGAGTCATAAGTTCACTGTGGATGTATCGGGGATATACAAGCTCCATCGTATAAAGACCATCTTCAGTACCCTCAATGACAGTAGCGGTACAGAGGCCAACAGTAGTGGTAGTTTCGTTAGTAGTGTGATACATAGTTTTATTTATTTGTAAAGCCAGTTAAGATAACGTTCATGATCTGCACGAACAGAAGAATCATCCTCTACTTCATCGTAGGGTTCTTCATCTTCAGGTTCCTCTTCGTCTTCATCATCATCTTCTTCAGACTTACAGAACTCTTCATATTCTTCTTCCCATTTTTCAGGCATAAGATACTCTCCTAATATATGGTAAATATTGGTTCCGGCAGAGGGAATCGAACCCCCATCACATGATTACAAGTCAAGTGTAATTCCTTTATACTATGCCGGATTACATGCTTTCCACTTTTCCCAAGCGTTAACAACAAAGAATGTACGAGTAAGAACTCCTACGCCACCTGGCACAGGACTAATGTTCATACGTGACCACCCTTTCCATTCTTCGGGAATATCCCCACAAAGGTGATACACATCCTTATCAGGCTTCTTATCCCAATTGATCCCAACATCATAGACAATACGATCAGTAAATAAGGGTGCCCAATCAATATAAGAACCAAATGTATAAGGGTTCCCAATAGCTACAACAACGATGTCACTCATCCGAATAGCCACAGCCTTGTAGTCATCGCTAGATCCTCTGTGAAGAACGATGGTATTGCAGTTGCAGTAGTCTCGCAGCCACTTGTCAAGTGGACGCCCTACAAGATCACTACGCCCAATGATACAGACATTGTTTCCTTCAAGCTCTCTACCACCATTTAGATGCTTCAGGTGCTCATAAATACCTCTAGCAGTGCACGGAAGATCACTTACAGTAGCATTACCAGAGACATACAGCTTTCGTTTAGCTTCATATCCAAGATTATCAATGTCATTGGTAGGGCAGATACCACCAAAGACATCTTTATCATAACAAAAATTCAAAGGCAACTGAACTATGTACGGTATGCACTCATCGTTAAGTCTGTCAATAGCCCTGATAAGCTCTTTTTGATTTCCTACAGACACAAGCTCCACAGAGAATCCGGCATTAGTAGCTACCTTAATCTTGTTCTTCATGTAAAGCTTGCAGTCAGCATTGACACCCTTGCTATGGATGATAGCAATCTTGTGCTTGATAGGATCAGCTTTAATATCCTTCAGCTGCTCATCACAGAACTTTCTAATTGATTCTTTATCTACAAACATTTTTTTTTCCTTTGCTAATGGTGCAGGAGGAGGGAGTCGAACCCTCACCCTAATGGACAAGCTTCTAAGGCTTGCGTGTCTACCTATTTCACCACTCCTGCAAAATGGTGGGGGATGCAGGACTCGAACCTGCAACAGAGCCTTATCTAGACTCCGCTTTACCGAGGTATAAGCTCGGCCCTTTAACCAATTAAGCTAATCCCCCAAGATTGTTACTACCAATCAGAGCAGTAGTAAATATTAATGATACCATCAGGTACCGCATAGTATTTACCTATGATATCACCAAGGACACCCAAAACATACTGCTGGTCGTATCCATCCATGTCACTTTCAATGACAGCTTTCCGAAGCTTAAAGATGTCCTCAATAGTGAGCTTTACGTACAACCCACTCTTGTTAAAAGTAGGATCACATTGACCGTAGTCTGCATTGTTGTGAACCCAACGGTCAACAAAATAATTCTTACGAAGATAACCTACATCCGTCATGTCGTGGTAGGTCTGTTCAAAGGTTTGGCGCTTCTCGCCGGAGGAAAAGTAAAAGTAAGAATCAAGACCCATAGTTGTCTCCAAGTAAAAGATGCTTAGCCAAAGACCTATATAAAGACTAAGCCCACAACACTGTACAGCTTCTAGTTGTGATTTATTTTATATGCGACACACGCGTATGTCAACATAAAGGCCCTTCTTTGGCCTCACCTACAGGATTCGAACCTGTGACCACCTGCTTAGAAGGCAGATGCTCTATCCAACTGAGCTAAGGTGAGGTTGTTGTCATGTTAACCACAGCATCCTTCTTTATTGCTGTAGTTGCGTATAGTTGAGCACATCTGTCAAGTAAATCTGTACCTCTTGATAGAAGCTCTTGGCATTGGGCAAGTCGCTTGCTGCAAGCTCCTTCGGAATCTCTAAGCTTTCTATTTGATTCATTGAGATTGTGCTGCAACCTGCTAACAGTGTCCCTAAGATCCAGACTGCTAGAACGAAAAGAATCATATTCTCTAAGCAAGAGACTAATCGTTGCATCCTTTCTCTTGATAATATCTTTTTGATTCTCTTCATATTTTACCTGTTGTTCTAGTAGCAACTGTTGGTTCTTAACCCGCTCCTTGTCAGCACCTGCAGCGACACCTATTACGAAAATCACTGTAATGCATATTGCTGGAATCAGATTCTTAATGAAATCCAACGGTCACTCTCCTAATGTATGGGATTTATTTCTTTTGAAGGATAAGATCACCTTCTTTATAAGGAGCCTCACCCGACACTCTAAGTACATCACCCAGAGCTGCAACGTCATCCTTAGTTACCTCATGAATTTCAAATGGTAGCTTTCTGTACCATGCCTTGACATCAAAGCAAGGACAATCTTTATGAACATCCGGCAAGTCACGGTGGCCTAGTACCTTCGGGTGATCTTCCCAATACTTATACTGAAGCCATGTAACTAGGTTGCGTAGACTGACATATTGCTCATCTGTGAAGTTAGGTACGGGCTGCCCTGATTTGTTGATACCTCCAACTAGACATATCCCAATTGAGCAGTCATTGTATCCCTTGGCATGGGCACCTACAGCATCAAGAGGTCTACCGTTCTGAATGGTACCATCTTTCTTGATTACAAAATGGTATCCAATGCAGATAAAACCTCTGTTTCTATGGACTTGATCTATTGACTTCCAGTCATAATCATCTCTATTTTGAGATGCTGAACAGTGGACGACAATATACTTTACTTTGCCGGATCTTTTCTTTATGTTTATTATTGAAGGATGCTCCTCAATATTTGGTTTAAGTTTATCTTCTAGTATTTTATTTGTCATGTAATATATCGCTATCTATTTTATGTTTTGGTTCCTTTAGCCATGCATCAGGTATTACCTTGTCTGCATACTTGAATCCATACTTCTCACAGAAAGAAGCATAGGTAGTCTTAGAACCTTTGTAGATAGGAGTTTTAGATCTCGAAAAGATAAACCTAATATCCAACTGAGGATACTGTTCTTTGATAAGCAAATGCTTCTTTCTGTCCTCTGAATCCCATACACCCTTTGTCTCAATAATAATTCCATTTGGCAATACAAAGTCAGGTGTGTACTTATGGATTGATTCAGGGATCTTATAATTTATGTAATGTTTTTCATACTCTACTTCACGGCCTAAAGCGGTCTTAAGGTAAGCTGCGTTAGCCTCCTCAAGACCGCTTCTGTACGTCTTCATGTTGTGCCGTCGAAACCTAGAGTATGCGGCGGCTCTTGTAGTCAATCTTAGAAGTCTCCCTTATTGGGCACATAGTCTTCTTCAAGATTATCCCAAGGCTTGCTATCTTCTTCAGGTGCTGCAGCAGGCTCTTCAGTATACTCAAAGCCCCCTTCTTCTTCACCGAAGCCATAACTTTCAGCAGTGCCGGAAGCCTGAGGTTCTACAAGCTCAATCACTTGGACAGCGACAGGACGAAGGGAAAGACCACAAGTCTTAGTGGTGGGCATGTAATAAGGGAACACAGAGAAGTTCACCTTAATCTTGCTTTCGGAGCCAATCATTGCACCATTGCAAGGCTTGCCCTTAGAGTCAAAGATTGGAATGCTAACCTTAAGATCCTTGCCATCTTTGGTGTGAATCACTGCCTTCTGCTTGAACTTAAGAATAACATTGCCTTCCTCATCGTATGTCTCAATGTCCCCCTTAGTGACAGTCTTTCGCTGAGCAATGGCACGCTTAACGTCATCTGACGTTTCCATGAACTTGATCAGGACAGCATCAAGCTTGTCGATCAGTTCCTTAGTCTTAGCATCTTCAGGCAGCAGAAGATTAACCTTATAGTCTCCTTCAGGGTTGAACTTAGTATCCGGCGAATTCAGATACGGATACTGAGCAAAACCAGTAGGAGTAGTAAAACGAATATTGTTCTTGGTCATCATGATGTTGTGTGTTGTGTATTTTTAAATTAATAAAAGGAATAGGAGAGAAGGATGGCAGAAAACCTATCTCTCCTATTCTATGGGATTTATTATTAAGAGAAGCAGTAAAGACTGTTCTTCACCTCTTCAAGGTCTAGAGTACCACGCTCGGGGAGCTTAGGAAGCTTTTCTAGGAGCTTAGGGCTGAGCTGATGAGCTACAGCATCATACAGACTTTGAAGCACGTCATTCTGTTCGTATGTATCCACAAAGACTTCACGGACGATATGAAACAGTTTGTCAGCGTTACCTGCATGGGTTCCATAGGAATCATGGATACAGGCAAATCCCGTAAGACCCTGTTCGACACCCTTAAGTACCGTTAGCATCATGTGGCTTGCATCCATGCTATGGACAAAGTTAGGAGCAATCCCCTGACGCTGCTTGCGAGTAGAGATTTCGTTGTCCTTAGACACAATACCTACTGAGGGAGCAATACGTTGTGCTGTCTCTTCGTCACCATCAGGTGTCTTAATACGGATACCCTTAAGAAGAACGCAGTCTACTTGAGTCATCTGAAGCTTCAAGTACTTCTGCCGGACAGGAAAGCCCGCAGGAGTGATCCAGAAGGTAGGAATATGGTTGCCGTTCATGTCAACATCACTTGCAAGAAGTGCTGAGGCATCCTGCAGCCAGCCCATTGCTTCTACAGCTTTCACTACGACTTGAGACAGGCTATCCCAAATGAGCCCCGCCATATAGCGAGATGACTGCATAGGCTTGCTAAAAGCAAGAGGATTATGAGCATTAGCCGGATTGACCGTATCCTCAAGAATCTGATCAGCAAAACCATACTTCTTGGCACCATAAGGAAGAGTCATAGTACAGCGCTTGGTGACAGACCTAGAGATACCATAGTCGAGCCATTCTTTAGCCATTGAAGACACACCTTTCTTAAGGTAGTCTTCCCCGTCCTTAGAGATGATCTCATCCACTTCACCCTTAGCAAGATCCTCCTTTAGTCTTTCCTTTACCTTGTCCGCAACGATCTGATAGATGTCGTGAACCTTAGTGTCCGGCACGAGGTTCACTGCATATCCACCTACCTCATCTCGAAGCATAGCCGAGAAGTGCTGAAGGCCGCTGCAAGACCCATCAAAAGCTACTGCAATATGAGATTCATAGCTATAGCCTTGCTTGCGATACTCATCCCACTCAAAGCAGAAAGCTAAGAATTCCCATGGGCTATCCGCAGCCATCCACTCTTGGTTATCTAATGGATTCTCTGCGATACGTGCTATAAGCTCCGTATTGCTGTAAACCCACGCTATTCTCTCGTCCATGGGCTTCTTATCAAGACCATAGCAGTTGGCCCCGTGAAAGGCCAGCCAATCGGCCCCACGTTGGTCTCCTACAGGTACCCCATGGGCAAACTCAATGAGAGACTTGCCGAAGTCATTAGATTGGGGAGACAAGATGGTAAGAGGGTAGATACGCCCTCTAAAGTCCAAGTTGTGAGGGAAGTAGATCTCTTGGTCGTCCTTATACTCAGCTGCGAGAGCTAGGATAGCATTAACTAGGAGTCTCTTGCCCTTACGAGCATTCTCAAGACGATAGTATCTAACCATGTCTTTACGCCATGCCCTTTGAGCTTCGGGGTTGGTGTCGCATTCCGGCATACGAATAGGGGGCTCACCATACTCTGCAGAGGGCATATCAAGACAATCAGGAATAACCTTCCACGAGCAGACCTCTTGAGCTACCTTAAGCACCTTTTGGTTGATCCTCCATGGAGTGCTTTGAATTGCATTGACTGCATTGTAGACGTTGGGCATGTCCACATCAGAATACAACTCATTGACTTCCTTCAATGGAATTCTGACAAGAGGAATGACACGCTTGAGGTTGAGGTAATAACCACCCCCAATAGGTTTAGTCCACTTCTTCGGAGGAATCACCATGGGCCGATTCTTGAAACAAAGACTAGCAAGTTCCCTATCGTTGAAGTCGATGTATTGGATGATCTCAGGCCTGATCGAGAACAAGTACTGCAGCTTCTTAGAAGTAGTGGAGACTTGCTTATAGAGGTACCCGAGGTCAGTAGCTTCCAAAAAGATTTCCAGAAGCTTCATGCCTACCTGAATCCTCTTCTTCTCATCCCAAGGCTTCCATCCATCTACTAGTCCTTCCTCTACCATGGATTTCTCAGCAAAGCGAAGGAAAGCATGCCGGTATAGGTCACCTTTTCGGGTGCTAAGGCTATGCTCCAGCTTCCTACGTTCTTTGGTGCTGACAGACGACAGAAGCTTGGAGAAACGCAGCTCAGCTTCAATATCTTTAGAAATCTCCTTGCAGAGAACGACAAGGGATATTGCTTGGCCTTTATGGCCTACAACGGTTGATAAGATGGAGTTGCTCAAGATGACTGCGCATTTGAGCTTATCCATGGACTTGACTGCAGCGATAGCCGTGTTTCGTCTGCCGGGCTTACCCGTATCAGACTCAGCAATGGCTTTCTCGATATGCTTAGCAACAATAGGCACGCACTCAGTCATAAGGGTTCTAGTGGTTCCTGTTGTCGCAGCCCGATCATTCTCTCGGGATTTATACAGACGGTTGATGAATTCCTCTTGGGCCATCTGTTGAGATTCAAGCTCAAGATTAAATTCTCGCTCTACTCTTTCAAGACCATATAAAGACACCAAGTCTTGATATTCTTGGTCATTGGTGTTGAACTTGGATAGGTCTATCATGATTAGATTATTCTCCTATATTGAGGTTGATAGTTTATCATATAAGAAATACTACTAGACATATCTAATAGGATTTATTATAGGATTCCTACTACTCCTATCCTACAGGAGACCTATAGTTATCCTATAGGGCTCCTGTAGTGTTCTCTCTCCTTATCTATGGGATTTATTAAGATCTTCTAGCCAACCCTTGTATACCAGTAACTTAGCGACGTCCTTACTGTAGTCCTCTCCCTCCTTGTGTCCGGCACGAAGTGCATACTTGATTATGTTACCTTTAATGAACCCCTGCAGCTCTTCCTTTGTCAGGGTTATGCGCATGAGCTCAATAGGTTCAATGGGCAACTTCTTATAATGTTCATTGTATTTTTCCATATATTTATGTCCTTGGTTATGTGTTGGTTATGTCATCTTTAGTTGTTAGTGCTTGTCTCAACTATAGTTTCTTTGTAGTCTGTCTCTTCAGCAACGAGATTGTTCTTAATGTTCTCATAGAACTTTTCGGCCTCCCAGTCAGCATTAAAGACCGTTGAATCCTCATACATATCGTTTATAAAGATGTGTACAAAGATATTATCAAGCATGATAGTGATACGCTGCATGCAATCATCATTAAATTCTATATGCTTGAATGTTTTAGTCTTCATTACTGTCTCCTTTGTTGATTGATTAGTGAATAGGGTTATTATAGGGTACTAGCAGCTAGGTATTAAGCCACTAGTTACCCTATGGATAACCTTACTCATCACGTTGAGCAAAGTTCTCTGCATAAATCCTTGCTAGGGTTCGGCAGCGGTTATAAATCTCACTATGGTGTTCCTTAATGTATTCCACATCGTATACGGTCACTTCTCTAGGCGACTTAGCGAGTGCAGAGGCGATCAGCTGCATGAACCAGTTGAGTTCGACGGTTTTCATGATGTTCTCCTGTGGGGCCACTTAAGGCCCCTGTTGGTTATCTGTTAGAGTACTTCACATTCGAGGTTTTCTTTAAGAATCCACTTGGCAAGCTCGAAGACATCGACAACATCCATGGGAGTATCTAATGATTCGAGTTCGTCATTGTGGAAGGTTACATAGTCTTTCTCAAAATCATAACTGCTATCGTTGAGGTATTCAACAATATCGTAGGCATCCATGCCGGTGAAGAATTGGTTGATGGATTCACTATCGTTTGGGTAGATTTTGTCATCGCACCACCCGTTTTCATCACAGAACTGATTCCACAAATCGACAAGCTTGTCATCGTAGATGTAATACAGTTCGTTCTCCACGGCCTCTTGATACCAATCATCCAGTGACTTGATAGCTTCCTTACGAAGCTCAGGCGTTACCCTTTCGTCTCCTTCGAAGTA
>UMBD01034986.1_pt1 | contig 19838 bp, 14 predicted proteins | sample 1963891 | NCBI WGS metagenome assembly UMBD01 (sample SAMEA4835934, study PRJEB28245) | human gut metagenome | biome: gut microbiome; material: fecal sample | place: Denmark | collected 2008 | reverse complement strand
ACGGAAAATATTACTTCACATTCCCCTGGGTAAAGGAGAAAACGGAAGTTCTGGCTTATGCGATGGGAGACAACCCCATGGGACCCTTTGAGTTCAAGGGTATCATTATGGACGAATCACCAACCGGCTGCTGGACCAATCACCACTCATTGGTGGAATACAAAGACCAGTGGTATCTGTTCTATCACCACAACGATTACTCCCCCGAATTCGATAAAAACAGATCGGCACGGATTGACTCCTTGTTCTTCAACCCGGACGGCACTATCCAAAAAGTAATCCCCACCCTGCGCGGAGTGGGCATAACAGACGCCCGGAAAGAAATTCAGCTGGATCGCTACAGCCGGTTAAGCAATCAGGGAGCAGCCATCGATTACCTGAACCAGGCAAACAAATTCGAAGGCTGGAAAACTTTATTGAGCAAAAACGGTGCATGGGTACAGTACAACCGGGTGAACTTCGGAGATAGTACCCCCCGGAAAGTGAAAGCAAGAGTAACCTCGGACAATGGAGGAACACTGCAAATACGTATAAACGGAACAAACGGTCCGGTTATCTCGGAAATAAAAGTTCCCAAAACCGATAAATGGACGAATATTGAATCCTCGGTTCGTTCCGCTCCGACCGGCATTCACGATTTATATGTGTCCCTGAAAGGAAACGGTAAAGTTGAAATCGACTGGATCAGTTTTCAGTAACTAAATCTCCATGCCGGATATGAAGTATACAAAGACAATAGCGCTAATCATAACCCTGCTCTGCTTCCTGCAAGGGCAGGGTTTAGCGCTTGCTCAGGATAATCCAAACCAATACAATTACCTTTATCTTACTATCCGGAACGGATTATGCGACAACTCTATCCGAGCCATACACAAAGATCACAACTCATTCATGTGGTTCGGAACCTCCAACGGGCTCGACCGTTACGATGGTTACGAACTGAAACACTACTCCACAGCTCCCAGGCAACCGTATCTGTTTATTGAGAGTAATTACATCAATGACATTGACGAAGACGACAACAATTATTTGTGGGTAGCTTCCGAAGCCGGCATCATGAGCATTGATCTCCTTCACGAAAATCTCAACTTCTATAAGGAATACTCCGGCAAGAACAATAATGTGCTTTACTCTCCCGTTCAGGCCCTGCTTGTCGATGATTTCAATAATCTCTGGGTGGGTAAAAGTGACGGCCTGGCCTACATCATTCTGGACGAAGAAAGGCAGATAAAAGATATCCGGATATTGAAAAAAGACGTGGATATCAGAACCATTGTAAAACATGGAAGTGATATCTGGGCGGGAGGTGATAAGTGTTTATTGCATTTTACTCCTTCGGGTAAACAGGATTACAGCAATATACCCGTAGTTGCAAACTTAGATACTTCACAGTTAATCTTCAACCGCCTGTTTTCGTATGGTGACTATCTGTGGATCGGTACCCAAAGTGGCTTATACTGCTATAACACCCAGAATCAGTTCTGCATACTCTATCAGCATACCCCCAATGATCCTCACAGCATTTCCTCCAACTTCATCACAGATATTGATAAAAACTCATCAGGCGACATCATTATCGGAACCAGAAACGGAGTGAACATATACCAGCGGAATGACCAATTCGTTACTTTCAGCAGAGGTATACAAGCCCGGTCCCTGAATGATAATATCGTCAACCGGATATTTGTTGATAAGAATGATAATATCTGGGCAGGGACCGACTTCGGCGGAATTAATATCATGGCTCCGCAACGTATAACTTTCAATTATTCACTGCAAGGGTATGAGAAAGGAGTGCCCAACATCATCAGCACGGTGCTCGAAGACAAAGAAGGAAACATCCTGGCAGGAATTGTTGATGGCGGACTTGCCATTAAGAGGAAAGGTGCCGACTCCTTTTCGTTCTTCAAACACAATCCGGGAGATCCTCGCTCACTGGCTCACAACAACATCTCGGGTATCATTCAGGATATGCATGGCAATTACTGGATATCAACAATAGGCGGAGGACTGGATAAACTGGATAAAAACAATCTGTCACATCCCGTATTCGAACATTACAACAGTTTGAACTCCTCCCTGACTTCCGATGACATCCATGACATAGCCCTGGACTCTGCCCGGAATGCATTGTGGATATGCAACGGCAACCATATCAATACACTCGATTTTTCTACGGGAGCCATCAACCGGCTAAAGTTCTACACACAGTCCAAAGAGCCCGTTCATAACATGAATACAATCTTCATCGACTCACAGTCAAGATTATGGATTGGCGGAAACGGCGTGTACGTCATCGACCTGGAAAATTCCAGGAATACCTACGAATGTATATACTATCAGCACAAACTGGATGATCCCGAAAGCAAAATCAATGAAAAGATCACTTGTATATTCGAAACTAAAAAAGGGGAGATTTATCTGGGTAGCCTCGGAAATGGCATCTACCTGTTGGAAGACAACGGTAACAACGAAAAATATACTTTCAAGAACTATGCCGTACGCTGCGGTCTTTCGGACACCAGCATCTCGAACATTCTGGACGATGAGAACGGGAACTTATGGATCAGTACCCTAAAAGGCATTTACTTCTTCGATATCAATACCAAACGGGCCTTCAAGTTCGACGAAGGAGACGGGTTACTGGTACCCCAATTCTATAAAAGATCCGGCTGTAAGACCATCAATCACAATATGTTACTGGGAACTATCGATGGTTTCGTAACATTCAGCCCACTGGTAAACCTGCCCAAGCAAAAGCAACGGACGATAACCCTCACCAGCGTTGTCTGTAACAGCAGCCAGCTGATACCTTATCTGAACAGCGACAATCTGCCCGTAAGTATCTCAACAACCAAGGAACTGCATTTATATCCACCACAGAATTCCTTTGAAATCACATTCAGCTGCCTGGATTATATCGAACAGGAAAAGGTGTTCTACTTCCATCGCATTCATGAACTGGAGGAGCACTGGAACACAGGATTGGTAAAGAGAAACGCCAAGTACACCAATCTGCCGCCGGGAAAATATACGCTGGAAATACGATGCACCAACCACGACAACACCTGGTCTACCGAAGCCACCTGTCTCAGCATTATTGTACATCCCCCATTCTATAAAACAGGATGGTTCTACTCACTTATCGCTATATTGATAGTGTCCATTCTGCTTTATATCATCTATTGGTATAATGCAAGGCAACAACATATCCAGAAACTTCTGAAAGAAAAGATAGAAAGCATGTCCGAGCAGATGGAGGCTATCAACAAAGAGAAGCTATCCTATTTCACCAACCTCGCACATGAGTTTAAGACACCCCTGACCCTGATACAAGGACCGGCAAGCCAGCTTGTCAGGCAAACCACCGATCCCAAAGAAAAAGAGGACTTACAGATTATCAACCGGAATGCTCAATACCTGCTTTCACTGGTCAACCAACTGATTGACTTACGCAAGATCGATACCCAGAACTTAACGCTCAATTACTCTCAATTCAATTTCAGCAAGTTCCTGAATACAACAATAACCGACTTTTCCAACCTGATGAAAGAACGAAACATCAGCTTTGAAAAGATATACCGCCTGAAGAGTGACCATATCTATTCTGATAAGGAAAACCTGCATAAGATACTGTTCAATCTATTATCCAACGCCATCAAGCATACTCCCGATAAAGGAAAAATCACATTGCATGCCAACCAATTCATCGACAAGTCGAACAAACTCATGCAGTTTATCTCCGTCACCAACAGTGGCAGCATAATAGCTCCTGACGAAATAGACAAAATATTCAACCGTTTCTACCGGATACCCGAACAGAACAAATATACAAACTACGGACAGAGCAGTACGGGCATCGGACTCCACATCGTAAAAGAGCTTATCAACCTATTAGACGGAACGATTAAAGTCAAGAGTTCGGAAAAAGAAGGTGTATCTTTCAGATTATATTTCCCCATTACGCTGGCGGACGCAGCGGAGAATGAAATTCATGAGGAATATAAAGAGCCCGTACCCGTTGAAGACAAAATCGAGCCGTTCATTCCTATAGACAGGAGCAAGCCGACTTTGTTATTGGTAGAAGACAATCCCGACATGCGTCATTATATCAAGAATATGCTGAAAGAAAAATACAATATCGCTGAAGCAAACAACGGTGAGCAAGGCTATAAGACAGCCCAGAATATCGTGCCCGATTTTATTGTATCCGATCTAATGATGCCCGTATGCGATGGTTCCGACTTCTGCAAAAGACTGCGCGAGGACAAGCTTTTAAGTCACATTCCTTTCCTGCTTCTCACGGCAAATTCAAGTGAGACTGCCCGGATAGAAAGCTATGAAAACGGAGTAGACGGATATATCACCAAGCCTTTCGAACAATCCGTATTATTAGCCCACATAGACTCCATCTTGAAGAACAGGGATTTGCGTCAGAAGAAATTCGTAGAACAAGACTTGAATCCTATCCTGCTGGAAGTGGGACAGCCCGACCAGCAGTTCATGAACGAAGTTATGAATATTCTGGAAAAGAACTATGCTGATCCTCAATTCGGTGTAAAGGATCTGACAGAAAGGCTGAACATCAGTTATACAGTGATTTATAAGAAATTCGTATCACTCACCGGACTTCCGCCGGTACGTTTCATCCAATTATACAGGCTACAGATTGCCAAGAAAATATTAGAGAGTAGCACCAATAACATCATTGTATCAGAAATAGCCTACCGGGTGGGATTTAATGATCCCAAGTACTTCACCCGTTGCTTTGTGAAACAATATAAGCAAACGCCCAGTTCATTCTTCAAGTAGCACGACCTTAGAATCAGGTCTGTTTACAGCACATTGCGGAAGGTTTCTATTTTATAACTATCAGATCGCCTTCCGCAAACCCAACTGTTATATGTTTCACCTGAAAAAGACTTATTACTTTCAGTTCTTTCTTTAACTCTTTCAGAACTTCCACCAGGTCGTTCAGTACTTCCTCCCACGGGATTTCGCTGGAAAGTTGCAAAGCGTCACAGTTCCTTTCTCTCGGATCGAAATCTTCTTCACAAGCCCAGTCATCATTTTCCGCGTCATATTGTTTAGAGCCTGTCAGTTCGAGTGTATAGCAGCTCTGCCCATTTTCTTCGACAGCTTCCCACAAGTTGAAGTTCAATGCAATGATGTCATTAGGCAGGGTTTCGTATTCAGCAATGAACAAAAGCCACTGTTTTACAATGGCTTTTACTTTCTGTTTATCAAATACCTCCATAGGGGTACAGCAAGTCTGAAAGTCCGGTTTACTTTCATCGTTCCCCAATATGGAGAATAGTTTTTTCAAAATATTACTCATTCTTAATCAATTCAAAAGTGTAGCTTCCTAACTCAATGACATCATCAATATGATATGACTACAAAGATAATGACAAATTATAAATAAATAGTATCTTTGTTACCATACCATATTAATAACCTTTTAGTTGAGGAAAATGTTCTGCATGGCATGATTAAACATCAAATAAAGCAACCCGGTATCCAGATAGAAGACGTTATCTCTTTTTCTTCCAGATATAAATATGTGCCCCTACCGTTGCATATAGGCGGGTGACATCCATTTTGCCGGTATATGTCTCATCAATTGCTGCCTGCAGCCCAGTATTGTCAACTTTTAGTTTCCCAATTTCGCCTCCTATTAAACCGAGATCTACGCTCATACCTACTACCGAACTCAAACGATATTCAAGACCCACTGTGAAATTTCCACCTAAAGCATTGGCTGTACCACTGAGTTCCCCCAATCCGCTTCCTTTCACTGTCTCTTTATAGCGCAACCACCCCCAACCGATTGCGCCATAAATGGTTAGTTTCTCTCCTAAAATCCATCGACCGGTAAATTGAGGGGCAATATACAATAGCCGCCCTATATCATCCATAACCATACCACGTACACCATCATAGAAAGCAACTGATTGCTTGGAACGAAATTGCTGTACAAGTACTCCCCATCCCCAACGATTGTAGTAACGAGACATTCCTACTCTCCAATCAAGTCCCGTAACGTAATTAGAAGCAGCCAGTCCCTCAACCTTTTCTACCGATGGAATATATCCTATGCCTGCACCTGCAAAAACGTAACCGATAGGTTGTTTATTCCAGTCCGTGCCCTTATGTGGTTGTGAGATAACCTCCTGTTTGGATTGTACCAGACCCTCGTTTATCTCCTGAGCATGAAGAGAGAATGCTCCCAAGATGCTGATTGCTAATAGAATGATTTGTTTTTTCATATTTTATGTATTAGTTTAATGTTTCAGTTCTCACCTTCAGGGGGATAAACTATTGTCCAATTTGCTTGTTCCATATCTTCTAATGAAACCAGATAACGATGAAGAATAGGAACATATTTGCGAATTGTATCACAAGGCTCAAACATATATTTGCGATAGATTTCACGATCCATAATCAGAAATTGCATACAAGGAACAACATTGAAATCAGCTTTCCAGCCTGTATCGTCTACGCTCTCTATAAGAGATGACGAACCCTTAAAAACTCCAACAGCTCCAACTGAACATAGAAACAATGTGTCAGCAATTGTAAGATTTCTGTCTCTATATTCTTGGTAAACAATATCCCGTTCTGACTTATTAACAAGTGTAATGTATTTCTCGCTCTGTTCCGGACATGCCGAAAATATGCATGACAATAAACATAAGCCTAGTATTTTGGCAATTTTCATTAATTTCATAATTAATAATTGTAAATAAATACCTTATCGAGTACTACTATTATAAATTCCAACACCAATAGGGCCAATAACAGGTACTAACCATGATACATGATCATACCACTTTGCATCCAGTTTCAAATCACTAATAGCATTCCTAACGCCAAGATTATGATAATCACGATATTCATATCCTTTACCTGTATAATTAATATCCAGAGGGTTAGCTTTAAAATTCCATCCAATACTGTTTCCCCTTTCAATATTAGTATCATATTGCGCTTCTGTCTGATAGAACCCAGAGACATGCCTATTAAAATATAAAAATGCTCTGGCATTCGCATCCTGTTCGTGAGGCTGATATTTATGTTCCCCACTTCCGTCAGCACTCATCAAGCTCGGTATGCCTATTCTGGATAAATATCCCCACCCCATCGATTGACTTTGCAGGTAGTGCCCATACTCATGTTGGAATACCGAGTTATTCGGATCAGCCGAAATTGTACGATCACCAATAATAAAACTACTCAGAGTTACTGCTTTTTGTCCCCAGTTATTGCCACTCATTACAGTTGCTCCTCCCCAGTAATCCACATTATCTACTTGACCAGCATACCCCGAAAATTGAGCGTACCCATGACCTATCATAGTCTGAGGCAATTGCCACGTAAAGCGTGAAATTAGTTCCCATGAGGCAGTCCAGAAATTCCGATGACTTTGATGATTCATATAACTACCTGTAGCAAACAACCCACCCCACATTTTCACCTCATTCACACCACCTTTCCATCCTTTTTCAAAAGCTTTCCAAGGCTTTTTTGAAAACAATCCACGAAAGAATCCAAACATATACCCTAAAAAGAATTCCCCATTCGGATCCGTATATACCAATGGGTTATTCAAACAATAAGAGTATCTATTATAGTTTTGGCTCGAATATGGATTCTGTAATCGCGGATCAGGAGATAAGAACCTACCAATAACCGGATCATATAGTCTTGCATTCATATTAATCAAACCAAAGGCAGTTAGATGCTCATGCCCAGTATAACCTCTGCCCAAGAATAACACAGGTTCTGTGCCAACTGCATATAAAGCCTGATTAACAGGATTTCTTAATCTGCCCCACACATCGTAACTTAACTCTTGCTTGACTACACCGGAGGAATTAACAATGTGGGTAATGTTACCCAGATAATCCCCGCACAAATAGTAAACAACCCAAGCCCCTGAACCTTCTTTCACATACACTGCTGCCGCTGAATATGCATCGCCGCCAAGGTACAGAATTTCTTTTGAACCCGCAACTCCTGTCTCGAATTCATATTGATTTCCCCAATAATATTTATTGAGTTGGACTTGATTGTTCTTCTTCAGATTCATTTTGACCCTATTACCTTCCCCATTATATGTAAATGTTGCTACATAACCATTTTCAGTAATAGTCTCCGGCCTTCTTAAAGCATTATAGGTAATCTGTTGTTCCCGAAGTGGAACTTCCGTACCATAAGGAGTAATCGAAGCTATTGCATAAGGTTTCTCATCATTATACACAAAAGCTCCTACATTAGATATATTGGTTATATTTCCATTGTTACTGTAAGCAGCCGTTTTTCCGGCAAAGCTTGTTAATCTGTTCAGATTGTCATAACCAAAGCTCTCCTGAATGTTCCTCACATTGTCTTTTCTCCAGTTCAGATTGCCCGTCTTAGCGTTAAAGTTATATCCGGAATTCTGAATAACAGTAGAACCGTTTTTAACTACTCTACCCGTTGGAATCCCGTTTGCATCATAAGAATATGTACGGGTCAGAATACCAGTGCTTACACCGGTCGTTAATCCTAATGAGTTTTCAGCAGTTAACTTCCAGATAGATGTCGAGCTATTAAGTTTCACTTCCGAAAGATTACCATAGGAATATGTATAGTTTTCAGTCACAATACTGCCGACATTAGAAGCATACGCCAAGTCTGATATACGCCCACTGGTGTAAGTAAATGTTTTTTTGAGCCATTTTCCATCCACATTCGTTTCTTTCATGGTCTTTAGCCTCATCAAAGCATCATAAGTATAGGTTTTAGACGTCCCGTTTGAACTTACCTCAGATTCTATGAGATTATCAGCATTATAGCTGTAGTTTATTGTCTGTCCGGCAACCTCCTTTTTTGTCAAACGATGAAAATTATCATAAGTTTTCTTCGTAGTATTTCCATTGGCATCAGTTTCCAGAACGCCATTCCCCATAGCGTCATAACCGTATTCGATTAGTCCGAAACTTGGGTCATTCATCGTAATTCGTCTGCCAAAATCATCATACCCGAATGTAGTTGTAATCTGTCCCGGAGCAATTACGCTATTCATCTGACCATCTGGTCTATAATTATAAGCAGTGGCACCTGCGGGGTCGGTAACTGATATTATATTTCCGGAAGCATCCTGTTTTTCTGTTTTTGAAACACCATCTACCACCGAAGTTACGCTTGTATTAGAGTATGAAAAAGTGTCCTCCTTACCGGATGCATATTTTAATGATATGATCCTATCATTAGAATCATAAGTATATGTATTCCATTGCGCAGGAGTGGCTCCCTTGAACGGCACGGAAACTTTAGCCAACCTCCCTCTCTCGTCATACACATTATCGGTATAAATATAATTTCCGTCAAAGCGTTGTTTTCCACTTCTTACTTCCCTCCCTAAAGCATCATAATAAGTCCGGGAAGCCGGAGCGCCTGTAGCAGAAATGGTAGTAAGCCTTAAAGCTGAAGCCGGAGCCGTAGCCCAAGAATATGAAGTAGTTTCTACAGAACCATCCGGAGAGACAGTTTTTACTTTTCTACCCCAATCATCATATTCGAACGTGGTTTCCTGTTCTTTATGATTTTTTACAGAGTAAAGTAATCCCTTTGGATTGTACGTATACGTACTCACAAAATTCAAAGGAGTCGTTTTCTTTATGACCCTCCCATAAGAATCGTATTCATACAGCGTTTTTAAGCTAGTAGTAGCTCCATACTCTTTCAGAAATTCCTGAGTAACCAGCCCATCTTTATATGAACGATTGACTTGAGAGGCTGATTTCCCGTTTACATAATTCACTGTAACAATCGGAAGCTGATTATTATCAAATACAGGTATGTAATTTCTGCCGACCCATGTTAAACCATCTTTTGTTTTAGTGGTTACCTGATCATATAACAGTCCTATTCTATAAGTCGTGCCATTGTCTATGTTCTGATAAGAGTTATCAGTTGTTATCGTGAGACCATCGCTGTAAACTGATGTTTCTTTCGTTACATTACTATAAACATCATAGACACAACTGGAATTTACTGTCACGTTTTTCAACTTATCTTTTTCTACCTTGCTGCTCGAAATCATCCTGACTACCTTATTTGATAAGGTAACCATATGAAAGTTATAAGACGATTCCGCCGTTGGAGTGACCACTTGAGTAATGAACCCGAACTTCATGGGATCAAAAGTCTGTTCAGTCTGAATTCCCCTGTTATTGTCATATATCCTAATTTTCCTGAACCCACAGAAGCCTAAGCCTTGACGATGCGCAACAGCATCATTATAATAATACGATACAGAAGATATGTATTTGCCATTATAAATAGAGTATGCATTACTCACCATATTAACGTCTATATACAGCTTATTATATGGAAAACCCACACTATAGTCAGATGTCGTCCAATACATATTGCCATTAGTAAGATTTTCATAATCAAATTTCTCAATTACCCCATAACTGTTAATCATACCGGTTAGCATTCTTCCCCGGGCATCATTACGTGTAAAGGAGATTGGAGTGACAGTGGCATCCTTTATACTTAGCAATTGGCTGGTCCTACAACTATAACCATCTCCTATAGTTCCTGTTACAAAATGAGAATCAGAAGCTACAGTCACTTTTGCAGATTCGGCCACAGTATTCAGTTTACCGTTCTGGTTCAGATGTACACTGATTTGAGTTCCCGATTTTACAGCTAAATCGGGAAGTTTATCACCATTCAGATCATGAAACAGAAACTGATAATTGGTATCGGAATTAGATAAAAACTCAAATGTGCTGCTTACAAATCCACTACCGGTTGCCAATAAAGCAGTCCAGGTTTTATACGTACTATTATAGTGAGTTACCGGATAAGAAATGGGTCTGATACACGGAGTGGTAAATTCAAAAGCCTTATCGCTATCAACCTTACCACCATTATTAGGGAGGAAGGGATCCTTTATTATCGGATCATCAATAATCTCACCTCTACAGCCACTACATTCACCACAAGGGCGTTTTTTCATTTCAATCCAGTAATCATTCTTCTTCGGACCTAAAAGAAAATCGGTGAGCCCATCACCGTTAATATCTTCAACCAACAATTCTCTTTTGGAAGCACCCGATATATCTGTGCTCTTAATGCCGCTTGTATATGCAATCTGCACAAAAGCACCTCCCTGATATGAGTAAATATAAGTTCCAATTCCGTTTATGAGGCAAATGTCCGTTCTCCCGTCCCCGTTATAGTCGACAGCAAAAAGCGCATCTTTAAAATAATCAAATAAGAATGGAGTTTGATCATATATCTTAGTCCTCACTTCCAGATTAAACATAGTGGTTCTTGACCATGTCCTGGTTTCCCCCTTCGGAAGTTTGTTACCCGAAACGGCAACCAATTCCATCTTCCCATCTCCATTGAAATCTCCGGTAATGAATAATCTGGGAACAGCACTTTGCCTGCTGCCTTCTGCAAATGTTCCTTCTAATAAGAAGGATGCATTCCGGGCTGTCATATTCTTATCATAGGTAGTAATATCTACTTTGGCGCTGTTCTGATCATGCAACCAATAATTAATTCTAACCAGTTCATCATTTCCATCGCCATCTATATCAACAGGATATAATTTCTGGAATCCATTACCTGCCTGAATCTTTACCGGTGAACAGAGGTAATCTCCGAGATTCTTATAAACCAACAGATTCTGTGCAGGATCATATTTACTTCCATACTGGTAATTTCCTTTTTTATCATAAGCGGTTATACCATAAGATTCAAAATTAGGATAGGCAACGAGTCCTTCACTCCGGGTAAGAGAATTAAACTTACCCTTATGCAGAATAAGATCAGGAGCCTTACTGTTAGCAAAATAAGTTTCAAGAAAAGCCGTGCTTGTCTGGAAACGACTTTCGTCAGACTCACCTCCATAATAGAACATCAGCGGATTAACTTCTTTGCCATTCGATTTAAGACTGATTTTAGACAAGAAGCTATATATACTTGTGTCATAACTCAGCGTATAAGTACTAAGAAGCATTGATGATTGATAATATGTATCTATCTTCGACAATAACTTACTATCCTTCATCAGCCGCCCCGCTATATAAGAAGATTGAACATCGCTTCTTGTCTGATAGGTAAACTTTACAGCACCATATTGAGTAGAATTGCTGCCATATTTGATCTCGGTGACATAATAGACGTTATTATCCAACAGATAAGTAAAATCAATATACCCTCCGAATGCATCTACACTTTTAGTAATCGGGTAAGTAATTTGTGCCGATGTATTGGTGGAATATCCAAGAGTTACTTTCTTTCCATCCGGATACCAAACATCAAAATAGTATTTTCCTGATGGTGCATAAAATGTAACTTTCACATTGCCGTGCTCTGTCTGATAATCGATTTGAGAAGACGTTTCTGATATCTTAATAAGCCGACTCCCATCTAATGAATAGGCAGAATTCTTATCTAAACTAGCCGGTTTTGCATTGCTTCCATCATAATAATAGTTTGAATTACAAATAGATATATAGGATAATCCCCCTATACACCACCCGTATCCGGCAATACTATTCCCCATCAGACTATTATAAGATAAGGCAAGAGCGGGTTGGTGTCCGTTTTTCCCTCCATATATTTCAATAGGTACACTGTATGTGAGTGAGCCATTTTCTATTCTCGATTGAATAGGTATTTCACCTACTGCTTTTGCCCGGTCTATCTCTACCGTGCTTGGCAATTCGGGCAGGGATGGAGGCGCCGGCAAAAGAGGATCTAACGGTTCTAACGGTTCAAACGGATCTAATGGTTTCAACGGGGGCTTCAAGAGAGGGGCGTCTAACGAAAGAACTTCACTTCGGACGGCACTGTCTTCCGACGACAACTCATTGACTTCTGTCACGATTTTATACAGTCCGTCTTCATCAGCTTCTTGCATGAATTCATCTTTTAATGGATCTATAACAAGAGAATCCCGGCCTACTGAGATTTGGGCATATCCTGATAAGGTACATAACAGTACCAAGATAAAAAATATTCTTCTCTTCATAATAGCGTATTAGCTTTAGGTTATTCTTTAATTATTTTCCAACTACTGGTATTACCATTATAGACTATCTGCATGATATACATCCCCGGAGTTCGATCAGATATATCTACCGCATTGGACTGAGATATACTGCCCCATTGTTGCAGCAATGTCCCGGTAAGATCATAGAGAGATATTCGGGCATTCTCAAACTTCTCAACTCCTGAAATATCAACTTTGAGCATACCACGGGTAGGGTTGGGATAAATTGTCACCTTAGTTTCCGAAAGTTTTTCTTCATATATGGAAGGCTCTCCTTCATCATCGCTCAAGACTCCCCTTGTCTGAACCACAATTTCCTTTTGGCGAGACAACCGATTACCGGCACTGTCGTAAGTATACTTGATTTTGTTTTGAGCGTATGCATCAGCAGCAGCCCACATAGATAAAACCACGAATAGCAGAAATATGGCAACTATCCGTTTAGATGTTTGAATTCTTAAAAGTAGAAATGTTGTTTTCATGTGATATAAGATTTTATTGACGCTTCAAATAACCACAACTTTCACATAAAAACAAAATATTATATGGTAACAGTGGTAACAAACCTACTTCAGCAAGAAAAGTTGTTTTTCATCTTACAGCTCTTCAGCTCTCCTCAACTGCCCTGTTCATCGGCCTTTCGGCTGAAAGTATCTCCTGAAAAGAAAGATTCTTTGCTTTCAGCTTTCAGCCAATACTTCTTTAGTGAAACAAGGGTAAAGTAAATCCAGGCATAGTCACTGTGCATAAAAACACGCAGGAAAAGAAGCAATGTTTTAATGGTTATCATTGCTTCTTTTACCCCAAAACAAGCAATAATATTTACTGAGAGATACTATCTAATAAAGTTCAATGACGCATCTATATATCCAGCGTTTCCCATCTATATATCCAACGTCTCCCATCTATACATCCAACACCTTCCATCTATAGATCCAATACAGTGAAATACGTGAATTTTCCAATACTAAAGTTTCTAATGAAATAGCATTTATTAAGCATGAAGAATCTCATGATTACAATATCGGCTGAAAGCTGAAAGCAAAGAATCTTTCCTTTCAGGAGATACTTTCAGCCGGAAGGCCGATGAACAGGGCAGTTGACAAGGGCTGAAAGAACTGTAAGATATGATTGGTTAAAAAGACATAACCACCGATTATAGAAAACGATTTACTCCATGACGTTCACTATCAATCACAATTACCGCAGAACTGAAGTCATCAGGACGAGTGAGAGAAGCTCGCCACCATTCCACACCCAGTCCCAGCCCTATCACTCTATTCAACATATACTCTACTCCCCAACTTAGTTCGGCTGCTATCCCCGAGAATCGGTCTCTGCCTGCACCATTCCAGGCATACCCAAAACTCACAGTTCCTCTGATTATCCATTTCTCATCAATCTTCTGACAATAAACTAAGGAAGGAGCCACATATCCCAATGTCACAGTTTCTTCAGGAAAATCAGTGCTGAAAGCTGCACACTCCAGTCCGAATCCATAACCCTTTTTACCAACCCAGTTGTACACCACTTTATACTCCGGACCTCCTTTCCACTTGTAAGTGCCCGAACGCATTTCTACCGTGCTCGTTATCCAACCATAACCCAAATTGACAATGAACGTATTTCTCGGAGTTCGCATAGCTTTCTCCTGTTCTTTTTCCTTTTCCTTCATTCCAGCCACATCTTCAAGCGTAATACCAACGCTCTTCTCTTGTCCCCAAATACTTACATTCAGGTAAAACAAGGCAAACGTCAACAATATATATTTCATAATCTTCATCTAACAGTTTCTTAATATCTCATTAGTAAATTAGTCTTCACAAGAAATTCTATGATTACAGCAGCCGATTCTTTCTCTTTTTCCGGGAGAGCGTTATACTCTTGCGAATACTCTGGATAATTCAGCAAAATAGTCCTCATATTGTTTTTGGTAATAAGTTTCACTTCCTTATCGTCAGACTCTATCAGATAACAAGCCTTATTTTTCAGTTGCTTAGATGCTACGATCGCCCCACCTATAGCACCAAAGAGTATGCCGGCGGTGACAGCTTCACTCGTCTGTTCTTTACCAATCTTAGTGCTGATGAAACAAATCCTACCGGTACCAAAACGAAAACCAGGCGCATACCAGCTGCCAAACTTACATCCCTGATACCTTAACTGCCGGCAGTTTACATACAAGGTATCCTGATGTATGATATACTTTACATCTTTCTTTAATAACTTATCCGTCTCCTTATTACCTGTCTCTGGTTTAAAATCAGCACCCCCATTCCAAAATCTCTTACTCTTAGATCTGGATTCAATAGTAAGATTCTCCAATGCAGTAAACTTTCCATCCATGTAATCGGAAAATGAAAGAGCATATCTGCTCTGAGCAAACGAAGTGGCTGCAAATAACAGAAACATAAAACATAAGATGTATTTATTCCGTATCATAAAACTTGTATTTGAGTATAAGAATTTTTAATTCGAGGTTCTCCGAAATGATTCCCAATAATATATTGGGCTGAATGGAGTACAGTTTATTTCCACAAGTTAAAGCAGTAACCTACATGAAGTTCCACCCCGAAATTATGGGGAGACCTCGTTATTTTGTTTTCGCCGAAAACATCCTCGAGCATACTTTTAAGAAATTCCTTACTGACGGGAAGAAGGCCGTACTCCACTGCGCCACCGACAAAAAAAGATTTGTACTTGAAGTCTACTCCTGCACTCAATCCGATGTCCAGTCGCTTCAAACCACTATCTCTATTAAAAGTTTCTAAATGAAAACCTCGATGAACAGCTAAGTTCCTAATTTCTTCCGGAACAAAGCTATCACCACTCCAATGAAGATCTCGTTTCATTTCACCGTCAATATTTCCTCCAATACCATAAGCGATGTACGGTCCTACACTTATTTGTAAACCACAATCCGTATTCAAGGGTAGATATGTCGCTATTTTCACTGGAAGCTGAAGATAGACGGCGCTCATTTTAGACTTTTTCGTCTCATAGAGCAAAACTGTCTCTCCTTCGTATTGGCGAGTTTCTAATGCATCTTCATCAATGGAACTTTTCCTGTTCAAGAGTTGGAGACCTGTCTGTAATGACCAGACACGAACTAAAGGGAACTCCACCCCAACCCCGAAACGGTATCCGAAGTCAGCCTTATAATTTTTATCCTTTGTGATGCCACTGAAACCGGCACCACCTTGTACACTGACTTTCACTTGTGAATAACAGAAAGAGGTTGTTAGACCCAAAAGTAGAACTAATAAAACGTGCTTTTTCATATTCATATCAGAATTAATGGATTATTTGAAATATAATTAAGAAAACAGGGAGGAAATATACCATAAAAGCATTGAACATGCAAGTAATAAAACGAAAAATATAGATAGCCCATTCGACTGGATATATCGTCCGGCTGAATGAGTACTCTATCACTTATTTCTTCTTAAACTGTTTTTTCAATTGTTCAATATGTTTCATATAGTTTTCCCAGTCTTGCTCATTGCACCAGAACCATTTTTCTTTCAATACCCAGAAACGTCCTAATGTCGGTTTAAATGGCATTGGCACAAATGAGACTACTCCAGGAGAAGGATTAATACTCTTATAATATTCTCCAGAGTGTTCTCTTTCTTCTTTATTAGTTGTAAGACTAAAGTTTTCTAAAATAGTTAATATGTTTTTATCTACTATTTTATACCATTTCTCCCAACTGTCCCAGCCAGTGTGTGAGTTATAGTCACTTATCATTTGCACCTTTATTGTATCTCCATAAATCACATAACTTCCACAATCGATAGAGTTATAGAATTTCTTTGCACATTTCGAGTGAGGATTTACTATAACCTCGTCCATGTACGAACTATACTTGGGACAATCAGATTCTCTTAAATGATAAATAGTCCTTATAGCCATTCCATTATCATAAAATATCATTTCACCATAATACCCATCTATATTAATCAAGGTGTCAAGACCGGTATATGTATTTGCATAACAGTTAGTGAATGCATTCTTTATATGTCTAGAGATGCTACAACATGATAGCATTAAGCATGTACATACAATTAGTGCCAATTTTATTTTTCCCATATTGAATATTTTATTTTCCCCATAAACTCAAAGGATTGTAATAGCCCGAGTAGAAATAACCACCTGTTTTAAAATTCTCATAATTCAGATAAAAATTCTGATTTCCAAAACCGGTTCGTTCATGGATTGACGGAATATTAATTCCCATTCAACCGAATGATATATCTGGCTGAATGGGAAATATCATCTATCGAAAAAATTGCACCTCAACCGTATCGGTTATAATAGGCTCATCACCACATTTAATAAAGTTTGAAGGTAAGAGCGATATCATACTATTTTTTCTTTTATTTATTAAATCGAAAGTTATGGTTAATATTTCACCTTCTTTTGATTCAATTTTAGTACTTGTAAGCTTTTTGTTATTTAGCGAAAAGCTAAGATTGGTAACCTCTGTCTCACTAAAAAATGATTCAATCTTTAATGAATCCGTATCAACAAAATACTTCCCATCAAAGGTAAAAGACATAATCACAAGTGACATAAATGAGGAACCCTTTATTTTTATTGCTCCACATTCACCCGATAATACATGTTCTTTTTTCCCGTCAATGACAAATGGTTTTGATATATCACAGGAGATGTAACAGAAAGCAAACAATAACATTAATAATACTTTAACCTTCATCATAATATAGTTTTTTATGTTACCACCAAAAATGTCCATAAGCCTGATCTTCAAAATAATTATACTCTTCAATAAAAGAACCGCCCATTAATATAGCACCTATACCTTGCAATGCATAATTCAGAAGAAACTTATCCCCAAAAGCACGCGACTGCCATAAATGATGTAATATGCACTATAACCATCCCGTTATTATAAAATATCATTGAATTATAATAACCATCTATGTTGATCAAGGTGTCAATACCGGTATACGTATTTGCATAACAGTTAGTAAATGCATTCTTTATATGTTTAGGAATGCTACAGCATGATAACGTTAAACATGTACATGCAATTATTGCCAATCGTATTCTTTCCATATTGGATATATTTGGGCTCGCTATGTAGTTAGGAACGTTTATGCATCTAAATTTAAAGTTACACTAAATCTATATTATTCCATGTCTGATAATAATATTTTCTTCAGTTTCTCAAGAAGTTGATCCTGTTCCTCTATTTCATTATCTTCTAATAAAACATTAAGAACCTCTTCATCTTTTTCATAATCATATAAGTCAACTCCCAACCAACCCAATCCCCAGAAATCAATTCCTCCTCCTTTTCTTTTGGAGTTGAAATTTGCTTGGGTAAGCGATCCAAAATCTCCTTCACTATAAAAGCGATATTGTATTTCATAATCAGTTAAATATGGAGCTACTTCTTTTTTAAACCACTCTAAATCTTTCATATTGGTGACAAAATACGTATTTGAAACAACGAATCCATCCGAATACAAACCAACAAATTACTAACTTATGGGTTATCTAATAATAGTTCCTGCAACATTCCTAAATATAATTCTTTCTTTTCAGTCTCATGAGGTTCTAATAAAACATTAAGAACTAAATCGTCCTTATCATGATCATACAAGAAAATGCCTAGCCAGTTTAATCCCCAAAATTCTATTGTTCCACCTTTTTTTAATGATTCAAAACGTATTTGAGTAAGCGGTCCAAAATCTCCATTGCTATAAAAGCGATATTGTATTTCATAACCAGTTAAATATGGAGCTACTTCATTCTTAAACCAATTTATATCTTTCATTTTTTTATTTGTAATATTGGTGATAAATTTCGTATTTTAGGTAATATTTGCCCGCCTTGTTTATTTAAGAACCTGATTTGAGTTGGCGAAGCATTGGGACCAACAGCTTTATACCAATTAGGTGCTCCTCCTTGTATTAAACTATTTTTAGGAGCCTTGAACTCAACATACACAGAGCCTTTAGAAGCACTCGGATAGGCATCAGAGCCACCAGTTGCAACAAAGGTTAAACCACCATCTCCTTCCACCATATGTCCCGTTTTCCTCATTATATCATACTCATTTTCAGACATCCAGCGTCCAACTTTCATCCATCCCCCCTTAGGATTACCCGTGAGCATATTCACCTTGTTATCCAGTGAATAATTTGCCGCTTGTCCAATTGCCGATAGTCCGCTGGTCATGAAGCTCATCTTCGCTCCACTCCACATACCATCCAGAAAGGAAGTTTCGGGGTTATCGTCAAACTCCGCCATCACACCACCCATCACTGAACCGAAAGGCAGCCCTGAAGCCTCATGCACAATCAGTTCCCGAAGGATTGGAGACGATATCTTTTCTGTCAGTTTCTCAATAGGAGCGGCAAACTTACCGGCAATCTCACCACCTACATAAGCCATCGTACCAGCCATTATGCCATCAAATGCAACTTGCTGCAGATTGATATTCTTCCACCCATTGTTAAAACCTTGACCAATCGCAGAGTTTGCGGCACCGGTACCGGCGGTAATACCAATAGCGGCACCGGGGAAAGCGGCAGTCAATGCACCGGAAACTGCACCGGTAGCAAAATAAGATAATCCTTCCCAGCTTAAATCCGCACCATTGGCAACCCAGTTTATTGCTCCTCCAATAACTGCACCAATAAATAGATGCCAGAACTCTCCATCCGGATCCGTATATATTAACGGATTATTTAAGCAATAAGTATATCTATTGAAATTTTGTGAGAAATCAGGCATCTGA
>UMBD01044439.1_pt1 | contig 22362 bp, 16 predicted proteins | sample 1963891 | NCBI WGS metagenome assembly UMBD01 (sample SAMEA4835934, study PRJEB28245) | human gut metagenome | biome: gut microbiome; material: fecal sample | place: Denmark | collected 2008 | reverse complement strand
ATATAAAAAGATAGTCAAAAAGACATATATAATTTTAATTAAATAAACGATACTGTCTCTGTTAATGCTTTTCTGCTGTTATGATTAGGGAGAGGAGTAGTTGTTTTGTCAGCAACACCAAGATCAAGAAGCATTAATATTTCCTCATCTTCTGGTAAATTAAAAGCTTTTGCCAGTTCATCAGGATTAAAGAAGTTAATCCAGCAGCTGTCAACACCTTCATTGTATGCAGCTAACATAAGATGGGTTGCAACGATAGTTGCGTCTTCTATTCCAGAGTTTCTTTTATCTCCTAGGTAAGTGAACACATTATTTTTATTATAAGCAACAATTAGGACTGTAGGTGCGTTATATCGGCAAGGCGTTAATTTATCAATAGTCTCTAATGCACTTTCAGATTGTACAACATATATATGCTGTTCTTGAAGATTCTTTGCTGTAGGCGCTACTCTTCCAGCTTCCAAGATAGCATCTAATTTATCTTTTCCTATTTGTTCGCTGCTAAATTTTTTACATGAATATCTGTTTTTAATTACATCTGAAAATTCCATAAATAACCTTCCTTTCAACCGCAATATTATAATCAAGTACCTGCTTAAGCAGATAATTGCTCATATTTAAGACTTTCATATTAAAATCACTTTCATTAAACAGCAGCGATACAGCAAAAAGATTAGCCTCATATTCAACATTTTTAAATGCATTTTTACTTGTTACCGCGAAATTATTAATATCATCTGAATGAAGAAGTGCATGTCCTAATTCATGTGCACACAAAACCAGCTGGCTTTTATGCTCATATCTTCCATTAATAATTATAATTGTTGGATAATTATCCGACCGTATCGTATATGCTTTCCTGCCTATCGGAAGCATTTTACTTACAACTACTCTTATTCCTACTTTTCTGCAGTCAAGAAAGAAAAAATATGGGGGTCCCCTATTTTTCCATTCTCTAACCTGCTTTAATTTTCAACATTTCCCAGCTCTGCCCGAAACATCAGTCTTCTCGTTCCCCTGATATTCTCAAACTGGATTTCATATGTCTGTGTAACCTTATCTACCTTAACAATCTCGCCAGTTCCAAATACCTTATGTCTGACTTTATCTCCAACCTCGAATACAACCTTTGGCAGCATCTGCTCAGTCACACCTCTGATTAATACTCTGCTGTTGTTGATACAGTCAAGAAGATTAGTATCAATGTCACTTAAAAATGCTGATGGTCTTGCAGCGAAACGGCCATCTTTCTTTCTATAAGTGCTGAGGTAAAGCATATTCTTCGCCCTTGTCATCGCAACATACAATAATCTTCTTTCCTCTTCATATTCGTCTTCATTACGAAGCCTGCTGCTTGGAAACTGTCCTTCAACGAGTCCTGGTACAAATACTGTATCAAACTCAAGCCCTTTTGCTGTATGAATTGTCATTACTTTTACAACATTATACTCTCCGTCCTCATCTTGCGCTGAAAATAATGCAAAATGGCTTAACAGATCAGCCAGCTCAACCTTCTCCTGATTATCTTCCTCCAATGCCGTAATAGTCCTGATAAGCTCTGACACATTGTCAAGTCTGGTCTGGTCGATATCCTGCTCCAATGCCTGACGATATCCCATATCAAGACATTTGTTTACTATATCAGTACAGGTATAAGCAACATATGTATCATGCAATTCACTGATTGCCTTGTAATATTCTATCACATGTTTCTGTGTTATATCTCCATCTTCAATCTGCTTTCCAAGTGCCTTGAAAAGACTGCAGTTGTTCTGTGCTGCTGCATTTTTAAGCTTTTCAATAGACTTCTTACCAAAGCCCCTTCTCGGTCTGGATATAGTATACAGCAAATCCATGTCCGTAAGACTGTACACCATTCTCATGTATGAAAGCACCGTTCTTATCTCTTCGCTTTCATAGAATTTCGCACCGCTTAGTATCTTGTAAGGAACTTTTCTTTTTATAAATGCTTCTTCTATCGACCTTGTCTGTGAAGCAGCACGCACCAATATAGTATGGTCGCTGTACTTCATATTCTTAGCGACATTATCAAGAATAGTATCAGCTATCCACAAAGACTCTTTCTCCTCCGTGTCAAGCGCATTGAATACCGGCTTATTGCCATCTGGTCTGTTAGAAATCATCTGCTTTTCAAGCCTGTTCTGATTAGCAGATATAAGTGACTTAGCCGCATTTACAATCTGAGGAGTACTCCTGAAATTCTCAGTAAGTGAATAATCCTGCACATTTTCATGTATTTTGTCAAAATTAATCATGTATTCAGGGTCAGAACCGCGCCATGTATATATATTCTGGTCGTCGTCACCTACCACGAACAGATTCTGATATAAACCGCTTAGAATATGAAGCAGCATATCCTGTTTCATATTGACATCCTGATACTCGTCGCACAGTACATACTGGCACTTTTCCTGCCAACGAATCCGCACATCTTCATTCCTGTTTAAAATATATAAAGTGAAATTAATAAGGTCTTCAAAGTCCAGAGCATAATTGTCACACTGTCTCTTAAGATAATTATAGAAAACCTTTTTATCCACATTTTTCTCGCTGGAAGCCCTTCTTTTAAGCTCTGTCTTATCAACGCCTGCCATAAGCTCAACATAGGACATATCCTGCTTGGTTATGTCTATATCACTCATTATCTTCTTCGCAGTATTGTCTTTGAGCGATATTCCCATATCCTCTGCCACGTCCTTAATCATCTCCAGCTCTGCCTTCTTATCAAGAATCGTGAATGTCTTTGGAAATGTCAGCCTGTGAATCTCCTCTTTAAGAAACATGTTACAATATCCGTGAAATGTTCCTGTAAAACAGTTGGCGTTATCACCAACAATATTCCTTAATCTGTGCTTCATCTGCGAAGCTGCCTTGTTTGTAAATGTAAGCGCCACAATAGATGATGGCTCAACAAACAGTTCTGTTATGAGATATGCTATTCTATATGTAAGTACAAATGTTTTTCCCGAACCTGGAACTGACGCAACCCTTATGTTGCCTTCTGTCTGTGTTATTGCCTCTGTCTGTTCCTTCGTTGCTTTTTCTGGTATGTTCATAGTCCTCTTTACCTGTTAATATTTAGTATACCTTTGGTATCTCTCCTTCAATTCCATACATTTGTTTAAATGTATCTATATCCGCAGCCTGCTTAATCAGCATTATCTCCTCTATCTTACCGGTATGGATATCCTGAAATCCCGCGACCTGCTCCCCTGTGCATATGCTTGTTTTCAGTACCGGTTTCTTATTCATTTTATCATAGGATTGTGTGTGTTTCTTTTTAAATATGCTCATCATTTATAACTCCAAAGTCTGCCTGCTTGTATTGTGCTGCTTTCTTAAATTACTCCTGTGTCATCATGTGCCTCCTTGTATATATGGTGGTCACTCTGATGTTAAAAGTGACCACTTGTGACCACCTAATGGTCACTCTGATATTTAAGGTAATTATTAATCTTCTATTCTTTTTGTCTTAAAAAAGTACTAATTCCTATAAAACTAATATCTGCTCTCTATTGTCTCATACATACTGTCGAACATTTATTTGTTTTTATTATACACTATTTTTATATATACACAAACATCTATGGATATATAATATTTTAGTGCATAACAAAAGGCATCGGCTGCCGCCAATGCCTATAAATTACTCTACTCCCAATGCTTTATAAACCGCTTCTTCCGGAGATGAATAAAATATCAGACTAAATGCTCCAACTAAGTCAGATGGCACAGTGCCAAGATCTGCTGCCGATGTGATTGGAAGCAGAACTTTTTTTGCTCCACTATCAAGGCATACCTGTAATGTATTTGCTAAATCTTCTACCTTAATAAGTGTTCCACCAATACTAATCTCACCAAGTACTGCAAGACTGCTGATTGGAGGCTTACTAAGTGCTGCCGATGAAATAGCAATCAATGTAGGCAGTGCAAGATTTCCTGTCATTCCAAGTCCTTGCATATCCTGATAATTGATGATGTAATCCTTAGTTGTTGTACTGATTGAACCCGATATTGCATTGCCGTTTGCCTTCAGATAATTAAATGCCGTATTGGTAGCTTCCTTTGGCTCTTTTCCTGAACCAATACCTGTGCAAGCCAATTTTCCATTTCCCGGCATCATCTGTGTTTCCAAACGATAGCAGCCTATCATTCCAGTCTTTGACTTTGATACTGTATATAAGCATCCCGGCTTGCCCATACCTTCAGGAATCATCTTGCCACCGCCCTGCTCCGGTACGGATACAAAATGCTCATCAAAACTGTCATTGTCTATGTATGAGAAGTTCACATCATAGAACTCCATTCCACCAATCTTCTTAAGCTGCTCTTTTACTCGTCTACGAAGTTCAAGTGAAATATCCATAATCTCTGCAACTTCTTCCTTGCTGACTTCTCCATCTGGATAAATCAATTTGATAAATCCGGAAATCAGTTTACGAACAGCAATAGCATCTCTCTGATTTAAATTATTCCCTAATTTGAAATACTTTTCTGCTATATTGCTGTAATTATCCTTTCGGAGTTCACACATAAACTCTGACAGATAATCTGTGATGAATCCATAATCATTAGTAAATGAATCCGGTCTATACTTAGGAATCTCCCATCCCGGTATATATGCATGGAAACGATCAAGGAAAGCAGTATCCGTACCCATTTCAGGAGGAAATGGATCAAACAGACTTGATGTCTTCTGCAAAGTCTCCACACTCTGATTGATATTACCTATAAAGACCATAGATGCTTTTGCCTGTATCTCAGCCTTGCCACGGGAAAATGCACCTGATGCCATGTATCCCTTCATAATCTGGATACCATCTTTATCCTTAAACTTAATACCAGCGACCTCGTCAAATGCTACAACATCTCACATTCCGACAAGACCTACTGTGTTGTTAGACATGTTATAAAACAGATTTGCTACTGTAGTCTGTCCTCCGGCGACAAGGATACTGTTTGGAGAAATCTGCTCATATATGTATGATTTACCTGTAGAACGAGGTCCTAATTCACACATATTAAAGTTGTTCTCAACAAGTGGAATCATACGGGCAATCAATAACCATTTAGCTCTGTCAGAAAGCTTGTCCGGCTCCATACCAGTAGAACGAAGCAGAATATCCATCCACTCTTCCTTTGTAAATGCCTTACGACCATTCTTTACTTCATCCATATCCACATGTGGCATCTGAATCGGTGTCAGCTTTCTAATACGAATTGGCTGTGTATTCTTCTTGTCTTCCTCGATAAACTCATAGTCAAGCTGGAGAATACACCAGATACCGCCACAAAGCAGACGGTCATAATCCTTCACATAGTCAGCACTAATTGGAATATTCTTAATGCCGAGGTTAGAGAAGGTTGCCTCATACCGGTCTTCCTTTGTATTAAGAACTACTGTAATCCTGTCAATAACTGTATAGCTTCCTCTCTCTCGAAGAAGTGACAATATTTTCTGTGCTTCATCCGGGCGAACATAGTTATCACGCAGAATACGTTTCACATTGTCTACTCCCTCGTCAATAATCTCCGAATCATCAGAATTACAATACTGTCCGAGAAGATATTCCAGTACATATACAGGAACATTGGCTCCTTCTCGAATTGATTTTGTTAAATCCTTACGAACAATGCGACCATCATAATATTGACGGAGTTTCTGCTTTATAATTTCTCGTCTGTCATCGGTTTCGTTTATTGCTCCTGCCGAAAGATTAAATTCATCCATTTTATTTTGCCTTCCTTCACATATTATAATGAGTCTGTTTTTTCTTCTTTATTGATACTACTAATTTGCTTTGTCAAATTTTCAAATTTAGCTGCAGTTCCTATAGCATCTATCTCATATTGTTTCCAAGCATTTCCTATTCTCTCAAACTCTTTTTTAGAAGCTTCCAAGGCATTATTTATCTCTTCTGTTGAGTCATACCAAGTAAAACTAGTTGCCAGTTTTTCCATTGCTTCTTTATATCCTGCGTTCACATCTATAGCCGAGTATTTTAACGCACTATCTTTTATAGCATTCACTAGACTTTCCTGAAAATTATTTTCTATGGGTTTAACCAATTCACTGATTCTTTTGCTAAATGAAAGCAACACACTTCCAATTAAGTCCACATTTATACTCTTTGATAGTAACTTTCCCGTCATAGTCGCGAAATTTCCTAAAATGTCTATCTTCTTCGGTAATTCAATCTCCCTCGTAATAGCTGATTCTATTGCCTTATCTAGTTTCGTATTTATATTCTTTAACCTTGAAATAGTTTCATTATATTGTTGTGTCGTTATCTTTTTTTGATGAGCAACGCTGTTGCGTACATCATGAATATCATGCATAGAAGCTTTCCATTCACCAACATCTCCTATTTCGGCAAACACTCGCTCCCATAAACTCTTGGGATCTCTTATTCTTCTAATCAGAGAACAAATCTTATCCTTATCAAGGGATTCCATTTTTTCATCGGTCAGCTCATTATGTAAGTAATTGTTAGCGTCCACCTTCGGAGGCAAAAAAAGATAATTCTCTAATTCTGCTAAATCAAAGTATTCCAATACCTCATCCATATTAATATTAGAAAAGCCACTTCGTGCCTTCTCCGATATTGATGTCTTAGTATCGTCATCTATAGTATTATCAACCCATTTGTCACCATATGATCTCGTTACCATTAATAGAATCATATATCTCACTTTTCTTTCATATACTGCATAATGAGGATATAATTTTTTACAATAATATTCTGATAATCCATCATATACCTTTAAAAAATGAAAGTATGGCAACAATCCGCTTCTTTTGATATCTTCTAATATATGTTCTAAACATTTAGCATTACTGTAAATACGCTCATCTGATGATAAGGTAAAAAAACATCTGTTATCATCTTTATTATTGCTAAAAGAATATCGAATTTTGCAATCATCTATGATAATCGTATTTTCTCCAGCCTCAACTTCATAATTACTTTCCAAATATTCACCCAAAATCTCAGACAGGTTCGCATTATCATTTCCATACTTCTTTTTTATAAGTATATATTTCATCGTTATATGAGCCAAGAAATCACCTTCTCTCCTAGATTGTCATCATTATACACATTCCTACTATCGAATCCTGTTTGCACTTATTTTAAACAGATATTTCTCCTGCACTTTTTTATGTTCTACTCTATGTGAAGACATTCTTCTTTTCAATTTAAGTTCAGGTATAGTTATTGACGGATTCCGCTTTGCATATTCCTCGCGACATATACTAACAAAATCCTGAAAATCCTCATATTGCTGTAATTTTTTCATTTCTTTTTGTTTTGCTTTATATTCCAATTTTCCGGTATGCAGATTGTATATGTTACCACTCCATATTTCCAATTTATAATTTCCATCAAGAGAATGACCATGTGGCACAGAAGGCCAATAGTCATCGTCATTTTTATGGAACTCCCAATACATATTTTTTATTGGAAGTTTTGGACGAAGCATAATAATTCTATCTTTTATTTTTCTAGCATGTATTTGTTTCATACTCATACCTCTACTTTAAAACCCAAAATCATCCACAAACGCAATATCAATCATAAACTCATATTGCTGTAGGATATTCTTCTCGTCATTCGCATCTGCAAGAACCATATAATACTTATCTCCATACTTGTACTCTCTTGACTTCAGTGTGAACTTCTCATGGAAAGTTCTCTTCTCCGGTGCATCATCCCCGCTGTTTGCCACGATAGGCACATCAAAGGATATCTTCTCTCCTGCTTCATCTGTAAAGTATGCGATAATGCTTCTAGCTTTCATTGTGTCAGTGACCTTCTCTGACTGAATAAAATCAAAATATGTGATAAGGTTCGTGACTTTTCTTGATACAGAGGTCAACACTACATCAACGAAATCATAAGCAACACCTCTGGTATTCGTAGTAAGTTCAATAACCGGAACCATCATCTCCTGCAGGGCTGAACCACCATGAACATAGTTCTGTCCACCTCCGGCAACTTTGAATATATCTGCTCCTATCGGAGTATCTACATATAATTTGTTCATATATGCCATTGTTCTTGCCATAACCCCCTGCTCGTTCAAAGGTTCTTCTGTTATGATAAATCTCTTATTGGTATATAAGCATTTCTCCTTCGGATAGGATACCTTATCAAATTCCTGCAGCTTGTCTCTCTTGTATAAGAAACCATGATCCGCTGTGATAAAGAATTTCGGTGCGGAGACATATCCGGTCAGTCTCTTAATCAATCTATGTATCTCATCAATTGCCTCTGCACAAGCATTAAATACTTCGTTCTCACTTGCTGCCTTATCGCCTCTGGCATCTACCTGATTATGATAGATATAGACGATATTCTTCCCCTGTATCAATTCTCGTATTTTTGCCTGATTTGCATTAGCAACCTCATCAAAGCTAAGTGCTACATTGTCTGTATTATAAGACTTCAATATCTTGTCCCGTTGCTCCATACTTTCACATGCCTGTCCATCCACAGTAACCGTCATATCGGCTGTGACATTCATCTCTTTGTGCGGCAGTAAGCTCGCCATTCCTACTGATGTAACAGATGGCAGACAGCTTAACATACACTCCATCTTTGGTGTGCATTTCTCGTCCAATTCTAATCTGCCAAATAATTCCCTTGCACATTCGTACCGGAAAGCATCTGAAATAATGACAATCACACGCTGTTTGCCATCATAGCTTTTCAGGTAATGCTTATAGAAATCTTCCTGCTTCAATAATCCAGTCTGCTCCATTAAATCTATTGTGAAATTCTCATTCCATTTAGGTGTGATTGCCTGTAAGTAGGTATTGGCATATATATTTTCAACTCTCTCTCTGACATTAGAGAAACGACTGTTATCTTCTATTTTGTCATAGGCATGATAAAACCATCTGTAATAAGAATCTATCAGATAAGTCTCATTCTTGTAATTCTCCACCAGCACCTTTATGTCACTTGTAAATTCCATAAGTGCTACTGATTTCATCATCATATAGGCAAACTTAATTGCCCTATATTCGTATTTGTATTTATCGCAGTAGTGATAAGCCATAGAACTTCTCTGATCTGCTATCTGTGAAATAGAAAGACCATCTATCTGTGAATCCAGTATCTCATCATCAAGCTGCCTCAACGCCCATTCAATAATAATGTCATCAAAACCTGCAAATGCATCGCAGGCAAAAATGTCTGCTAACTGCAATGACCTGTCTTTTGACTTTTCATTGTCCTTCTTTAAGTCTTCCTGTACTTTAGCTACAAAGCGAAGTGTCTTATTTACTTTTTCTGCCAAAGCATCATAAGAATCCTTAAGGTTTCTGTTATCCATGATATTGCGGATAAATACCACTACATCATTTCGCTTTTTCAAAATATATGGCTTAAATACTGCCGGAACCGTTCCTTTCAGAGACGACGCCGCATAAGTTACAATCATGCTTGCAGCTAAATCATCTATACTTGGTTTATCTGACTGATAGCCGAAGAACAGATTACAAAGCTCCCAAAACTTATCTGTAATTCCATTATCCGTCAAAGCTTTCATATACTTTGCACTATCACCAAGTATTAGCTGCTTTGTTATCTCCTCGAAGTTCGGACTCTTCACATCTACAAGTACAGCAATCAGACCAATATCAATCGTCTGCTGATTGAAATGGTCTATTCCTAGATTCTTGAACTTCTCTATATTATTCTTATTCTTCCAGAATCTTGTGTACTGTGATAACTGCTCCTTAAACCTGTTATCTATGCCCATCTCCTGTGAAGTCTGTGATACTCGGTCTGTATAATAAGGAATCGAATAATAGTACATATCTGCAAGAGGATTTTCTGCATCACTTGGTCTTGGAAAAGGTGCATAAATCAGATATTTGCTTTCAGTATCTTCCTCATTCAGCAGATACTTGGAATACAGCCAGTTCGTACCATCAAGAATATGCAGCTTTACATCACCAAGCTGCAATTCACTCAATTCATCCTCATACTCTGCTTTATCATCAAACCAGAAGATATACTTCGTGCTGTCCTTGGCAAACTCAGTATTTAATTGGTCTTGTATGTTTTGTAAATCCATATATATGCTCCTAATCCAAATTGTGCAGACGATCTGCACAAATTACTTTTCGTTCTAATCTGAGTGATTACAAGTGTCCAATAGGTGGTCACTAATTGGACGCTAATGGGCACTTATCGGATACTACTGGTCACTACTGGATATTTTTCAGATACATTGTATCCAGTAGATGGCTACTTGTATCCAGTAAGTAGCCAATAAGTAGTAAATTGTATCCAACAATTTATTTTTTTAGTATCACTTAACCTCATTCAATACGTATTTAGTACCTGGTCCACTTCCTATTTTCCTTAATATTGCATTTTGAATCATCTTATCCAGTAGCCTACGTGCACCAGCTCGTGTTTTATATTCACATAATATCATTGCTTCTTGAGTTGAAATGCTTTCATGGCTTTTTAGATAATGCATGACTTTTTGCTCTTTATTAAGATTTCCAATTTCATCAGGTTTTGTTGTTTCTACATGTCTTTCAGCAAGCAAATCTGCTGCACCCGGAATATAAACAACCTGTCCGACTTCCAGTTTTAATGTCACTCTATCTGAGCGCTCTGAAAAATCAAACTCCGGCTCCTTCCAGTTCTGTTCTTTCCAAGCAGTCATGATCTTGTCAACACCGCTTCCTGCACGCTCACCGACATTGACGAACCCAAACATCTTGAGTATATTAGGATTACGAGGATCACTGTTACCTCCGGCATAAAACTCTTCTTTGGTTACTCGGATTGTTCCTGGATTTGATATAGTAAGTTCTTTTCCTTTTTTAACGACAAGGATTCCTCGTCTACCATAATAATTCGCATGTGCCAGAGCATTTGCCAATGCTTCCTCTAAGGCATCATGAACATCTACTCTGTCTACTCGATAACCATCCCTACGGTTTGCAAATGGAACTGCTACATCATCATCCATTCGTGTACGCACCTTGCAGAAGAAATCATATATATTTCCACTCCAATCACCTTCATTAGAGTGTGTGCGGAATAGCCAGCGTACTGCTTTATCATCACATTCTTCCCGATAATCCAAAAAGTAATTTGGAAAAACCTCCGTAATATGATACGCCTCTCCAAAGAACAAAAGTCCTGCAATCGTAGGCGATAAAGAACCATTTTTATTCTTTGCAACAGCTCTAAGTTTCATCAGAAATTCATCATTTTCCAATGCATTCCAAGGATGTCCGCTGTGAAGTTGCTTAAATATAATACGATAGCCTTTAATCGTATCCTGATTCAGTACATCCAGTCCCATCTCATCAATCACTTCAATGTCTCCGGACACATCTCTTTGATCTGCAAACATTGCTCTTACTGCTTCTTCTGTGCAAAGAAAATCACCTTCATAATCTCTTTTATATGTGCCTTTCATCGGATCTGTTCCAATATAGACCGGCTTATCATGTCTATCTGCCGCAGGAACATCAATTCTAAGAATCTGCTTATCTCCAACAGAAACCGGGTTAACATGATGATTCAACAGAATATTCTTTGACACCTTGTTTCTATCATTCAATATGCTCCAGAAATCTTTCTGATACTTGATAATCTGCTTTTCTGTCAAACCTTCCACAGTAAATGAGTCTCTATGTTCTTTTATTCCCAAGAGAATCGTTCCACCATTGGTATTCGCAAATGAAGAGTATGTCTCCCATATACTCTCCGGGAGTCCACCTGTTGCCAGCTTGCACTCACGCTCGTGATCTTCTTTAAGGTTTAATTCTTCTAAAATATTTTCTTTCAATCGTCAAACCTCCTACAAATATCTCTCTAAAAAATACAAGAAATGTCTTTACAATATCAAATATTTTATGCTTCATAATCCTTCAAATATTTATGTTCTGATGCGTATTGATACAAGATTATATTTATATTAGACATAATTCTATATACCTTATTCTCCCAATTCCGATATTCGTCTTTTGTAACTCCAGTCTTAAAACTACCATGTGCAATTGAATTCCTTCTATTTACAAGATCATCTATTTCGGTATGATAATCATCAAATAAATCAACTGGCAAACCAAGTTTATATAGGTTTTTTTGAAGCACAATATACCAGAGATTTGATTCAGTATCTATTATTTCATCAGATAACTTTAGTTCTTTATCCCTATATTCATCAAACGATTCTATAAATTCTACTCTTCTATAAAACCTATGTAATTTAGTATCATCTGGTAATTTTCTTTTAAAATGCTTATTCTTTCTATCCAAATTATCATAAGCATTAAACTCACGTTGTAGATGAGATGCTTGTAGATTTGAATTAACATATTCTACTTTTATATCCAACTCATTTAAAAATTGCAAATATGTTTGTAACGCAATTTTAACAAAGCCCTCAAAATGAGCATATAGCATTAGTATTAAACTTTTTCGATACTGATCACGCTTCTCATCACACACATAATTTATCTGATTTTGCAAAAATGCTAATTCCTCTTGTCTCCACGCAAGTTCTAACTCTAGTTGTGTCCTCAATTCATCTTCCGTCAATTACTTCCTCAACTCCCTCTGCAAATAACTTTATTCTAGTCTTTACACCATTTACACTTCCAGTTTTATATGATTGAATATCTGTTCCAAATTTTATCTTATTGATTTTATCAACAACCAACGTCTTGTCGGCTAATTTATCAATTTCATCAATGTACATTGCAACAGGTATTGATATTCCATCATAACAATATAGTACAAAATCACTTCTAACTGTTCCTTGTGCCGTTACCGTAGAAAACATATCAGCTCCACCATTGTTTCTTATAAATGCAAATGTTCTTTTAAATATATCTCGTTCCTTATCATAGTCAAATGCAGTTTCTTTTGTCGTGATTTTTTCCAAAAACCTTGTAAGAAAATCTGTCACAGGATATCTATACCCATCCAAATTATTCTTCATTGCAAAAAACCTCAAAACCAATTCCTGGTCAAATTTAGTTTTCAATTTATCTTCGCCCATACGTTTTGTTACTTCTATAAAGTTTTTGTCTGCACTACATTCTTCCAAAAAAGTAATTGCATCTGAACCCAATAATCTTATCGTACAATTTCTTATCTCCTGTGCAGACAGTAGTTCTCCACCTGTATTTAATCGTTTAAACATGTGATACTTTAATGATGTCTCACTTTCTTTCTTGATTACTTCCATTCTTACGAAACTTCTTTTTAATTTAATCTGAATGCTCTTCGGTAATTGATTAAAATTATACCCATTTAAATCCTTGACTATGTCACACCCCTCTAATTCCAAAAAGCTTTCATTATCATCAGACTCTTCTTTATGTAGATTTTCTCCTCTAAAATGCAAATAACTTGAAATTCTCTGAAGTCCATCTATCAATTCATAAACACCATCTTCTTTTTCAATCACAAAAATTGGTGGTACTGGCATTTCTAATATCAATGATTCTATAAATCTGGATTGTTTATCTGGCTCCCACCTAAACAATCTTTGATAATCTGGAGATATTATCAATTCATTATTCTTGTACATATCATACAACTCGTTAAACGACACATCTAAACTCCTAGTTCTTATTTTTATTATCTGATCATCCACATTTGTAATCAAGCTGTCTAAAGCCATAACTTATTCCTCCTATATCTTTGCCAACAAATCTACTTTCAATGCTTTCTTGCCTTCCTGTACGACTTCCACGCCTTGGAACTTCGCATAGTTGACTTTAACACCATCATCCAAATCTATATCTATTCTCTGGTTTGCAATATGAGCGATTGCCTCATCATATATCTGCATCTCAGCGAGCTGCTTTGTGTACTTTGTAATAGACCTCGTAGCCTTTGATTTCTCTGATGATGAAGAAGCATTATCCAATGTATACTGAGCACTCTGCATGGCAGTTTCCACATACTTCTGTGCCTTATGGAGATAATCTGTTCTCACCCTGCCGACTGTATCAGCATCATAGCGATGCATGTAAATGAGTGCCTTAAAGCCATTTTGCTTGCCACTATCGAAAAGCCAATAAATCGGTCGCTTCTGATATACCTTCAAATGATCTGCATAAAAATCCTTAATGAAATAATTACGGATTACTTCTCTCGATGTATCGCCTTTATTACCAAGTGCCTGTGCGATAAAACCAAGATTCTCCTCTAAGGTATCTTTTCCGTAAACAATCTTTACAAACTCAACAAATCTTCCTACAATATCATCGGAAAAGTATTCTTCATCTGTGATTGGAATGATATTGTCAACATCCGATATATAAGACTGATATTTACTATTATCCCATTCACCACCTGCAAATGCCAATCCATCCATATCTAAGGAATAACGACCAAGCATACAACCTACTGCATACGACATGAAACTGCGAATATCTCTTTGTAAGTCTGCTTTACGAACTGTGACGTCTTTATCCTCTACTTCCGATGTAAGTTCATCTTGTAATCCATAAATATCTATAAAAATACGGTTTAATTCTTCTTCATTTTCTTTAAGCTGATTAAATCTATTTTCACACTGATTCTTCCAATTCTCATAATGCCAAGAAATCAAACCAAACTTTTCCATTCTTGACTGTGCAAATTGAGAAACCATCTGGTCTTGTTTCAATGATGCTGATGGTGCAAGAGGGTGACGAATAAAATCCCACGAGGTTTCAAAAGAATCCCAATCATTTTTTGATATACTAATCAATTCATCCACTATATCACCTACTCTATTTTTTTGTTGTATTATTATTGGCATAGAACGTATATCTTTTATCTGGAAATTTAGCGTCGCATTTAACAGTGAAACTATTTTAAGAAATATTTTACTGTTTAATAATCCAATAATATAATTATAATCATCATCATTTTTTATAAAGATGGAGGAACCTCCTTTATCAAAAGTTGCAATTTCTGGTAACACTCTAAAACTAGGTAAATTTGAGGTAATCAATCCCCATGTTATACCTTTTCTATACCATAAATACTCTGGTAAAACCCTTGCAGATGATTCCTTATGATAAAAATTAACAGCATTTTCCGACCAATCCACTACATCAATTAGATTTCCATACCATTTTCTATATCCACCACCTTTAGCATATAATCTCCATTTTTTTCCTCTTCCAACTTTATTATTGTTTATTTCCCAACTAAATCTAACAAAACGTGCATTATCGCTTGTCACATTTTGTCCATCAGATATACTATATTCATACAACAAATCGTTTTGAAATAAATTTCTGATGTTTTCACCTACCCAATATGCCACTGGACTTCCAGGTATTTGTGAAAATTTATCCGTTGATACCTGTGCAAAACGATTTTCACACACTGGGAAATTCTTTGGTTTATTATTTTTAATGTCACATATCTTAATCTGGTTATATGTTCCCTTATAATCATAAATGCGAGAATTTCTGAAAATTGTGACAGCCGTACCGAATGCTATCCCCATAACCATATTTTCCATATGCATTAAGTTTGTTATATCTCTGGTATTTAATGCATTAATCCTCATCTTTTCAAAACTAGAAAGGAACATCCAGGATTGCATTGTTACCATGCAATTATAACCTGCTGCTTTTATCCAATTATTTCCCTTTTCAATGAAGCAGGCAAACAAGTCTCCTTTTGAATCAGGATAATATTTCTTTACATAATCAGATAACTTTGCATTCATTCCAGAGCCACCCATGTATGGTGGATTTGTCACAACTGCATCATATTTCTTGCTCATCACCTCTGCAATTTTAATCAACCGCTGTAGTTTTTTCTGTGTTTCTCCACTTCCCAAACTTTCAAATGTAACCTGACCATTATCATTCAAGTCATTAACAAATCTGTCCAACAACTTCCAATCGCAAGCATCTACGTTAAGAATTGAACCATACTCCCTTGCATCAACAAATGTATGAATCAAATACCTCACCTGTTCAACTGCCTTTGTTCTCTCTGATTTTGGCATAGATGTACCAAAGAACTGTAAATGATTTTTTTCAATATCATTACTCTCCATGATTGCATAAACCTTTGGTGCCGGCTTTACATCATCTCTTCCTCTGAAGAATCGTCTGTTATAACCTCTTCCCTTCATCATGGCAGCAAAATAGGCAAGCTGATATGCTCTCTTATCAATATCCAGTCCATGAATGTTATGCTCTACAATATCAAATGCTGCTTCTCTCTTGTCATATCCGGCACTTTCATAGATATCCATAAGTACATCAAACATAGCAATCAATATGTGTCCACTTCCCATACATGGATCTATGCATATAATGTCCGTTGGCTTCAAATCCTTGTAAGTGGTATGAATTTCTGCCAGTTTTACATTCACTTCATCTTCCTGCTCTGCTTCCGGCAGATAATATTTCCAGCCAAATCTTTCTGCTGTTGCCTTTTCATCCATACCTGGATCATTTACACGCAGATGCTCTATCCAGATTCTTCCGACAGAATTTTCTACCATATATCTTACAATCCAATCAGGTGTAAAGAGCTGAGTAGCTGCTGGGATTCTCTCTTTTGTAATCTTTATATTCTTTTTCAGTTTTGCAAATGTATCATCTTTAAGTTCAGTATTATAGTACTGATACAGCCATCCAATGATTTCCACCTGTCCTGTTGGATTACCTTCCTCATTCAAAGAAGAAACATTGAAATCTTGTTCTGGAATACCTCTTTCTTCATCCACAAGCATACGAATCACATCATCTTCATTCGTAAATGAGATATTCAGAAGCATTTCTGTATAATCTTCCGTCTCCTCGAACAATCCTGGTAATACCTCATATAAGAGATTACACTGCTTGATAAAGAGCATACGAAACAAATCATCGAGCTTGTTATTCATCTTCGCATCAATGATGTATTCTCTCTCTTCTTCCGTAAACTCCCAGTCAATATCCGGAGCTAATGTAAGGATATCCGGCTCCTTCTTACCTGCTTTTTCAGAGGACAGCACACGAACTCTTGCAGGATACATATAGTCATTGACTTCCATAAAACGAATTGCACAGATACGGTTGAACCATGTGTATGCCACTTCTTCTATGACAGCATCAAAACCACTTGTTTTTATCTGCTCTACCAGCTTTCTTCTGTGCTCACACTGCTTCTTATTCAGAGTTACTTCTGTTCCTGCTGTGGTTTTATAGACTTCAAAATCCACACCCTTAGTAATTGGCTCACTGCAAGTATCCTTAGTGATTCCAAGCATTCCTGCTTTATCCGTTACGGATGCAATTAACTTATTTCTTGCATCTATCGCAAATTTCTTGATTGCGTTTTTGTTCATGTGCTTACCTCATTTCTATATTCAAAGCCAGTGTTACTAGCTTAATGTGATAATCGTATCTTCCTCTAATTCATTCATCAGCTTCTGTTTCATTTCTGATAAGAACCTATCTATGTCCTGCTCGCTCTCTATAGAATATGTTCTTGCCCCTGCCACATTTGTGATGGAGATATTCTTTCTTCTCTTGGTCTTCACTACTGTCGGTGCCACAGGTGGAGTGACCGGCTCTACCCCTCCCGGTGTAATCGGCGGTGTCGGTGGTACCGGTGGTACCGGTGCCGGTTGATGTGTTCTTTCATATTCGTCTATCTCATCCAGGCACTTTATCTTTAAGGTATCGCTTTCCAGTTTAATATTCTTGATGGCAGCAATATCATTTGAGCATTTTAACTTATCAAAAATTTCATTAAATCTTCCGTTAATCTTAGGTCTTAGTACTTCTGCAAATGGTTTGCTATCCAATACTTCTTTAACCTTTAAGAAGTCATCATGTACCAGAGGCTCCATAATCGCAGCTTCTTCTTCCAGAAGTCCCATGTGCAGCTCTTCAAATTTCTTGTTTAAGTCAGGAAGCTTCTGAATCTTGCCAAACGGATTCCTGTCATTTACGATTGCTGTAATGTCCTCTACCACTTTTAAGAGTTCCTGATTGCTGACATAAGTCTTGCTGTTTCCAAAGAACTCCAGATTCTTTACTGCTGTTTCAAAGATTCCTCTCTGGTCGCCCTTGAAGAAATCAAATACCGGTGCTGTATCTTCGGCATCGTCCAGCAGATCATCCCTCTTTCTGTCAACTTTCTTGAAGAACTCTCCCGGCTCTTTGATTGCGATAATCTCTTCCAGTCTGTTCTTAGCCTTCTCCATCAGAGATTTGCAAGGAAGCTTCGGATTAACACGATACTCTACAAGGATATCATTGTATAACTCCACCTTATCGTTTGCTCTTTTCTGGAAATGACGCATAATCGTATCATCATCGTCACTTGACAGCGTAAATCCAAAGTAATCTTTCATGATTTCTTTGGCAGAACGAAGCTGTCCATCAGTTGCTCTTTCTCTGATGTCTATTAACAGTCTGTCTACGAACTCTCTCTTCGTCAGGTATCTTACGATATCCTTTGGTTCTGTTGAGAGCAGTGATAATGCCTGACTGTTTAAGGTCATGGCTACCCTGCCCTGCTTGAACAGCATGGCTCCCAGCCACTGTACATCCTTTGCATCGAAGCCATAAGGAGCTGCTGCGAATTTATCTAATAATGCCTTGAGAGAAGTCTTCATGTGTCTTGCATTGTTAAGTCCTATTACCTGTATTACTTCCTCAAGTGCCAGCTTATTCGGCGTTGTGTCACTTGTGCCAAGTAAAGACATCTGACCGTCACTTTTCTTAAATATGGCATCAATATCAGATATTTCAGGGGCAGTCTCCATATAAGTCAGCTTGTTATACTGCATAGCTACCAGCTTGCCGAGTGCTTCATTGATTCTACTTGACGGTTCCTTTGCAGATATGGTTGCCTTATCTCCATTTACATAGATATCTGCGTTTTTAATTGCTTCTTCTATAAAGATTTTAATTCTGTCTTTCTTCTCGATTCGCTCGTCTTCCTTTGCACGACGGATGCTGTCAAAGCTGCCTCTTGCTCCGGAAGCATTTTTGTTTAAGAACTTATAAATCTTAATGGACTCTGTGATTTCATCAAGGAAAGTACTGTCATTTGGAAGCTTCACAATCACAGACTTTTCTGATGCAGAGAGCAGTCTAAGTGATGAATCCGGGTAATCTCCGCCATAAGGTGTAATGATTGTCACTCCGATATCATTGGACTGATTTCCCTTGAAGAATCTGTCATCCACCTTCTGATTAAATGGGAACAGATATCTGCTGCTGTATCTGTATTTCTTCTCTGTATAGATTTCCTCGAAGATAACTGTAGATGCTTCTCCGATAATTTCTCCCATCTCTACAGACTCGTTGTTGATGGCATTGTTGATTTCCTGCTCCTCATTGGTAAGGAAGATATAGATATCGCCATTCTTCTGTACCAGAGTCTCTTTAATCAGCTTCTTTAAAGAATCTTCCACTTTCTTACGAATCTCTATTCTCTCGTCATCAATGTTGGAAATCATAAGTGTGGTCAGATTATCTAGATTCGCTTTGATTTCCTTGACATATTTAATCATAAAGAGAACCTTTAATAGCTCCACATCAAACTCATCCAGTCTGCTATTATTCTCTGCATCCGATATTACCTGACTGTGCTGATGGTCTATGAATTTGTGTAATGGATCATAGAAATAGCTGAATGGCACCAGTACGCCATCCTCTTTATCCATTAGACGGATTGCAGACTCCTGGAACAATGCCAGCATAGAACGTGACTGATCTGACAGATGTTTACCACTTGCGCCATGTGTTCTGACCGCAGTAAGTACCTGTCCTAACAGATTGAATTGATATGGAATGAACGGATAGCAGGCTGCAAAGTCGGATTTATCCGCATACAACTTCTTGTCTGCTGTATCCGCTGTGAATGTAATCAGATTCTTGATGATAGATTCCTTCTGTTCATAGAGAAGTCTGAGTGTCTGTGTCGCTGCTTCGTTTTTCTTAAGCACACGCTCTCTGATAACTTCATCTACATTAGATGCAGACAGAGAAAGTCTTGTATCAAAACGTCCTTGAATTTTAGAAAAATCATTTCCCTTAGTTTTTGTAATAGAGTCAATATCTTCCTGACTTGTAACGATAACCCATGCTTTTCCTCGGCAGGCTGTGCCCAAATCCTCTACGATAGTCTGTAAGTTGAGCATAAGCTGTGTGTCATCTGCGATGTACTGACCAATCTCATCTACCAAAAATATAACATGATGATTTGGTCCTTTCTTAGCACAGTATTCCTGCACCAGTGATACAAACTTCTCAATACTTAAGTCATAGCTGTTCTTGGCACTCTTGCACCAGTTTCTTGCTGCTTCCTCGCTCATAAAGTCCATATCCACAATCGTCTTTACGATTTTATCCTGAATAACTGCAAATGCCTGTCTCTTTTTCTCCCAAGGAGCACCTGCGATTGTTTCAAATCTCTGCTTGAACTCTTCAAACTTCCCTTCATTGTCAAGCTGTCTCTCGAACTCTGCAAGATATGGAATTGAGCCACAGTATCCCTGCATCTCATTAAAGACCTTCATAAACACTTCTACGATAGCCTCCTTACCAGAGCCTACCTTTGCAGAGCCTTTGGAATCAATGTTAAAAAGCATAACATCAGATGAGATAGTTCCTGCCTTTGTCATCTTAGCAATCAGCATAGAATCATCTATCTTCTTACCATCTGTGAAGTATTCGATTGCTCTTTTACCCTCAACTTCACTGTTTTTCAGTATATAAGACAGAATTTTAAGGAAGTGTGATTTACCACTTCCAAAGAAGCCTGAAATCCATACTCCCATCTTATCTGTATATCCATCTATTCCTTTTTCATAATTTTCAAAGAAGTCCCTGAAATGCTTACGAAGCTCTTTGGTAACTACATATTCATCTAATTCCTGATAGATATTTTCTTCATCCGACTGACCTACTTTAATAACACCTTTGATGTCACGGTCAATCTGCTTTTCAAACATATTTTTAATCTGCATTGTATTTCCTCCTCTACACCAGACGGAATGCCCTGTAATAGTTGTGTGAATCCATCGTTCCAAATAATTTCAAATCCTGTCCGCTATACTCTCCCGGATAGAAAAGCACTACCGGCACACTGTCAAGCACCTGATGCAGGTTATTTAAGATGTTGTGACTTGCAATTATCGGATGGCACTTGCCTACTCCGGTAAGAAATACCACACTGTCTGTCAAATCTTCCTGCAATATTCTTGATATGATTAGATTTAGCTCATTTGTCTCATCCAGTCCCAATGTTTCTACAAGGCTGTCTGCCATTTCAAAAAATCCATTCTCTTTTTCCAAATCAAAGAATGCTTCCAGATAACCTTCCTCCTGCAATATCTCAATCATAAGATGAAACAAGTCAAACTCAACTATTTTGAAATCTTTATTTCCGTTATTTATTCTGTCTTTGAGGTATGCTATATGATTTCTCACATATAGTTCCTCACTTGGGTCGTAATCAAAGATATAATATCCCACTTCATTTCCAAGTCCTTTATTCTCTCTAAAAGATTTTTCTGATATTTTATCTTCTATCTGATTCAGTCTATCATCCAAACTTAACTTTGCCATACTCAGACTCCTTTAACTGCATTGATATATGCATCCATTCCATTATTATGAAGCAGTTCCTCTATACGATAATTAACAAGAGCATGTCTGATTACCCTTGTCTTTGTTGATTCAATCAATCCGGCATCTGCAAGATTTTTCGTGTAACAGTTCTTAAGTTTCTTAATTCCTGATTCTGACCAGCCTGCTACTTCCTCACTTTGAGCTGCCTTATCGTCAAAGAATCCATTTATATCTCTATCTTCTATCGTCTTTTCTCCAAGTATTACCTTGCCACGATACACCTCATATACAAATTCAAAAAAGAGCTTATCTGTATTCATAATTGCAATAAGGGTCAGCAGCTTTGCATTCTCGTTATCAACTTTAACCAAAAGCTCTACTGCTCCATCAGGCAATGACGAAAGACGATTATAGACATAATTGAATGTTCTCCGTAATCTGGTCTCATTTCTAAGCTGATAAAGATTCTCACCAATCACCTTATCCTTTATTTCATCCTTCGACATACCTGCTGACATAAGTTCTGCTGTCTGTTTCGTCTCTACAAATGCAAATACCTGAGACACCATGCCTGCACTATAGTTCATTGTTTCCACCATCCTTATTCTTTTCATAGTGGATAATGTCACCAAAGTCGCAGTCTAACTCATCACAGATTTTCTCCAAAATATTCATAGAGACCTTCTCTCCTTTTGTCATCTTGGCAATAGTGCTGCTACTTATTCTGAGATTATTAATCAAGTCCACTTTCTTCATAT